>ERZ773008.376-NODE-376-length-31938-cov-6.073174_pt1 | contig 31938 bp, 37 predicted proteins | sample MGYA00580664_ERZ773008 | MGnify/ENA primary metagenome ERZ773008 (study PRJEB29015, sample SAMEA2738016) | human oral metagenome | biome: human oral; feature: human-associated habitat; material: dental | place: China | collected 2048 ...
CTGAATAGAGCATCTGACTACGGATCAGAAGGTTACAGGTTTGAATCCTGTCGGGATCACATAGATACGCCCAAGAGATAGTCCGACTATCTCTTGGGCGTATCGCTTTTTGTCTCAACTGGAGGGGCTAGCTAAAACCGAGAAGGATTCTAAGGCAGCCTTTCAAGGGCCGGTTGAGGCATGTCTGAATGACTAGAAAGGGCTCGTCTGATGGGACGCTCGGGGTGAGTAGGGCATAAGCTAGCTGGAGGAAGAGAGGACTGCGGACAGGGAGAGAAGGTGTGGACTAGGGGTGAAGGGTCTTGCCTGGCTTAGGGGACTTGCTCTCCATGTGAGTTAGCCCCAGTCACTCTTGACGAGGAGAGGCTTGTGCTGAGCGAGCTGGCAGGCAAATGCTTCTTCCTTCTCGGGGGTATCGATGAGATCTATGTCGAAGGTGTGCTTTGCCTGAGAGTAGATGGGCTCACGGTGTGCAAGGGTCTCTTGGGTGAATGAGAGGAGCTCCTCTCCGCTCTTGTCACGGATAGTAGGACGGGTACGCTTGCAGAGCTCTAACCGTAAACTAAGTATCTGAGAAGAGCAGCGGAAGTAGACTGTCTCCCCCGAAGCATTCAGTAGCTCCATCGTGTCGCCATGGCAAGGGAGCCCCCCGCCTGTGGCAAAGACTGTGTCCTCCATGCTCATCAGCTCCTCGATGATGACTCGCTCACGCCTGCGGAAGACCTCCTCCCCGAGCGAAGCAAACATGTCCACGATGCGTTGCCGAAAACGTGTCTCTATGAATGTGTCGGTATCAATGAATCGGAAGCCCAGCTGGTCTGCTAGCCTTCGACCTACAGTGCTCTTGCCCGAGCCCATGAAGCCGATGAGGAAGATCGGTCGGTACATGCTGTGGCTCCTTGCGCTATTTCTTGTCGGGGTAAGCGATGCGGGCGTGGTACATCGTCTTCAGTTTGAGGTAGAAGACCTCCTTGATCTCCTTGATGTCTCGGAAGGTCAAAGGTGTATCCGTTAGCAAGCCTTCCCCTACGATACTATCGACGAGCTTGTCGATGAGGGCTCGGATGCCTTCCTCCGTGTATTCGCTGAGGCTACGGCTGGCTGCCTCCACGCAGTCGGCTAGCATAAGTATCCCCATCTCCTTGGTGTAGGGATTGGGGCCAGGATAGGTAAATGGCTCGGGATCAATGTACTCACCTGGATGCTCATTGCAGTAGGAGTTGTAGAAGTAGCGTGTGGTACTTCTGCCGTGATGGGTACGGATGAAGTCGATGACCTGATCGGGTAGGCCATGCTTCTGAGCCAGCATGACACCATCGGCTACGTGCTGGATGATGATGCGGGCGCTCTCCCTGTAGTCGAGGTAGGAGTGGGGGCTATTGGTTGGGGCATTCTCGGTGAAGTACTCAGGATGAAGCATCTTCCCGATGTCGTGGTAAAGTGCACCTGTACGGATGAGCTGAGCATCTGCTCCTATCTTCGTTGCTGCTGCGGTAGCGAGGATGGATACTTGGTAAGAGTGCTGGAAGGTTCCTGGAGCAACCTCTGATAGTTCCTTCAGTAGCGGTGTCGCCATATCGCTCAGCTCCACCAGACGGACGTGTGACACATAGCCGAAGAGCTTCTCTACGATGAAGGCGAGGATGTAGGTGAACATGAGGAAAATTAGGTTCACTCCATAGTAGAGGAGGGAGATCCAATAGCCTGGGCGGATGAGCCCCTCACGCATCCCCTCTACAACTAGTGATGAGCCGATGTAGGCAACATATACAGCGAAAGCCGCACGAATGAGCTGACCTCGAGAGTTGAGGCTCTGCAGGCTAAAGAGAGCAAAGAAGCCAGCGGTAAGCTGGATAAAGAGGAAGGAGAGTGGGTCGATCACGAAGTAGGCTGCCGTGAGGATCGTCACAAGGTAGCTCGTGAGGGCGAGGTGGCTGTCGAAGAAGATACGTAGCAAGAGCAGAATCATCACGTAGGGGATGACTTCTACGGAGAACCATTCGCTGCTGGCCTGTAGCTCTGTCAGGGCGATGAAGGCAAGCATGAGGCTGAAGAGCATGAGGATGTTTCGCCCCCTGACGCAGAACTCTCGGTTGAAGAGCATCAGATAGATTCCAAGGATTGCAAAGAGCAGTGCTACGTAGAGGAAAAGGGCAAGGTTGAAGGGGGACTGAGTCTCTCCGCCTGAGCGATGTATCTGCTCCGTGCGTAGGGACCGAAGTACATTATATATGTAGGGTGTGACGATCTCCCCCTTGTCGATGATGCGCTCCCCCTGTTGGATAAGTCCCGTAGAGGTGGAGAGGTGTGAGAGTGCATCGTTGAGGAGCTTCTCGGTGTAGTCCTTGTCGTAGCGTACGTTGGGTGTGAGGTAGGAGGAGACGTCCATCTTCTGTAGCTCCTCTCGCTGTAGCCCCTTTGCTACTGCGTGCTCGAAGATCTGGTCATAGACTTCCTTGAGGCTGTAGAAACGAGTGATCGGCACACGGCTCATTACGTTGTCTGAGCCGAGGAGGTTGAGCTCGAGGTGGTTCTCCTCTCTGAGGCGTGTGACCTCGGATGCTTCGATTAATCCACTGCCGTAGGTCTTGCGAAGTTCATCCTGCAGGAAGAGGTAATAGGCTCTAGGTATCGTTGTGGATAGCTCGCCTGTATAGGCGTCATGGAGCTTGTTGAGCATCCGGGGGAGGACATTACCATCCAGTGTATAGACGGGGAGGGATTCCTGCTGGATGCTATCTCGCTCCATCCGCATCTGGTCATCTGTTTTATAGATGGGGAAGTCATACGGAGCGGTAATCAGCTCATAGGCCCATGGCTTCCCACTGCTGAACTGGTACTGGAAGCTCCTATTACGTGGCGCAAGGAGCATCACCACGAAGGCAGTGGCGAGCAGCGAGACGAAGGTCTTGAGCCACAGGCTCTGGAGGATTCGCTTGAGGGGTATCTGATACATTGCCTATAATCAATTACTTGTCACAAAGGTAAGCAAAACGCCTTGCTTCCCGCACCTCTTTACCTAAGGTTGTACTCCTTGTATGTTCGTTGGGGAGGCTCTTGATAGGAGCTGTCTTTGCTTAGGATGGAGAGCTATGGGTGGAGGGGCTGTAATAGGTATCGAGGGAAACCCGACAGAGGTATCGGGGATGCCTCCGTTGAGTTACCGAGGAAACCTCTGATGAGGTTCCCCCGATACCTCCTAAACTATTTCCTCGAGGGAGATGGGTGGGGTGTCCCGATGGCTCATGTGGGGCCTCTCGTATGTGTGATGATGTGTCTGGGGGCAATGCTCTCTGCTCCTCGATGCGGTGTGTGGTGTGTTATCGGTGTTTCTCTGGATGTGCTGGCGAGCTGGTGTTTATCTGCTTATGCCTTGGTTCCCAGCGAAGGCATGAGGTGTCTTCTTCGCTAGGTTTGCTTGCTGTTCATCCTTTCCCAAGCCTTCTGATTCCTAGTTATTTGGCAGGTCTTTTCTCTGGGGGATAAACGATTTGTATAAGTGCGTTTTTTTTAGTTACTTTGCAGACCGATTGTGGAGTGCTCTGTTTGAAGAGTGCAGGGCACAAGTCGCTGAAAGTGTTAGAAATAACAAACTAAAATATATAGAGATAATGTCAAAGATTTGTCAGATTACAGGCAAGAAGGCCATGGTCGGCAACAACGTCTCGCACTCAAATCGTAAGACGAAGCGCCGCTTTGATGTCAACCTGTTTACAAAGAAGTTCTTCTGGCCCGAGGAAGGGTGCTGGATTGTGCTGAAGCTATCAGCATCAGGACTTCGACTCATCAATAAGATCGGACTCGATGCTGCCATTCGTCAGGCTGCAGAGAAGGGCTATCTAAGTGAAATCAAGGTAAAGTAGGTAATCATCATGGCAAAGAAAGCTAAAGGTAATAGAGTGCAGGTCATCCTCGAATGCACCGAGCATAAGGATAGCGGTATGCCAGGTACATCCCGCTACATCACAACGAAGAATAGGAAGAATACAACTGAGCGCCTCGAGCTGAAGAAGTACAATCCTATCCTCAAGCGTATGACCATCCACAAGGAAATAAAGTAAGGAGATAAGACAATGGCAAAGAAAGCAGTCGCATCGTTTAAGAAGGCAGACGGCCGTACCTATTCTAAGGTAATCAAGATGGTCAAGTCTCCTAAGACTGGGGCTTATACCTTCCAGGAGGAAATGATCCCCAACGAAGCTGTGAAGGAATACTTCTCCTAAGGACGAAGCAACCTTCCCTTCGAGCGGGTCTCTTTGCTCGCCTTAGGCATTAGAGCATAGACCCAGCTACCCAAGCTAAAGAGGCTGTCACTTGCATCGCAGGGGCAGCCTCTTCTTCATAGCTTTCCCAATCAAACCCTATTGGCCAACCACCCCCAACCCCATACAGCACGACGAGAATACAGACGATGGCACCGACCGATAAAAGCTCTGAGCGCATCCATTTGCTCAGTAACGAACGTATCCCCAAGCTCCTACTCCACTATGCGATCCCCGCAGTCGTGGGGACAATGGTCAATGCGCTCTATAGCGTCGTAGACCGTATCTTCATTGGGCAGGGGGTCAGTGAGTTTGCCATCACTGGACTAGCCTTGACCTTTCCAATTCTACTCTTTATCCAGGCCTTTGGGATGCTGATTGGTGTGGGAGCCTCCTCTCGTGTGTCTATCCTCCTCGGTGAGGGGAAGCATGACAAGGCAGAGAATATCCTGAGTAATGCCCTCCTGCTCACCATCGTTACGCAGGTACTCACACTTGTGCCGGTGATGATCTGGCTAGAGGAGATCCTCAGAGCCCTAGGAGCGAACGACAGGACACTCCCCTTCGCCTATGACTATCTGAAGATCATGATCCCGGGGAATATCTTCTCGACGCTCTGCTTTAGCTTCAATGCAATCATGCGTGCCTCGGGCTACCCCTACAAGGCGATGATCACGATGCTCATCGGGGCAGGACTGAATACCCTACTCGACGCCCTCTTCATCTATGGCTTTGGCTGGGGGATCGAGGGTGCAGCATGGGCGACGGTGATTGCGATGGCGGTGTCGGCAGCCTTTGTGATGCAACACTTCCTTGATAAGAAGAGTGAGGTACAGTTCCATAAGCGGAATATGCGCTTCTCCATGGAGCAGATAATGGCGATTTTGTCCATCGGGATGGCTCCGTTCTTCCTCCAGCTCCTCAGCAGTGGGATTGCCTTCCTAATCAACTCTACTCTGGCGGAGTATGCTGGCTCCCCACTCATGGCTGACCGAGCTGTCGGTGCTTACGGGATTATCAATAGTATTGCGCTGGTGGGCTTCATGTTTATGCTCGGCATAGCTCAGGGGATGCAACCCATCGTGGGGTATAACTATGGTGCGAGGGCAATGAGGCGTGTACGCCAGACGTTTAATATCTGTGCCGTAGTCAACCTCTCGATTGGGCTCTTCGTCACGGTGGCGGCACTGAGCGCGCCACGCTTCCTAGCTTCGATGTTTACCAGTTCGCCCGAGATGATTGAGGCTTCGGCAGATGCCTTGCGTTGCTGTATCTATGGCTTTGCCTTTGTCGGCTTTCAGGTGACAGCGACACAGTTCTTCCAGAGTATAGGCTTTGGGGGTAAAGCCATGCTCCTTAGCCTCTCTAGGCAAACCCTCTTCCTCATCCCTGCGCTCTTTGGCTTCCCTTTGCTGTGGGGAAGTAAGGGTGTTTGGGTTGCTCTTCCCTTCTCCGACATCTGCGCTGGGGTGCTGGGGATTATCCTGATGGCCTACCAGTTCCGCCTCTTCGATCGTAGGGCAGAGCAGGAGGGTCTGTAAACCATAGTCCGAGTCAAACGATGGTGTATTTATATTCTGTCCTCTGCTGTCTTTTCCTCTTCCCATACTTTGCTTGGAGGGGAGGGCAGGCTCTTGGACGCAGAGGGCGTAAGTGCCTCTGGGGGGTACTTGCTACCACTTTCGGCCTCTTTGTCGTGGCACTGATGACACATCGCATGATACAAGCCGATTGGATGAGTCATGTGATGAATGGGAGCGTGTATGTCTTCTTCTCCAGTATGTATGCTGCAGGAGTGGTTGTGCTGCTTAACCTCCTTAGGCATATTGATAATCGACTCTTTGGCTTCTATACCTACGCACCGCTCTGGAAAAAGAAGCGTGTGCGGCAGGGAGCATTCGTGCTAACCCTTGTGGTCTTCGTGGCATGCCTTTTCGTTGGACATTATAATGTTCGCTATCCGCAGGTCATTCATCAAGACCTGTATCTCACACGCCTCACCAAGCCAGGGGAGCAGAGTAGGAAGCGTCTACGCCTTGTCTTCTTCTCTGACCTACATATTGGGGAGGCGATGACACCTCCCTACGTAGAGCGTGCTGTGGATCTTATACTAGAGCAGAAGCCTGACCTCATCCTCTGTGGCGGGGACTTCATCGACCATCTGAGCGAGTACGCCTATGACCCTCGAGTGATGAAGACGATGCGTAGGCTACGTGCTCCTATGGGGACGTACTTCGTGTTGGGTAATCATGAGTACCGGGCTGATACGCTAGCGAACATTCGCTTTGTGTCGGAGATTGGGGCGACACTCCTCAGGGATAGTGTTGCCTACCCACAGGACAGTCTCCTTGCCCTTGTCGGGCGGGATGACTTCGTGAATGAAGGGCGAAAGGGCATCGAAGCTGTGACGCAGGGCATTGATGCCACGAGGCGACCTGTCCTGCTCATGGAGCATACCCCTGCCTCAATCGACAGCATAGACCGTACTCCTGTCGACCTAATGCTCTGTGGGCATACACATGGTGGACAGATTTGGCCAGGTCAGTTAATGGTCTGGTGGAAGTATGGGATTGCCTCAGGTGAGAAGGAGGTAGCTGGGCGGCGTATCTGTGTGTCCTCGGGTGTCGGCTCTGCAGGGGCGACCTATCGTATGGGTACACGCAGTGAGATACGAGTCTATGACCTATATTGGTAGCTAAGCAAGATATAATAGCAAAGCCCCCTTGCCCATGATGGGTAAGGGGGCTTTGCTATTTATGCCCTTTCGGGTTACTTCTTAGCAGAAGGGATTTCCTTGAGTACCTCGAGTAGGTGCTTCCACCAGAGGTCTACGGTCTTGATTTCAATCCGCTCAGCGGGAGAATGTACATCTCGGAGTGTTGGACCGAAAGAAACCATATCAAGGTCTGGGTACACATCTAGGATGAGACCACACTCAAGTCCTGCGTGGATAGCCTTCACAGCAGGCTCCTTGCCAAATAGCTTGCGGTAAGCATCTGCTGAAGCCTTGAGGATAGCAGAGTCAGGGTTAGGCTTCCATCCTGGATATGGGTCACGGACGCTGACGCTTGCCCCAGCAAGTTCAAAGACGCTTGAGACCATCTCTGATGCGCTGTTGCGCAGTGATGTGGTGGAGCTACGCTGACTGGTCTCAACGAGGATTACTCCGTCACGCTGCTTGATTGAGGCAAGGTTGTTTGATGTCTCTACGAGGTCTGCGATCTCGTGGCTCATACCGAGTACTCCATGAGGGCAGGCATAGAGAGCGCGTACGAGGGCATGCTTCGTCTTTTCATCGATTACCTTAGAGGGAGCAGTAGCTTCCCCAAGGCTCACCCGTACGTTAGGATCTACAGCCTTCTGCTCGTTACGCACATCTGCATCGAGCTGCTTGATGAGTGCCTCTACCTTAGCCTTGTCAGCTGCCTTTACTCCAAACACAGCGTGAGCTTCACGAGGAATAGCGTTGTGTAGATTCCCCCCACTGATTTCGGCAAGGCTCCATGTTGTGCTCTTGTCTAGAGCATAGAGGAAGCGTGTGAGTATCTTGTTTGCGTTGCCTAGACCACAGTGTATCTCACCGCCTGAGTGACCGCCCTTGAGACCCGCAACTGAGGCACGTAGCCAAACAAGATCCTTTGGTGCGTCTACTGCGTTGTACTTAAATTCGGCAATGATGCCCATACCTCCAGCACAGCCGATGAAGAGTTCTCCTTCGTCTTCGCTATCGAGGTTGATGAGGATCTTCCCTTCGAGGAAGCCAGGCTTGAGTTCCATGGCTCCTGTCATGCCTGTTTCTTCATCTATGGTGAAGAGGGCTTCGAGAGGGCCGTGTGGGATGTCGTTCGAGGCGAGGATGGCCAGCTGAGCTGCACAGCCAATCCCGTTATCGGCTCCTAGTGTCGTGCCGTCGGCATGTAGCCACTCTCCATCTACGATGGTGCGGATGGGGTCGTTGTCGAAGTCATGCTTTGTGTCGGCATTCTTTTCGCAGACCATATCCACATGGCTCTGTAGGATGACCTTCACACGGTCTTCGTAGCCAGGCGTAGCGGGCTTGGTCATGACGATGTTCCCCACGTGGTCTTTCTTGTAGGCGATGTTGTGCTCCTTAGCAAACTTCTCTAGGTAAGCGATGATTTTGCCTTCCTTCTTAGAGGGGCGTGGTACTTGTGTAATCTCGTGGAAGTACTTCCAGACGATTTTTGGGTTAAGCTCTGTAATTTCCATTGTCTTGAATGTTTATAGTTACGTGATTGTACTCCTATTTGGTGTCATGGGTCTTCTCCACACTCTCCGAGGGGAACTTACTCGCACTCTCCCTCGGAAGTACCAAGAAAACTCGTAACTTTGTCCACAACAAATATAAAGAAAATAAAGACTAAGTATGCCATTATTCATTGTTGCTTTACTCCTGGTGGGTCTTGCTGTGCTACTCCTCTCCGTAGGGGTGATCCTCAAGAAGGATGGACGTTTCCCTAATACGCATGTCGGGGGGAATCGTGCTATGCAGCAGCGAGGTATCTCTTGCCACACCTCTCAGCACAAGGAGGCACAGCGACACAAGAGTCTCTCGGAGCGAGTTGCCGAAGCCGAAGCCTAGACTACTGATTTATCGAAAATAACTAACACAATCACATACATCTCTTACTTTATGACAAAGAATAGTCTCGTAAGCTGTGGTGCACTTGCCCTAGCTTTGACTACTATGCTCTCGCTAGGCTCGTGCAAGAAGGATAGCTCTACGAAGTCAACGCCTACTACGGCTACCGAAGTACAGGCCACAGGTCTACCCATCGCATTGGTGCGCATGGACTCAGTCTCCTCGCAGTATAAGTATGCACAGGAGGTGAAGGCTGCACTAGAGAAGGATGCCATCGAGCACCAGACCCGTCTGCAGAGCAAAGGTGCAGCGATTCAGAAGGCTGCTGCGGACTTCGAGCGTCGTATGCGTATTAATGCCTTCGTCTCTGCTGAGGCACAGCAGGCCGAGCAACAGAAGCTCATCCGCATGCAACAGGAGGGTGAGGCTCTTAGTGCACAGCTCACACAGCAGCTTGGCATGAAGCAGCAACTTATGCTCGAGGACATGATGAAGGAGATCCGTACCCAGCTCAAGGAGTACAACAAGGATGGACGCTACAAGCTCGTCCTCACTCAAGCGGGTGATAACGTACTCTATGCGGATGAAGCTCTGGATATCACCGAGGATTTCATCAAGTACCTTAACGAGCACTACACCTCGGGCAAAGCCACACAGGCCAAGGCCGACTCTACGGCACAAGGCAAGTAGGCTTACCGAAGACTTATCATATCCTAAGCAACAAGGCTATGCCCAGAGGCGGGCATAGCCTTATTCCTTTTTACGCCTATCTCTCTTATCTATATGCACTTATTCTCTCTGTCTCTCTGAGAGAGGGTGGAGGGATTACCTATAAAAATAAGCGAGGGCCATCCACAGCTGTGGATGGCCCTCGCTTTTGGTTTGTTGCCGTGTCACCCTGCTCGATACGCAGGGGTGCTTACCGAAGCTCTATGGGCTATACTGGATATACGTCCTTGCGCCTACTTGACGGCAATGATTTCAATCTCGACGAGCCCATTCTTGGGAAGCGTCTTCACAGCTACGGCTGAACGAGCAGGGAATGCTCCCGTGAACTGGCGCTCATATACAGCGTTCATTGCTGCGAAGTCTGACATATCAGCGAGGAAGCAAGTTGTCTTGACGACATGGTCAATCGTCATCCCTGCCTCCTCGAGGATGGCGTGGATGTTGCGAAATGACTGCTCGGTCTGTGCTGTTATCCCTTCGGGGAATGCCCCTGTGGCGGGGTCGATGCCGAGTTGCCCAGAGGCATAGAGTGTATCTCCGACGAGTAGGGCTTGGCTATATGGGCCAATGGCTGCTGGGGCTTTCGTAGTGGAAATGACTTTCTTCATTATGTGTCGATTATCTTTTGTTTTGATGGAGTTTGGGGCAAAGATAACTAGAATGCTCTGATTACAAAGTGCGAAATGAGAGCGACTGCGGTGGCATAGAGCAGTACTCGGGGTAGTACCTCACGGTACGGCTGTCCATAGAGGATACAGCTGAGCCAAGCGATGAGGGCTGATAGTACAATTGGGGTAGCTAAGGCAAGGCTGTGCAGTAAGAAGCCATGCCTTCCCTCGAAGAAATGGACTGCCATCTCTAGGCTAACAGAAATGAGTGCGATGAGGAGTGCGATACCGAAAATCACTGCCCTGCGCACGAAAGAGGCTTTGTAACTCATCATCAAGAGTAGGCTACACAGGCTGAGGCGTGTGAGGCCTTCGCCTTTGAAATTGTGTGTATGTGTGCTTGGTCCCATTTCCTCTCTCTCCTAGTATTACGCTCCCCGAGAGGAGACCAAGGTTTACTGCAAAGGTATATGATTTTTCTCTTTAATACGTTCTTACTCGCCCCTTCACTTCGTTTCTTGTGCCTTCAACGCTTGCTGATTACACTTTCTTCCCCCCTTCTGTCTGCTTTTTGAGCCTTGGTGCTTCATGCCCCTTTTGTCTTTTTGTTCCCCCTCTGGCATGCCCTTGTTTAGGGCGTTTGTGGAGGGTGGTTAATGAGTTACCATAACTCGCTCGGACGACTTACCATAACTCTCTTCGGCGACTTACCACAACTCGTTTGAACGAGTTACCATAACTCGTGACGAAGAGTTATGGTAACTCGCTGACCTTACTCTTTTATCTTGTTTATTTATTTGTTTTATAGTGAGTTAGTGATGGGTGGGGAGGTGGATGGGCTTCGGGCTTCGTAGGGATTAGATGGAACGTAGTAAGATGATGAATCTTGTCTCTCCGCGAGGGGAGGCTATCTGGTGCGTAGGGTTAATTGAGCAGGTAATGACTTAATAGGAGCAGATCTCCCTATAAACTGCCGTATTTGTATTATTTTTGTCTGAATAACTAGTAGATTAAGCGAATAGGAATTATGACCACAGAGAGAGAGGTCACTACTCTAGGAGGCGAAGAGAAGAAGAGCCTCAACTTCATCGAACAAATCGTAGAGAACGACCTCAGCGAAGGTAAGAACGGCGGTCGCTTGCAGACCCGTTTCCCTCCAGAGCCTAATGGCTACCTACATATCGGCCATGCTAAGGCAATCTGTATGGACTTCGGCATAGCTGCGCGGTACGGAGGCATATGTAACCTGCGCTTCGACGATACCAATCCCGTCAAGGAGGATGTCGAGTACGTCGATGCTATCCGTGAGGATATTGAATGGCTCGGCTTCCATTGGGGGGATGTTTACTACGCTTCAGATTACTTTGATCGACTTTATCGATTCGCAGAGGAGCTGATCATGGCAGGTCATGCCTATGTGGATGAGCAAACAGCTGAAGAGATCGCTGCGCAGAAGGGGACTCCAACGACCCCAGGTAGCCCCAGCCCATACCGTGAGCGTCCACGGGAAGAGAGCCTAGATCTCTTCCGCCGAATGAACGCAGGGGAGTTTGAGGAGGGGGCAATGATCCTCAGAGCGAAGATTGATATGGCTTCGCCTAACATGCACTTCCGAGACCCAATCATCTATCGTATCATCAAGCACCCCCATCACCGTACGGGATCGAAGTGGAATGTGTACCCTATGTATGACTTTGCACATGGGCAGAGTGACTTCTTTGAGGGTGTGACGCATTCGATTTGCACGTTGGAGTTTGAGGTGCACCGCCCATTGTATGATTACTTCATCGACCTACTACGTCAAGTGGAGAAGCACACAGAGGATTACAGGCCAAGACAGATGGAGTTCAATCGCCTGAACCTGACCTACACGATGATGAGTAAGCGTAAGCTCCTGCAGCTCGTCAAGGAGGGCTTCGTCTCGGGATGGGATGACCCTCGTATGCCGACCATCTGTGGGCTCCGTCGTCGAGGCTATACACCCGAGTCCATACGAGGCTTCGTAGATCGCATCGGCTACACGAAGTATGATGGGGTCATTGATGTTGCTCTCCTAGAGCATTCCGTTCGGGAAGATCTCAATCGTAGGGCACTAAGAGGCTCTGCTGTCCTTCATCCGATACGCCTCATCATCACCAACTATCCCGAGGGGCAAACCGAAGACATGTTGTTCCTCAATAACCCCGAGGATCCGAACTCCGATTCGCACACGATCCGTTTCTCACGAGAGCTGTATATCGAGGCCGAGGACTTCATGGAGGATGCCCCAAAGAAGTACTTCCGTATGACCCCAGGACAAGAGGTGCGTCTGAAGAGCGCCTATATCGTCCGTTGCACGGGGTGTAAGAAGGACGAGGCAGGCAACGTCACCGAGGTCTATGCCGAGTATGACCCTGAGACGCTCAGTGGACGCCCTGAGAGCAACCGTAAGGTCAAGGGTACAATTCACTGGGTATCGGCACAGGACAGTGTGGAGGCAGAGGTACGTCTGTATGACCGCCTCTTCACCGATGAGAATCCCTCAGAGATAAAGGATAAGGAGCTTGCCGAGCTACTCAACCCAGAGTCGCTCGAGGTGGTCACTGGCTGTCGGATAGAGCCATATCTGGCGGAGGCCAAGCTAGGGGAGTACTACCAGTTCCAGCGTGTGGGTTACTTCTGCCTCGACCCAGACAGTCGCCCCGATCGCTTGGTATTTAATCGTACAGTATCCCTAAAGGATACGTGGAAAAAAGTCAATAAGTAACGCCGAGACGACACGATAGATATGCTTGAATCACTAGGGTTCATCCAAGACATCCTGCACCACCTGAATTACTTCTGGATCACGGTGCTGATGACCATCGAGAGTTCGTTCATCCCTTTCCCTTCTGAGGTAGTCATCCCCCCTGCAGCTTATAGGGCAGCTAGTGGAGAGCTAAACATCTTCCTTGTGGTGCTCTTTGGTACACTGGGCTCGGATCTCGGCGCTCTGATTAATTACTATCTAGCAAAGTATCTGGGTAAGCCTCTGGTCTATCGCTTCGCCCAGAGCAGGGTGGGGCGTCTTTGTTTGCTTAGTAAGGAGAAGGTGGAGCGTGCCGAAGGGTATTTCTTCAAGAATGGGGTAACCTCTACTTTGATCGGTAGGCTCATCCCAGGCATCCGTCAGCTCATCTCCATTCCAGCAGGCCTTGCCAATATGCCCGTAGGGAAGTTCCTCCTCTATACGACACTTGGGGCAGGTGCTTGGAACGTGGTCTTGGCACTGCTGGGCTACTTCATCGGTAAGACTGTGCCACCCGAGCGTTTCGAGGCAACGATTCGTTCTTATAGCTCAACGATCGGGCTTGTTATCCTTGTTGCCGTGGTGGTAGCAGGGGTAGGCTACTATCTATACAAGAGAAGCAAGAGAGCCTACTAGGTCTCTATGCTCTCCATCTAACCAAGTCCTTGCCACTAAGTGACGACAGTTCAGCTCACACTCTCTCCTGAGGTCGCCGCCTCCGATGCACGTATCCGTGAGGAAGTAGCGCATCAGCTTTCGCTCCCTCTTGACCAGATTACCTCGATACAGATTCGTAGGAGGAATATCGATGCACGCCAGCGTCGTATCCTTGTAAATCTGAGTGTCGAGGTCTATCTGTCTGGTGAAGAGCCTGAGGTAGATACCTTCGAGGATTTGGTTTATCCTGATGTATCCTCTGCTCCGACTGCTGTTGTGGTTGGTGCAGGGCCTTGTGGGCTCTTTGCTGCATTGAGGCTTATAGAGCTTGGGGTACGTCCTATCATCGTGGAGCGTGGGCAAGAGGTGATGCAGCGTAGGCGAGATCTAGCAGAGCTGGCTCGCACGGGCATCATAGATCCAGAGAGTAACTACAGCTATGGTGAGGGTGGAGCTGGTGCATTCTCTGATGGCAAGCTCTATACACGGAGTAAGAAAAGAGGTAGTGTGGAGAAGGCACTGCGTGTCTTCTGTCGCTTTGGTGCAGACCCCAAGATCCTCGTTGATGCCCATCCACATATTGGCACGGATAAGCTACCTGTCATCATCCGAAGAATGAGGGAGCAAATCCTCTCGAGTGGTGGTGAGGTACACTTCGGCTGTCGCATGACCGAGCTCATCAGAGAGCGGGGGGCTGTAACTGGTATCGTATGTGCCTCGGGGGAGACATTCATGGGGCCTGTGATCTTGGCTACTGGGCACTCTGCTCGTGATGTGTATCGGTACCTTCATTTGGCAGGTGTGCTACTGGAGGCAAAGTCCATAGCCGTAGGAGTGCGTCTAGAGCATCCACAGGCATTGATCGATGAGATACGCTACCATAGCCCCGAGGGTAGGGGGAAGTGGCTCCCCGCTGCGGAGTATGTCTACAAGGCTCAGTCTGGTGGGCGTGGTGTATATAGCTTCTGTATGTGTCCTGGTGGGTTCATAGTCCCAGCCTCCACAGCCCCAGAGGAGATGGTGGTCAATGGTATGTCTCCTGCTAACCGTGGCTCACGATGGGCGAACTCTGGGATGGTTGTAGAGCTTCGTCCAGAGGATATACCACAGACAGATATTAAGATTGATGACCTCCATTCGCCTCTTGCCTTGATGGCTTGGTGCGAAGAGCTTGAGCGAAGGAGCTACATCGCTGCTGCGTGTTCTCTTCGAGCACCAGCACAGCGTATGACAGACTTCTTGAAGGGAAGAGCCTCCAGCTCTTTACCCTCCTCGTCCTATACGATGGGGCTCACCTCGAGTGATCTCCATCGCTGGATGCCTCACTTCGTTACACACCGTCTTGCGGATGGGTTTCGTTCCTTTGAGCGGACGACTAAGGGCTTTATTACCGAGGAGGCACAGCTCATTGCCGTGGAGAGCCGTACCTCATCGCCTGTACGCATCCCTAGGGATAGGGAGCATTACCGCCATGTACTCGTTGAGGGACTCTATCCAGCGGGTGAGGGAGCAGGCTATGCAGGTGGCATTATCTCGGCCGCAATAGATGGTGAGAACGCTGCTACGGCACTCGCTACATCTTTGCTCCATGGGCGTTAATCCCACCCTGTGAAAAATAAGAGAGGCGCACTACCTAACTGAAGGTGGTGCGCCTCTCTTAGATTATGAGTAAGCTTGATTGTCTTAGAGCTTGAAGGTTACCCCAAGGTTCCAGTAAGGAAGTGAGTAACCGAGTTCGGTGAAGGCACCAATACGTGGCGTGAAGAAGTAACGGGCACCGAGGACGACACCTAGGTCAAAACCACTCCCTACGAGAGAATTACCATAGTACCCTGTCTCAGATACAGAGGCGATATGGTAGCCAAGCATCAGACCTGCATACGTATCGAGCTTGGGAGCGAACTGATAGTGGAACATCCCACGTACCCCCAAGACAGTGTGCGAAGCAGAGGTTGATGGCCCCCCCAAATAAGAGTAGTTAGCTGAGGTGTAGGCTAGATATCCCCCGAGGGTGATAGCTCCATTTCCATCGATTAGGCCACTCTTGAGTGAGTAGTCATAGGCTACAGAGAGGGGGGGGACGGACATGCTACCGCCGAAGCGATACCCTAGACCGATACCCAGGTTCACCATGCTTGTGCCTTTGGAGGCAATCTCCTGTGCGTTTGCAACACCAAGACTTCCTACGAAGACCAGAGCTGCAAGTAAGAATTTCTTCATCTTATTCTTCGTCTTTTAATTGTTTATCTCTATGGGTACACGACGTGTCCCTTAGAGAGGGTAAAGATATATATAATAATGTAAAGTAGCTAATGTGTCTCGCTTACTTCACTACGCTCACCCCTAGGGAGGATATGATACAGTAGAGCATAACCCACGATACCAGAGACAATTGTCCCGACGAATATGCCGAGCTTAGCCTCGTTGAGCATGGCTAGCATACTGGGGTCATCATAGGATAGATTTGCGATGAAAAGTGAGACGGTGAAGCCAATCCCTCCTAGGATGGATAGGCCAATGAGTCGCTTGAGGTTCATGCCCACAGGGGCTGCACAGATCCCCATCCGAATGGCTGCCCAAGTGAAGAGCGTAATGCCAATAGCCTTGCCGGGGAAGAGCCCAAGGAAGATAGCCAGCGGTACACCAAGCAGTCCCTCCGGGGTAATACCACCGAAGGTAATCCCAGCATTAACGAAGGCGAAGAGGGGCAGGATAACGTAGTTAACCAAGGGGGCAATAGCATGCTCGATGATTTGCACGGGGCTGATAGCTTTGGTTACTGTGGACTTAATCCCCCCGATAATCTTGAGCTGTTCGTGTGATAGTACTAAGGCTCCCTTAGCTTCCCTTGCCTCGGTTGAGAGGCGACTGGTGAGGTCGGATAGGTAGCTGCTGAGCTTACCGATGTGCACCTTAGTCCCCGCGGGTAGGCATAGGGCAATAAGTACCCCTGCGATGGTAGGGTGAATGCCTGACTGGAGGAAAAGTGCCCAGACAGCGATGCCGAGTATGATATAGGGCTCGAGGGTGTGGATCTTCAGCCTTCCCAAGAGGAGGGTGATGCCAAGCAGGGCGAAGCCAATGCCGAGAGGGAGCCAGCTTATATGTGTGCTATAGAAGATGGCAATGACGATGATGCCCCCGATATCATCTACTACGGCTAGGGCAGCTAAGAATATGCGTAGGCTCTTCGGTACTCGGGAGCCAAGTGCTGTGAGTACTGCCAGAGCGAAGGCGATATCTGTAGCCATCGGGATAGCAGCTCCAATGGACTGGGGATGCTGGTTAGCAATGGCGAGGAAGAACAGCACAGGCACGACCATCCCGCCTAAGGCCGCGATGATTGGGAGCAAGGCCTTCTTGGGTGAAGATAGTTCACCTACAAGTAGCTCCTGCTTGATCTCCAGCCCCACAAGGAAGAAGAAGATGGCCATCAAGGCATCATTGACTACTTGGCTCACCGTCATCGTGTGTCCTGCATGTCTGAAGATATCCACATCGCCCACCGCAATATGGACAGGGTGGTTTAGGAAGGCGTTGTACGCATCATTCCAGGGGGAGTTGGCGATGAGTATCGCTGCGATAGTGGCGATGAAGAGTAGGACAGTGGGATTAGGGCGTAGTGCGTAGAGCCGCTGTGCGAGGGAGCGGTGCTGCGTCGAGTCTGTACTCATTAGTCTATCTAGGGGCTTTTAGCTGCAAAAGATGGATGTTAATCGGTGAGGATGAGGTGTCTGGAGGAAAACTCCCTCTAGGTGGTGTGCCATCGAGTGCCAGAGGCTCCCCAGTAAACCCTTGGGGTGCCAACCTACCTCACCTTTTACAAAGTTAATGAATATCCATGTATCGACGGTGTGAAAACCCTTGCAAGGGTTGTCCAAGACACCCATGCAAGGGTGACGCCGAGACCCTAGCATGGGGCGCAGCGGGTACCCACTGTTGGTTTCCTTCAGTTGCTGTTAGGGGATAAAAAGTAGAGGCTATGCGACCTAGGGCATAGGTGCATAGCCTCTACTGGGGTGAATGGAAGGAGTCTGTCGACTCGAGGTGTAGGCTAGTTGAAAGCCTCGATGATGGGGAGGAACTTCTCTACGCTTAGCGAAGCACCACCGATCAGACCACCATCGACGTCAGGCTGAGCGAAGAGCTCCTTTGCATTGCTGGCGTTGCAACTACCGCCATAGAGGATCGTGCAGTTGTCAGCGATGGATGCTCCAAACTTCTTGGCGATGAGGTGACGGATATGTGCGTGGATCTCCTGTGCTTGTTCAGACGAAGCTGTGAGACCCGTACCGATGGCCCAGACAGGCTCATAGGCGAGGACAACCTTGCTGAAGTCCTCAGGGGAGAGTCCGAAGAGTGTGCCAGCGAGTTGCTCTTCCACTACCTGGAAGTGCTTACCAGCCTCACGCTCTTCCTTCACCTCACCGATGCAGAAGATAGGTGTTAGACCGTTCTCCAGAGCCAGACGTACCTTCTCGGTGAGAATGGTATTATCCTCTCCGTAGTAAGCCCTACGCTCTGAGTGCCCGAGGATGACGTAACGTGCACCCGTGGAGGCTACCATGGCAGCGGATACCTCACCTGTGTAGGCTCCCTCGGCCTTGTTTGCACAGTTCTCTGCCGCAATGCCAATGGGGCTACCTTCGGCAAGGCGTGCAATGGATGCTAGGTGAATGAATGGTGCACCGATGATGACGTCACAGTGCAGTGTCTTGCCCGAGAGTGTGGCCTTGAGTTCTTCGATGAACGATGTACCTTCCTGGAGGGTCTTGTTCATCTTCCAGTTACCAGCGACAATGTTTTTTCTCATTGATCTTTTTCGTTTATATGGATAATTTATGCGTCTCTTGAGATAGAGGGTGAGGTGGAGCTTCCGTGCCCAAAAGCGTAGGAAGCCGAGGATAAGTAGTGCAGCCCATGCGAGCAAAGGATAGGTGCGTGCCAGCGAGGGTCGTGGGGCGATGTAGCCAGACTCCCTTAGCTGATGGAGGTAGCGACCTACACTCTCTACCTCGGGGAGGTCCACATAGCTACGCTTGTCAATGATTCGTCCATTGCGTAGGACGACAAGTCCAGGGTAGGAGCGAATCATCGTACGGATAGGTGTGGCATCCATCCGTAGCATGGGGTAGCTTGCCCCTGTGAGGTAACGCCAAGCGGCTATCTCCTCATCCGTTGAGGCCGTTAGCCCATAGAAGCGGTAGCCCATAGAGCGACTCTGGGTGTAGAGCTCCGTGATTTCATCAAGTGCACCTTGGCTTGCTCTACTCCAATGGGGTGCAAGCAAGAGGAGCGTTACCCCTTCGTCATTCAGTAGTTCAGAGGACATAGAGCCCCCGATGCTATCCATGGGAGCAAAGTCATACAATGCTTGGTAAGATGCGAGCTTGGGATCCTCCTGCACTCGGATAAACGTCCATGTGCTGTCGGGGAGGGAAGAGGGTGAGAAGGCTTGCTCCCGACCTCCCTTTGCATAGATGTAGCGAGTCGTGGCAAGTAGGCCTGCCTGCATCGTAGAGTCTTCGCGTGCGATTGCCTCGCGTAGGTCTGTCCCTACCCGATAGGGACGGAAGTCGAAGAGTGGTAAGTGTCGGTAGTTCTCCTCCATAAAGAAGATAATACCAACCACTGCAAGGATACCTGGTAACCACCGCTCACGACGTGAGTAGAGATGACGGAGCGAACGGGCATCACGCAGTATAAGGAAGGAAAGGGGGAGGAGAAAGAGGTTCTTTAGGAACGTCTCTAGGTTCGTCAGATGCAGGGCATCACCGAAGCAACCACAGTCGCTGATTGGGTTCGCAATGAGGATGTAGGTCGTGATGAGCGTCATCCCAAGTAGGAAGACGAACGTCAGGCGTGCTGAGACCTGACGATAGATCCCCATCAGTAGGAAAGCTCCGAGTAGGAACTCTGCTGCGCACAACAGAAATGAGAGACCTAGAGCAACTGTGGCACTATAAGCCCATCGCTCATCAAGGACAGGGGCAAGGTACTCCCCAATCTTCAGGGCGGAGCCTATGGGGTCTACTGCCTTCAGCCCTCCAGAGAAGACAAGGGTAAGTCCAATAAGTACACGCGCAATCTCTGCGCAAGTATGTCGTAGGTGGATCACTGTTCGTTTTTGGCGAGCTGTACCAGGCAGAAGAGGGCGTAGTTTACCATGTCCATATAGTTGGCCTCTATACCCTCGGAGACGAAGGTCTGCCCACGGTTATCCTCAATCTGCTTGGTGCGATAGATCTTGGTGAGTATGATGTCGATTATCGAGGAGAGGCGCATGTTTCGCCAGACCTCTCCATAGTCGTGGTTCTTAGCCAGCATAAGCTGTAGGGTAGCTTCGGCATACTTATCGTAGAGGGTCAGAGCCTCAGAGATGTCGAGGTCGGGGTGGCTGACTGCTCCGAGAGAGAGCTGTATCATGCCGATGATGCCATAGTTCACGATGCCGATGAGTTCACTATCGATGCCTTCGTTTACCTGTGCTTGCCCTTTCTCTTGGATGCTACGTATGCGCTCAGCCTTGATGTATATCTGGTCGGTCAAGGACTCAGGGCGGAGAATGCGCCAAGCCGTACCATAGTCGTGGAGCTTCTTCTCGAAGAGGCTCCTACACGACTCTAGTACGGCTCTGCACTGTAGCTCTGTACGCTGTGCTTGCTCTGTCATAAGCGGAGAGTTCGTTACTTCTTTACTTCGTCTGCTAGCTCATCAAGTAGGGCGAAGGCAAGGACTTCACTGATCTCATCCACGTAGTGGAAAGAGAGTCCGCTGAGGTAGCGTTCGTTGATCTCGAGGATGTCCTTTTCATTCTCCCGGCAGAGGATAATGTCCGTTATCCCCGAACGCTTAGCTGCGAGTATCTTCTCCTTGATGCCACCTACGGGGAGGACCTTCCCACGGAGCGTGATCTCACCCGTCATAGCTAGATGAGGGCGAACCTTGCGACGGGTGATGGCAGAGACAAGGGAGGTGACCATCGTAATCCCTGCACTGGGCCCATCCTTGGGTATGGCACCCTCGGGGACATGGATGTGTATCTCTCGATCCTTGAGCTGCTCTAGATCGATGCCAAGGGCATCAGCATGTGCACGGATGTAGCTTAGAGCAATCGTAGCGGATTCCTTCATCACATCGCCGAGGCTACCTGTGAGGATGAGCTTGCCATTCTGCCCAGATTGGAGGCTGCTCTCTATGAAGAGGATTTCACCACCTACACTCGTCCAAGCCAGACCAATCACCACACCTGCATGCTCGTTGCCTTGGTAGCGATCCCTCGAATAGATGGTCTTGCCTAGGTAAGAGTGTACAAGCTCTGGCGTGATCTCCTCGGGAAGTGGATCTCCAGAGGCTACTGCCCAAGCAACCTTACGCAGTACAGCGGCAATCTTCTTCGTCAAGGCACGTACACCACTCTCTCTGGTATACTCCTCGATGATTGTCTCTAGAGCCCCAGGGGCAAAGTGTATGGGATAGGACCCGAGACCATGCTCCTTAGCTTCCTTAGGGAGGAGGTGTTGCTCTGCAATCTTGAGCTTCTCCTCTGCGATGTAGCCCGTCACCTCAATGAGCTCCATACGGTCACGTAGGGCTTGAGGAATAGTGGATATGTTGTTGGCCGTAGCGATGAAAAGCACCTTCGATAGATCGTAGTCAATATCGAGGTAGTTGTCGTGGAAGGTTGTGTTCTGCTCTGGGTCGAGGACTTCAAGTAGAGCAGAGGCAGGGTCTCCCTTGTAGTCACTAGAGAGCTTGTCAATCTCGTCTAGGACAAAAACAGGGTTGGATGTGCCAGCCTTCTGTAGGCTCTGTATGATACGCCCACTCATCGCCCCTATATAGGTACGGCGATGACCTCTTATCTCTGCCTCATCATGTACACCACCGAGGGAGATGCGGACATACTTACGCCCTAGGCTCTCAGCTATGCTACGTCCTAGCGAAGTCTTACCTACACCTGGAGGACCATAGAGACATAGGATGGGGGACTTCATGTCTCCCTTGAGCTTCAGGACGGCTAGGTGCTCAAGGATACGTTCCTTCACACGCTCTAGCCCGTAGTGCTCCCTGTCTAGTATCTCTTGCGCTTGCTTCAGATCGAAGTTGTCTACGCTATATGTCTCCCAGGGAAGCTCTACGATGGTGCGTAGATACTGCATTTGGATGGAGTAGTCGGGGCTCTGGGGATTAAGACGCTCAGCCTTACGTAGCTCTTTCTCATAGATAGCTGCGACAGACTTACTCCAAGTCTTGCTCTCTCCTAGCTTACGTAGCTCCTCTAGCTCTTCCTCATTATTGTTGTTTGTGCCCAGCTCCTCTTGGATGGTGCGCATCTGCTGCTGCAGGAAGTACTCCCGTTGCTGCTGATCCATCTCCTTACGGGTCTTACGTAGGATCTCATCACGGATGTCGGCCTCCTCGATCTGACCATGTAGGCCAGAGAGGACCAGCACACCACGTTGATTGAGTGTGTCAGCCACGAGGAACTCCTGACGGCGCTCTATGGGGACATCCACGACCGAAGAGGCGAGGTTGATGATGTAAGCTTTATTCTTAATCCCCTTGATGGTGTCCATGAACCCTGCGGGTGCACCGGGGGCAAGCTTCTCCAGTAGTTGTATCAACCTGTCGTGGATGAGACTTACCAGAGCTTCGTACTCCTTATCAGAGGTTTCGCCACGCTCTTCCTCGGGGAGAGTCGTGTAGTGCCCCATGAGGTAGGGGTCTGTCTGGGTAAGCTCCTTCAGCTCGAAGCGCTGACGTCCACGCAGGATTGCTGATAGCTCTCCTGTAGGAAGCTCAATAATCTGTGTGACCTCGACAATCGTACCGATGGGATAGAGGTCTTGTAGGGTAGGATCTTCGACCTTCGCCTCTCGTTGAGCCACGACGCCGAAGCATTTATTCTCCTTCTCTGCCTGACGGATGACCTCCATTGACTTCTTTCGTCCTACGAGGATAGGGGTGAGCGTGCCAGGGAAGATCGCTATGTTGCGTAGGGCAATGATAGGGAGCTCCGTTGGTAGTTCTTCGCTAGAGAGGCCAAAGGACTCTCCTTCGTCGTAGTTAGCCAGTACGGGTATAGCGAGGAACGAGTGTTGCTCCTCTGATGCTGTCATTTCGTCAGTTTTCTTCTTTTTGCTCATTATGTCGATTCGTGAGGCTCATACATGTCAGCCTAGGGACGTTTGCCTAGATGTACAGCTGAGCACTCGCTAATATATCACCAAATACTATGATTAGGGTCGCTCCTTCATCCTTAGTCCTACGGCGGTGACACCCGTGAGGGGTCGTTCGTCGAGGGTGGTAAGGCGTAGCTCGAAGAGACCAGTATAAGGCATCTTCAAAGCTCGTGCCAATCCTGCCTGGTACTCGTGGAAAAGCACACCCGGACGAAGCCATCGCTCGGGTTGATCTGCTAGATGAAAGCGAAGTGTATCGGTGTAGTAGGTATATCCGTTTCGTTGTAGCTCGGCCTTGAGTGACAGATTCATCTGCTCCATCCGATTGTCCATGCGTAGGGCAATCTGTATCTGGTGTAGGCTTGCTCTGGAGGTGAAGAGGAGTTGAAAGCGGACAGCCATGTTCTGCTTCCATACACCATCGGTGAGCTCTTGGAAGGCATAGTACGTCCCTTCCTCTCTTGCGCCCCGACAGCCCATAGCTAGGGTTAGGAATAGTAAGAGAAGGAGTAATCTATGTACTTGCCGAGGGATGCGTCTCATCTCTACCCTGTTTCTTTTACTTGTCGCCCTGTTTCTCTTCGGTAGGCGTCCCTTCAGCCTTAGTCTCCTCTCTTCGGGTGCGTGGGCTACGGAACTGTCGTACCTGTGGGCGACCCTCCGTACGCTCTGTGGGTGCAGTATCTCTACGTCTCAGCTCTCCTCTTCGTGTACGATCTCCACTTCTCTTCCCTCGTCGTCCGTTGTCGAAGCGAGTCAGGCTGTTGCCTGCGAGGATGTCGCGTGAGTGTGCGCTGTCGTGTCCGTCCTTGGTGACCTCTAGTTGCTCGGGGCGTTCTCCCTTCTTGTTTTGTGCGATAACCTCAAAGGCCCGCTCTGCCGAGATGGTTACTAGGTGCACCGGAGCATTGCGTACGGTGCTGTAAGTAATCTGTCGCTGGAAGTGGTCGGTCTTGAAGTGGTAGTAGCTCCCAGACTGTGTCTCGAGTACTACCTCGCGGTCGGGGAGGCTTCGTTGGGCTTCTGCGTAGGCGTTTACCTCGAAGTTCATACAGCACTTGATTTTACCGCACATGCCTGTGAGCTTCTGAGGGTTCATCGTTACATCTTGTACACGGGCTGCGCTGGTGCTCACAGAGGAGAAGTTCGTCATCCAGCGGGAGCAACAAAGCTCCTGCCCACAAGGGCCGATCCCGCCTATACGTCCAGCCTCCTGTCGTGCGCCAATTTGCTTCATCTCGATGCGTACATGGAAGGTGTCGGCGAGTACACGGATGAGCTGTCGGAAGTCTACACGTCCGTCTGCGATGTAGTAGAAGATTGCCTTGTTACCATCTCCCTGATACTCCACATCCCCGATCTTCATGTCTAGACCGAGGTTTGCAGCGATCTGCCGAGCTTGTATCATAGTCGGCTCCTCACGCTTCTTGGCTTCTTCCCAGCGCTCTAGATCGCTAGGCTTGGCGACACGATACACGTGCATCCATTCGCCTTTATCGGGGTGGTAGCGATGACTCTTCATGGCCAGCTCTGCCATTTTCCCTGTTAGGGTAACCTCCCCTATGTCGTGACCTATGACGGAGCCTACAGCGACAATGTCTCCCTTGTATAGGTCAATCTTTTCGCTGTTTATATAGTATCCCTTGCGGGTATTCTTGAATTGCACTTCGACGAGATCTGAGCTCTGTAAGGACTCTGGTATGTCGCTCAGCCAGTCGTAGGTACTCATAGGGTTCCTACTACAGCCTTCGCAACCACCGGGAGTCATAGCACAGCAGCCCATGTTCGCCGTTGTGGTCTTGTAGTCCATTGGATGTCTCGTTGTGGTGGTGAGGGAACGCTATCCACTCACCTATATATTATATCGGTATGGAGAAGGGCTCTTTATCTAAGCCTCTTGCTCCATTTACCTACGGAGAAACACGATGTGTCATGTGCTTCGCTCGCACTGCTCTGAGGCGACAAGGCACACGAAACCACACAAAGGTACTGAATTTTATGCCCATAAGCATTCTCTACCTCCACCCGTTGGCTCTCCTCTTTTGCTTCTGCTCCTGATTGTACATGTACTTGGGTTATTGTCTAGACGGCTTGGTGTATCTCGTTGCCCTGTTTGCTCTGTGTCGTGAGTTTGAGTGAATTGACCTTGGGGGAAGAAGCTGGGAGAGAAAAATATGCCGTGCACAAAAGCCCTAAACAGGTGCTTTATAAGAGAGGTGTAATGAGTTACCATAACTCGCTACGGAGAGTTATGGTAAGTCGTTGTGAAGAGTTGTGGTAAGTCGTTTGAGCGAGTTATGGTAAGTCGTAGAGGCGAGTTGTGGTAACTCATAGAGGTGCGCTGGGGTAGTTTTATATTTCACTTGTTTTCAGCGTGTTATTGCCCTGTGTGATCTATGGCTTCTTCCGATCTGTGCAGCCTGATTTTTTCTCCTGTATGTGCGGATCTTTCTCTTTGGTGTGAGGGGGTGAAAAACTTTCTTGGTTTTGCGGATGACGTGTGGTGCTCGTGGGTTGAGGGTGTGTGGTGTATGTGGGGAGGTGGTGTATGCGAAATGAGTGTGCTATATAATAATGTATCAAGGTGAGTTATGGTAACTTGATTGGTGTGGCGAGTTAAGGAGTTGGTATATAGGTGTTTGTATCTGAATTTGTGGTGTATAGTGGGGCAGGGATGAGGGGTGGGATAGAGGATGGGGGAGAGGTGGGATAAAAGGGTTCGTGGAGTTGATACGATATGCGTGTGGCTGTGATAGTTGCAGGTTTGAAAAATAGTTCGTAAATTTGCGTGCTTTTTGTGCGGACAACTATACCGTAAGGTGCTGTGTCTCACGTCAAGGAGCAACAAAGAAGTATGTTTAAATATTGTCTGGGTCGTCCAGATCAATTTAATTCTCAACATTAATGACAGATCCTATTGCAGATTATCTGACGCGCCTGCGTAATGCAGTGAAGGCTGGCCATCGTGTGGTCGAGATCCCCGCGTCTAATCTAAAGAAAGAGATCACGAAGATCCTCTTCGACAAGGGGTACATCCTCAACTTTAAGTTCGTCGAAGATGGTCCTCAGGGTACCATCAAGGTCGCGCTGAAGTATGACCGTACGGGACGTGTGAACGCCCTCAAGGCTCTTAAGCGTGTCTCTCGCCCAGGTCTTCGTAAGTATGTGGGCTATCGTGAGATGCCCCGCGTGCTCAACGGTCTCGGTATCGCTATCCTCTCTACTTCACGAGGTGTTATGACCGATAAGGAGGCTTCGCAGCTCAAGGTGGGTGGCGAAGTGCTATGTTACATCTACTAAAAGAAGGAGGTATATACTATGTCAAGAATAGGAAAGCTTCCCGTAAGCATCCCAGCAGGCGTCACCGTCTCCGTCAAGGATCAGGTCGTCACAGTCAAAGGCTCCAAGGGTGAGCTAACACAGGCTTTCGATGCACGCATCGCTGTAGCCGTAGAGGGTGATCACGTCGTAGTAAGCCGTAGCAGTGACGAGCGTCAAGATCGCTCGCTCCACGGGCTCTATCGTGCGCTTATCCATAATATGATCGTAGGTGTGTCTGAGGGCTTCACCAAGACTCTTGAGCTCGTGGGTGTCGGTTATCGTGCATCCAATCAGGGTCAGCTGCTCGAGCTAAGCCTCGGCTTCACGCACAACATCTATCTTCAGCTCCCCAAGGAGATCCAGGTAGAGACGAAGACAGAGCGTAACAAGAACCCTCTGATCATCCTCACCAGTGCTGATAAGCAGCTCCTCGGTCAGGTGTGCTCGAAGATTCGCTCCTTCCGTATGCCAGAGCCTTACAAGGGTAAGGGTATTCGCTTCGAAGGAGAAGTCGTCCGTCGTAAGTCTGGTAAGAGCGCAGGTAAGTAACCGCTTAAAACACGTATAAAGCAATCATGCCAAACAAAGAAATAAGAAGACAGAAGATCAAGACGCGTGTACGTGCCAAGATCAGCGGTACGGCAGAGCGCCCACGCCTGACTGTATTCCGAAGCAATAAGCAAATCTACGCACAGGTGATTGATGACGTAGCAGGCGTTACGCTAGCTAGTGCCTCCTCCCTCAAGCTCAATGCCGAAGTGACAAAGAAGGAAATCGCCGCTCTCGTAGGGACTGAGGTCGCAAAGGCTGCACAAGCCGCTGGCGTCTCGACAGTAGTATTCGACCGTAACGGTTATCTCTATCACGGTCGCGTGAAGGAGCTAGCTGATGCAGCACGTGCCGCAGGTCTCAACTTTTAATCTTGTATCGCAATGTCAGATAATCGCTCCAAGTCAGCTAGAGAGTTTGAGGGTAAGGATAAGCTCGTTGAACGTCTCGTAGCTATAAATCGTGTCACTAAGGTGACAAAGGGTGGTCGTACATTCACCTTCGCTGCTATCGTCGTCGTCGGAGACGAAAATGGACGTATCGGCTGGGGTCTTGGTAAGGCTGGTGAAGTATCAGCTGCTATCACCAAGGGTACAGAAGCTGCAAAGAAGAACCTAATCACAATTCCTGTCCATAAGGGTACCATCCCTCACGAACAGACCGCTCGTTTCGGTGGCGCTCGTGTCTTCCTCAAGCCTGCATCTGCCGGTACCGGGGTAAAGGCTGGGGGTGCTATGCGTGCCGTGCTAGAGAGCGTAGGCGTGCATGACGTGCTCGCTAAGAGCAAGGGTTCCTCTAACCCACACAACCTCGTCAAGGCTACCATCGCTGCTCTAGCAGAGATGCGCTCACCTCTCATGGTGGCTCGTAACCGTGGCGTGTCTGTCGAAAAGGTCTTCAAGGGTTAGTCTAGCATCATATATTAGGTAAAGAATCGGAAGTACAAATGGCACAGATAAAGATCCAGCAAGTACGCAGTCAGATCAAATGCCCTAAGGTGCAGAAGCTAACGCTACAAGCCCTAGGCCTGAAGAAGCTAAATCAGATCGTCGAGCATAACGACACACCCCAGATCCGTGGGATGATTAATGCCGTTAAGCACCTTGTACGCATCGTAGAGTAATATAACCCTACACAAACGAAAGACAGAGAAATGGATTTATCAAGTTTGAAGCCCGCAGCGGGCTCAGTCAAGACGCGTAAGCGCATCGGTCGTGGTCCTGGTTCCGGTCTCGGGGGTACTTCTACGCGTGGTCACAAGGGGGCTAAGAGCCGCTCTGGTTACTCCAAGAAGATTGGCTTCGAGGGAGGTCAGATGCCTATCCAGCGTCGCCTACCGAAGTTCGGTTTTAAGAATATCAATCGAGTAGAATATGCTCCAGTAAACCTCTCTACGCTCCAGACGCTAGCAGAGGCTAAGAGCCTAAGCCGTATTACCAAGGCAGACCTCATCGAGGCCGGTCTCATCGGTAAGAATGATCTCGTTAAGATCCTCGGCAATGGGACGCTTAGCCTGAAGCTCGAAGTGGAAGCTAATGCTTTCTCTAAGTCGGCTGAAGCAGCTATCATCGCTCAGGGGGGTAGTGCTGTAAAACTCTAGTAGCTATGCGCTTTATAGAGACACTGAAAAACATTTGGAAGGTTGAGGAACTGCGTCAGCGCATCCTCACCACCTTGTTTTTCGTACTTATCTATCGCCTAGGCTCGTTCATCGTCATCCCTGGGATTGACCCAACGCAGTTGGACTCTCTCCACAAGCAGACGAGTGAGGGTCTTATGGCTCTTCTAGATATGTTCTCTGGGGGGGCGTTCTCCAACGCCTCGATCTTTGCCATGGGGATCATGCCTTATATCTCCGCCTCCATCGTGATGCAGCTGGCTGCTATCGCTGTGCCTTCTATCCAGAAGCTACAGCAGGAGGGTGAGAGCGGACGACGTAAGATCGATCAATGGACACGTTACCTAACGGTCGTGCTACTCCTCGTGCAAGGCTCTGCCTATCTGGTGAACCTCAACCGACAGCTCGCTCAGGTAGGGGGATCTCTACCCTCGGGTCTTTGGTTTGACATCTACGCCATTATCGTGATGGCTGCTGGTAGTATGTTTGTTCTTTGGCTCGGCGAACGTATCACAGACAAGGGGCTGGGTAATGGTGTTTCCTTGATCATTATGATCGGGATCATTGCTCGTCTCCCAGTGGCTCTTACTGCTGAGTGGGGAGCTCGTACTGCCGTAGGTGCAGGGGGGCTCGTATGGCTTCTCTTTGAGCTCGTCTTCCTGCTACTTGTGATGGCTGGTGCTATTCTGCTTGTGCAGGGTACGCGTCGTGTCCCTGTACAATATGCTAAGCGTGTCGTTGGGAACAAGCAGTATGGTGGTGCTCGTCAGTATATACCTCTCAAGGTGAATGCTGCTAACGTGATGCCAATCATCTTCGCACAGACGATCATGATGGTACCTATCTCAATCCTATCATGGATGCAGGGAGATAAGCCCAGTGCTTTCATCCAAGCATTTTCTGATAATACGGGTATCTGGTACAACCTAGTCTTTGCGATTCTCATCCTGCTCTTCACCTACTTCTACACCGCTATTACGATTAACCCAACGCAGATGGCTAACGACCTGAAGCGAAACAATGGGTTCATCCCTGGTGTAAAGCCTGGTAAGGCAACGAAGGACTACCTTGATACAATCATGGATAGAATTACCCTACCCGGGGCGTTCTTCCTGGCGATTGTGGCCATCATGCCTGCCTTCGCTCGTATCATTGGTATCTCTGGGGAGTTTGCTCAGTTCTTCGGTGGGACGTCTCTCTTGATCCTTGTTGGGGTGGTACTTGATACCCTACAGCAGATCGAAAGCCACCTGCTCATGCGCCATTACGATGGTCTGCTGAAGAGTGGTCGGATTAAGGGGCGTACAGGCTCTGTAGCTGCCTACTAAGATGATTTATCTGAAGACAGACGAAGAGATCGAACTCATGCGTGCGGCCAACCTGTTGGTTGGGCGTACTCTGGCTGAAGTAGCTAAAATCATTGCTCCGGGTGTCTCCACACTGCAGCTGGATAAGCGTGCGGAGGAGTTCATTAGAGATAATGGTGCTACACCAGCTTTCCTAGGCTATAATGGTTTCCCTGGTAGCCTATGCACCTCGGTCAATGACCATGTGGTGCACGGTATCCCTTCCTCGAAGGTCGTACTGCGTGACGGAGATATTGTTTCCGTAGACTGTGGTACCAAGCTCGCAGGCTTTACTGGAGACTCGGCTTACACGTTTGCTGTAGGCGAGGTTGCTCCAGAGGTACTTGCTCTTCTTCGTACGACGAAGGAGTCTCTTTATATAGGTATAGAGCAAGCGATGGCAGGCAAACGTGTTGGTGATATTAGCTTTGCTGTGCAACAGTACTGCGAGGCACGAGGTTACCATATCGTTCGTGAGCTAGAGGGACATGGAATAGGTAAGGAGATGCATGAGGAGCCTGGCGTACCAAACTATGGGCGTCGTGGTACAGGTGCCGAGCTACGCTCTGGTATGTGTATCTGCATCGAGCCTATGGTGAATATGGGATCGAAGAACGTCATCTTTGATCGCAACGATGGCTGGACTGTCCGCACAAAGACAGGTAAGCCCTCGGCTCACTTTGAGCATTGTGTTGCGATTCGTGACGGGAAGGCCGATATTCTTTCTTCGTTTGACTTCATTAAGGAGGTCTTAGTGGATAGAGAGTTTTAAGTTCGTAACAACGTAATATGCCGAAACAAGCAGCGATAGAACTCGATGGGGTCATCCTCGAAGCACTCTCGAACGCAATGTTCAAGGTTGAGCTAGAGAATGGTCACGTCATCACCGCCCACATCTCTGGGAAGATGCGTATGCATTACATCAAGATCCTCCCAGGAGACAAGGTCAAGGTTGAAATGTCACCTTATGATCTTACGAAAGGGCGCATATCCTTCAGATATAAATAACGCTATATAGATATGAAAGTAAGAGCATCACTCAAGAAGCGCACCGCCGAATGCAAGATCGTTCGCCGCAAGGGGCGTCTGTACGTAATCAACAAGAAGAACCCCAAGTTCAAGCAACGTCAGGGGTAGTCTCATCCATCGGATATATTAACGAATAAGATAAGTATGGCTATCAGAATTGTTGGCGTTGACTTGCCACAAAACAAACGAGGAGAAATTGCCTTGACTTACATCTTTGGGATCGGTCGTAGCAGTGCTGCTAAGATCCTTGATAAGGCGGGAGTCGATCGCAACATCAAGGTTAAGGACTGGAACGATGATCAGGCGGCTGCTATCCGTGAGGTGATCGGCGCTGAGTATAAGGTGGAAGGTGACCTTCGCTCCGAAGTACAACTAAACATCAAGCGACTGATGGATATTGGTTGCTATCGTGGTGTCCGCCACCGTATCGGTCTGCCTCTACGTGGTCAGAGCACAAAGAACAATGCTCGTACTCGTAAGGGTAAGAAGAAGACTGTCGCAAATAAGAAAAAAGCTACTAAGTAATAGAGGTTGATATGGCAAAGAAAGTAGTCGCAAAGAAGAAGGTCGTTAAGATCGATGCTGTGGGTCAGGCTCACATTCATTCTTCTTTCAATAACATCATCATCTCTCTGACCAATAACGACGGTCAGGTTATCAGCTGGTCATCCGCTGGTAAGATGGGCTTCCGCAGCTCGAAGAAGAACACCCCATACGCTGCACAAATGGCTGCACAAGACTGCGCTAAGGTCGCCTATGACCTCGGTCTGCGTAAGGTGAAGGTCTTCGTCAAGGGGCCAGGTAACGGACGTGAGTCTGCTATCCGTACCATCCATGGTGCAGGTATCGAGGTCACTGAGATCGTGGACGTGACTCCAATGCCACACAATGGCTGCCGTCCTCCTAAGCGTCGTCGTGTCTAATCACAAGATGTCGCTTTAGACCACAGAGTAGTTTCATATAGATAGCAGTACAACGCAGAGGCTTCTGCCTGATAGATCTCACTAGGGATTCCAGATGACAGGAGCGTGAAGCAAGAAGTAAAGAGCAAGGAGACTAGAGCAAAGACGACGAGTGAATAGATCGGCTATACTTTCATATATCTATCCTCTCCTCATAACTGGTCGCGGCTGCACTCCGTCCCACCTCACGCCTCTCCTCTTTACCACCCAGCATCACCGACCTCTCTGAGGCTCGCTCGTACTGCCAAACAATAGAAGACAATGGCAAGATATACAGGTCCAAAATCAAAGATCGCCCGTAA
>ERZ773008.378-NODE-378-length-31901-cov-4.054858_pt1 | contig 31901 bp, 42 predicted proteins | sample MGYA00580664_ERZ773008 | MGnify/ENA primary metagenome ERZ773008 (study PRJEB29015, sample SAMEA2738016) | human oral metagenome | biome: human oral; feature: human-associated habitat; material: dental | place: China | collected 2048 ...
TCGGGGGGCTTTGCCCCCCGATGCACCGCGTGTGTGAGTGTAAACGCTGAAATGGTAGGGGGCGGGGCGGTGTCCTATGCTCCCCAGCGTTTAGCTATTCTATCACCAGCTAAACGCTGGTATTCTAACTAATAGTTATTAACTACTTAACAACTACTTAGTAATTAATAAATGTTAGTTAGTTGATAATTTATTTGATTGTAGATAAAATTTAATTTTGTTGATATGATTTAGGATGGATAAAAGTATTCTGATTAGTATTGACTTTTATCCTATTTTTTTGTATAATACGGTTTAAAGGAAATTAAAGGAAGAGTTATGGAACAGGGCGTTGCAAAGGTAAGCATTACTTTGAATGCTTATTTAAGAAAAGAGGTAGATAATATTTCGTTGGAGCTTGGTAAAACTAGGAGTAGAATTATAGCTGATGCTCTTGAGTATTATCTTGATTTTTTAGATTTAGTGATAGCCGAGAGGAGACTTAACGATGAATCTGATAATGTTATTTCTAGCGAGGAAATGGAGAAATTTATAGATGAGATGGAGGTTGAAATTTAAAAATAGTGTTAAGAGCGATTTTCGGCAAATAGATCTTTTGGAAGCTAAAAAAATTTTAAAGTCCTTGAATGATTTTGTTGATAATTTTTCAGATGAACAGGAAAGAATTTTATTAAAAAGTGGGATTATAAAAAGACTCAAGGGTAATTTGGATGGTTGCTATCGATTGAGATTGCGAACATATCGAGTTATTTATAAGAAAAATTTAGAAGAGCTTATAATTTTAGTTGTCCGGGTAGGACACAGAAAAGATATCTATAGGTAATAAATTATTTATAAATTAGTAATAGATAAATTATTTATTACTAATTTATTATTTATTTTTAAGTATTAATTAATTATAGTTTAGTTTTTAATTTAGGCTTATTTACTTTATAGTAAAGTTTTAATTAGTTAAAAATGTAGTTTGATTTTATTGTCATTATGTTTTAAATGTTATTTAGTTTTTATTCGCGCAATAGTAAATTTGTTTTTTCTAAGACTCTCAACGTATAACTCGATAGCTTCTTTAATATTGGCTATAGCTTCTAAGTATATTTGACCCTTTGTTTTTTGTAGATTGTAGCATTTCTTGCTACTTTTTTACAATAAGAATAGATTAGAAAAAACAGCGTTTTTTAGAAAATTTTTTATCTACTTAAATGCCCTTGTTATCGGAGTTTAGAGCCGTTTATTATGATTTTAGAATATTCTGTGTGGAATAAATTGTTTCTGTGTGGAATAAATTGTTTCTGTGTGGAATATTCTAAAGAGTTTTATAAATTTGCATAAAATTTCTTTCTAGTAGCTCGATTTTATTATGTTTTTGTAATAATTCTATTTTAAGAATAAAAGTAGTATTATTCTTAAAAATTTTGAAAGGATAACAAGTGAGCAGGAAGTTGCAGATAAAGGACATAAACGATACTAAGAATGCTACTACTCTTTTAAAAAATGAAAAAGAGATAATAGATTACCAGACGGGAGAGATAATATCTAGGGAAGATGTAAAGGTTACAAAGGAAAAAAATAGAGAAAAATTTATTAAAATTTTTATTGATAATCTCGATTATGTTATTGAAGCTTTAAAACCTATCGAAAAAGGGATTTTTTTTGTCCTTATGCACGAAATGAATTATCATAATGTTGTAACTATAAATTCAACCATTAGGAAGTCGACACAAATAGCTTTAAATTTATCTCAGCCGGCTGTTTCTAAGGGTATAAATGCATTAATCGAAAAAAAGGTATTGATAAAGATAGAGGCTGATAATGCAGAAGAATTTAATGTATCTTTTTATACCGGTAAAGAGTATTTGGTTAATCCACAACTTATAGGTAGCGGTTCTTTTAAAGAGTTATCAAGAATAAGGCGCGTGATCACTACAACTTTTGATTTTGATACTCTTGAAACTATTAAAAAGATAGAATCTTCGTATGCTTATAATGGCTTAGATGAAGTAGCCCAAAATTTAAATAGACACGAGGTTAAACAGATTACAAGTGAGGTTTCACCGGATGGGAAGAAGAAGGAAACTGAAATTTTAATTGGAGAAATTGGAGAAAAAGATCATATTAATGCTTCTGATGATGTTATAGAAGTAAAAGCTGCAGAAGAAGTTAAAAAATCCGATATTGAGCTGGAGGCTGAAATTTTAAGGCTCAAACTAGCTAGCAAAGAGGCTGATAACGAGAAGCTAAGGCTTCAGATCAAACTTGCTAGCATTAATGGCGGCAAGAAAGTTCAACCTTCTTTGTTTGATGATGAAGAGATTATGCCCGGTAAGAATGACGAGGATCTGTGAGAATTTTTTAAGGAAGTGAATAAATGCGTAGATTTACAAATGTTAAAGGCTTCAAAATTTTTGAAGTTTCGGCTGCGGAAGTAAGGGCTATAGGTGGTTTTGGTATATGTGATAGTTGTAATAAGCTTTCTAACATAGGCTATATAATGCCGGTTCTTGGCAGCTATTGGTACTGTAAAAAGTGTTATGACGATTGGGATGCACATAGTAAATTTTACGAAGAGGATGCAGAATATGAAGCAAGAATGAATGATAGGTGGGTTAAAATCTTTAAGTCGAAAGGAATAATAGAGGATCTATAATGTTTAGAATTAATAATGTGCCATTGCTTGAAAGGAAAATGATTGAAAACGGCTATGTAGTCTTTTATACTATAGCCGGTAATGAAATTGAGTGTTTTCAGGAATTTGATGATTTTTATAAAGCTCGTAATTTTATTATTAAGCTTGATAATTTTAAAAGATGTTTATTTGTATCTAACGGTAAAATATATGATACTCTAGATAGTAAAGAAAAAATCAATGATCTTTTTTGGATAAAAATACAGCTTGATGAACAAGAATCTTTTTTCAGCGATATTATGGAATTACGGAAAAGGAGATAATAATGGAAAATTATGAAGTTAAGCGATTTCTTAAAGAACAAATAATACTTGCTATTATGCTAGTCATCGTATATTTTGTTATGTTTTATGCCTTTCCGGCAAGTTGTCGCTATTTTGCATCATTGTTTAATAGAATTTATGACATTAGTTCTGAAACAAGTAGTTTTCGTAGTTTACAGGAAGCGCTACAACTGTTTTTTAGTTTTGCATATAAGACTTTAATATATTTTGCTCTTTTTGTATTTTTTGCTATAGAAGAATTTTTTATTTTTCGTGCTTTTATTAGCAAGGATTATAATTTTGAGAAAAACGCTCAAAGACGAAAAGAATTTTCAAAATTTATTTTGCGACAAACAGTAAACAAGGAGTGAGTGATGCAAATAGCAATGATTGGTTTTATTTTTCTAGCTTTTGTGGCGTGGTTTTTGTACTGCAAAATCTATAGAAGCGAAGATTGATATTAAGATTTAAGCTTCGTAAACGAAAATTTAAAGGTAGTTATGAAAAAATATACATAACAATAATTTAGTTATATATTTTTTCATAACTTATGGTATAATTCAATATTCAAAAGATTAAAGCAAAGGATAAAAGATGCTTGGCACCAAAATAGTAATGGATGAGGCTAAAATTATACGTGAAGGCAGATGTGATCTAACTAAAGTATATCAAGTAATCGATAAATTTGCGCAGGAGTGCAATCTCGTAAAAAAGGATAAATTTACCTATCTTTGCAAGGAAGATGACGAGCAGGACTTTCCGCATTTAAGTAAATTTACGCATTTTGGGCTAATGGATCAAAAATGGTTCATGGAAAATTTGATCGAATGGATTTGGCTCGATAGTGAGGAAGGAAACGGAGATCTAATAGCTGGTTACAATAGGCTAAAAAAGAAAGGGGTTTTTAAATGAAGCCTGTCCGCAAAGCCATAAATTTTGATCTCGATACCAAAGCTTTAAAAGAATTCTACCCGGGCAAAGATTATCGTGCAGCCTATGGTGAAATTAAGGCTTTTATGGAAAGCAACGGTTTTGAGCATAGACAATGGAGCGGATATGTGTCTATAGAGCCTTTAACCAAAAATGAATTAAACGAAGCAATTAAGACTATGGCGCATCAATTTCCTTGGCTAAGTCAATGCGTAAATAGATTTGATGTAACAAATATCGGTAGAACTTACGATATGATCGATATGATAAAAACCACATCCGCGCGACAGCGAGATACATTTGAAGCGACTAAACCGCCTATGCAAGACACTCAAGGCGATAGCGATGTTTTATCCCAGATACACAGTGCTCTTGATGAAAGCGATCGACAGGCAGATATATTTAAAAGCTTTGGCTTTAACGATGAAGCCAAAGCTTCACAAACGAAAATTCAAAGACGGTTATGAAAAAATATATATGGAAGAGATTAGCAGAAAAGAGTTCAAAAAATCGGTTTTAAGGAAGTTCCAAAAAAAGCAAAGCGTTGCCGTATTTGCGCCGAAATATTTCGGTAAGAGCACGTTTTTACATTCCTTGCATGACGAGCTAGCAAAAGCCGGCGAAACTACGGTATTTTTAAAGCTTGAATGTATTTTTAGCCCGGAAGATCTCTTTGAGGCTATGCGGCGTGAAATACAAAGAATTTTTGATATTTCATTCAATAGCTTTCAAAACGATGTTGCTGCTACGGAGCAGTTAAAAGATGTTTTTATTGCGCTTGGGCGCCTTGCAGAAGAAGCAAAGCGCACGATATACTTTTTTATCGATGAATTCGATGAAATAGAAAAAATACAAAGCTCTAAGCTTGAGCTAAATAATGTATTTAGTGACAGCTGGATGCCTTTTCCAGATGTGATATTTTGCTTAAGCATTAAGAATTCGTTCGGAATCGATATGTTTCGCAATCCTAAAAGCTCTTTATACGGCTTTGCCGAGGTTTTAAATTTACCGAAGCTATCAAATATTGAGACAGCATCGTACTTGGTAACCGAATTTAACGAAGCAGATCTTAATATCGATCACGCTTTGATAGGAGAAATTATTAGAAGAACTAATAATTTGCCCTTTTACGTCAAAAGTGTATGCAGGGAGCTTATCTTGAGCCGTCGAGGGCAAGAGGTAACGGAAGCGGATCTAAATGCCGCTATAGATGAAGTTTATCGCAGAGAAAAGATAGTTTTTATGTTACAGCTAAAATTTTTGCGAGGCAAGAAACACGGCTCGGCAATACTTCTAAAAGTAGTTAAGGGCGAAAATCCTTACGATTTGGTAAATGAAACCGGCGTGGTAAAATCGAACGTAGCGGCTTGGCTTTCTATTTTAGAAAAGGAAAATTTGATATATAAAAGTAAAGCGGGTAAAGCTAAATTTACGCTTTTTGATCCCTTTTTAAAGCGATATATCTTAGAAATTTATAATGTGGAGGAGAAATAATATGAGTGAAGAATTGCAAAATTCAGCCAATGAGGTTTCTTTCGAGGAAGAGATCCGGGTTTTGGTAAAAGCGCTTGCTCAAAAGCTCAAAGATACTAGAATCGACGTCAATACGATGGCGAAATATTTCAAGGATGAGAACGTTCATTTAAAAGGCAGTATTGAAAAAATCATCGAAGATACGCAAAACCTTGACGATACTATAGGGGCTTTGGCGGAAGAGGTGGAAAAGATACAAAAAGATGTTTCGTCTCTTTTAAATTTTGGCGGTGGTAGCGCAGGCGGCAATGTAAGCGATTCGACTTTAAAAGCTATTTTTGACGATATGACAGAAAGGGATAATAAGCTGGTCGAACGAGTGCAGCAAATAGTGAATGAGGCGTTAGGTGGCGTAAAAGCTAAACCGAGAAAGAAATTTTTAGGTATTTTCTAAGGAGTATGTGATGAGCGAAAAAGAGAAATTTGACTATGAAAATTTCAAAAAGAAGGCACAGGAAAGAAAGGCGTCGAGAAATAGCAACCTTTCAAATCTCCGCGTAGATAATAGGGATATGCTCTCTACTAAGGCTATGGTAGCAATGCTGGGCTATATTATGAGCTCAAAGAATAAATCCGGCGGCAATACCGATGAAAGTAGTTTAGGCGATATTTTAAAGCGTGCCGGAATTGATGAAAAAAGCGAATTATACAGCTCTACTGTGGGGATTATGAAGGAGATAGAAAAGCAAAGAGAGGTTGGCAAGGAACTGGATCTTAAAATTTTGCAAACCGATCCGGTAAAGGAAGCAATAAAAAAATTTGATCCGACAAATTTTGAAAATAATATGAACGAGCTTAAAGAAGCTATTCAAAATCAAGGCAAAGAGCTCAATGTAGAGCATATTTTAGGTGCGGCAAAGAGATCCGATACAAATACCGCCAAAGACGTTTCTAAGAACGCTATGAGGCTAAAGCAGCAATAAGGTTGTTTTGGTGATACAAAAGGCGCGTAGTTCTAGCAGCAGAAGCCTCTTGAGAGAGGCGGAAACGGTGATATTGTTGGTAAAGGACGAAAGCGCTAAGCGATGGTTTGAAAACGCTATCGGTAAAATGATCGAAAAAAGGCGCGACCCGGAATCTTTTATGACGGGCGCTAAGGATCTGCGAACAAATTTATTATCCTATCTTAGCCAAAAAGGCAACGTAAAGACCGCTAACATTTGGTGTAGAGGCATAATTTATTCTGAGATAAAAGAATTTCTTTCTTCTTTAGAGCATGAGCTTCAAAAGCACGATTTTGAAGGGGTGGTGGAACTTCATCTGCAGGACAGAGAAATCAACTCCCCCCATATTCAGTATGTGGGTACTAATGCGGAGGAAGCTCAAACTATCATAGCAAATTTCGTGCTAAGACACGGCTATGAGGAGAGTTTGGAAAGCGCTATACAAAACAATTATACTCCGGCTTATCAAAGCGTGGAGAGCAAATATTTGCGTATAGATAGCACTGATCGAGAGGTCGAAATTCAAGAGATTGCTGCGCAGCGCGAGCAGCATAAGCAAGAGATTATATCGAACATAAAGGAATTTATCGGCGCGCTAGACGATCTTAAGTCCGATTTTATCGATATTATGAGTTTAAAGGAAGAGGCTACGACGAGAGAGAGAGTTCGAGAGAATAGAACCAAAAGTACGGCCGATATGCTGAACGAATGGGAGCAAAAGGCCAAAAACAGGACTAGAAGGCGATAGGGATGAAAAATTTATATATTTTTGCCGGAGTAAATGGAGCTGGTAAGTCGACATTTTATATTAACCAGATAGATAATAATGATTTTTACGGCACTAGAATCAATTCGGACGAAATCGTTAAGGAATTTGGAGACTGGAAAAATAAAAAGGATCAAAATAGAGCCGGCAAAATAGCGCTCAAGCTTAGAGAGTCTTACCTGCGCCGGGGGATAGATTTTAATGTAGAAACTACGCTAAGCGGCCGCGGTATAGTTAGATTTATAAGCGCTGCAAAAGCGTCCGGGTATAGGATAACGCTCTTTTATGTGGGTCTTGAAAGCGTTGATCTGTCAAAGCAAAGAGTAGCCATTAGGGCACAAAAGAACGGCCATAGCATAGAGGAAGCCATATTGGAACGTAGATATTCGCAGAGCTTCGATAACCTCGCTAAAGTGATTCCGTTTTGCGAGGAGATATATTTTTATGACAATAGCAGAGAAATTTTAAACGAGGAAGATCAGAAATTTTCGAACCTGCGTCTGATAGCCAAGAAAGAAAACGGCCAGATTATAACGCTTGGCAAGGTATCGTGGCTTGAAGACGTTTTAAAGAATGTGAGTGAAGACTACTCCGCCGTTGAAGAGATCAAGGCGGAAATTTCAAAGAATTCAGAAGAAAAGGAGAAAAACAATGGTAACCGTAAATTTGCAAGATGCTAAATTTGAGGATCTAAATATCAGAGAATTTTCGCAGAAAGCCTATAGGGCTTTTTTGCCGTATTGGAACGGCAGCGAGGAAGAGTTTTACGCCTATATGCAAAAAAATGGCATAGACTACGATTTCAAGGTCTCTAATATTAGCGAGCTAGGTGAAAAAACGGATAAATTTTTGCAGGATCTATCTGCGGCCGTAAGGCGAGATATAGGCAAATTTGATTTTCGTTTGAGCACGGCTTTGACGCAGCGAAATTTAAAGCCTATCGAAACCGGCGATTATGTGAAAATTACCCTTTCAAGCGATGAAGAGCTTTCAAAGGATGCTTATAATAGCTTTTTAAGCTTTAATAGCCGTAGCTTTATAGATTTTAGGGAATTCGATCCTGATAAGAATGAATTAACTCTGATTTACAATCGTCGCGGGATCTTTGATGAAAACGAACGTATTGCAATACTCAAGGCGCGTAATAGTCTCACCTTGAGTGATAACTTTCAACAAGCCAAAGATAATAACTTCATCCTCAGCGGTCTTTGCCGCGAGCTCGCTAAGACCGGTATGGATTTTAGATATGAATATACCACTACGGAGGGAGTTACAAAGGAATATTCTATTTCGGCCGATAAAATTCTTGGCTTTGCCGAGAAAAAAGAGGAGAAAAAAGAGGAAGCGGTGAAGGAAAGGATAGTAAGAGAAGCCGCTAAGGCGGAGATTATTCGAGAAAATTCTCAAACTAGGCAAAGCCTAAGCGAGGATAGTAGCGAAAAAGAGATCCTCGCAGAAGGCAATACAGAGATTAGATTACCCGTTAAGGGAGGGTCAGAGACAAATTTAGACGAAGTCATAGAAAAAAGCATATCTTTGTATGAACAAAAAGAGATTGAAAAGATCAAAATTCGGCTGGCAAAGTCAAGAGAAGAAGCGATGGTGGCCTATCAGGAGATGAAAGATAGGATTAATTCCGGATATACCATATATGAAAGTATCAATTATATAAAACAAAAATTCCGCGAAGAGCATACCGCCAATATGGCGAGCGCTTTTTTGACAAAAGACATTTTAGAGGTAAATTTGTTAAAAAATACGATAAATTCCCAAAATTCCGAGATTCAAAAACTCGGTATGGAGGTAGAAAATAAAAATTCCGAGATCACGAAGCGCGAGGAAACTATTACCAGCCTAAAAAGCACCGTGCAAACTAAGGTCAACGAGATTAATCTGCAAAAAGAGCAGCATCAAGAGGAGTTGGCGGCTCTAACGCAAAAAGCGGAGGCTAAATTTAAAGAGCTTGATGCAAGCTATGGCAAAAAGGTAAAATCCCTAGAAGCAGAAATCGGAGAGCAAGACGAACTGATTGTAAGGCTAAAATCTCAAAGCGAACTTCTTGAAAAGAAGAATAGCGAGCTTCTTGAAAAAACCTATGCCCAAAATTCCGAGATCGCAGAGCTTAAAAATAGATTAAATTTAGAAAAAATACAATCAAATGATAAAAATCGTATTTCAAATGACAAAAACGCTCAAAAAAATGGTATAATAACGCCAAAGCCATCCGTATCCGATAAACAGGATATAGGAGAGCTGAAGCGAATGCTCGACGATGAAAAAGTCAATAACGAGCGAAAAAGAGAAATTCTAGGAGAGCTTAGGATGGACGACATTTTGGGCGACGAAGAGTCGCAGGATGAGGGTAAAAATGCGAAACGAGCCAAAAAGTAGCGAAGAGTTTATAAGAGAAACCTTACAAAATAAAATTAAATTTGTAGTGGGGGGGGGGGGCACCCTATAATCTCTGGTTAAAAGCCGACGACAGCGTATATTATAAAAATTTATCGATTATAGCGGAGATTACGGCTGCCGAAGTCGTTTGTTTTCCGACTCAATCTCAAATACTAGAGCTTCTTCAAAATACCGATAAAACCTATTTTTTTCTTGCGCCGTACCATTGTTTTACAGATATTCGCGGTTTTGTTATGGAGGTCGAGCTTGAAAATTTCTGCGGCGTTTTGACGTCGCAAGAAAAAGCGCTCGGTATAAGCAAAGCTCAAGCGCTAAGCAGCAAACTCGGTATCAGTGTTATAGAAAGCCCATATAAACTTTCAGACGTGGGCGGTGCGGATAAGCTCAAAGAATACGTAAAAAGACTTGCGATCGCCGAAAACAACGGATTTCGTCCTAAAGGCATCTTTCTTGTAGGTATTCCGGGCACCGGCAAGACATTTTTTCCTACCTGCCTTGCGGGTGAACTCAATCGACCGCTGGTAATTCTCAATTTAGAAGTCCTCAAAGAGAGTGGAGAGCCTCTTAATAGGCTCAATCAGGCATTCGAATATCTCAATTCACAAAATGATCAATTCATCTTGCTCCTCGACGAGGTAGAAAAGATGGTCGGCAATGCGGATGATCCGCTTACGGGTCGGCTGATGACGATACTATCCGCTCTCGGGGATCGCGGTAGCGAGTATCCGAACCTTCAAATTTTGCTATTTGCGACCGCAAACAGCCTTGAGGCAATCATCAAAAATCAGCCCGCCTTTTTAAGGCGCGGCCGCTTTGACGAGCTCTTTTTCGTCAATCTCCCTTCAAGAGAGAGTGCGCAGCGGATATTTCAAATTTATGTTCATAAATATGATCTTATTTTTTTGTGGCAAATTTTTTCTATAGACGATTTAATGGCGGAGATCGAAAAACAATACCGGTCTTTCGTAAATCAACCGAATCGTTTTCCATATACGCCGGCCGAGATCGAAGCATTTTTAAAACGCATTCGGTTTCTGCATTTGGCGCAAGGCCAAATAGATAGAAAAGACGTACTGGAGAGCATTGAGCTCGTAATACCGATCGTAAAATCTGCCTCTTCGGGCATCGATCGCATAACGGCTCAAAAAGAGCTATTCGTGGAGATTTGATATGACCGAGATAATACAAAAATTGCTTTTTACCCGGTTTCCATATCTGTTTTGGTTCCTACGAGAGAACGAAAACGAGGTAAAAATAGATTTCGAAGAAAACAGACTAACGAACTCAAGCGGCGAGACATTCGTGCTAAGACCTATGTCGAAGATCATATACATGTGCTGCAAATACCTTCCGATTGCTATGCTGTTTGCATTTCTGTTTAATACGAATGATCTCAATTTTACCCTCAAGATCAAAATTCTTGAATATGGCGTAGCCTTGGTTTTGGCCGTAATAGTCTTTTTTGCCAATAGAATAGTGATATACCTATCCTTCATATTATTTCTCGCTAGCGGTTATTTTTACATCGCTAGCGTTCCTTTTATTTTGAAGTATTTTTTTCTCTTCGTCGTTCTCTTTGCCGCAATTTTCGATAAAAATAAGCGTATTTTTTCGATTCAAAGAAACGGTAAGAGCGTAGCGCAAATCATTTTGGAGCAAGAAAAATGAAAAAAGTAGCAATATTTCTCACTTGTATCGTCTTCGCCTTTGCAGCCGATACATCGGGCAACAATCCGCTCAGTCCGCAAAATTTCAGATCGCAAAACGATCAGGAAGTTTTGCAAGGCGGCAACGATGATCTAAAGGTAAACCATTTCTATCTCGGGCTAGAAGATGAAGAGATAAAGGACGTTCAGAAAAAGGATCAAAACCTGCAAGAGGTCTTTGACGAATTTGACGAGACTATCGTCAATTATAAACCTGTGCAAAAACCAATTAGTACGGTCGACAAAATCACTACGCATCCATATTTTACGACGACGATCCTGTTGCCGCAAGGAAGCGTTATCAGCAGCGTCGATATGAGCGTAGAGCCGATAACGCTTAAATTTGAGCAAAACACCATTTTGCTAAGAGTTAAAAAAGACTTTAGGATAGCCAATATGACGGTGATCTATACACTCGAAAAGAAAAACTACGTGGCAAATTTTCTAATCGAGCGCTATCAACGAGAAAACACGGATGAAAAGCTAAATTTGGTATTAAGCTATCTTAATGTGGCTAAGAAAGACGATTTTGAAATCATAAATACCTACGTCAAACTATACGGCAAATATCCGCAAGACGAATATAACTATATCGAGATTGACGGCATAACATATAGAATTATCAAAGATCCAAAATTCGGCGGACTTCATATAGGTAAGCAAACTTATAGAGTCGATACCGGGAATAGGTTTTAAGTTATGGCGCAGCTAAATTTAGATTTCACACCAAACGAAAATGAGAGTAAAAAAGACAATGGAGCTAAACCTAAAGGTAGCTCATCAAAGCGTTTGATCGCGATATTTGCCGCTACGATCGCGGCGCTTTTGGTATTATTATGGCTTTTTTCGGGCGACAGCACACAAAATTTGGATACGAATTCAAGCATAGTCGTCGCGAGCGATAAAAATTTGACCCAAGAAAATACTCAAATTGTAACCCCTCCGCCTCTCTTATCCGAGGATTCATCGACGCAGGCCGCTCCGGCTACCCCTACGCAGAGCGCTCAAAAAGATGAAAATTTAAGCTCTCTTTTTGACGATCAGGCGATGAAGGCGGCAATCGAAAAACCGGACGTAAGCATACCGGAGAAAAAAGAGATCGAGACGAGATCAAGCAATGCCCCAGATGAACAAAATCCTTTAGATTTTCAAGATCAACAAGATCGGGCAAAAACTCAAAACGAAAGCAAGCTAGAGAAACTTAAAAATGAGATCAAGATGAAAAAAAATTTTTTTAGTTTAAATGGTGAGAATTTTTATGAGGGGGATGTCATTTTCGGGTATAAAATCAAGGAAATCACGAGAGAAAACGTCGTTTTAGAAGAAAGCGGCGGCGAAATCATTCATCTAAATTTTAGGAGTAAAAAATGAAAAAACTGACTTTAGCGGTTTTGATAGTCGCAAATTTAGCATTTGCTAACGATGCGGATTTTAAGAGAGGTTTTGAGACGGCCGTTGAAGCGGTTAAGCTTGAGCTTATTAACGGCTCAAACTTCAATCGAACGCTCAATTACGGAGGGGATAAACTATTGTATCTCAATACATCCCGTTTAAGCACGAACGAGATACTGCTCGCGCAGTTTATTGCATTTTCAAACGGCTTTACCGATTTGGGCTTTAGCGGCGAGAAACTCTATTTCGGTAGCTATCTTCGTGATGCAGACAGGGATGTAGCAAAGCGAAAGCTTGAAAATTTATTGGGCTATAAAATTGAGAAAGAGAGTAACGGCGGCAGGGCTAGATTCGTAACGCCTATACTCGATCGATCTTTCTATATTGCGAAGCGCAACGTAGTAGAGGGCGCAATCAAAAGAAGCGAATATACCTATTATGAAGCCCAAAAACAGCAGGTAGCAAAGCCAAACGCTTCATATCGGTCTTTCATGCCAAGAAGCGGAGTCGATATGTTTAGCGTATCGGACGGAGTGATGACAAAAATAGGACGAAGCAACGATACTCAAAAACTCAGATACGAAAGAACGATCACGGATACCGATGGCGTGCAATATGTCAAGGCTAGCGGCTCAAATAGGTATTTCAAAGTGAAAGACGTTCAATTTATGAGGTAACATCATGAAACGGCTCAATTTAGTTTTGATTTTTGTGATGTTTTTGACTGGGTGCAGCGGACGAGTGCAGACAAACCCGCTTCCTAAGCAAAGCGAAGTCGTAATACCTTCTCGTTATGCGAAGGCCAAAAAGGTGGGTATCCAAAGATCCGTAATAGACGACTATGATCGCTATGCCAGATTGATGCTGAGCAATCCAAATTCGGATGAAGATAGTATAGAGACGCTTGACGAGAACATCAAGGTTGAGCAAAACTATCAAAAAACGGTCATCCCTAAACAAAGCCCTAAATCGATGAATATTTGGGAAAGAGGTAGAAATATCGCCGAACAAAATTCAAAGGTCGAAAAATGAATAGGATAATTTTCGCATTGACGTTCGCGGTAGTCGCGGCATTGGCTCTCGGGGAAGACGAAAACATTATAAAAGGGAGCGCCTACGGCGAAAAGGTCGTAACCGAAAGTCCTAATAGCGGTATAGGCGAGTATCAATCAAAAGAGCATTTTAGGAGGGAAGCCATTTTAAATTTTATAATTTATAACAATGCTCAAAATAACGCCGAATACACTGCTACAAAGGCATCTCTGATCGATGTCGTAGATCAAAATTTAAGCGGCGGCGGAGCGACTCCGATCGTAAGGATGGATAATAATCTAACCGTAGCCGGCTATTGTCTGATTCGGGATGACATCCTCGTAGGAAAGCAGCCGGGAGCGGGGAAATTCCTATGCAATACGAATATCGGCCAGCTTGAAATTTTTGGAAATCTGACCCCGGTAAACGAGACTTCAACGCTCATTTACGATCCGGCGTATATCGAGTTCAAAAATTGGAGATATAAAGTGCTCAGAAGCCGGGTGCTAAACGAGGCAAAGACAACGTATAACATCGCTACATACGTCAACGATAGAAAGCTTTCAGAGATCGCCCTTACCGCTACGAGCAATAGCGCGGACGTCATCAAAACGCAATCTAGCGATTATCTATCGGAGCTGAAGGAGAGTAGAAGGCGCAATACGACCGAATACGTTACGGTCGGGAACGGCGCAAATTCCTATATCGCGCCTATTCAAAATCAGAATACGGAAAAACCCAATGCGATGGATTATGTGACGAAGGCGGCAATCGATATTACCGCCGGAATCGTTAAAAATACCGCAGAAATTTTTAAGAAGGATCTGCCGTATCTCTATGAAATAGTGGGCGGAAGCAGAATTTATATCGATTTAGTCATTGATAAAAAAGGAGAGAAACTACAATGAGAAAGGTTATTTTAGCGTTATCGCTAGCTATATGCGGCTGCTTTGCGAGCAATGAAGCCGAGGAGTTTTTTTATCAAAGAGGTTTAGATGCCGGGTATGCTCAAGGATATGAGCAGGGGGTAAAAGATGCGTTTGAGGAAGCGAAAAAGGTGCTTGCTAAATACAAGAACGAAATCAGAGCCTATGAAGTTGGAAAATACTTCATGCAAAAGGGCTATATTACGTATCCAAAGGTTTGGCAAAGGGTAGATAGCGACGGAAACGTCAAGATTGAGATCCAACCGAGTAAGATCGAAAAGCAACTGAATATTTCGGAAATTTTCACGAAATTCAATACGCTTCCTACCAATCCGTATCCGGAAAGGATCAAGGGGGATCCTTTGGAGGCCAGAAATAGCGTATATGTGGCAAATAGAGACGCTTCTACGTTTATGCCGGCATCGGCTGATAGTAATCAAAACATCATCACCATCAGCATTGAAAAAAGCGGTGAAAACGAAGAAATTTTAAAGAAGGCGAATCTCGTCTATAGCGTCGATAAAGAGAAGAATAGGCTCAAAGTGATGTTCTTTAATAGAACCGAAAAGCAGAATTTCTGCGATCAGTTTCAAATTTGCGATTAAGGAGCCGGAGATGCAAGAAATAGTTAAAATTTTTCAATACAAAATTGGAGATGAGGAGATCAACTCCGTAAATGCTAGAGAGCTACATAAAATTTTAAAAAGTAAACAGCAATTTGCTAATTGGATACAAAATAGACTAAAGGATACTATGGCGGACGAAAATATTGATTATATTATTATGGAAATGCCCACCAATGGTGTTTTTGACAAGGTTGTCAAAAACTCTACGGAAAGAGAGGAGGTTTTTAATAATTCTATTAAAAACCCCTTGGGCGGGCGCCCAGCGAAAGAATATATCATCACCCTCGATCTTGCAAAAGAATTTTCAATGCTTGAAAAGAATGCAAAGGGCAAGGAGATCAGGCAATATTTCATTCAGTTTGAGCGTGCGGCGCGAAGAGAGTTTGAAAATTTTTGTAAAGAGATAAAGAGGTTGACTACGGAGATTTCAAATTTACGCGAAAAAATACAAATCCTTGAAGATCTAGTGGCTTCATCCGATAGGCTCATAAGCATGTATAAAAAACAGCTTGAGGCAAAAACGATTGACGAGGACATCCGAAGGCTTGTTAGAAGAAAAGAGCAACTAAAGCAAGAAGGATACCTATAATGGAAGAAGAAAAACTATCCTTCAAATGTGAGATGTTCTTCGGGAAAAATTGGAAATATCTATTTTGGGGGATGATAGTGGCTATTGTCGTAATCGCGTGGGAGCTTCATAGCATTACCGCGCAGATGGAGGAGCTAAAAGCCTCGATTTATGATAATAATGGCAAAGTAGTGCTCACCACTACCGACGGTAGGGCTATAAAAGTTGTCAAAACTCCGCTCAAGGCAGAATACCTAAAGCAATATGCCATAAGCGTATTTGTCAATAATTTTATCGTTTCAAGATCGGAACTCACGGAGGGCTTTAGCAGAGCCAATATTACCACGTATAAGGATGTTTTGGAAGCGTCTAAGAGCCTTGGCAATATATATTTATATTTTATTGACACAAAGTCGCAGAGCGAAGAGAGCAAAAGAAGCGTAGGTCAATTCATCAGCTATATCCAATGGCTGATCAATGCGGTTGCGCGCGATAAGCTCCCCGAATACATCAATATTGTCGACTATACCGTAAATTCCTTTGAATATAACGGAAATAAGTATAGTATTGACATATATATCAAGGTGGCTACGAATTCGTGGATTTTATCGCAAGGAAAATACCAAAGCGAACGTGGCCAAGTCAGGATCAAGGCTACGGGTGATTTCGATCTGGAACGCAGCTCCGATGTAAATCCTTACGGTATGAGGATAGATAGCTTTGAAATAGAGATGGTAACGAAAGGCGATAAGCTATGAAAAGAGCTCTTTTAGCATCTTTGCTTTGTGTAGGTGCATTAAATGCCGACGTAAGACAGGATATAGCAGATAGCCTATGGGCTGCTGCTTATAGTAGCAATATAGACGTAAGGGTGCTATATACGATTGCAAAGACGGAGAGTAATTTTCAGCCGTATATTATCAGCTTTTTAACAAGCGATACGGATCTAATCAAGAGATTAAAGACGGGCTTTAAGGGTAGTGTATACCATTTCAGGAGCGCAAAATACAATAGCTCAAAATATGCCGTGAGTATATCCAGCAATAGCAAAGAAGCGATGCTGGAGCTTGCGAAATTCTTTTGGGATTTTGATTTTAACATAGACTTCGGTCTGATGCAAATTTCCAAGCAAAATTTAAAGAAGGATGAGCTTGAGTTTATCTTTGAGCCGCAATATAACGTGGCAAAATCAAAAGAAATTTTAAGTCTTTGTGCCGGTAGGTATAGCTCGGCAAAAGACGCTATCGAGTGCTACAACAAAGGCTTCGCGGCCAAAAAGAACTATGATTACTATGCTAGATTTATGAATTATTTCGATAGCTTTTTTGGAGAAGGCAAATGAATCCCGCGCTGCTATTTTTGATCATCTTGGCCAGTATGGGACTTTATGCCGGCTACAAAAACGAAAAAGCACAAAAAGAGGTCGAAAAAACGCTTTTTGGAAAGGTATTAGCGCCATTAAAGGGGCTTTTTAATGAATTTTACTCCAACAAAGGGTTGGTAATCGATGATATTTTAAACGACCATATTCTGATCAACACTCCATATAAGAATTTATATGGAGTAAAACTCGAAGGTAGCGGCAATACGCCGATATATTTTGATGAAATCGGCGTAAAAGAGATCTTTCGAACCTATCAGAACACAAAAGATGCCTTTTTTTGGTATGTCATTCTAAAAAACGGATACTATCACGGCCAGTATCTCTTTAGCTACAATCAAAATTTACTGAAATCGATAGCGAACAAGTATAAATTGACCTTTTTAAGCGGCGCCGAATTGGCAAACGCGGTTTTAGATCTTTTCTTACAAAATCAATATTTCATAAAAGATAAGGATATTCACAGAACGGTATCGCTAAATTTTAACTCCAGACTCGAAAGCAACTATCAAACCTTCGCAAAGCTAGCGAGGGAAAATATCTATCAAAATCTATGCCATACGGATCTGTATCAAGCTTATAAAGCGCTTGATGGAGCACAAAAGACAAATATTCAAAACATCTTTAGGATGGGATTTGACGGTGCGATTTGGACGTATTTTAATCTCAGCCGAAAGAGCGTAGAAAACCATATTTCGCGCCTCATCAACTTTGCCCGTTGGACGGGGAATAAATCCCATTTTACGGCGCTTAAAGAAGCTTATGATCTAGGTGAACAGCAGCTGGTGGTAGTTAATAGCGTAGCTTGTTTCAAAAGCATCGATGAGAGCATCATCGGGGATTTCGGCACTTCCTTAAAAATGGATTATATAAAGAAGAATATTTTTAAAACTCGAAGTCTTCAGAAGACTCCTTTAAAATTTCGAGATAGCGAATTCGACTTTCTAGCGGCAGAGGGCTTCTTAAGCAACTTTATCGCGTGCGTCCACAAAAAGAACGTAAAAAATGCCGATTTTTGGGGGTATGATAAAAATGGAGGATTCATAAATTACTCTTTTGCGGCCGAAAACCACAACCCTCATGCGGTTATAGTGGCCGATCCCGGTGCGGGAAAAAGCTTTACACTGCAAAAGATTATATCGTCGATGCTGGACATCGACTACAAAACCCACAAAGCAAAAAATTTAGATAGGGATAAAGTCATCGTCAGATATTATGATATAGGTTTTTCAAGCAGGCGGCTGATTGATTTTCTCAAAGAAAACGGGGAAAATAGCATAGCGCGCGTTGAAAGCGATCTGGCAAATTTCAGCTATAACATCGTAAATTTAGATGATAGCAACAAAGAAACGTATGAAGCCGATCTGATTTTTTCAGCCGACCTTATAAATTTAATACTTTCGTCTCAATCTACCGGATCTCAGTCCGATACGCAACTGATGACGCTCGGCGAAATCAGCCTCTATCAGGATATTTTGCGCCAAATTTACGAGGGAAAAGCGGAATATCAAGATTATCGGGTGCGAGATATAAAAAATCAAAACTTAAAAGATAAAATTTTAAAAAGAGGCTTTTCTGCAAATGAATATCTGAAAAATTTAGGAGACGAATACAGCTTCCTTAAGAAGCCGCTTTTGATCGATGTTATAAAATATGCAAAAATTCAATCTGAAAACCAACAGATCCCGGACGATATTAGGGAAAATTTCCAAGGCCTGCATAAAAAACTTGTCGACGTCGACAAGCTCAACCTATTTTCAAATTTTGATACAGAGGATACGGTAAATGCGAATTTCTTGAGTATGGAGCTCAATAATTTCAAGGAAAATAGCCTATTTGTGCCTATTTTCGTCAGTATTTTTCAAAAAACATACCTCAAGGATAGATCCTATGCGGTTATGCGAATGTATCAAGGGTTAAGCGTTTCAAAAAAAGCTTATGTCGTAGAAGAGGTTGCGAATTACTTTAGAATACCGTATTTTGAGGTGCTTTTTGATAAATTAGCACTAGAGGCCAGAAAATACGGCGTTTATTTTATTTTGATCGGTCAAAAATTGATGCATATTCCGGAGCGTATAATCGGAAACATAGATACTAGAATTTTTCTTTTAGCGCCCGACAAAAAGCGCGAATTCATCGACGAGGTGAAGAAAATTCTCAATCCCGGACAAAATGTCATCGATAGGCTTGAGGATACCGATGAATACGAGCTTTGCGTATGGTATTCAAGAGGAGTATTCAATTTGAAGCTTCCGGTAAGCAAATTTGAAGAGAAACTCTTCAATACGGATCCTACCAAAGTAGTAAAGGCGGAAGAATGAACGATAGCTTTAGCGCGGGTTCGCATCTCATCTCTACCGCTACGGTATTCGGCGCTGCTGCGCTCGCATTCAGTATTTTTCCTTTCGGAATCGTGCTTTTGCGGGCCTTCTTGAAAGCCAAAGAGAGCACTACGAGCGGCTTTAGCATCTTGGGGTCGGTCATGCTTGCTTTCGCAGTACATTTTATGGCCTGCGTCTTGTTCATGGCGATCATCAAGATACTTGATATTGCCTATACATCAATTTTAGAGGAGGATCATTATATTACGAATAAACTTTTTCGAATCTTTTGGGCAAGCGACAGAAATGCCGTTTTTGCTCTCTCCGGAGGAGGTGCAACGAATGACGCGCTAGGAGCGTATTCAATCCTTTTGCTCGTGCAGACCATCGGCAGAGCCGTGCTTTATAATATGCCCCTCTTGGTGATCGTCGTAGGAATAGGCTACGGCGTTTATCAGGCCAACAAGGATAATTATAAGCAGGACTACCTCGGGGTCATCGTATTCAGCATGGTTAGTTTTATTGCCGTAAGCACAATATACGTAGCTTGGGCGTATATAGCTAGCTTGGCGTTGTTTTTGCCGGATGGCAAAAACCTATTTTTTGCGATCCATCAATACTGGCAATCGCAGCTACTTAACTAAATTTACAAGGAGTATAAAATGGCAACTACATGCCCACTTTGCAAAAAAGGAACATTAAAAAAAGGCGATAAAATGGTTTATTGTGATGAATATAAACCAAAGAAAGAGGGTAAAGATTGGTTCAATACCGGTGAGTGCGAATTCCACATTCCATATAATCAAAAGGCATTCGGCAGAACGCTCACCGCGAACGACATTAAGAAGCTTGTCGAGGGAGGAACTCTCAAAAATGCCAAAGGCGATACACTGGAGCTTGATTTGGAAAATACGGAGTTTTTTACGCGAATCACCTTTGCACAGCGTCCAGAAGATAAGGATCTGTGATGAAAAAACGCATTGTATTTTTTGCGTTATTACTTTTTGGTTTAGGCGTGGCTTATGCGGCCGGGGAATTCGACGGCGTAGATAATGTGGTCAAAAATCTTGACTCATCCGTCGCAACAACATCCGGAGCCGGTATGAGAACCGCCATGGCTTGGGCTCCAGTAATCCTCTTTCTCGCAGGCTTGGGTATAGCCTTCAGGCAAGCCAAAAAGGAGAGCGAGCAACAAGGCGATACGTACAAAATCGTCATCACGTGCGTCGTGGCCGCCGTACTGGGCGCTATAGTAGGAATTCTCATAGACGCCGCTTTAGGTCGAGTGATGATGGGCGATAGCATGAAAGGCCTCCAAGTAATATGGGATTATTGGAAGGCCGCGTTAAGCGCAAAGTAAGTTGAAGAAGCGCCTTTTAAGACGCTTCTTATTTTGACGGAGGGATATATGAAAATTTTAATATTTTTAAGCCTTTTGCTGGCTTCTTTGAACGCAAAATGCTATAAAGTTCCTTGCCAGCCTATTATCTTGCTGAACAAAACGCAGGCTATTGCGGATATAGAGCGTAGTTACGCAAGAAATATGCAAGCTCAACAGCAACTTGAGCAAAAGTATATAGAATATAATGCCGCTTTAGCCGAGCAAAATGAGCTCCTTGAGAAGATCCAAAAGCTCAGAGCTGATGGATTGATGAGCGAGAAAAGGATAAATTTTTTGCTGCAACAAGGTATATCGATCCGCGAAAATAAAATTCAGAAAAATAATAATGCGGACTTCTTGGGAGAAAGATGATGGCTCTTGCGGTATTTGCTACGATTATTTGTCTATTTTTTTGGCTCGGTAGCGGCAATTCAGTCGCAAAAGACGAAGCAAAAATTACAAAGGCCATAGCGCTCGGGGGTATTTTTATTATCTGGATCACCTATCTGCTTGATAGCGGCGAGAGATATTTGAGCGCTTGGGTTTATATCGTTTTTATAGCCGTAGCGGGCTATTTTTACTCTTATGTGCGAAAGGTGGTCAAAAAAAATCAAAGTAGCGTTTCTATGAAAGAGACTTTGGCGCCGAATTTCATTCAGGCCGAAAAAGAGAGTTATTGGGATATACCCTCTCAGAAAATTATCGATTTTTTCAACTATCGAAGAGAAATAAAAAACGATAGGGTAGAGACGCATTTGAACAAGCTTTCGAAAGAATTTTACAGAATCTACGGTAATGATGAAAAATACCTCACAAGCAATATTTTTCACGAGATGCAGGATCTGGAGCTTACAAAGCTTTCAAATTTAGCGGAGATAGGTAAGGTAGAGCTCTATAGAAAAATTTATGAAAAAATCAAAGAATTTAACGATTCCATCGAGATGTCGATAGATTATGAAGGAATTTTAAAGGAAAACGACAATATTGCGGAATACTTTTTGATAGATCTATGGTGTAGATTTACGAAGCCTTTCAATATAGGCACTGCAAATTTGATAGTTTTGGCAAAAAATTTCACGCAAAGCGAATTGATCGGCGCTTTGGACAATGCGGATCTCAATTCGATAAAAAGGCACGGCGCCGGGCTGTATTTTCAGTATGCGCTCTTTAAGAATCTCATACCGCAAGAGGTGCTGAATGAGGAAAAACGCGCAGCCGAAATTTTAGAAGCGAAGGAGCAAAAAGAGCTGAAGCAGCTTCTTTTAAATGGCGTGAATAAGGGATCTTCAAGCGCCGAAAGCGTCGAAAAATCTATTGCTTTTTATGAGAAAATTTTGAGTGAGGCCGCCAATGAGCTTTGAGTTTGGAAAACTGATTAAAGCCAAAGAGCTTAAATTTGTCGTAACGCCGCACGCCGTTTTTAGCAGTGAGCTGCACGTAAAAAATTTTTTGGGCTATTATTTTAATACGAGCCCGAAAAATATCAATGAACGAACCCCGATCAATGCTTACTATATCCCGGGCAGGGAAATATTGCTACAAAGCGAGGTCGTGGAACGCAAGCTCAACGTGCAAATTTTAAAGGAAATTCAGCAGCGTGGTTTTGATGGAGTGGAAAATATCATCATTTATCACAATATTTTAGAGTTTTGTATGTTAGAAGGTATCGACACGAAAGAGAAAATTTTTAATGTACTTAAAGAATTTGCCGATTTCTGCATAGGAGCATTGGAGCTTAATGCGATTATTTGCGGCTATCACTTCAATCAAGACGAGCCGCACCTGCATATTATATATACAAAGGCTCAAGCAAACGAAACAAAGGATGATTCGATGAACTCAAATGAGGACGAGGATCTGTAATGAAAGATAAAGAAAAACTAGGAATTTATAACGTTACTTTTAATGGCAAAAAAGCTACGCCCGTAAAGCTAAATTCCGACATTGATATGGTGGAAAACGCAGTTATCAATACCGTTATTATGTATGTTAAAGGATGGCATAATGAAAAAAGAGATAAGGGGATTGGTGCAGAACATCTAAAATATCATTTAAAACAAGGAGCCATAGGGGAGATTAGTCTAGAAGAATTACTAAATTTGGGCAAAAGCCTAAGGAATTATATGGCAATTTTTAAAGAACCATTTTTGGAAGATAAAAATAAAACTGGAAAAGTATTTGAGTGGCAAGACACAGATGGTGTTAGATTTAGAGTAACTATAGATAATAAAAGAAAAGCTGGGGAGGAGGGTCTAATTGCGCCACTATCCCTCCCCAATAAGACTATTATAACATTCTATTCTGATAGAAATCTTAATGCAAGAATGGTTTTTAAAAACCCGGCGGTACGGGAATTTTATGAGTCTAAAAAGTTCGAGGACGTCGAAGACTACTCCGCCGTTGAAGAGATCAAGGCGGAAATTTCAAAGAGCTCCGTAGAAAAGATCGACGTCGATGCGAATAAAAATTTAAAGAGAAAGGAATAGGGTAATGGCAGCACAAGTGGAATTTGTCAAAGAACGGCTCTTTAAGCCGGATAGAGAAAATTTAAAGTCCTTAATAGTAAAAGACGAGACTATACGGCTTTTTGTCTATGCCGTCTTTATTGCGTGCATAATATCCAGTGCTTTTATGGTTATAAATCCGTCGCCTACGTTAAATTTCGTTTCAAAAGCTACGGCTATGTCCTCCGTAATGCTTGTGTTAACGATTTATTTAGGCAGGGATAAGACCACAAAGATCAAAAATGAAAATATCACCGAAAATAAACCGGGTAAAAAATACTTAATAAATATCGGTTATGAGGTCAAAACCCTATACGGCAGTGCTTTAAAATCGCTCAGGGCAGCCAATAATATCGTTCGGCCGTTGCTGCTCGGCGCGGAGCAGTTTAAGCGCCACATGCTCATCATGGCGACGATCGGCGCCGGCAAATCGGTATTCATGAAGGGAATGATCGAGCAGCATGCTCTTAACGACGGCGGAGGGCTTTGCGTAGATGGAAAGGGCACCGCTGAATTCGCAAAAGAAATTTACGCTCTTTTTGTGGCCATAGGCAGAGAGGATGATTTTATTCATATAAATTTTTTGGATATGGATCATACTCATACCATCAACCCGCTTTTAAGCGGCAGTGCCGAAGCGCTATATGAAATTCTAACGGCGCTCCTCGAGGGCGAAGAGAATGAGTGGAAGGCCAAGCAGAAGGAATTTATGAAAAATATCCTCAAGCTACTCGTTTGGCAGCGCGATCACGAAAATTTGAAGTTGGATTTTTCCGTATTATCGCGCTACCTCACCCTAGATGCCTTGGTTGAAAGTGCCATACTCTATAGGGATAAGGTATATCTCAGCGGCGCGCTGGACGATTTTGTGAGCTATGTCAGCACGGCAATATCGATGCAATTTGAGAAATTTCTAAAGGCGGATCCCGAAGAGATTAGAAAAAGGATGAAAGAGGCTCAAACAAACGGAGAGCAGGGGGCTTATGATAGCACGATGTCGGCGAGTGCTTGGATCGGCGTGATTACGAGTTTGAAGAGTGATTACGGCCGCGTCTTCAATACGCAAACGCCTACGATCTCAATGTGGGAAGCCGTCCAAAAGAACAAATTTATTTTTGTTACGCTTCCTACTATGGCAAGCGATACGACGCCAAAACAGCTTGGAAAGCTGATTCTAGGCTTAATAAAAGGGGTCGCGGCCGAAAAGGCCGAAAAGGCCGTAGAGCCGAAAATTCCTTTTGTTTGCTGGTTCGACGAGATAGGATCATATATCATAGAGGGCTTTGGGCGTCTGATGTCAAAATCACGCGCCTTAGGAATTTCAATAATTCCTATATTTCAATCCCCGGCTCAAATAGATTCCGTAGGAAAAATAGTCGGTAGCGAGAGCTTGGAGCGGCGCGAAATTTTCGATACTACCGGAACGCATATTTTGATGAAAAATATTCACCCGGAGACCACGGAACTTTATAACAAAATGATCCAACAAAAACGCTTTATCGATATGGACTACGCCGATAAGAGAGAAAGCGTCAAAGGTCAAATAGGCGCAGAAGACCATTATAGGGTTGAAAAGGAAGATGCAATTAAGCATGAGGAGGTTATCGGTATGAATAATGGCGAGATGATGGTTTTTAATGATGGAAAGATGTACCGGGCGACGGCTACTACGGAGAGCAGCTTGGCTAAGTATGGCAAAAAGATCTCGTTTGAGCTAAAATTAATGAATAGCCCTATACCGATTACGCAATATATCCCTAAAAAGCAGTTTTTAATGGATGCGTACAGGTTATATAAAAAGCTAGGACTTGATGAAAAAGAGAAGGAGGCAGCATGAGTCCACAAGAGTGTTTAGAGCAGATTGAAAAGCTTGATTTAAGTAAGGAGCTAAATTTGCGCATACAAAGTTTTAGCTGGGGAAAGTCTTGCAATTTGATTGTAAATTGCCTTGATATGGCTAGCGGCGTAGAATTTTTCTTTAGCGTATTCAACGATAATAGGTATAAAAGCAAGAGTGAAGATTTTGACTTCAAGGAATTTAAAGATAACGGCTTTGACGAATCAAATAATGAGATAACGGCTGTTTTTAAGCAAAGCAAAAGCGGCTTTTTAAAATGTATTTCGGCTAAATTAAAAGAGAAGGAGTGAGAGATGAAGAAGTTGGTTTTAATCGCTATGACCTTGTTTTGCAGTATAGCAATCGCTAATCCGCTTGAAGGAGTCAATCCGGGTAAAACGCAAAGAGGCGGTATAGGCGGAACGATAGATCAAATTAACGACAGCCTAGACGCTCTACAAAAAACGATAGAGAAGATCAGAGAAAGCCCTATAGGCAGATGTTATGACTTATCCGGAAGAAAGTATGACATTTGTAGTTTGGTGCCTGATCTGGAGGCAGAGCTAAACGTTTGCTCGCTAGCTCCGAATATTCCGGGGCTTCATAGAAGGGGCAGCTCCATTTGGGCGAATACCGAATTTATTAGAGAGTATTGCGCCAATAGAAGCAAATACGAGGGAATGGGCGGTATCGGAAGCGACGATAGCGATATTTTTATCCTAGGCCAAAAAAGAGGAGGCGGTAGACCTTATGATGCGCCGGGCGAGCCCGGAGATTTCAAAAAAATCATCGCCGCTAAGAGCCCCGCCAATACGGCCTTGTTACAATTCGATCAAGAGAAGCTCGATTTCATAAAAGGGATTGCCAAGAGCCTCGGTAGAAAGAATATCGATACGGTAACGATCGATGATATAGTAGGGAGGGCGCCGGCAAATACGGACGAATATGATAATATAAGGTTTTTAAACGTTCAAGCCACAACAAAAACTTCGGTAGAGCTTTCTCCATACAAATTTAGCGTAATGCTAAGCAATAGATTGAAAAATACTACCGACGTAAACGCTATGAGGGCTATAGCAGAGCAAGAAGTTTTAAAAGTTCAAGGCTATTTAGAAGATGAATCACACAAAAAAGCCGATTTGGCCTTAAAATTGGCTTTTAATAAAGAATTTCTTGCCACCCCCACTAGGGAGTATATAGACATTCTCAGAGAGGACGTCAAGATCGAAAACGTTTTTCGAATTAATAAGCGCATGTGGACAGAGGCGAAAATTTTAAGCGATTTGAATGAAGAGCTTGCGAAGAAAAAGGATCTGATAGCTCTAACAGCCGAAAAGGCGATCATTATGAACACCAAATTTGACGCAAAGGCCGCGCGCGAAGAAATCGAGGCGTTGATTCGTTAAAGGAAAACTTATGAAAAGGATGCTTTTATTTTTAGCTTTTATATTAGTAGGCTCTTGGGCTTATGCCGATGAGGTTATCAGTCAAGGCGCTATTAACGAAACGGAGCTATTTGTTACGAATGACGACGTCATTAAGGGCGAGTGCAAGCCCCAGTGCAGGCAGGTCGGAGCCAAATTTAAGGCTCTGGTTGTAGGCTTCGATCCGCAAAGCGGAATTACCTTTTGTATCATCGTTCCGAAAGACGATTTTAGCAACACGCTGGGTATCAACGCCAATACGAAGAACACTACCTGCATCGATGAGACTAATCAAACGGTCGATGACGGTTTTTTATCAAATGGGCTTGAGCCATACAAATCAAACTTAGGTTACAAGCCTGCACAGATGACGCTTACCCGCTTTCTTGCGGGCGTAGTAACCTTGGATCCCGCCGTAGTGGATTTTTCTCAAACGAAAACTACCGGGATCTTGCACCTCAAAGATCCAAGCGCTATATACGGAACGAATACCGTCGATATTAAAGGAAAGCGGGAACTTACCGCTACGGCAAATAGTCTCAACCGGGCAAATTTGGCCTATTATGCAACGCTTTTTTCCAATATGTCGGCGGTATATACCGCGCTGCAATATATACTACTCGTTTGTATCGGCGGCTGGTTTTTTGCCGTTATGGCCGTTAGGAATGCGAATAATAAGATGGAGAGCGCGAACGAGAAGCAGAAAATTTTAAATACCCTGCTGGTTCCAGTGATTGCGTTCGCCGCTTTTTTTACGCCGATTCCTGAAGATAGCGGAATGACGGCTACGCCTATTCAAAAGATTATGCGCGCCGGCGCCTCGCTGAGCAATACTTTTGCAGATCGCATAGGAACCGTGGGTGCAAAAAGCTATATGCAAAAGCTTTACGGAAGCGTAGGTGCATATACTTGGGAGAAGGAAAAAACCTATCGGGAAAATGAGAAGAACTATAAAAATATCATTGCTGCTTACGAAAGGGGATATAAGGAGTGCCAAGATAGATTTAGAAATATCTCGAGCTTTTTAAACACATCGGAGGGTACGCAGAGGTTTGATCTCAATTCAAAAGGAATTGAAAACGAAAAATATACCTTTAGCGGTTGTCAATACATAGAGTACCGAATGCGGTCTTTCTATAGTTTGAATCGGGAAAATCAAGTGTTCTTAGAAGCACTTGAAAGAAATTTGAAAAATAATGAGCTCAATTCTAATCTGCGACAAATTGACGAAAGCATAAACCGCAGACAGAATGAGCTAGGCTGGATAAATTCGACGATACTGCCCGGAATGGTCATTCTGGTCGAGAATATATCAGCGATAGAAGAAAACTCCGTCGCAAATCGGATTATCGAGGATAACAAAAACAATATAGAAAAGGCCAGTAGAGATCGCGCAAAAATCAACCAAGTGGAGCGCAACAAAGACAGTTGGATGCCTGAATCGCTTGCGAATTGGATAGACGACTTTCAAGTCGCAACAGGTAATATGGCCGGTCGGCTAATGGGGAATTTAAGCTATACGATGTTACCGGGAGCCGGGGAGTTACTAAGCGGCCTTACTCTAAGCGACGACACGATTAAGATGTTCACCGATAAGATGCCGCTATTAGGGAAAGTAGTAAAAGCAGGCTCTTTCGTTCTGGCAACGTTCCTAACGGCTTTGATATATAGTCATATATTAAATTCATTGCCTTTGGCGGTTGCAATCGTAGCTGGGGCAATAGCATTTTTGAGCTACATCATAGAGCTGGCGAAATATTTTTACGTTACGCCGTTTATAACGGCATTTGCACTTACGACTGGGAAAGTAAACAAGATAGCGGAGTTTTTGGTAACGGGTATTGCGCTCTTTCTAAAGCCTATCTTGATCGTAATATTCCTATATTTTGCGGTATTTATCTACGGGCTTTTTAATGACATATTTATGATCTATGCGATGGAGCAACTTAATATACTAAGAGAGCTACAAAGTCAATTCTGGCTTACCGCCGTAATCACTACGTTTCAGGTGATTTTGAAGATCGTAGGAGCGATAGGCTCGATGTATATCATGTGGAGCATTATCCTAAAAGCGCCGGCTTGGCTCTTTAAAATGGTCGGTCTAAACGATAGCGCTGCCGCGGGGTTTGCTACGGAGCAGTTGGGGCAAAAGTTGGAGAAATACAGCTTTCAGTTGTGATAGATATATACTATTAGATTGTAATAAAATACAATCTAATAGTAAAATATTACAATGGAATTGTATTTTTCTATGAAATTATGGTATAATTACCATAAAATTTTAATGAAAGGTTGAAGATGAAAAGGTTGTTTTTAGTATGTTTTTTGCTTTTGGGATCAGTTGCATTTGGAGAAGGGTTAATTGGCAAAGGCATCGGTCTTTACGATGGAGACTACGTAAGTATGGATAGGATCGTAGGGCGAGATCCGGAAACCGGAGAGGCGCAGCCTGTGCTCAAAGAGGTTAGCAAAGAGGAATATGAGATGATAAAAGCCAAGGAGCTTAATAAAAAAGCCTATGAGAAGGCGGAAGAGGCGCGAATGAAGCTTGAAAGAGCCAAGCAGAGCGGCGATGAAGCCAAGATCAAAGAAGCCGAAAGAAAGCTTGAGGAAGCCAATAGAGACGTCGAGCTATCTAAGGCTAAAATTGAGGATCTAAAAGCTAAGCAGATCGAGGAAAAAGCTAAAGCGCAAAATTTAGATAGTAACGTGAGTAAAAAATAACAAAGGAGCAAAAGATGAGGTAAATATTATGAAAAAAATAGCTTTAGCTTTGGTTTTTGCGAGCGGGCTTTTTGCAAATTCACCCTCCGCGCTTAAAGATTTGACTAGAGAACACACGGACGTATTTCCTACGCATGAGGCGCAATACGCGACGTTGGTAAAAGAAAAAATACTGATTAAAGATTTGCTGTCGATCAGAATAAATTTGGCTTTCGAGCTGGATAAATTTCGACAGCTAATTTTTAACGGCTTTTTAATTCGTGCCGAAAAGGACTTTTAGCATGCAAGAAGATGACGAACTACGTAAAAAACGAATACTCAACGTAATCTATAAAGAGCAGTACCGGCTGAAATTGGGCGTGGTGTATCTTATTTGCACGAAATTTAATCTACTAGCATTAGCGATATTCTATCTGATTCATAAGAGCGGGCTTGCATTTGATTTCGCTGCCTTGCTCTATTTATCGACTATAACGATATATTATAAATTTCTATTTAATCTGACAAGAGACGGAAGGCACTTTGATAGCTTTGTGTTGAAATTCTTATCGGAGCTGAATGCTCGAATCGATAAGAGGCTCAGAGAAAATTTAAAGTTAAATTCGGCGATTAAACTAACAAAACAAGAAGATGAAAATTTTTAAAAGGAGTTCCGATGGAAAATTTAAATAACGATCAGATCGAGCAGGCAAAAGACCTGCTTAAACGCCTAACAAGGCTTTACGGAGAGAAAGCGGATTTAGAGATTCGCCTCAAGGATCTTAGCGAAAAGATCAAATTTGAGATAGCCGATAGCTGCGATCTTAAAAATAAGCAGGGCGAAGTTCAAGCAAGCAGGGTAAAGTGGCCTTTAGTTATGGCCGCGATAAACAATATTTACAAACGTGCGCCCAGCAGGCGCGGCAATAAATTCGAACTGCTGGTAAGCGAAATGGAAGACTACAAACAGGCTTTGGAGGACGAGGACGCCGTATCCGAAGACTTAATAAGTATGCTGCCGCCGTTATTGGACGAACTAGATGCTTACAGGGGCTATTTCAAGGATGTGTTGGCCGATGCTTCATTGCTCGATCAAGATACTATTAAAGCGATAGAAATGATAGCAAAGGATAAATATAAGGAGATGAAGGTCGATCGGCTTATCAAGGCTGGCTATGAGCCGAAGGAGCCGAAAGACAATAGCGAGCTATTCGAGCTCAAAGAGCAACTTACCGATATGTTGGTTTAAAAATTCATTATAAGGAGAAAAGATGAAAATTTTAAATGTTTTGGCGACGTGCGCCATAGTCTTGAGCGTAGCCGGAGCCGGCAAACTTGACGGTATCAAATCGAATTCGCCTATTTTCCAAAAGCATCTCGTTGAGATCCGCAATATGGAAGAAAGCATCAAATCGGCTGGTAGCGCCGCGGAAGCGGCAGAGATGAGTAAGGATTTTGCGTGGTCGACGCTTCCCGAAGCCTTTTCGGCCGTTATAGCTGCGGACGATGCGGAGGGATTTGCGGGGATGCTTGAAGTAATGAAGAAATTAAATATGGATCTTACGAATTTTAGCAGCTTAAATAACATGTATAATTTTGCCGTCGATATAGTAAATCATAAGGCTGTGAAATGTCTAAAATTGTTAAAACAAACCGATTTCAAATTTAACGAGCCGATCGAGGACGGTAGGGGTCATCAGTGGAATTCTTTACTTGCGTATGCAAAAAGTAGCGGAGCGGATAAGGAGATTATCCGGATTTTGGAGGGCAGATGAGCTTTAAAAAATGTTTGCTAGCCTCTTTGCTGCTGTTTTCTTCCGTATGCCTTGCGGAAGAAACGTGTAAAGTATCGCGCACTCCTTTTGGAAATCTCATTCGACAGAAAGAATCCGGCGGTCATTATAGCGCTTGGAATGAATATAAAACGAATTCTTCCGGAAAGAGGTATCTAGTAAGCCATGTTAGCGGAGACGGCAAAAATTTGACCAATATGACGCTCGCGGCCATAGTCGAGGAGCAAAAGCAAGGAACCATGTATGCCGTAGGCGCATACCAGATTGTCAATACGACAAAAGCTCCGGTATTAAATGAATCGATCAAGTATTTGAGTCTTAATCCGCTTGAAATTTACAACAAAGAGCTTCAGGATCGTATATTTGACGAGTATCTCACAAAATACAAGAGGAGCGCGCTGCATAGCTATTTTTATGGCGCGGGCGATATAGATAAGGCAGCCCTGCAGGCCGCACAGGAATGGGCGAGTATGCCCGTTAAAAAGGGAACGACGCTATATCGAGGCGGTGTTGCCACATCAAATTGCAATACGAGCTACTACTCAGAAAACGGCACGGACTCCTCTACAATATGCTATGAGACGCTTATAGAGGCTCTGAAGGTCAGCCGGGAGCAATTACAATCAGGTACGTGCAACCCGGAGAAAGAAGTCAATAAAGACAAAGAGGCAAAAGAAGCCGAGAAGCAAAACGGCGGCAATAACCAAACAAAACCGGACAACCCGGGCGGATACAAAGATATAAACGTCGGCCCGAATCCGGGCGGAGCTTGCGGC
>ERZ773008.381-NODE-381-length-31753-cov-18.931636_pt1 | contig 31753 bp, 32 predicted proteins | sample MGYA00580664_ERZ773008 | MGnify/ENA primary metagenome ERZ773008 (study PRJEB29015, sample SAMEA2738016) | human oral metagenome | biome: human oral; feature: human-associated habitat; material: dental | place: China | collected 2048 ...
AACTCTTACTCTTAGATGAACATACGGCTGCTTTGGATCCGCGTACCTCCCGTCAAGTAATGCAAATGACCTCTGACCTGATTGAGAAAGAGGGCTTGACGGCGCTGATGATTACTCACCAATTACCTGATGCCATTCAATATTGCGACCGTATTTTGCTCATGCACAAGGGGCAGATTCAGCATATTTATGACCAGGAAGAAGTTAAGACTTTAACGGCGCCTGTCCTTTATCGCCATTTGGAAGACTTGATTGAGGCTGAAGCCCAGGCTAGTCTCTAAGGAAGGGAAATGCTTATGAAACTCTTAAAAGGTAGCCATGTAGTGCTATTAGGGTGTTCAAATGGTAAAGCCAAGACCCTTCAAGCCCAGGACAATTTGGATGCTTTAGTCAAGCTTCTGTCCCATCAATATGGTGCCAAGGTTTCGGTTAGGCCTAGCATTTGGTTGGATGAGGAAAGTGGTGATCATTGCTCAGCTCCGCAAAGAGCTGACTATTTAGCTCAAGCTTTAGCTGATTCTGAGGTCGACTGGATTATGGATTTAACAGGTGGGGACTTAGCTAATCAGACCCTAGCGGCTTTACCGGCAGCATTTTTCCAATACTTAAGGCGAGACAAGCCTGTCTATTATATGGGTTACAGTGACAATAGCGTGATGCTTAATGCCTGTTTGGCTCATGACATGATTCTGCCAGTGAATTTCTTTCCTCTAGCCCTGGTGTTAGATACTGCTTCGCGTGCCAATTTTGAGTCCTTCTTGCAAAATAAGATTGAAAACCATTTGGAGGCCTTTGGCGGAAATATTCGTTGTTTTCTTAAACTAGCTGGTACCAGCTTCTGGCCACAAGATATAGTAGGGAGACGATTATACCTGGAAGCTAGTTCAAGTTCCTTAGAACGAATTCAATCCCTAGTAGTACAGCTTAGTCAGCTAATTAACTTGGATGAATTAGGCGAAATTTGCCTGGGACAATTGAATGAATTAGATGATAGGGGGCAGCGACCAATTTTAGTGGACTATCTTAGTAGTATGACTAAGACACTGATCACTCAAAATTCTGAACTAGGTCATCGTTTTCCACTAAAACCTTTCATTTACCATGTAATTGAGGGTGATTTTGAGCTTAATCACTAAAAATTATAAGAGACTTCTCAAAAAATGACTGAACGTTTACTTGACTTATATCGGGGAATGTTCGTGACGCAACACTATATATAGTAGGTAAAATTTATTAAACCAAAAATTTTTACTAGATATAGATTGCCTTTTTCTTCCAATCGGGTTATGATAGTAAAGTAAATTCGAAGGGGGGATCCTACTCATGAACAAAATTACTGTATATTCCAAACCAAACTGCATGCAATGCGATTTTACTAAGCGTTTCTTAGATCAACACAATCTAGAATACACTGCAGTAGACGTTATGCAAGATAGCGAGGCCCTAGCTCGTGTCCAAGCACTTGGCTTCCAATCCTTGCCTGTTGTAGTGGCTGACGGAATCGAACCATTCTTTGGTTTCCGTCCAGATATGCTAGAAAAACTAGCTTAAGACTTATAAAAGACCCGCCTAGTCCAAAGTTGGAGACAGGCGGGTCTTTTATCTTTATTTGAGGAGTTGTTTGGCGTAATGGGATGGGCTCATACCATATTCTTGGGTGAAAACTCGTGAGAAATACTGGAGCGAGCCGTAGCCCAAGGTTTCAGCAATCTCAGATAGGGTTAATTTTGATTCCTTAATTAAGAGCTTGCTACGTTTGAGTCGAAGCTGGTTAATATAGTTTTTAGGCGTCATATTGGCGTACTTTTTAAATAGTAGCTGTAGGGTAGAGCGAGATAAATTGAAGTGATTGACCAAATCATTAACCTGGTTCTCAGCTTCCACATGATGGTGAAGATAATCCACGATGGATTGGAATAGCTCATTCTCGTAATTCTCGCGCATAGAAGTGCTGGGCTCATCATAAAAAGCCTGATCGCTCTTAAGCATCTGGATAATGACCGACTTAAAGAGCGTAATCATTTCATCAGCATAGAATGGCGCCCCAGGATGATTGGATAGCTCAACCATTTTTTCGATGACCTGGGTATAGTGATTGCTGAGGTGGACAATCTTATTCTTGAGCTCGGGACTAATGCCACTAGCCTGAAACATAATGGATAGATAGGTGGACACACCGTCGCGTTTAACCATTTGACTATGACGCTGCTTAGGATAGTAGAGCATACAATCGTGGCGCTTGGCCGTGTGCTTGACTCCGTCAACTTCGTGGACTAGTTCGCCTTGGTCGACAATGGTCATCTCAAAATAGTCGTGTTGGTCATTACTGAAGCGATAGGGCGCTGTCTTAACCTGGTAGAAAAAGCCATAAACTTTCTCAATTTTAATTTCTTCTACAAAATCTCGCACCTTAAGGGCTTGCTTAGCAGGAACTAATTCTGGTTGATGATTAAAGCGTGGCTCTAAAATAATGCTACATTCATCTGTAATAGAGAGAATATTAAAACAAATGTTGGCATGTAGCTCGATAGAGCCTTGAAGAACAAACTCCTGATAGGTATCTACTAGATAGGGATTATGGGTCATAATAATGAGGGCAATCCCGCTTTTAGCAGTAATGGTCACCGTATCAGGAAACTTAAGAAAACTATCTGACTTCTGGCGATTAATAGTCAAGGACTTCTTATGGTGCTTCTGACTATCCATGTCAAAATTAGTGAGGGAATCAAAATAGTCAGCATGAGCAAAGGCAGACGTCTTAATGTACATAGGTTCACCCCTTTGTTTTTTCGGGCATTTACTCTTTTAGTATACCTCAATTTTGGTTATTAATCACTAAAAATGTCCTAAAAGTTAAAAAGGATAAATTAAAAATGGCTAAGATTCAGTCAATAGAGTTGTAACTGGCGCTAAATAGCATTATACTATTGTTTGTAGAAAGTATTTAGTCATGAGAGGAAGGAATTCTCAATGCCAACAATCGAAATGGCCAGAGTTGATAATCGACTCATCCATGGTCAGATTTCAGTTCGATGGTGCAGCAAACTCGAAATCAATACAATCATTGTGATTAACGATGCCCTTGCGCAAAATAAGGTCCAGCAGGGCTTGCTAGATATGGCCGTGCCAGATGATTACCCTACACGCTACTATAGCTTGCAAGGGGCCATTGATAAGCTACCAAACTTATCTCCAGATAAAAAGATCTTACTAATTTTTGAAAACATACGTGACTTGCAAAGCATAGTCGCTGCTGGAATCAAAATTCCCTATATCAATATTGGTAACTTGGATATGTCACCTGGTAAACGTCATATTGCGGCCTCTACTTCCTTAAGCCAAGAGGAAATGGATTGGCTGGCTAGTCAGGCGCAGGCAGGGACTAAGGTTGAAGTTAGACGGATTCCGTCCGAAGATGCGACCTACGAATTTTAAGCACTAGAACAAGTCCAGGCCCTTGGTTTGGGCTTGTTTTTCAATTTTTCTAAATGTTAGGAAGTGCCCTATGATACGACCAGCTCAGGCCGATGATGTGCCCATTCTCTATGATTTGATGACCATTATCTGGCAAGATATGGAGTTTGAACCCTATGCAACCTTAGACGCTGAGACTTTCAAGCAAGCCATGCTAGAACACCTCTTGGATCCTAAGCAAAAGTACACCTACCAAAATTGCTGGGTTTATGAATCTAGCCATAGTGGTCAAATCCAGGGCCTAGTTTTAAGTTACCCTGGCAATCTAGAACCCGCTTATGATCGCCTCATAGAGCAACAATTCGGTGCTCACCCAGACTTAGGTGATTTCTCCCTGACGCGTGAAAGTCGCGATGACGAATGGTACATTGATATGCTAGTCGTGGCCCCTGAGGCAAGAGGATCGGGGATTGCGAGCTCTCTTATCAAGCATCTAGATACTATTCACACGCCAGGTACAGTTTTAGGGCTTAATTGCGACTTAGTCAATCCCAGAGCCAAAGCACTTTACCATCGCTTAGGCTTTGAAGTCAGTGACAAAGTATCGTTCTCAGGCCATGACTACTACCATATGCAAAAAATCGTAAGCCCCTAGGAGGATGTATGAACTTTAAAGACTACACAGCTAAAGATTGGATTCGCTTAGTCATTGGTCTCTTAATTCTGGTACTAATCTGGTATTTCCGTCCGGGTGTCCAGGATAGCCCTAAGGACCAGAGCCATAGCCCTGAATCTAGTCAAAGAGTGCAAAATTCAGGCTCAACTAGTGACCAGATTGATATCAAGGCTTTTACTGGGACCAACTATCAGGTCCTACCCAAGGGCCAGAAAATACCGGTTAACTTTGTCCGCATTGTAGATGGGGATACGGTCGTCCTCTCCTTGAACGGTCATGAATTTCGGACCCGTTATCTGATGATTGACACGCCAGAATCAGTTAAGGAAGGTCTTAAGCCGCAGCCATACGGCAAGGATGCAGCCCATCGCAACCAAGAATTACTGACCAATGCCAAGCAAGTCAGCCTTGAGTTTGACAAGGGCCCCTATGCTGATGATTATGACCGGGCACTTGCCTATGTCTATGCCGATGACAAACTAGTTTCCCTGGAATTAGTCAAGGAAGGTTTGGCTTCAGTTTCCTATGTCAATCCTCCTAACAACAGTCAAGAAAAGACCCTGAGACAGGCCCAAAAGCAGGCTAAGAATGCCAAGAAGGGTATCTGGTCCATCCCCAACTATGTCAACGATAAGGGGAAATTTACTATCCAAGAATAAGAGAGGAATCGCCTATGAAGCTAAGAAATCAGCAACCTCATCAAGTGATCAAGTTTAAGTTCAAGTGTAAACTTCTTTTAGTTTTGAGCCTATTGACTATATGGACACCTCTGTCATTGGTTCAGGCTCAGATGACCATTGATAAAAATGAGTCAGCCATGCAATCCGTAGGCCAAAGCAGTGAGTCGAGCCAAGAGGGATCAACAGTTCGCGTACGAGCTATTGGCGATATTCTCTTACATGACTTTGTCTATGAACGGGCGCGAACTGCTAATGGCTATAATTTTGATAGCATGTTAGCACCAGTCAAATCCTATTTAGAAAATGCCGATATTACCGTCGCTAATATGGAAACCATTGTAGCAGGGGAGTCTGTTGGCTTAGGGACCTATCCCTTCTTCAATGCACCGTCACAGATTGTTGACAGCCTTAAAAATGTTGGGGTAGATATCGTCAACAATGTGTCCAATCATACCATGGATATGGGGGCACAAGGGGTATTAGCTTCCATTAAAGCCCTCAAACAAAGGGACATGATGTATGTGGGTTCTTATGAGAGCTGGGAGGACTATAATACGCCTCGCATCATTGAACGAAACGGCATTAAGGTTGGCTTTTTGGCCTATGCTTATGGCCTTAATGGTTTGGAACGTCCTCAGAATCAGCAGTACTTAGCAACTTTGATTGACAAGGAACTTATACCACTAGAGATTAAAGACTTGAATAGCAAGGTGGATGTCTCAGTTGTTATTATTCAAAATGGGGAAGAGTATGAGACTATGCCGACAGCAGACCAGATTACGACCCATCAACTGGCTCGTGATGCTGGCGCCAACTTCGTCTTAGGCGGCCATCCACACGTTTTAGAGCCTTTTATCTACTATAATGAATCGCAAGCCGGTCTCTTCTCACATGGTAACTTCCTAACCGGCCAGTATGAGGCAGCAACCAAGGTAGGGGGCATCACAGAATTTACCTACCGTAAGTTAGACGACGGTAAGGTTGTTTTGGATAGCATGCGCTTTATGCCAACATATAATATTGGCTTACCGGAGTCCTCTGAATACCTGGTTGTGCCACTAGCTGACTGGAAAAAATACAACATTGCCAATGGCCAAGACCTCATGGACGAAATCCGTCAGCGTATGACGCGCTTTACTAACAAGGTCCAAGTCGTGGACTATTTGGATTAAAATACATATTTTATATAATAGAAAAGCCTGCTAGCTTGGGCTTTTCTTTTTTTATGCTGATTTTTCGGATATAAATAGCCTGTTTGGGGTATTTATATAAGGAGGGGAGTAGTATGAAATCAAAAATAAAAGCTGTCCTGACAACTGGCTCACTGCTAGTCATCATGCTAGCCAGTCAGGTAGGGGCACAATCAGCCTATGTTTTATCTCAATCTGTTAATAAGACACCAGTTGAGGCCTCGACTTGCGTCAGACTTATCCGTCAAATGACCCAAGCAGACGAAAATGACACTAGCAGTTCCCAGGACTTAGCCAGTCAGATGCGGGAGCAAGAATCCAACTTAGCTAGTCTAGAAACTCAAGTTAAGCAGGTCCAGGCTGAACTAGCTAAGCTAGATGATCAAGTCAAATCCCTACATGATCAGTTAGATCAAGCCCTAGATAGTGCTTATCAAGCCTTAGTAAAAGAAAATCCTGAACTAGCTCAAGCGAGTGAAGACCAGCAGGCAGCAGCTTTAGCTAATCAGCCTCAAGTGGCTAATTTGCAAGAAGCCTTAACGAGTGCCCAGACTGAGCAACAAGAAAAACAGGCCGCCCTAGAGCAAATCAAATCAGAAATAGCCAATTTGGACTATGAGCATCATCATAAAGAAGACCAATTGGAGCAATCCAAATCCAACAAGACGGCACTAAATGCCTGTTTGCTTTATCCTTATTCCAGTCATTATCTCAGTGCCGACAGCCTACCGCTCAATCCCGCTAGTGAAACCTTGGCTGACTATTTGGTGCAGGTTAATCAAGTACTTAAGCAGATTGTTCCCTTAGCCTATCAAAAGCTTAAGTACCAGGAGATTGAGACCTTATTTTCACCGGAAACTAGCAATATGGACGAGGTTAACAAGCTATTGGAGGGCAAACAGGACTTGCAACTTTCGCCAGAAGGGGAGACCTATTATCAGTATGCGCAGGAACTATCGCTCTTTGACGTAGAAATTTTGGCTAATCTTGCCTTGCGTCACTACTACCAATCAGGTGATAAGGCGACCTTGCAAGCGAAGTTTGATCAAGTCTACCAACTCAAAATCGGCCAGTATCGTTATCTGACATCCATTAACCAAGAAGTTTTTCAATCCCTCAAACAAGGTTTAGCTGACTATCTTAATGGCCATCACTATGGAGCTGAAGCTCAAGGAAAATTACAAGCCTTAGTAGATCGTTATCAAATACATTTAGTGGCTTATAATAAAACAAGCCAAAAGTGGCAGGTGGTTGAAGAAGAGGAAGAAGCCTTTCTAACTGTGCCGGATTTGATGGCAGAGCATCCAGTGGCCAGTTCAGGGCCTGACATAGAGGAAGTAGATTCTGACATAGAAGAGGCAGGCCCTGATAAGCCAGCGGGAACTTGGACACCGACAGAACAAGACAGACAAAGTCGAGATTCAAGTAGTCGAAGACAGGATCAAACTTCAAGTTCTAGTCAGAGCCAGTCAGAATCAAGCTCCGAAAGCTCATCGGATAAGAATCCAGAAACGCTCAAGCGACTTAAGGAGCGACTTAATAAACGGCAAGCCAAGAACTCGAATCATCAGAGCAAGTCCAAGCACCAAGCTCCCTCTCACCAATCTAAAAAAGAAGCCAAAGCCGGTGCTAACTCAAATCAGGCTAATGAGAATAGTCAAGAGAAGGGCAAGGGCAGTGTCAAGTTGCCTGATACCGGCGAGCAAGCCTTCTACATGACGGTGGCCTTGGCCCTTTGTGGCTTAGCAGCTATTATTGTGGCGGTCTATTTCTATCGTCGTTACCGTGAACGCAAGAAACTCAAAGACATTCATTTTGACTAAGCAAAGCATTTTGTGATAGGCCAGAAAAATCGTATAATAAAAGGGTAAAAAGCAAAGGAGTGATTAATTCATGAATGAAGTAGCAAACTACCTAGAACAAGTCAAAGTATTCCAAGCGGTTAGCCCTGAAGAAGCCAAGGCATTGATGGACGCCAAAGATGGTGGCATCCTCTTTATTGGCCGTGAAAGCTGCCCATACTGTCGTCGTTTTGTGGCTAAACTTAGCCCATTGGCACAAGAAGCTGGCTTAAAAGTGGCTTATCTGCACTCACAAAATCCAGAAACTTTGAGCCAAGTGCAACAATTACGCGATCAATGGCAAGTGCCAACTGTACCAGGTTTCCTCTTTTCAGACAATGAAGGGGTTCACGTTAAGTGTGACAGCTCCCTAAGTCCAGAAGAGATTCTAGCCTTTGTTAAGCGCTAGTTACTAAAATCTTCTTGATTCCTCTTAGCTGATTCTGCTATACTGAGACTAAGCAAAAAGGAGGAAGAAGATGTCTAAATTACCAAATTGCCCGCAATGTGATTCTGAATATACCTACGAAGATGGCCAGCTCTTTGTCTGCCCAATGTGTGCCCATGAATGGACCCAGGAAGACGAAGTAGCTCGTGCTGAAGCTGGGATTATTCGCGATGCCAATGGCAATCAACTTGAGAATGGTGACAGTGTCACGGTCATTAAGGACCTTAAGTTGAATGCAACGACAACGATTAAACAAGGGACCAAGGCTAAAAATATCCGTTTGATTGATGAGCCTGTTGATGGTCACGACATTGCATGTAAGATTGATGGCATTGGTAGCCTTTATCTCAAATCAATTTACGTCAAGAAATAACCAGCGTCTTAGGACCCGTTCTTACGTCAAGAACGGGTTTTTTGCCGATTAAATCGGCCTGTGGACTGATGGGGTCAGGCTGATTCTAGGTTACAATAGGAAGTGCATAAGGAATCATGGAGAGGAGGGGAGAATATGCAGCAGACCATGCGACACTCATTGAAGCAACTATTTTTGCTTTTATTTCGACATTTACTGAGTTTTGTCACGATTGCAGCTATTCTCCAAATTACCATTAGCTACTTAGGCGGTTACCTTCTAAAATTGATTTTCCGTCTAGCCCTTATCTTGGGCAATCAGACTCATTTGGATTTAAATAATATTTCTTACCTTATGAGGCAGCCAGATAGTCTATTAGCTTTTCTTCTCTTCGCCCTCTGTTTTGCGGCTCTCTTTTTTATCGAGTTGTCGGTTTTGATTTACGTCATTTATGCTCGTCAACTTAAAAAGGAAATCTCCTACGGAGCGGTCATTCGCCAAGCCTTAGGCCGACTGCGCCATTTATTTGGCTTGAGCTTCTTCTATTTTCTTGGCTATATCGCCATCACGATTCCCATATCCGGCCTAGTCATGCAGTCTTCACTGACCAATGGCCTCAGGATACCTGATTTCATCACAGGTGAGTTTCTTAAAACTTGGCAGGGAACCGTCCTTGTGGTCCTCCTAGCCATTTTGCTCTTCTATCTCAATCTTCGCCTGATTTACGCTATGCCCCTTATGATGATTAAAGATCAGAGTTTTGTCCTATCGCTAAGGGAAAGTTGGCAAATGACCCAAGTTAAAAAGTGGAAACTTTTATTGACTTTCGCCATTTTCGGTTTTGTCCTGGGTTTAATTAGTGTAGGCTTGATTAGCGTATTTATAGAAGTGGCCAGGGCCTTAGATCCCTCCGGTAATAGTTTTATAGTCGAAGCGCTGCTCTTGTCAATTCTCAAGTTTATTGCCTTCACGGTGATTATCCTATCCAAAGTCGGGACCTTAATCATTTTAGTGGATCAGGTAGTGGCGCCAGAATTGGCCGATTCGCTAGTCTTAATTGAACCACGTCATCGCCGTCACCGTCGCCGTATCTTTTTACTAGTGTTCAGCTTGATTTTCTTCAAAATAGGGGAGAATGCCTTTCTACTGGCCAGTCAAACCTATCAGTCCCAGCAAGCCATTATTGGCCACCGCGGCTATGTAGAAAAGGGCGTAGAAAATACCATTCAAGCCCTGGAAGCAGCAGCTGAAAATGGCGCAACCATGGTAGAATTAGATGTCCAAATGACTAAGGATCAAAGGCTAGTTGTTATGCACGACAGCAACTTACAGCGTTTGGCGGGCATCAATAGAGAAGTTTGGGATATGACTTATGATGAATTAGTGGGGCTGACGCTCAGTCAGGGAGACTATCAAAGTCAGCTGCCATCCTTTGAGGAATTTGTTAAGCGAGCTCAGGAGCTAGATATTGATCTTCTAATTGAGCTCAAACCCCATGGCAAGGAGCCGGATAATTATGCCCAGCTGATTGTAGAAAAACTCCAAGAATTGGGGATAAGCAGTCGTTATCCTGTCATGTCCCTTAATCATGAGGCCATTGACGCTATCGAATCCCTTAATCCAGCCATTAAAACTGGCTATGTGATTCCACTACAGTTTGGCCCTTTTGCCAAAAATGAGGTTGATTTCTATGTCTTAGAGGCATTCTCCTATACTAGTGAGCTAGCTAGTCAAGCTCATCAAGAGGGGAAAGAAGTCTATGTCTGGACCATCAATGATGAAGAGGAAATACAAAACTTTCTCTATCGGCCTGTAGACGGCATTATTACCGACAAACTGGAAACACTCAAGGAAATCCAATACGGTATCTCAGACCATCAAACTTACTTTGAACGTGTAGAACAACTTATGGCGCCACAGTTCTGAAAGAATCGAAATGGGTAAGCTGACAACTTGGAAATGAGGGGGAAAGGTATGAGTCGTAAAAAAGCAATTTTCCTTTATCTATTAGGAAGTTTAGGGCAAATAGGGATCATATCTATGATCGTTTTTATATTACGTAATTTGGAGATGAGTGTAGATTACACGACGCCAATAGGAATGTTTGCGATTGGATTAGGGGGCGTTTCATCCGCTCTATGGGGATTCATTATTGCAGTTAGCTACAAAAAGTATAGTAGGAGGAAAATCTTAAAGGATTTTTTCGCTATCAAGCAAAAGATCAGCAGCTATTTATGGGTCCTTGCCTTCTTGTTATTAGATTTTTGCTATCTTGCCTTTGATGGAAAACTAGTCTTGAATGCCTGGTATCTTCCGATTATTTTATTTCTTAAAGCAATCCTTTTTGGTGGGATTGAGGAAGTAGGGTGGAGATATGTTTTTCAACCCATCATTATGGAGCGCCGTAGTTATCTTAGTTCAACTTTAATGACTTTTGTCCTATGGGGGATCTGGCATTTTGCTTATTTCTACATTGAAGGATCTTTGTCACAAGTAGGAACAGTTGGATTTTTGCTTGGCTTGTTGACTAATTGTTTTATCTTATCTGCATTATTTATAAAGACAAAGAGTTTGTGGATATGTGTCATGACACATTCCTTAATAAATGTTTTGTCTCAATTAGCAGTTGGTGGTAATGAAAATATCGCTTATTCAAGCAAGGTAATCATTATTGTAGTGGCGATTCTTCTTGCACTTAGAGCACATAATAATAAAGCAAGAGAATTGTCGGTTATTTAAAAATCGACAAATCGGATGACTAAAGAAAACCCCATAGACTTCTCTGACAATCGAACTTATATGGCATCACACTTCTGAAAGGATTAGATTATGACATTTCTCTTTTTACTACTACTTGTCTTGGTCAGCTCGCCATTCTTTTGGGTTTACTGGCATGATAAGCGAACCTTATGGTTGGGATTTTGGTTTCTAGTATCGGGCTCATTAGCTGGTATTATTGGAATCTACTTGACCTTCGTACTAGAATGGCAATTCTTTGCTGTCATCTTGGTCGTCTTGGGAGCCCTCTTCATTTTGACTTTGATGTTGGCGCCTTTGATCAGCCTAATAGCTCTCTTGTATTCAGGCCTTACCTTGATTCGGAGGGAAGGCTTCAATCTGGTTAATTCACTAGCGCTCTTGCTAGCATTTGGCATGATTTGCTATATGGTCATTTGGCCGATTCTAGCAAGTCGTTTGTCACTCAACTGGCCAATCTTTAATGTCATCTATGGGCTCATGGGTAGCACTATTTTCTATTTTGCCGTCTTAGTCGGTATCTTTTTCGTTACCAACATTCTCAACTTTATCCATTTCGTACGACCGCGCTATTCTTATATTGTGGTGCTAGGAGCTGGCTTGAATGGGACAGAAGTGACACCCTTACTTGCCAGTCGAATTGATAAGGCCATCAAACTCTGGCGCCGTCGCCCTCAAGAAGTGACCCTGATTATGTCGGGTGGCCAGGGGCCAGATGAAGTCATCTCAGAAGGGGAGGCGATGAAAGCTTACGCCTTACGACAAGGTGTGCCCCAATCAGCTATTCTGGTCGACAATCAGTCTCGTAATACCCATGAAAATCTTCTGTTCTCCTATAAGCTAATGGAAAAGGGAAGAGAGGACTTTGTCATTGTCACCAATTACTATCATTTGTTGCGTGCCCTTATTCTGGCGCGACGCCTAGGCCTAAAGTGTCAGGGTTATGGCGCCAAGACTAAGCTCTATTTTTCGATTAATGCCTTTTTGCGCGAATTTATTGGCTATTTGACCTTAGCCTGGCGCCTACATTTGAGCTTGATAGGGGGCTTGTGGGGACTAACACTGGTTTTATATCTATTACATGGATTACTTAACTAAGAAAGGAAGGCTCTATGCAAAAGAAAAAGTTGATTTATCTCTTACTTGCCTGCAGCATGTTCTTACAAGCTTCATTAGCTGTACAGGCAAAAATAAGCTACAAATTACCTAGTTTAGAAGAAATACAAACAAACAACAAAGATTTGAAAGTGGATGCTTTAATTGAAAAACTACCAGTGACCGCACATGGTGATGATCCACTGCTTAAGCTAGTTAATAAGAATAATCCTAATGATGATAAAAAGGAACCAGAACTGGCTTGGGATAGCTACGGTAATATCTATCATAAGGATTTAGTCAAGCCCTTAGAAGACTTAATGGAAGCTGCCGCTAAGGATGGTTTCTATTATCGGGTTGTATCAGGTTATCGGTCTGTTGAAGAACAAGAAAATAACCGTAACCTTAGCATTCAAAACTATCTAGCTCAAGGCCTAAGTCAAGCTGATGCAGAGTCCGTCACCAATCAGTATTTCGCACCAGCGGATGCCTCAGAACACACGACAGGCTTGGCTATTGATCTTTTAGGCACTGAATGGCTAGATAATGGTGGTGAGCTAGAGGCTAGCTATTCAGAAACAGATTCAGCCAAATGGTTGGCCAATAATGCGCATCGTTTTGGTTTCATCTTAAGATACCAGCAAAACAAAGAATCCATTACAGGATATAACTTTGAACCTTGGCATTTTCGCTATGTAGGTAAGGTTCATGCGGGCTTTATCTATGAGAATGGCTTGACTCTAGAAGAATATCTGGCTTTATTGGCCAAGAAGGAGTCTAACTAGACTCTCCAAGTGAATATCCTATAATGTATATTATGTTAACTCGAGGGTATGAGAGATTATCTCGCTATCTACTAACTCTTCTCCCTTCCACTAGAAAGGATTTCTAATATGAATTTTGAATTTACCAATCAAGCAATCGACTTTATCCAACAAGCGCTGTCCCAGCATGAAAGCAAATCTTACCGCATCCTCATGGATTATGTGGATGGCAATAGCCCTTATAATGACGATCCTGTTGGCTGTCACTGCAATGTGATGGGCAAGTATCGTCTGCTCATTGTAGCTGATCATGACCCTGAGGTGCCTTTTAAGCTTTATTCAAGCAAGTTTGAGACTAATTTCCAGCCTATTTACCTCAATCCCCTCTATGACATGATGTTTGATCATCAACATAAGATTGGCTTTGATCCAGCTTACCCAGCCTTGACCTTATCAAGTGATGCAGGACAAATCACACCTAAATTACCTTTGATTGTCGCTCTTCCTAACTCGTGAAAACGATGACAAGTGACCACTATCATGCTATAATAGAGTCACTTATAAGCGCAATATTTAGGAGGTTTCCTCTATGGATATTCAGTTATTTATTCAGCGGCGCAAGTCATTAGGTATTTCTCAGTCTGAATTGTGCCAAGGAATCTGTACCCAAGCCACCCTGAGTCGTTTTGAGAATCAAGGCCAAGTCCCTTCTGTTAAGATTTTACTGGATTTGTGTCAACGATTAGATATGAGTTTAGGCGAGCTCTTCCCACGTCAAGATGTCCAATCGACTGAACTATATCAACATATTGAAGCGGCTGAAAATGCCTTTGTAAGAGCGGACTACAAGTTGGCCAGTCAGGAATTGGCTGCTGTGGATGCCAAGCAAGTCAGTCCCCTTTCGCTTAAGAAACGCTACCTTTACCTTAAGGGCTTTTTGGCTGCCTTGGCCAAGGCTTCAATCAATGATAGTTTCTTCTACTTAAATCAACTAATGACCGATTTACATACCGATTTCGAGCCACTTTATAGTTCTTTAGCTGCAGCTGGCTTAGGGCTAGCCTATGCTAATGCGGGAGAATCTGAACGGGCTCATCACTACTTTGAGAAAGCTCAAGACGGGCTGCTAGATTATGAGCCGGCCAATAGCCAGGAATTATGGCGTGTACTTAATATTGTTTTGCATTCAGCTAATTTCTATGCGACAGCCCAGGAATATGACCAGTCTGACCGCCTCTTGCGACATGGTATTAGCCTTTCCAGCCAAGCTGCGGTATCCCATTACGTCGATCGCCTCTATTTCCGCCTTGCTCAAAATGCAGAAGCTCAGGGCTTAGAAGTCGACCAAATCAAAGAATATAGCGCAGACGCCCTAGCCTTTGCTAAGTTTAATGGCAATAATCAGTTGCTAGCGCGTATTAAGCAATTCCAATCTCATATCTAAAGCAAAATCCCATTATATCATATATGATATAATGGGATTTTTTTGTAGTCATAGGTCTTTTCTGAAGGCTTTTTGGGTTTTGTAACAATCATAACCAATGGACTGATAAAAGGCGTGCGCCCCAGTACGATGGCTAGCGGAGTTGAGGCGAACATGGTGGACGCCCTTTGAAAGAGCTTGAGACTCCAAAGCTTGCATTAAAAGCCGCCCTATTCCTTGGTGCTGATAGGCCTGGTCGACCGCGAGTGCCATGACATTATAGGCGGGGTCGCCATAAAAGGAATAGTAGTAACTGGCGTGGACAATGCCCAGGGCTTGTTTGGGAGCATCTTGGCTGCAAGCCACTAAAAGAATCTGCTGGTCATCCGCCAAGAGAGCTTGCAGACGTTCCCGGCAGGCTGCTAGCGGATAATCATAGCCTAATTCTTGGCTAGCTAGCTTTTGAAGGGCCGCCGCATCCTCAAGCCGGGCTGGTCGAATATCAATAGTAACCGTCATTTTATCGCCCTTCCTGACTTGCTAAATTTTCAGCAGGCGATAAGGCTTGATCGGCCCAGGCCAATTTGATATGGCAGTAGCCACCAGGGTGTTTATCTAAGTAATCTTGGTGATAGTCTTCAGCTGGCACAAAATGAGCCAAAGGCACGACTTCAACAGCCGTTGGCCGCCCTGCTCTTTGCTCAAAAGTAGCCACTAGGGCCTTAACAGCCGCTTCTTGACTGGCACTAGTGGTGTAGATTCCTGTGCGGTACTGGCGACCTATGTCACCGCCCTGCTTATTGAGGCTAAAAGGATCAATGACACGGAAGAAATGGCTAATTAAAGTCGCCAGATCCACCTGGCTCGAATCATAATGAATGGCTAGGGTTTCCGCATGATCTGAGCTTTTAAGACCTTGATAGGTAGCCTGTGGGCTTTTGCCGTTAGCATAGCCAACTTCCGTATCCACCACACCTGTCAGGCGCTTGTAATAGCCTTCCATGCCCCAAAAGCAGCCTCCTGCTAAATAAAGTGTTTCTGTCATCCTTATACCCCTCTCTTGGCTCTTGATGCTTCTATTATAACATAAGCCCAAAATAGACGTCCTCAAAAAAGCACCAAGTGCCAGGCACCTGGTGCTAGAATCGTTAGCTACTTGCGATTATTTGATACGTCCTGGACGTTCCTTGTAACCATAGTAAGCGTCTTGGAGGATTTCCACCATGTCAGCTACCATAGGTAAGCGAGGGTTAGCTGGTGAACATTGGTCTTCGTATGCTAAGTAAGCAATCTCTTCAACGGTGTCCATGTATTCCTTCTCATCCACGCCTTGTCCCTTGATACTCATGTCAATTCCGACACGAACACCTAGGTCATAGACTGCTTTAGCTAATGCATCGACTGCTTCTTCAGGTGTTGAAGCTGGCAAGCCTAACATCTTAGCAATGTCTTGGAATTTAACATCGGCCTTGTAGTAGTTGTATTTTGGCCAAGTTGCAGCCTTAGCTGGACGAGTCCCGTTGTAACGGATAACGTATGGTAAGAGGATGGCGTTAGTACGGCCGTGAACGGTGTGGAAGAAACCACCGATCTTATGCGCCATAGAGTGAGACATCCCTAAGAAGGCGTTGGCAAAGGCCATACCTGCCATGGTTGATGCGTTATGCATCTTCTCACGTGACTCAAAGTCAGCATTCTTAACAGAGCTTTCTAAGTTTTCGAAGACTAACTTGATTGCTTGGAGAGCCAAACCATCTGTATAGTCGTTAGCCAAGGTAGAAGTATAAGCTTCCACTGCGTGGGTCAAGACGTCCATACCAGTATCAGCAGTAACGGATGCTGGTACGGTCAAGACAAAGGCTGGGTCCACAATGGCAATTGTTGGGGTCAAGGAGTAGTCAGCCAATGGGTATTTGCGGTTATTCTTCTTATCAGAGATAACGGCAAATGGTGTTACTTCAGACCCGGTACCAGAAGTGGTTGGGATCCCAACGTATTTAGCTTTTTTACCTAATTCTGGGAAGCGGAAGGCACGTTTACGGATATCCATGAATTTCTGTACTAAGTCACGGAAGTCAACTTGAGGTTGTTCGTAGAACATCCACATTACTTTAGCCGCGTCCATTACAGACCCCCCACCTAAAGCGATGATGGTATCTGGTTGGAATTCACGCATGAGGGCTGCCCCGCGTTCAACGGTTGTAATATCTGGATCTGGTTCAACATCTGAGAAGATGGTGTAGGTAACTTTCTTAGGACGGAGGGAGAGTTGCTCGATGACACGGTGAACGAAACCTAATTTGAACATGGCATCGTCCGTCACAATCATAACTTTCTCTACATCCTTCATCTTTTGCAGATATTGGATGGAGTCACGTTCGAAGTAGATTTTTGAAGGTACTTTAAACCATTGCATATTATTTCTACGTCTCCCCACTTTTTTGATGTTTAACAAGTTAACGGCGCTGACGTTGTTGCCGACAGAGTTGCGACCATAAGTCCCACAACCCAAGGTTAAGGATGGCAAGAAGGCGTTATATACGTCACCAATCCCCCCGAAAGTAGATGGTGCGTTCCAGATCACACGGATTGCCTTAACCTCACGACCGAAGTCTTTAGCCAGTTGCTCGTTACGTGTATGGATAGCAGCAGAGTGACCCAAACCATGGAATTCAACCATTTGACGAGACTTAGCAATCCCATCCTCAGTATTCTCTGATTTCAATACAGCAATGATTGGTGAGAGTTTTTCACGAGTTAAAGGTTCTTTTGGCCCTACTTCAGCTACTTCGGCAGCAAGGATGTTGGTGCCCTCAGGTACGCTGAAGCCAGCTTGTTCCGCAATCCAAGCAGCTGGCTTACCGACGATATCAGCGTTCAATTTGCCTTCCGCACAGTTCTTGCTGTTGGCTTTTACGCCGAAGCAGTAGTTTTCTAACAAGGCTTTTTCTTTCTTGTTAACGAAGTAAACATGGTAAGACTCAAGTTCTTTCTTAAATTCAGCGTAAACTTCCTTGTCCACGATGGCAGCTTGCTCAGAAGCACAGACCATCCCGTTGTCAAAAGACTTAGACATGATAATGTCGTGTGCAGCTTGTTGGATGTTAGCTGTTTTTTCTACATAAGCAGGTACGTTACCAGCCCCTACCCCTAAGGCAGGCTTACCACAAGAGTAAGCGGCGCGCACCATGGCATTACCACCAGTTGCTAAGATCGTCGCGATCCCTGGGTGATTCATAAGTGCAGAAGTTGCTTCCATCGATGGTAAAGTAATCCATTGGATACAGTTCTTAGGTGCCCCTGCTGCTACTGCCGCATCGTAAACCACTTTGGCTGCGTGAGCAGAAGATTCTTGGGCAGATGGGTGGAAGGCAAAGACGATTGGGTTACGCGTCTTCAATGAAATCAAAGATTTGAAAATCGCGGTAGAAGTTGGGTTGGTGGTTGGGGTAATCCCAGCGATAACCCCGACAGGTTCAGCAATCAAGGTTAAGCCAGTCACATCGTCTTCTGAGATGATGCCAACTGTTTTAGTGTGACGCATGTTGTTAACCACGTGCTCGCAGGCGAAGAGGTTCTTAGTGGCCTTATCTTCGAATACCCCACGACCCGTTTCGTCAAGCGCGTGTTTAGCTAAGACCCCGTGTTGGTCTAAGGCTGCAACTGAGGCTTTAGCCACAATGTAGTCTACTTGATCTTGGTCTAAGAGACGGAATTCGTCAAGAGCGACTAAGCCTTTTTGGACAAGCTCATCAACATGGGCTTGAGCCTCTAACTTCTTATCTTCTTTTTCAACCATGGATGTTCCTCCTAAGTTCTTTTTATTTACATCTTCATCATACGCCTTTGTTTTCAAAAAGTAAAGTTCTTGTTCATCACTAAACGATAAAAATTTTATATTGCCGGTCTTTTTTTGCAAATGGCTCTTTATGAAAACACCCCACAATGTGAAGTCTGTTTTCAAAACGTTTTCAAATATTGACTTATCAGTATTTTAACTAAATGCTTATGTGAATAGAAAACCTTATCATTTTTAGTAAAAACCCTAGAATTACTATATAATAAATTATATATTGCCTATTCGGATTTTAGATTCACAAGTACTTTGTGAAGTTGAGTTTATAAAATAATCTTGATATATCGGCTTTAAGACATGAAAAAAAGCCAAAGTGAACAAACTTTGGCTTTGGCTTGTTAAAATTGATTGAAGTCCCAAATTTGGTCGACCCAACCTTGATAAAATTCAGGTTCGTGGCAAACCATGAGGATACTGCCCTTGTATTCTTTGAGGGCTCTAGCCAATTCTTCCTTGGCATCAACGTCCAAGTGGTTGGTCGGCTCGTCCAAGATCAAGACATTATGCGGAGCATTCATGAGTAGGCAAAGGCGAACCTTGGCCTGCTCTCCCCCACTTAAGACTTGAATTTGGCTTTCGATATGCTTAGAAGTCAGGCCACAACGTGCTAAGGCCGCGCGAACTTCAGCCTGGTTCATGGCTGGGAAAGCATTCCAAACAGCTTCTAATGGCGTCTGACGGTTACCTGAAGCCACTTCTTGTTCGAAGTAACCAATTTCCAAGTAATCCCCTTGCTCGACTTGGCCACCCAAGGCCGGAATAAGGCCCATGAGACTCTTGAGTAAGGTTGTCTTCCCAATCCCGTTGGCCCCGATGATAGCCACCTTCTGGTTACGTTCAAAGACTAGGTCCAGCGGCTTGGTCAGGGGCTGGCTATAACCAATTTCTAATTGATTAGCTTCGAAAATGAAGCGGCCAGGCGTCCGGGCAGACTGGAAGTCAAATTTTGGCTTAGGTTTCTCGCCCTGTAGCTCAATGACTTCCATCTTATCCAATTTCTTCTGACGGGACATGGCCATGTTACGTGTTGCTACCCGGGCCTTATTGCGGTTGACGAAGTCCTTAAGGTCCGCGATTTCCTTCTGTTGCCGTTCATAGGCTGCTTCTAACTGTGCACGCTTCATGGCGTGGACTGCTTGGAAGTTCTCATAGTCGCCAACATAGCGGCTGAGCTTGAGGTTTTCCACATGATAGATAATGTTAATAACACTATTAAGGAATGGGATATCATGGGAAATTAAGATAAAGGCATTTTCGTAGTTTTGCAAGTAACGTTTAAGCCACTCGATATGTTCGGCGTCCAAGTAGTTGGTCGGCTCGTCTAAGAGCAAGATATCGGGCTTTTCTAAGAGTAACTTGGCCAATAAGACCTTGGTCCGCTGTCCCCCACTCAGTGAAGTGACGTCTGTGTCTAAACCAAAGGCAGTAATCCCTAGGGCCCGTGCTACTTCTTCGATTTTGGAATCCAAGGTGTAGAAGTCATGAACTTCTAAGCGTTCTTGTAGCTCTCCTACTTCCTCTAATAGGTCTGCCATGGTTTGGTCGTCAGCAGTCGCCATCTCTTCATAGGCCTCGCTAATGCGCGTTTCAATGGCAAATAAATCATCAAAGGCCATGCGCAAGACGTCGAGAATGGTTTGACCTGGCTTAAGGACGCTGTGTTGGTCTAGGTAGCCAGTTGTCACATACTTGGCCCACTCTACCTTGCCTTCATCTGGCAGTTGCTTACCTGTTACAATGTTCATGAAGGTTGATTTTCCTTCACCGTTAGCCCCAATTAGGCCGATATGTTCCCCTTTGAGTAAGCGGAAGGAGACATCTTCGAAGATGGCCCGATCGCCGAAACCATGGGTAAGATTTGATACGCTTAAGATACTCATGTACTTCCTCCAAATTGACAGTTCCTTCCTATTATAGTCTATTCTGTCAGCTTTGAATAGGGTTTATTGCTCTGGTAGCACTAATTGGCTGAAAACCTGCCCAATAGGAGCATGAATAACTAAATCTGCCCATTCATCCTGAGGAATAGCCTGCTTATTGATGACCATCAAATGTTTGCCCTTAAAATATTGCAGTAGACCTGCAGCCGGATAGACCACTAAGGAAGTGCCTCCTACAATCAAGGTATCGGCTTGCTGAATGGCTGAGATAGCCTGATCGAAAACTTCCATATTAAGCGACTCTTCGTAGAGGGTGACGTCTGGTTTAAGCACGCCACCACAGTGGGGACAGCGCGGAATCCCTTGTTCGTCATAAGCAGCAAGAAAGCTATTCAGGTCATAGACTCTGCCACAATCCTGACAAATATTACGGTCAACCGTTCCGTGAAGCTTGAGGACACGTTGACTACCAGCCGCTTCATGTAGGGTGTCAATGTTCTGGGTAATGACAGCATCCAAGTGGCCACTGGCCTCCAAACGCGCTAGAAAGATATGGGCAGCATTGGGCTTGGCATGAGGATAAATCAAATGCTGACGGTAAAAATCATAGAAAAGCTGGGGATACTTACGATACATGCTATGACTAATCAGTTGTTCGGCTGAAAAGTTTCTGCCTAAATCTTGACTATAAACGCCCTGAGCACTGCGAAAATCAGGGATACCCGATTCGGTTGACACACCTGCCCCACCGAAAAATACTAGGTGTTGGCTATTGTTAATAATGGTTTGTAGAGCCTGAATGGCTTCTTGCATAGGTTTGCCTCCTATCTTGACTTCTAACATAAAAAGTGACCGAGCCAGAGGCCCCGTCACTTAGGCTTAAAAGCTATCCTTCTTGACCTAGCATTGTGGGCTTAGGTCGTTTTCAATTAGGACCTTAATGGCATTATTCTTAGAGGCATCACGGAAGACGTCATAAGCCTCTTCGATTTGAGATAATTTGAAATAGTGGGTGACGAGCTCTTCAGGGTGAATCTTCTGAGCTTCTAAGGCTTGCAGTAGTTGTGGCGTCGTATTAGTCGACACCAAACCAGTTGTCACGGTAATATTGCGAATCCAGAGACGGTCTAAGTCAAATTGTACAGGCACCCCATGGACACCCGCGTTAGCAATACGGCCGTCAACTGCAATAATCTTTTGGCAGAAGTCAAAGGACGCAGGAATCCCGACCGCTTCAATGGCCACGTCAACCCCACGACCACCCGTTAGGTCGAAGATTTCCTTGATGGCTCTGTCAGTATCGGAATTATTGACCTTGTGGGTAGCACCGAACTTAAGAGCTGTATCTAAGCGGTGATCATCAATGTCCACCATAATAATCTTAGCAGGAGAATAAAATTGCGCGGTTAAGAGTGCTCCCAAACCAACTGGGCCGGAACCAATAATGGCCACAATACATCCTGGCTCTACCCGACCTTTGAGGACCCCAATTTCATAACCCGTTGGGAGGATATCGGAAATCATAACCAGGGCTTCATCACTAAGGCCTGCTGGTGGATTATAGAGAGTATTATCAGCGTGTGGAACGCGGAGATATTCCGCCTGAGTGCCGTCGATTAAGTGGCCGAAAATCCAACCACCCTCATCTTCACAGTGGGCATAGATCCCCTTCTTACAGTAGTAACACTTACCGCAAGAGCAGACGCAAGATACAATGACTTTATCGCCAGGCTTGAAGTTAGTCACGCTGGATCCAACTTCTTCGACAACCGCAATCCCCTCGTGCCCTAAAATCGTCCCACTTTGAACAGCTGGCACATCACCCTTGATGATGTGTAGGTCTGTCCCACAGATGGTCGTTTTAAGCATACGAACAATTGCATCCGTTGGCTTCAAGATGACAGGCTTTGGCTTGTCAACGAATTTAGCTAGGCCAGGTTCAACATAAGTGTATGCTTTCATAGTATTCTCCTCCTTATTGTGAAATTTGTGAAATATACTACACTTATATTGTAAACCTTTTCTAAGCTGATTGCAAGCGATTTCCTAATTATTTTGACCTTCTGTTTATACAAAAAACTCCCGCCATAGTGGCTGGGAGCTTGATAGATATTAATCTTCGTCCATTTGTAGGACAGCCATGAAGGCTTCTTGTGGGACTTCCACCGTCCCAATTTGTTTCATCCGCTTTTTCCCCTCTTTTTGTTTCTCGAGGAGCTTCTTACGACGGCTGACGTCCCCACCGTAGAGTTTGGCCGTTACGTCTTTACGCAAGGCTTTAATGGTGGTACGCGCTAGAATCTTATTACCGATAGCAGCCTGAACAGGTACTTCGAAGAGTTGACGCGGAATGATGCCACGAAGTTTTTCTACTAATTCACGGCCACGACCGTAAGCAAAGTCCTTGTGGACAATCATGGAGAAGGCGTCAATCAGGTCACCATTGAGCAGGATATCCATCTTAACCAGATTAGATGGCTTGTAGCCAATTAATTCGTAGTCAAGGGATGCATAGCCTTTGGTATTGGATTTGAGCTTATCGAAGAAGTCATAGATAATTTCTGACAAGGGTAACTCATAGACCACATTGACTCGGTAATCATCCAGATAATCCATGGTAATGAAGTTACCCCGCTTACGTTGGCCGATGTCCATGACCGCCCCAACGTATTCATTAGGCACCATAATGGAGGCCTTAACGTAGGGTTCGTAGATTTCATCGATGACGGTTTGATCTGGCATAGCAGACGGGTTATCCACGATAATTTCCTCGCCATTGGTCTTTTTGACCTTGTAAATAACCGAAGGCGCTGTGGTAATCAGGTTGATGTCGAACTCACGTTCCAGACGTTCCTGAATAACGTCCATGTGCAGCAAGCCTAAGAAACCTGTACGGAAGCCAAAACCTAGGGCTTGCGAAGTTTCAGGCTCAAATTGCAAGGCCGCGTCATTGAGTTGGAGTTTTTCTAAGGCATCCCGCAAATCATTATAGTCGTTAGACTCGACTGGATAGAGACCGCAATAGACCATGGGATTAAGCTTACGGTAACCGTCTAGGGGTTCTTGGGCCGGATTGTTGGCCAAGGTAATGGTATCCCCTACTCGCGTATCTTGAATGGTCTTAATGGAAGCCGTGATATAGCCCACATCCCCTACCATGAGATAGTCGCGTTGAACCGGTTTAGGACTGAAGACCCCGACTTCGACTACATCGAATTCTTTGCCATTAGACATCAGACAAATCTTGTCGCCAGGTTTCACGACCCCGTTAATGACCCGGATATTCAAGACAACACCACGGTAGGAATCATAAACAGAGTCGAAAATAAGGGCCTGAAGCGGTGCTTCTAGGTCGCCTGGAGGGGCTGGAACCTTGTGGACAATTTGCTCCAGGATTTGGTCAATCCCAATCCCGGATTTAGCTGACGCGAAAACCGCCTCACTAGCGTCAATGCCAATGACATCTTCAATTTCAACTTGAACTCGCTCAGGATCAGCGGCTGGTAAGTCAATCTTGTTAATGACCGGCAGAATTTCTAAGTCGTTATCTAAAGCCAAATAAACGTTGGCCAGAGTCTGAGCTTCAATCCCCTGGGCGGCATCGACGACCAAAATGGCTCCTTCACAGGCTGCCAGTGAACGTGATACCTCATAGGTAAAGTCCACGTGCCCTGGGGTATCAATTAGGTGGAAGATATACTCTTCCCCATCCTGAGCCTTATAGGTCAGTTCAACAGCGTTAAGTTTAATGGTAATGCCTCGCTCCCGCTCCAAGTCCATGGAGTCCAAGAGTTGGTCCTGCATTTCCCGGTCTGAAACCGTCTCTGTCAATTGCAGAATACGGTCAGCCAGAGTGGACTTACCGTGGTCGATATGGGCAATAATGGAGAAGTTGCGTATTTTCTCCTGGCGGGCTCGGAGTGCTTGTAATTCTTGTGGATTCATAGGCTTCCTCTTTCGTACAAATTTATCTAGATAGGAGTGCCATCTGGCACTAATACACTGGTCTATTGTACCAAATTTTTGGCTCTAAGACTAGGGTTAAGCCAATGAATACTAACTAAAATTAATAAGTCTAAAGGCTGGAAGATTCCAGCCTTTAGACTTATTTGCCTTCAAACATGTCAAGGTACGGACTCACTCAGACCAATACGGATAAACCTTTATATGACAGTGCTTCTAAAGGACTCAATCAGATACACAAAGATAAATGATAGGTAAGTCTGCCCCATATTTGCCCCATGGGTGGACGGCGCCAGGAAGCTTTTTGCTGACTTCATCAAGTCAATTATTCGGCAGCAATTCATCCTCTAACCTAAGGCGAGCCTTGTGCGCTTCCTCTAACGTGTCAAAAACAGGAGTGCGATACGTCTTGCCACGAATTGTTATCTTCGCACGCCACCCATGTCCATGGCGGCTGACCCCTTTGTAACCAGATGTGTTGTTGGAATTGTATCTTCCAATGAACTTTCCTATCTCAACACCATCAACCTTTTTTCGCTCCCTGCCATCTTGCATGATTCTGTTGTCTTTAGGACGAGTATCTGCATATAAGCACCCACAAGATAACTTGCGCCCTCTAGATAGATTAGATGAAGATGCCTCTATGACATTACCACAGTCGCAATGACATTGATAGACATGATTCCTTCCAACTACTTTTCCGGTATCTTCTACAACAACTAAACGGCCATATCGACGGCCTATTAAAGACCTGTTCACGGTAGTTCACCTGCTTGACTAAACTCTCTATTCTTGAACAGTGAAGCTAGTCCACTGATTTGTTTGAGCCTCAATAGTTCGTCTGCGTCCATACCGATGTTTCTTAGTATCCAAGCATCTGACATACCAGACTCAACAAGTTCGCTAACTATGTTTGTCATAAGTCCGATATCGTGGCTACCTCTTGCTCTGTTGTGTCTTATTGTCGAAGCCATGCGGTCACTGATTGGCTTGTCAATAATTGAAACAGGCAAGCATCCACCCTCACGATCATAAATATCTTTATGCTGAAGCATTGTTGTATAGCGGTGGAAACCATCAACGATTTCGTACTTGTCCTGGTCTTCTAAATAGTAACATACGATTGGCATTGTGTAGCCGTCTTCTAAGATAGATTTGTATAGCAACTTCATTTCTGGAGGTGCTACAGAGTTTGGGTTATAAGCATTGGCTTGTATTTTGTCAATTGGTACACGTCTAATGTTGTAGACTGGGCTAGAGTAAGGTTTCATATTTCTTCATGGTCTCCTTGCGTTTCTTGAGTTGTTCCTTGCTGATGCCAAAACTAAGGCTCTTGCAAAAGTAATCATTCTTAATGATGCACATTGCCATGCGCTTCCAAGTCAGGACGTCTTGCTTGCTGTCCAGCTCTGGAATGGTGTCAACTACATGATTAAACTTGATGACCTCTTTGTCCTTGTTACCTCTGGTGCTCATTTCTCCGGTTTGAAAGATAGCACCCTTGTAGTTGATATGAAGTATGTCGATGTCCTCTTGTCTCATTCCAGATCCTTTCTCAGTCCACCACTTGATGAACTTATCGAACTTTTCTTTGTAGTGGTCGCTCGCTTCTTTAGGCAGCGTGTCGAGCAAGAAGTAAGTGAAGCTTTCCCAGGTATGACCAGGTGGCAGTTGATACTTGGCGCTATTGATAGTTGTATTGGCGTAGATGTTGCCAAAGTTTGCTCCGGCTACACGACCCACAATTTTCACCCAGGTATGTGGTTCAATGATTTTGAACATGTTAAGACCGGCTTTGGCGGTGTCTCCGAAAGGCTCGTCAATCCGCATGCTATGGATTGATACACCGGCTTTGTACATTAGGTCGTAGAACTTGTTGTACTCAAGTCCGGTCTTTCCATAAAAAGTCCAGATATCCTCTGTTATCCAGTCGTAAATCGGATAGAAATTATATACCTCGTTTGCCACTTTAGTGGAATACATTTTGTCCATGTAGATGGTCTTGTTCTGATTAGTGAGCGCTCGCCACCGGTTCAGACTTTCTTGCGTCCGGATGCCGATGATGCATGCTGTCTTTTTACCCTTGCCATACCAGGCGCCAAACTTTGCTACGAAGTCCTCGAATGTCATCTTGTATTGGTAGTAGTCAATCGGGTTGTTATCCACGTTGATAACATAGTCCATGTCCGGCATGTCATGCACCCAGATGTCTCTCTTGTCAGTCTCCCACCAACTCCAGGTCATGTCGTAGTAGGATAAGCTGTTGTCAGTCTCCATTGGAAGGCAGACCCAATGTGGAACGATGACATCTCGGTACTGTTCTATCATCGACTTTGCATAATCGATAGTCATTTGATAGTGGGCTTCGATGTCGATGAACAAGACGCCTATCTTTCGGCTTCGTTTCCGGGCCTCCTCACACATCATGTGCATGCAGACGCCACTGTCTTTCCCTCCGGAGAACGATACATATATATTATCAAATTCATCGAATATAAACTTGATGCGCTCCATAGTCGCATCATAAACTGTCTTCAAACTTCTCACCTCTCTTCATCTTGTCGATGATTAATTCTTTCAAGTCAATTTTCTTTTGGTTGTTCTCACGAATCATTTTGTAAATACCGAGGTCAGACTCAAAGTAAGTGTACTTGATGTCTTTTGTTTGCCCCAGTCTTCTGATACGACTCTTAGCCTGGTCTACCTTACCATAGTCAAAAGAGATGCTAGCAAAAGATATCTGATTGCAGAATTGTAAATTGAGTCCATAAGCTCCTGTACCGATTGTCATCAACAAAGGCTTGTTGTCATTTTTGAATTGAGCAATTATCTCTTCTCTCTCGTTAAGGGTCTGGGCCCCAGTGATCACATAACAATCAATCTCATTACTTATATTTTCCACCTCAGACAACAATGTGCAGAATACTATCACTTGACCTTTTAAATTAGCTGCAATCTCTTTGTGCCTGTTCGCATCATCGAAACAGGCAACTGCTAAGTTTTGGAACTGTTCAACGCAACTCTCTCCGATTTCAAGAGAGTTCAAAAGTTTTTGCTTAGCTGTCTCATATCGTTCTCTAGTATCCTGGCTAGCACAAATTGTTATGTAGTTACTATCAGTCTGCCTATCAAACTGAAAGTCACACTCAAAAATGTAAGGTTCAATCAGCCGATGCAGGTAATCTATGTTCACATCAGAAAGTTTGTAAAACTCTTTCGGGCTATGGCCCTTCTTCTTGTACTCAACCTTCTTGAAGAACACACTCAAAAATCTTTGGCGAGTCATGCTAATGATTTTCGGGCTTAGAAAATTCATCTGATTGTAGATATCCCACTCGTTCTTAGTTATTGGTGTGCCATTCAAAATCAAACGGAACTCGCTATGTTTTGCCAACTCCATTAGTCTTACGTATCTTTTGCTACTGTCGTTCTTAATGAATATGCTCTCATCAGCAACGATAAATGTTTTCTTGCTCGATACGATATCTAGAATCTTGAGATAAGTAACATCACTTGAAGATATTGTCTCGTATCCAACGATACGATAATCTTTCTCAATTCCCCATTTACAAATCTCAGTTTCAAGGTTTTTCTTCGTTGAAAAAGGACAAAAGAAAATAACTAGTTCGCTGTCTGTTCCTTTGATTAGTTCAAGAGCTACTCTTGTCTTTCCAGTACCTTGCTCCATGAACAAAGCCCCAACCTTAAGTCTCTTAAACTTTTCGATTGCCTGGTGTTGCAAATCTGTTAGAGTCATCGTAACAACTCCTCGTTAACTTTCACCTCATCATCAATCTTTACAGGTTCAGTTACTAGTAAATAGTGTTCATCATCTCTTGATGATAGTTCATTATTTACAACTTCAAAGGCAGTTTCAATCTCATCAGGTGACATTCTGTATTCTGATAAAACTTTCCGATTTTTCCCTTGCTTAAACACTTTGAACTCAAAATCGGATGTATAGCTAAAGCTAATGAAGTAACCTTTTCCACCTTCAACCCTAACAAGTTTAGAAGGATGCCAAAAAGTATATCCGGCAAACTCTGACCGGTTAGGCATTTTAATCAACACACTCGATGAAGTCTCCGCTGCCACACTATTTTTATTTATCGTTATCTTCTTCCACTTCGCCATCTATGTACACCTCAGCAATCTTCATCAGTGTTGCGAGCGTTAGGTTCTCGAAATCGGCTTTGCCTTGGCGATATCTTGAGATCGCGTTTCTAGAAATGCCTGTCTTTTGTTCGATAGAATAAGCAGAGATGCTGGTATCATCCAGCACCTCTTTTATTTTTTCGATGTTTAATAACTTCATTTATTGTCTTCCTTTCTCGATACTGAAGGTTTCACCAACAACTTCACCTTTCATATTAACTTTTTGAGTGATGTGCAATTTAGCTCCTTTGAACTCTTCAGGTTTCAAAATACGTTCAGAGTCTCTAACGATAAAACGGATGCGTTCTTCACCAGAATTTTTACCAACAAAGGTTTCAACGTTCTCAGCTTCTTCTGATAGCTCTTTTGTGATGTAGTTATTAGTGTATGGCGTATAGCGACGTTCTAATTTATTCCACGCATCATTGTCATTCATAGCAGGTGCTTCCTGGAAGAAAGCCACGTTGTTTGAAATGAGCTCTAGAACACGTAATATTTGTTCGTCTGTATAGTCACGACTATCTATTTGGTTACCAAAACTTGGGTGGACAGGTTCAACTAAATCACCATATACACCATAGAACCCTGCTTCATTATAAAACGCTGATTGAATATTACCGGTTAATTCGTTACAAAGAATTTTGCCTTTTGTATCTACGATAAGATATTCTTTGCCTGCTTTGATACCTTCTAAAACTTGTTGTGCTGTTAACATTTTTTGAACACTCCTTTTGATTATTTGTTTTTGTTTCTTCTAACGATACGATATCCAAGTATGGACACTAATAACATTAACCATGCTTTCATCGTTCTGTTTGGTATGTTATAATTCAAGTGAGGGCTAGGGGCTTTCGCCCCTTCCTCACTGAACAGCTATCTCCGATTCCTTTTGCTTGGTCGCTTGCGGTATCGTTTTGGCTGTTCTTTTTTGTTGCTTTTAAGTATCTCTATGATACTTGCTAGCCCCGCTAAGAACGCTCCGAGATAGCCAAGAAGTTCCATCGCTTCTTTCATACCTTTCTCCTTTCTTGTTTTGTTAAGGTCTTAATCAACCTTACAAACATATTATAGCGTATATTTATGTGGACGTCAACTCTTTTTGACGAAAAAGTTTATTTTTATTCAAAAAAAATAACCCCCAGGCCGAAGCCCAGGGGGTATGTCATAAAAAGAGTCCGGTTTTCCGGACTTATTTTGTTTGGTCTATTTTAACAGACCTAGAATTTACCTACGATGTTGCCAGTTGCTTTTTCAATCAGAGAACCGTCTTCAGCAACTGTAATTTCAGTGTTCTCAAGCATTGAGCCATCTTCTTTGACATAGTACAAACGACCGTCGCCGCCTGGAACGTATTCCTTAGATGACATTTCACCGTTGTCTTCCAAGTGGTACCACTTGTCTTCGTATCGAACCCAACCGATAACCATTCGGCAGGCCTCGTCGAAGTAATACCACTTACCGTCACGATACACCCAACGCTTCGCATAAGCATAACCGTCTTCATCGAACAAGTACCAGTAATCATACAGTTTGAGCCATTGGTCTGCTGGCCAAGAGCCATCTTCGTTACGATACCACCAACCGGTCTCGTTCTTAAGCCACCCGGTTTCTTTGACCTCGGAAGAGCCAACAGATTCACCGATTAAGATAGCATTGACCTTATCTTGGACTGCATTGTAGTCGTAACCGGAAGCTGTCAAGCGAGCTTTTCTATCTTCGCCAGACCCCCATTGGCCGTTAATGACTTCTTGAGCTACCTCTGTAACTGATTTAGAGCCACTTGAAGATGAAACTGTTCCAGACACATAGTTAGGTCTAGCGTAACCTTTGATTTGCCAGTGGTTCCAAGCGTAAGACCGTCTCCGCACAGCGGAAGGAGAACCTGAGTTGCCCTCGATTGTGTTAACCGTGTTGCCACTAACTGATTCAACAATACCGATATGGTCCGCAAAACCGCCACCGTCCCAGTCAAAGGTGATAATGTCACCGGCTTGTGGATATGACTTTCCAATCCAGATTCCTTTTGATTGGAAGATGCCGATATGACGTTGTACGCCACATTCACCCCCGATAAGGTTTAATAGACCGGCTTTGATAAATGCAGCAGTTACCGTTGCGTCACACCAGTCATCGTCATTTTTCAACCTATATCCACTAGCCGGAAGTGGGTTTTGCGCGTTATACAGACGTACAATCTCTCCATGTACACCACCATACATTTGCCCACCTAGCCAGTTTCTAAATACATTTAGCACATCTTGAGCACTTGCCATGTTGCTAGTTTCCCCCTTATCTATTTTATCCAGTGACCCATCTTCATTGAGGGCATCGTGGATATTTTTCATGCTGTTGTAGTAAGAATTAAAGACCTTCTCGGAATTACTTCCGTCACCTGCGTAGTCGTACTGCGCACCACCTAAGCGGAACAAGCCACGAGCGTAGTCCCATAGCGTCTTAGCTCCAGATGTCTTGTAGAAGCCACCATTGCGGAGCAGATAGCCATAGTCTTTGAGGAAGTCCTCGACTGTGGCGTAGTGGATATAATAGCCACCCTCAACTGCCGGACGTTTGCGTCCTGGTGTAACCTGTACACCACTCTTGCGAGTTTTAGGATTGAGGTCATCATATCCCCAGGTCATTCCGCCCCAGTTATTGTCCTCTCGTGCTGAGATAGAATTAGGATGTTGGCCCCACGCTGTCTCATGACATAATTGGCAAATGACAAAAGAAGGGACTAGGTCATAATGCCTAGCCACCTTCTGCATCTTGCTAATCAAGTCATCCGAGAGTGTGTAATTACCGTATTTCAACATACGGTGTCACCCCTTTCTAGGACTCCTTAGGAGCCTCATAAGTCAACGCTTGAGCACTGTCACCCAACCCGGCTGTCGTAGGGTCTGGGATAAGGTTAAACGCATTGACGAATGTCAAGCCAATCAAATAAGGATTGCTAATCAAAGCAATGACTAGCTTGCCGAGTGTATCAAACGTAGTTAGGTCCTCTAGTTTCAAGTTTTGATAAGCCAATACAGGCATTAAAATCGCAATCGCGAAACGAGTCAAGAACGCTACGTTCTTTTTGTTAAATCTTACTTTCCAGTTAATGTTCATGATTATTTTTCCCTCCGTGGTAATTTTTTGTATTCTTCATACAGTGCATCAATGGCCCCATTGCCACCAGTGGCATGGTAGCCATCTACTAAGTTGACAACCTCTTGAAAGTTGTCATACGTTTCGTATCCGTTCTGAATTGCTTTCA
>ERZ773008.382-NODE-382-length-31730-cov-7.269582_pt1 | contig 31730 bp, 28 predicted proteins | sample MGYA00580664_ERZ773008 | MGnify/ENA primary metagenome ERZ773008 (study PRJEB29015, sample SAMEA2738016) | human oral metagenome | biome: human oral; feature: human-associated habitat; material: dental | place: China | collected 2048 ...
TCAAATCCTGTCCCCGCTACCACCACAGACCCGGTCCCGTGAGGGGCCGGGTCTTTTGTTTCACGCCCATGTTTCATGGTGTGAACGTCTTGACGTATACAACCCTCGGCGCGATAGTATTGGCTGTTCGCCATCAGGAACTGCACCTACGGGTGCGAGAGGAATACAGATGAGCACTATCGATCCGTCGCAGCTCACCGCTGCCGACTTGAGCAATCCGGCGCTTTCGGCCCAGGATCTCGCGGATATCACTGCCGCTCGCCCGGACCTGCGTCCCTACGTCGCAACGCACCCGTCGCTGTACCCTGCCCTTGGGCAGTGGCTGGCGGACCAGGGTGTTGTTCCCGCGCAGCCCCCGGCTGCCGAGGAACCTGCGGTCTCCGAGCCCGAGGCCACCGCGGAGGAAGCCGGCGAGCAGGCCGAGCCTTTCGCCGGTGTCCACGAGGAAGCGCAGCCCGAGGCCGAGGCCGCCGTCGAGCAGCCCGCGGTCGAAGAGGCGCACGTTGAGACTCCCGCAGAGCCCGAGGTTGCTCACGTCGAGCCCGAGGCTCCCGTGAGCGAGGCCGCCGAGGCGCACGATGACAACCTCGAGCAGGCAATCCTCGAGGGTGCATCGCAGTCCGAGGCTCCCGCGGACGGCGAGGCCGCTCCCGCCCTGTCGACCGAGGAACAGGTCGCGCAGTCTCCCTTCAGCAACCCGCCCAAGGCAGATGCTCAGCAGCAGGGTCAGCCCCAGGTGGGCACGCAGCCGCAGGGTCAGCAGCAGTTCGGTGCGCAGCCGCAGCAGGGACAGCAGGCCCCCTTCGGCCAGCCCGGCCAGCCCCAGTACGGCACGGCTCCCCAGCAGGGGCAGCAGGGTCAGCAGGGGCAGCCCCAGTTCGGTGCACAGCCGCAGCAGGGCCAGCAGCCCCAGCAGGCTCCCTTCGGCCAGCCGCAGGGCCAGCGTCAGTTCGGTACGGCTCCTCAGCAGGGCCAGCAGGCCCCCTTCGGTCAGCCCGGTCAGCAGGGGCAGCAGCAGTTCCGTGCGCAGCCGCAGCAGGGCCAGCAGGGGCAGCAGCAGTTTGGTGGCCAGCCGCAGCAGGGCCAGCAGCCCCAGCAGGCTCCCTTCGGCCAGCCCGGCCAGCAGCAGTACGGTCAGCCGGGTTACGCTCCGGCGGGACAGTCGACGGGCCAGCAGTTCGGTGCTGCCGCCCAGCAGTTCGGTGCTGCCGCGAACTCGGCGTTCAACCAGTTCCAGACGGCCGTTGTGGCCGAAACGGGCAAGGTGAGTGGCCGTTCCATTCGCGCGACCTACTCGCTCATCGGTATTGCCGCATCGGCGGTTCTGATCTTTATCTCGATGTTGCTGCCTTTCGTTTCTGCCTACGGCTACAGCGTGTCGTTGTTTGGTGCGGGTGGTCTCTACGCTTCATTCCATCTCATCTTGCTGCTCGCTGTCGTCGGCCTGGGGGCCGCCTACTGGTTCACGAACCAGAAGTGGGCATACCTCTCGGCGGGCATCGGTGCGCTCGTGGTCGCGTTGCTTGGCATTATTAAGTTCTTCAATGTGGCATTCAACGACTTCGTATCCCCCTCAATCGGCGCATTTATGCTGGGTCTAGTCTCCCTCGGGCTCGGCGCTGCGGGCGGCCTCCTGCTCATGGAACTGAAGAACGGTGCGGTTGCTCCGATCAACAACCCGAATGCCTTCGGTGGCGCGTTCGCTGGCGTGCAGATGGGCCAGCAGCAGGGCCAGTTCGGCCAGCAGCAGGGCCAGTTCGGTCAGCAGCAGGGCCAGTTCGGTCAGCGGCAGGGTGGCTTCCAGGCTCCTCAGGCCGGTCAGCCGCAGTATGGTCAGCAGCAGGGTGGCTTCCAGGCTCCCCAGGCCGGTCAGCCGCAGTATGGCCAGCAGCAGGGTGGCTTCCAGGCTCCCCAGGCCGGTCAGCCGCAGTACGGCCAGCAGGCTCAGTTTGGCCAGCAGCAGGGCCAGCAGCCCCAGCTGGGCGACAAGCCCTACAATCCTTTCGGTCCTCAGGCGTGATGCGCTGAGAGCCTGGTGGCATGAACGAGGGGCCCGCGGTGATCCGCGGGCCCCTCGTCTATGCGGTGAGCGTTATTCGTCGTCGTCTTCGCTGAAGTCGACGCCTGCGACGCCATCGAGGTCGGCCAGGGTGGTCACCAGCAGGGAGCGTGAGAGGTCCTGGCGCGTCGATGCGGTGAATCGCGCGGTGGTCGCGCGGTCACTTGAATCCGTGTGGGTCGACACTGCGGAGACGGTCCAGCCGAGGGCTGATACCTGGCTGAGGAGTGTGGAGAGGACGCCGTGCCCCGGCGTGTAATGGATAGTGAGCGTCACCTTGTGGCCATGGGTGCGCATGAGGATGAACTGAACGAGGGGCGTCAGGAGCGCGATGACGATGAAATGCAAAACCGTGCCGGCCGTGGCAAGCCACCACAAGCCCGCGCCACACGCCATGCCGATCGCCGCGGTCTCCCAGATGGTGGCCGCGGTCGTGAGGCCTCGAATCGCGCCGTGACGGGTGAGGATGATGCCCGCGCCGAGGAAGCCGATGCCGGAGACGATCTGCGAGGCGACGCGAGAGGGGTCATATCGGGTGATGCCGTCGACGAGGATGTCGGAGAATCCGTACTTGGAGATAAGCATCATGAGGCAGGCGGTGAGGCCGACGATGGCCTGCGTTCGTATGCCCGCGCTCTTGCCTCGGATTTGTCGTTCGAGGCCGATGGATGCAGAGAGGATGAGGGCGAGGAGCATCCAACCGATGCTCATGAGGGATTGCGTCATAGGAACCTCCTGCGGTGGCGTGGGTGGGTTTAGTGTAACTGCCCGGCGGGTGTGTGGCTCGTTTGGTGCGGGCGAGGCCGTGGTGGGCAACGGGGTGACATAAGCGGAAGGAGAGCCCCGGCCTCGTTAAAGAATGAGAAAAGAATCTACCAATGTCGACACAAGCGTTTGTGGGACTAATATGGGACTCGACGATCGACAGATGAGGAACCGACTCATGGCTACCCCCACTCCCGACGACATCGCCAACGATGTGCAGGAGCGCTCCAACACCGCGCTCAAGCGCGGCCTGGCGTCGCGTCACATGCAGATGATCGCCATCGGTGGCGCGATCGGCACGGGCCTGTTCCTGGCCTCCGGTGCGACAGTCGCGAACGCTGGTCCCGGCGGTGCCCTTCTTGCCTACGCGGCGATTGGCCTGATGGTGCTGCTCCTCATGCAGTCCCTGGGTGAGATGAGCGCGCACCAGCCGGTCGCGGGCTCCTTCCAGACCTTCGCCACGAAGTTCATCTCCCCGTCCTTCGGCTTCGCGATGGGGTGGAACTACTGGTTCAACTGGGCGGTGACGGTGGCCGCGGACCTCGTGGCATCGGGCCTCGTCATGGCCTATTGGTTCCCGTCCGTGCCGTCGTGGCTATGGGCGGTGGGCTTCCTCGTGATCGTCGTCGGGCTCAATGCGCTCTCGGCGAGAGTCTACGGTGAGGCCGAGTTCTGGCTGGCGGCCATCAAGGTCGTCATTGTCATCGTCTTTGTCCTGTCGGGCGTCTTCATGATCGCTGGCGTGATGGGCGACAACTCTCCGGGCCTGTCGAATTGGACGATCGGGGACGCGCCCTTCCACAACGGCTTCGTGGGCGTTATTGCAGTCTTTATGATCGCGGGCTTTTCCTTCCAGGGCACCGAGCTGGTGGGTGTGGCAGCGGGTGAGTCTGAGAATCCTCGCAGGGATGTGCCGCGCTCGATTCGCACGGTTTTCTGGCGCATCATGTTCTTCTACATCGGCGCGATCGCGGTCATCGGTACGCTGCTACCGTACACGGACCCGAGTCTGCTGAGCGCGGCCGATGACTCGGCGAACAACATCGCGCAGTCGCCCTTTACGCTCGTGTTTGCGCGCATGGGTATCGGCGCGGCGGCTGCCGTCATGAACGCGGTCATCCTGACCTCGATCCTGTCCGCGGGCAACTCGGGCCTGTACGCGGCCTCGCGCATGCTGCACTCAATGGCCCTCAAGCGCCAGGCGCCCGAGATCTTCGCCCGCGTCACCAAGGGCGGCGTGCCCGCCTACGCGATGGCGGTGACGACGGTGACTGCGGCGCTTGGCTTCCTTACGCAGCTGGTCTTCAACGACGCGTACATCTGGCTGGTGAACATCGTCGGTATTTCCGGCATCATCATGTGGCTGGGTATCGCGGTCAGTCATATTCGTTTCCGCCGCGCGTACCTGCTGCAGGGGTATCGCCTCGAGGACCTGCCATATCGATCGCCGTTCTTCCCGGCGGGCCCGATCATCGCTTTCGTCATGTGCTTGGTGGTCATGGCGGGACAGAACTATGAAGCTGTGCTTCACGGCCAGGTCTGGGAGGTTGCCTCTTCCTACATCGGCCTGCCGCTGTTCGGCGTGGTCTGGTGGGGCTACCACCTCGCGCGCAAGGATCGGGTGGTGCCGCTGGCTGAGATGGACGTGGCCCCCGTGGAGATCGAGCCTGTCACTCGATAGAGGGGACGAGGCCGGGGCCGGGTGGGCAGTTAACGCCCGGTGCGCCCCTTGTCTCCCCTGGGCTCTGCCCGGCGTGGCAGTGCGTGAGCGGCGTGGCACTTCATAGGATGGGGCCATGATCAACACGCGACGCATTCTTGCCGTGACCTCCCTGTCCGTCCTGGCCCTGGGCATTGCCGCCTGCTCCCCGCAGGGCGCGCAGCACCAGTCGGGGTCGCTGGCCTCGTCCGCTTCCCCGAGCGCTTCCGCCTCTCAGAACGACATGCCCTCCCAGAGCGGCGCTGGCCCTCAGAGCGGCGTGCCCGACGAGGGCAACCAGGCCCCCGACGTCAATGTCGCCGACAACGACCAGCGCTGCGACCTGACGAACCTGCAGCCCTCCATCGACTCTCAGCAGGAGGCGGGCGGCACCACCTACGTGGAAATCGGCTTCACGAACGAGGGGCCATCGTGCTGGATTGACGGCTTCCCGCAGATCATCTTCTCCGGCGGCGGCTCCGTCATCTCCACCGCCGTGCGCGACGGTGAGGACCCCGGCAACGTCTACACGATCGCTCAGGGTGGCCGCGTGGGCGTGACACTGACGGCAGAATCGACGGACGGAGTTGAGGGGTGTAACCCCGCCGATTCGGAGCTGGTCGACATCATGCCCGAGGCGGGCATCGGCGCGACGAGCCTGCAGCTGACCCTGCGCGTGTGCCAGGAGATGCCCTCGGTGTCGGTGAGCCCCTTCGAGCCGCGTTCCTGAGGAAGCCGCTTTCACTGCTGTGAACAGGGCGGCGAGACGGATAACGTCTCGCCGCCCGCCTGCGTCTAGGGGCCGGCATTTGCTCTCTCGGTGAAGGTTATGGTCATTCCTGGTGACGGAATATGAGATTTGGGCGCGTGCTGCTACGCTGAACCAGCTGGAAGAAGTCGCGCATCCGCAGCGCCATACCGCGGTGTCCGTGATCGTGCGCGTGGCCCCTTCTTCACCGGTTGACGCGTAACCCGTGCGCGCCGACTGTGCACACTGAGATCCTTAAGGAGATACTCCCATGGGTATGCGTTCCACGACGCAGGCATTCCAGTTCGACGTGCCGTTCGAGCAGCTGTTCCAGCTCGCTACCCCGGCCGCGCAGTCCGTTCCGAAGGCGACCGTGACGCTCGCCGACCCCAACCGTCAGGTTGTCACCTTCGATACCCCGATGGGCATGATGTCCTGGGGCGAGAACATCGTCGCCGGTTTTATTCCCTCCGGGGGCAGCACCATCGTTGAAGTCACCTGCACGACCAAGGGTCTGCCCAACCTCATGCAGGACAGCCGCAACCGCAAGCTGATCGCGCAGTTCGTGACTGCTCTGTCCAACCTCGCGCAGACTACCGCCGTGGAGGTCGCTCGCTCCTGACGGCCTCTGAGCGTCAGGCTCGGCCCTGGCCTCGTTGATTCCTGAACGAGGCCGGGGCCGAACCGTGCGCGCAGGACTGGCGGATTGCGGTCGGGGAGTGCGTGCGCGATAGGCTGGATGCATGAATGCCTTCAGGGCACCACGCGAGGAGGATCGGAGACGTATGAGCAAGTTTGCGCCGCCCACAGGCGACGAGAACGCCGCTCCCGGGACTGTGCCCGCCGAGCAGGCTGGTGCTGCCCAGCCGGTGCCCGGGCCGAATGCCGCATGGAATCAGGGGAGTGGTGCACCTATGAGCCAGCCTTGGGCGCCCTCACCGGCTCCCGTGGCGCAACCTGGTTCGCAGATAGCGAGGTCGAGCTACGGCACCTTCTACGCGGTCACAGACAAGGACGGGAGATCGCTGGGCCGCTGGCTCATCTGGAGCATTGGGCTGGCGTGCGCCGCCTTGTTCACGTGGATCGGTATCGAGGGCGGCGAATGGCTCTACGCGTCGGCTTCGATCGCCGGTGGCGTCGTCTGCCTGCTGCTGGGAGCGGTAGAGGGAGGCCGGTCACCCTGGTTTGTCAGTGTCGTGTCCATGCCCGACGGAACGATTCTCGTGCGTCCCGGTACCACCGTGATGTATCTTCGTGTCCTCACAGCGCTACTTGCCAGTGCCGCGGGAGTGTGTTTCTTCTACGTGTCTCTCTTCAGCGTAGACGCTGATATCAGGAGCATCGCTGGTGGTAACGTGCTGTCAGCCGCAGCGGTCGCGCTCTACCTGGTTGCCAAGATTATCGGATCTCAGAGCCGTGAATGCATCGTCGTGAGCCAGCAGCGTGTGGATATGTGGGGCATGGGCGGCATCCACTATTCGATCCCGTGGAGCGACCAGCCCAGGGTGATCGGGCAGCGCAACAGTGGTAAGAGCCTGCTGATTGGTGCCGGACAGAATATCGATTGTCTCGTCGTGTTCACGACTCTGCGCATCCGTCCGTCGCGCGTGAGAAGCCTGCTCGCCTATTACCAGACAACGCCGGGTGCGCTCGACCTCATCTCCACCCCCGAGGCGCGTGACGAGGCCATGAAGGCCCTGAGCTGAACGCCATGCGTTGAATCCGCAGTGGTGATCTGACCGCTCGACTCGGCCCCGTCCTCGTTCATAGTGACGAGGCCGGGGTTCGTGTCTGCGGGTAACAACAGAAAGTTGTTTCTGCATTTAGCTGTCGTGGTTATTCAGTAGATGTATGCTGTTCCGCATGTTGCTTCTATCAACGTCGAACCGGGAGTAATGCAATGGCGCGTGGCTACAGAGCAATTGTGGAATTGGATGGGAAGGAAGGCGCGCTGCAAACCGCGGATCGCCTTTTTCATGAGTGGGTGCACAAGAAATATCTGAGCAAAGGTTCTCAGTCGCGTATCGAGTGCGATGCGGAGGGAATCTACCGATTCGGTGAGCTGACATCCCAGAAAGGGAACATCGCGGATATCGTCGCGACGAAACTAACGGAGACGTCCGAGGATAAGCACTACGAACGTCAACTCCTCGAACTCGTCGAACGTACAGGCGACGGCCATCAGCAGTGGACGACGCGTATCTTCGCCATGCACGCGACCAAAGAGTCCCACTATCGGGATGTGGTCTGGATCGAGGTCACACCACCGCGCGACAGTGAATGGGACGCGAAGCCTCCGAGGCTGGTGCACGATCTCATCAGTGAGGGCCATTGCTATGACCGGGGGATGCCGCTGTCGGAATCTCTTCAATCTATCTCCGATGACCGTCAGGTCGAGGAGCTGATCGGCTGGATCCGTGACGAACGTAGGCGTGCCTCCGTCGTCGTGGCCGCTCCGCTTACGGATGGGAGCGGAGAAGGGGACCTCGTGGCGGAATGTCGATGGAAGGAAATCCTTGGGTCGCTGACTTGGGACTCGGCCGGCTGTGCGTCCTACTTCCTCCTAACGCCCGACGGGTACCGTGAGTTCCGCGCTGGGATCGGGCAGGGGTGTGGCATGCCTAAGGGGAGCCTGCGTACCTACCTGCCCGGTTTTAACCCGGAGGAACCTGCGGACAGGCTTCGCCACCGGGTTCTCACCGCTCCTACGCTCCTACGCGGTTATGACGAGAAAAGAAAGCGTTTTCGCCCTGAATTGTCGGCGATTATCGCACGCACCCCCTGCGAATATCTGTGGGAAAACGGCCTGGACAAGGAACTGCGTCGCGCGCAAGCGCCCCTAGACAAGAAACGCCTCACGGTGCCCACGTTCTATCCGCTGCGCGAAGTGACGAGGACGGTGGAGCTGCTCGACGAGAGGGTACGCCAACGGGTCGCCGAGTCTCTGTCCGCGCTCTCTCGTGAGACAGGGCTGCCGGTCGAGGAATCGAGTAAGCCTGAACTGGTGAAGCCGGAGGACGCTGCACCGGGTGCACCTGTATCCGAGGCGAACGGTAGGGCAATGGTTGCCGAGCCAGCGCTGCCGCGTAGCGAGTCCCGACACCTGGCGTGGTACGAGCCACTACGCCGCCTGATCCGCCGCTTCTTGCCGTCATTTAATCCGCGTTCGCACACCGAGCTGGAGAGTGGTGTCGCCGCTCTCTCGAGTGGCCTAGATGCAATGAATGAGGCTCACTCGGAGCTTGCGACCCAGTGCGACAAGTTGCGCGATCAGCTGGCTGCCACAGAGGATCGTCTCGATGAGACGGTTCGTGACAGTGAGGAAAAGTCCGAGTTGCTGTTGCAAAAGGGGGAGCTCGAGAGCGAGTTGCGCGAAGCACAGGCGGAGAGGGAGTTTCTCAGCAAAAGGAATCGCTTCCTCGAATGGAAGTTGAAGAACCCCGACGCTAAAGACAGCGAGCGCGACTTCGTTGAGGAACAGTTGGACAACATCCCGCAGAGCATGTCGGAGCTCTTCGATCGGATGACGGAGGGCGGATACGAGTCAGTGACGAGATATGTCGTCCTGAGCGAACCCGATGCGATGATTGATGACATTCTGAAACTTGACGCTCTTGACAGTGGACGCTACGCCGCCGAATTCTGGAACTACATCCTCGTCCTGCGCGACTATATGCGAGCGCGCGAGGCTGGTGATTTTTCGGGTGGAAACGTCCATGACTACCTGGCAAATCCGCCGGATGGCTACCGCACCTGTTCTGCCTCACGTCATAAATCGAATGAGAGCGAAACCGTGAAGGGGAACGAGAAGATGCGCAGGGAACGCACCAGGCCGGTTCCCGCGGAGGTTGACCCTCGTGGTGAGATTGAGATGTGGGCGCACTTTGCGCCTACCCACTGCGACCAGAACGCGCCGCGTATGCATTATTACCCGGATACGACAAAGACGAACAAGGTCTATATCGGCTATATCGGGCGTCACCTGACGAACACGAAGACCAACTGAGGGGCTGTCACGCGACTCGGCCCCGGCCTCGTTCATAGTGACGAGGCCGGGGACGAGTCTTGTGTGCAGCGTGAGGGCACTGCGTCCTCCCCGGCTGTACCCGTAGTCGCCGAGCTCCAGGTGGTGCGCGCCGTTCGCGGCGAACGCCGTATCCGCGAGTTTGACGGAATCCGCGTTGAACTCGCGGAACGTAATGCAGGCGATGTTGATGGACGCGTACTTCTCGTACTTGTTGATCGGGAAGGAGAATGTGTGGATGCCCGGGGTGAGCTCCACATTGATGGAGATATCTTCGCGCCAGTCGGAGGCACTTTCCGTCTTGTTGAAGGTGACGTACTTCAGGAGCTTCTGCTGACCCTTCTTGCCCAGTCGATCATCACCTGGTGGCTGGCGCCATCTGCCTGCCGGCTCGAGTAACGCGGTGAGAAGGTGAAGGCGCCTCCCTGTCCTGCGTCAACGGTGAAGGTGACGGCGTCCCCGTCCTTGGCAATGCCCGAGGTGTAGGAGCCGCCAGAGGCGGAAGCGTCGCCCGACACGATGGTAACGTCGCCGCTCACCTTCGTCTGGTCGGACTCGGCCTCGATACGCACGCCGTTGTCGGGGGTGATTTCGGGATGCTTGTACTCGTTGGCCGCCGCGTCCCAGTAGAGGGTGGTCGGGTCGTAGTCGTTCGCGTAGGCGGTGACCACCATCGGATTCTTCGTGCCCGTGGCGCGTACGCTCTGCAGGTAGCTGGCCACCTGCGCGTTGGTCTCGTTGTTGTCCCACAGCTCCGTGTACAGGTACGTGGATGAGCCGGGAATGATCTTGTCGTTTCCGGCTCCGTCGGGCAGGTTGACGCCCACTGGGCCCTTCGTCTTCTCGGCGGTTTCGTTGACGAGCGCCGACAGGCCCTCGGTCAGGTTGAGCTTGTTGCCGGAAGCGTCCTTTGTGACGGTCTGGCCGAGCGTGTCGATGTGCGTGCCGGTGAACTTGAATTCATTCTTCTGGGTCGCGTATTGGCCAGTGATGTAGTCGCGTCAGCCCTGGTTGTTGACGTTCATCATCGTCATGTGGTTCTGGGGCTTGGGCGTGTTGGGGGGCACCTGGACCCACCACTGGCTGCCGAAGTCGCGTTGCCGGTTGGAGCCGTTGTCCTCGCGCAGGATCCAGTCTTCTTTGATGGCGTTCGTGTCGTAGCCGTCGTTGACTGCGTACGCCATGGAGTAGGCCAGCGAGGCGGCGCCAACTGCGTCTGCCTTGGTCACGTAGGTGTTGGGCGTAGGTGTCTCGGTACCACAGCGGCCACTCGTTCTTGAGGTCGCCTTTGGCGACGGGCTGCTCGTGGCGGTACTGCCAGTCGTAGTACTGGAAAGCGTTGAGGTGGTAGTCCTGGCTGAGCTTCGTCACGTAGTCGGACGGGGCGTGGAAGAGGTAGGGCTCGTAGGTGGCGTTGTCTGCCAAGCCATCGGGGGCGGTGGGCTTGAAGTGGGAGAGGTAGCCCCTGCGCGGGAAGCGCGTCCAGCTGGTGGAGGCATCGAAGGCGGTCTCCGCGTGCGTGCCGTCTCCGCCGGTCGCGGTGACGAGGTATCCCCGGTTGTTCTCGCTCGGCGTCGTGTAGGTCCAGGTGGCCTTGCCGTTCGTCACGGTGGCGTCGCCCGAGTCGATTTCGACGCCGAGGTGGCCGACGGAGAAGTGGACGGTTCCCTCGGTCGAGGCTTCGGCCGTGATCGTCGCCTGCTTACCCGGTTCGTGCGTGGACTTGTCCGTGTAGGCGCGGGTGACGTGCGCCGTGCCAGTGGCGGTTGCCGGGGTGCTGCTCGGCAGGGGCAGAGCGGTGGCGACGACCGTGAAATCCCCGTTGAAATCACGCGCGCCCTCGCCGCTTCACCCGCCCTGCGCGGCAAGCGCGACCTCATCGAAGAGTTCTACCGCCGAGTGTCCCTCAACGGGGACGTTCCCACAGAGTTCGAGTCCTTCATCGCCGCCAAGCGCGACAGCGAACTCGACGCAATCATTGAGGCCGAACGCCTCGGCGAGGGTGCGCGAGACTTCGCGTACGACTCCCTGCGCGAGGGCTACGTCCCCGACGAAGGGACCGGCCTGTCCTCGATCCTCCCGCCGGCCCGCCGCTTCGGTGGCGGTGGCAGCCGCGAAGCCATCCGCTCGCGCGTCCTTGACGCCCTGCGGACCTGGGTCGAACGATTCTCCGGACTCGGAGGACTGTGACGAACCGGCCCCGGCCTCGTACAACGCACGAGGTCAGGGCCGGGTTCGTCTCCCGACTGATGGCAGGGGAGCGGTCGAGGCTGCTCCTGAGGAAACGGATTACTGCTTGTGGCTGTCGCTGTCGCCGTCTGCTTCGGTAACCCCGGTGGTCGCTGTTGGGGTTTCTGCAACGTTGGAATCGCCCGGGTTCTCAGTTTCAGCCGGAGCGGCTGGGCTGGTAGGGGCGCTGGGCGTAGCAGTGAGTCGTGGGCTCAACCAGCGGAAGAACTCGCGGAGTCCCCACGCGCACAAGGCAGCGACGAAGTGGTAGTACAACCACGGGGTTACGAACCACCAGCTGGGGCCGCCGACATAATATCCCAGCAGAACTCCCAAGAACCACAGGACCGCCACGTCGGAGAATACGGCCCCCACAATCGCGACAGCCTTCCACCATCCGCCCTTCTCGAGGAACTTTCGGGTGATGGCTATCAACACCTGGAAGAAGGTGAAGAAGCCCATGAAGCCATAGAAGTAGAAGTCGGTGAGTGTCAGGCTCATGCCATAGGCGACCGGCAGTCCGGCCAGGAAGATCACGTGGAGGACCAGGTATCGGACGATGAACGTCACAATGCCTCGAGGGTCTCTCGATTTTGTCATGCCTCCAGCTGCGTCTTCGGAGCCGGCGGGGTTCTCCGTAACAGCCGGATCGGTGGGACTGTTAGGGGCGCTGGGCGTAGCAGTGTCTCGTGGGCTCAACCAGTAGACGAACTCGCGGAGTCCCCACGCGCACAAGGCAGCGACGAAGTGGAAGGGCAGCCAGTGGGTCACGAGCCCCCAGCTGGGGCCGCTGGATATACCTCCTATCAGCCATCCCAAGAACCACAGGACCGCCACGTCGGAGAATACGGCCCCCACGATCGCGACAATCTTCCACGATCCGGCCTTCTCGAGGAACTTTCGCGTGATGGCTATCAGCACCTGGAAGAAGGTGAAGAAGCCCAGGAAGCCAAAGAAGTAGATGAGCGCCAGATCCATGGCATAGGAGAGCGGGAGCCCGACCAGGAAAATCACGTGGAGCACCAGGTACCGGACAAAGAAGTTAACAATCCCTCGCGGGTCACGCTTATCTGTCATGCCCCCCATCCTAACGGGGTTCTCAGCTGCGAGGTCCAGTCCTTCAAGCCGCTAGCATCACAGCGATACAAGCCCGCCCTGCTTCCAACCCCGGCCCCGTTAATCAATGAACGAACGCGGTCACCGGGCCGCTCAAAGGCTCCTACACTGTTCTCATACGCCACAAAAGAGCAAGGCCGCTGAATGCAGCGCAGGATCAGGCGAGCGTGGCGTTGAGTGGGAAAGCGAGGACAAACGATGTCGTCCACCGACCAATACCTGGAGTTCGTGCTCGACCTGCTGGGCGAGCTGGAAGACGTGGCGCACCGCAAGATGATGGGCGAATATGTCCTCTACTACCGGAGCAAGGTCGTGGGTGGCATATACGACGACCGCTTCCTGCTCAAGGTCACGCCCGCCTCCGAACGGCTTCTATCCGAGGCCCCACGCGCCATCCCCTACGAGGGGGCGAAGGAGATGCTCCTCGTTGAGATAGAGGACCGCGACGTGCTGTGCGACGTAGTCTCGGCCATGTGGGAGGAGCTACCTGCGCCGAAGCAGAGGAAGAAAAAGTAGACGCGGCCCCGGCCTCGTGACGACGAGGTCGGGGCCAGTTTTCGCTTTTCTGGAGGCAGGGGAATGGTTGAAGCCGCTCCTGAGAAAACGGACTACTGCTTGTCGGTGTCGGTGGCACCGGTGGTGGCCGTCGGGGCGTCTGCAACGTTGGAATCGCCCGGGTTCTCGGTTTCAGCCGGATCGGCGGGAGTGTCAGAGGCGCTGGGCGTGGCAGTTTGCTGAGGGTCCGGCGAGTGGAAGATCTCGCGGAGTCCCCACGCGCAGAAGGCAGCGAAGAAGTGGAAGGGCATCCATGAAGTCACGAGCCACCAGTCGGACCCGCCGCCGGCAATGCCCGCCACCAGTCGTCCGAACCACCACAGGATGGGTACGTCGATGAGGACAGTAACCGCGATCACGATAGCCTTCCACAACCCGGCGTGGTCGAGAAAATCCCGGGAGATGGACGCCAACACCTGGAAGAAGGTGAAGAAGCCCATGAGACAGAAAATAGTCAACAGAACGAGGCTGGATGACAAGGAGAGTACGAGTAAGACCAGGAGGCCCACTTGGAGCATCAGATACCGGACGACGAACGTAATAATCCCTCGAGGGTCCCGCATATCAATCATGCCCCCATCCTAACGGAGCACGCAGGCGCGAAGTCCAGGCCCCTCACGCTCCTTGCGTTTCGGCGGCACCAGCCTCACCTGCTCCCGGTCCCGGCCTCGTATTGGACGAGACCAGGGCTGGGTTGCGCATTCTGCTGATGGCAGGGGAGCAGAAGTTCAGAGGGAGGAGACGAACTCCGCGAGGCGCTTCGCGTGCTCGCGCGAACGCTCCACCATGTCGGCGTGCGCCGCCTCATCCGTGCGATTCGCGTACGACACCCCGTACAGGGGAAGGCTCCCCGCAAACTCCATGCCCGTCAGCGCACACGTCGCCTTCGCGGGCGTCAGCAAGTCGTTGAAATCGACGGAATCTGGTGCGTAGTACGCCTCCGGCGCACCCGTCGTCACCGACACGACCAGCTTCTTACCGCGCAGAGCCGTACCCGAAGACCCGTGGCTGAAACCGCGCACAAACACGTCCTCCATCCACTTCTGCAGCAGCGCCGGCCAGCCGTACCACCACAGCGGATACTGCAACACGATGACGTCCGCGGCGCGAAGCTTTTCCTGCTCCGCCTCAACATCGAACGTGTACTCCGGATAGAGGTCATCGAGATGATCGATCTCGGCGCCAGGAAGCAGGACCGCAAGCTCCTCCAGGATCGTCTTATTCGCAACCGAATCATCGGCGGTGCGCGGGTGTCCTGACACAACCAGAACGTTGGACATCGCATTTCCTTTCGTTGATGCGAGGAGTCTACGTCCGCCCGTGGCCCCTGAACAGGGCCTGGACTTCCATTTCGCGTGGGGTGAAGCCCCGTCCCCGAAGAGAAAATGACGCAGGACTACAGTAGAAGCATGGCCAACACTGACTCCCAGCCCCTCACCATGAACCGTATCCTCCTCGTCGTTGCAACGGGCGTCGGTGCGGGCTTCCTCTCCGGACTCTTCGGGGTGGGAGGCGGCCTCGTCATCGTGCCCGCCCTGATGGGCGTCCTGGGCATGGATCAGCGCCGCGCCTCGGCCACGTCGCTCGCCGCCATCATCGTCACTGCTGCCGTCGGCTCGGGAAACTACGCCCTGCACGGCGAGGTCTCCTGGGCCGGAGCCGCCCTCCTCGTCGTCGGCGCGCTCGCGGGCTCACAGGTCGGCGTGTGGCTCCTGCGCCGCCTCCCGGCCCCCTCACTGCCCTGGATCCTCATCGGCTTCACCGTCTTCGTCATCGTCTCCCAATACCTGCACGTCCCCACGCGAGAGGGAAGTGTGTCGCTGACACCGGCCTCGTGCGCCCTCATGATCCTGGTCGGCCTGTGCGCCGGTATCCTCTCCGGCCTGGTCGGCGTGGGTGGCGGATCCGTCATCGTGCCCGGCATGGAACTCGCCGTCGGCGCGGGAGACCTCATCGCGCGCGGCACGTCCCTCCTCGTCATGATCCCCACCGGCATCGCCGGCACTGTCACCAATCTGCGCCATGGCATGGTCGACCTGCGCGTCGGACTCATCGTCGGCGCCTCCGCAGCGGCCACGGCCCCCGTCGGGCGCCTCGTGGCCACGTGGGTATCCCCGAGCGTCGGCGCAATCCTCTTCAACATCTTCCTGCTCTCCATCATCGCCTCGACGATCATGAAGATGCGCAAGAAAGCGCGCGCCCAGGACTGAACGAAACGGCCCCGGCCTCGTAAATGTGAGGTCGGGACCGAAGCGTCAGCCGCTAGCGCGCCTGAAGCGGATCACTCGTCGGCGGCGCTGGGGTGCGTCATGTCGGCGGGAACGACCCACGCGTCGAACTCCTCGGCCGTCAGGAAGCCCAGCTCGAGGGCGGACTCGCGCAGCGACAGGCCCTTGTGATGCGCGTTCTTCGCGATCTTCGAGGCCTTGTCGTAGCCGATGTGGCGGTTCAGCGCCGTCACCTGCATGAGGTTGATGTCCAGGTTGTGCTGGATCTTCTCGTAGTTCGGCTCGATGCCGTACGCGCAGTTCGTATCGAAGGACACGCAGGCGTCGCCCAGCAGGCGGATCGACTCCAGCACGTTCCACGCCATGACGGGCTTGAACACGTTGAGCTGGAAGTTACCCTGCGAGCCGGCGAAGCCGACCGTCGCGTCATTGCCGAACACCTGGGTGGCGACCATGGTCATGGCCTCGCACTGCGTCGGATTCACCTTGCCCGGCATGATCGAGGAACCGGGCTCGTTCTCGGGGATGATCAGCTCGCCGATGCCGTTGCGCGGACCCGACGCGTACCAGCGCACGTCGTTCGCGATCTTCATGAGGGCGTCGGCCAGGACACGCAGCGTGCCCGAGACCAGCACCAGCGCGTCGTGCGCACCGAGGGCGGCGAACAGGTTGTCGGCCTGTGTGAACTCGATGCCGGTCTCCTCGGAGATCTTCTTGGCGGTGAGCTCGCCGAACTTCGGGTGAGCGTTCAGGCCGGTGCCCACGGCGGTGCCGCCGATGGCCAGCTCGCGCGCACGGGTGTCGGCGTACTCGATGCCATCGAGGGCGAAGTCGATCTGAGCAACCCAGCCGGAGATGACCTGGCCCAGGCGGATCGGGGTCGCGTCCTGCAGGTGGGTGCGGCCCACCATGATGACGTCCTCGAACTCCTTGGCCTTCTTGTCCAGGGTGTCACGCAGCTGACGCACGCGCGGGTACATGTCGTGCAGCTCAGAGACGACCGCGATGTGCATGGCGGTGGGGAACGTGTCGTTCGAGGACTGGCCACGGTTCACGTGATCGTTGGGGTGGACAGGGGTCTTGGTGCCCATGGTGCCGCCCGCGATCTCGATGGCGCGGTTGGAGATGACCTCGTTGGCGTTCATGTTCGACTGCGTGCCCGAACCGGTCTGGAATACGACGAGGGGGAAGTTGTCGTCGAGCTTGCCGGAGATGACCTCGTCGCCGGCCTGCGCGATGTAGTTCGCGATGTCGGCGGGCAGTTCGCCCAGCTCGGCGTTGGCCAGGGCCGCGGCCTTCTTCAGGATGCCAAGGGCGCGCACCATCGGGCGGCCCCACACGAAGGTGTTGCGTCCAATGTCGAAGTTGTGCAGCGAACGCTCGGTCTGAGCGCCCCAGTAGCGGTTCGCGGGGACCTCAACGGCTCCCATCGAGTCGGTTTCGGTACGGGTTTCTTGTGCCACAGGTGGCTCCTTCGCGTAGGGCTTACGTACCCCTCTAGGATAGCGCCGCCCGCGCGTTGAGGTGTGGGGCACTCGTCCTAGTCGCGTCCTAGTCCAGGGGCCGGTCCGCGCTCTTTGCGCGGTGCAGGAGCCACCAGGCGCACGCGCACGACAGGGCGACGAGCGAGAGCGCCAGCAGGAAGGGCGACAGCGGCATCCAGCCGTACAGGGCCGTGGCGCTGACAGGGGCGACGATCCACGTGATCGCGCCGGTCGCGTTGATGACGCCGGCGATGCCGCCCTGCTCGCGCGCGCTCACCGCCAGGGACGCGCCCGCCGAGTAGCCGGGGGAGGCCATGCCCGAGGCGATGCCCATCGCGAACGTTGAGACTGCCAGCGCCCACAGCGACGGCGCGATCGTCAGGCATGAGAGGGCTATAAGGGCGAGCGTCATGCCCGTGCGCAGGAGAGTGCGCGGGCTCCACCCCAGGCGTGGCACGACGATCAGCTGCATGAGCATGGCGCCGGCGGCGTTGGCCAGCAGCATGAGGGCGGTGACGGAAACGGCGGGCGCGGGCTCGAGTCCGCCGCGGTCCTGGACGAGGAATCCCATCGTGATCTGAACGACGCCGTTCGCGAAGTAGATGCCGAATACCGAGGCGATCCACGGGGCGATACGCCGGTCGGTCCACCGCACGCGCGGGGGCAGTTCCCCGTCCGCATTCCCCGCACTCTTGATGTCCGCCGTGGTTTCGATCGACGAGGCCGGGGCTGCCTCCTCTTGTTTGCTGACCTCACGGGTCAGGTGGGGCAAGCGCCTCCTCGGGCGCGTGAATGCTCCGTCGCGGGGCAGCCAGATCAGGGCGATGGCCAGCGCGATGAGCACGAAAATCGGGGTGGCGTGCACGGGGCCGAAGATCCACCAAGCGCCCAGAGCCGACGAGACGAGGGAGCCGACCATGACGGACAGGTTGATCGCGCCGGAGAATGCGGACGTGCCGCGCACGCGCGAGGCCTCGTCGGGGGTCACCTCTGCGACGAGGGCCTGGCCCGTCGGCGGGATCGCGGCGACGGCCGCGCCGAAGAAGGGGCCGCGTGCCGCCATGATGGCGCCCGCCGCGAGGAAAGCGCCGATGTAACCGGCCGCTCGCGCCCACACCGCCGCCGAAAAAAGCGTGCCCGCCGTGAGTGCTAAGAACAGTGCCAACAGGATGACGCGCCTGCGTCCCCACGCGATCGAGCGGCGCCCCCAGAACTGGCTGAGCGCCGTCACCGCAGCGGCCGCCAAGGAAACAGCCGCGCCCACGATCCACTCGGGCAGGTTCAGGGCGCGCGACAAGGGAGCGATCGACACGTTAAGCATGTTCTGCGCCGTGTACGTGAACAGCGCGATCGCCACGAGCGCGCGCAGCGTCGGATTCGTCAGCAAAGGTGATGAGGGCACAATGCATCCTACGACGAAGGCCCCGCGCGATGCGCGGGGCCTTGCCGGACAGGTATCGAAACGGGGAAACGCTTAGCGCTGCACCCAGGTGCTCACCTTCCAGCGAGCATCGCCGGAGCGCTCACGCCACTCGGCGTCGCTGCGCTCCTCGTCCCTGCGCCACAGCGCCGGATCCAGCGGCGGCGCATACACGAAGGACAACCCCTCGGGTGCGCTCGCGGCCACGTCCAGCTCCAGGTCGGTCACCACGGCCTCGTCCAGGAGGGGAAGGGTCTCGGCGTAGAGCTGAGCCCCGCCCGTGATCCAGATGTAGGGGGCGTCCGTGCGCGAGGTTTCCTCGCGTGCGATCTGAAGCGCCTCATCGACGGAGGAGACAACGAGAGCGCCCTCGGCCTCGTACCCGGGGGTGCGGGTGATGACGATGTTCGTGCGGCCCGGCAGAGCGCGCCCGAGAGCCTCCCACGAGCGGCGGCCCATGATGATTGGGCAGCCCATCGTGGACTCCTTGAAGTGCCGGAAATCAGCGGGAACATGCCAGGACATGGCCGTGCCCGTCCCGATGATCCCGTTGCAATCCTGCGCCCAAATCGCTCCCAGCTTCGTCATACCGCGACTGGAGCCTTGATCGTGGGGTGATGCTGGTAGTCCATCACCGAAATGTCATCGAAGGAGTACTCGAACATCGAAGGAGCCTTCGCGAGCTCCAGGCGCGGGAACGGGTACGGCTCGCGGCTCAGCTGCTCGGTCACCTGCTCCGTGTGGTTGGAGTAGATGTGGCAGTCCCCGCCCGTCCAAATGAAGTCGCCGACCTCCAGGCCCGCCTGCTGGGCGAACATGTGAGTGAGCAGCGAGTAGGACGCGATGTTGAAGGGCACTCCCAGGAACATGTCCGCGCTGCGCTGGTAGAGCTGCAGAGACAGGCGGCCGTCGGCCACGTACAGCTGGAAGAACGCATGGCACGGCTCGAGCGCCATCTCCGGCAGGTCGCCGACGTTCCACGCGGAGACCACCATGCGGCGCGAATCCGGGTTTGTCTTCAGCGTCTCGAGGACCTGGGAGATCTGGTCGATGTGGCGACCGTCCCCGGCATTCCACGAACGCCACTGGACGCCGTACACCGGGCCCAGCTCGCCGTCCTTGTCCGCCCACTCGTTCCAGATGCGGATGCCGTTGTCCTGGAGCCAGGACACGTTCGACGAACCCGACAGGAACCACAGGAGTTCGCCGACGACCGACTTGAAGTGCACGCGCTTTGTCGTGATCAGTGGGAAGCCCGTCGACAGGTCGTAGCGCAGCTGGGCCCCGAACATGGAACGCGTGCCCGTGCCGGTGCGGTCACCCTTGGGGGCGCCCTCGCGCATAATGCGCGCCAGCAGGTCCTCGTACTGGCGGTCGACGGCGCTCACGTCAGTTGATCCGCTCGTTCGTCCACGTGTGCGAGGCCGACAGCGCCTGGTCGACGACCGAGTGCTCGATCGTGCAGTTGCGCTTGATCGCGGCATCGGCGCGACGCTTCAGATCCTCGATCTCTTCCTCAGACAGTGCGGACATGTCCTGGACCAGCTCGACGTCCACGTGCGTGAAGCGGTCGTTGTCCTGGTCGTAGTCGGCGGAGACACCGACGAACTGCTCGAAATCGTCGCCCAGGCGGGCGGCCATGCGCGCGTCTGAACTCATCGCATTGCAGCCCGCGAGCGCGAGCTTGAGCAGGTCGCCGGGGGAGAAGAGGCCGGGGCCGTGACCGATGCGGATTTCGGCGCCGTCCTGGTTGCGGGCGACGTACTGACGCACGCCCGTACGCTGCATGTACAGAGACTTAGGTGTATCACTCATGGCACCTATTGTGGCGCGAAAAGACCCCGCCCGCCCGAAATGCAACGCCGGGCGGGCGGGTTTCCTCGCAGAGCGTAGCGAAGGTTCAGCGATGCTCCTCCAGCCACTGCGTGGCCAGCGCCTGCTCGCGCTCCACGACGCGGCCCAGGTGCGCCACGGCCTCCTTCTCGATGCGACCGCCCAACAGGGGCACACGCACCGACACGTTGCCGGTCACCACGCGAACACTGCCCTCCTCGGAGCCCGCCAGCGTGGACGTGGCCTCGACGGACACCGGGGCGCCGTCCACGGTCACGGACGTGCGCGAGGTCGCCTCGGCCTCGTCGGTTGTCCACTCCTCGGTGAAAGCGATGCGCAGATCGGACTTGACAAAGCGCGTGGCCGCCGCCGGAATAAGCTCCGGGCGCACGGTGCCGGCGAATGACACGCGCTGACCCTCCACCGACACGGTGGAGGAACCCTCCACGACAAACTGGCCGAAGCGTCGCTCCAGGTAGGTGGGGGTTAGGTACATGGTGACGACCTCGTCGACCGTACCGGGATACGACATGGACTGCGTGAATTGCATGGTTCTCCTGACGAAAGAAGCGGCGCCGAAGCGTGTCCCGGCGCTCATTTACAACTAAGGTCCGCCCTCGCGGCCCCTCTCCCTTTAGAGTAGATGCATGCGTAGTCTCATGCAGTTAGCTGAAGAAGCCTCTTCGACGCCGTTGTCGGAGCAGGACATCGATTGGCTGCACCTCCTCCTCGCGGACTGGCAGGTGCTCGCCGACCTGGCGGCCGCCGACCTGGTTCTGTGGCTGCCCGCCGACGACGGACGCTTCATCGCGGCCGCGCACTGCCGTCCCGCGACCTCGACGACCGTCCACGTGGACGACATCATCGGCCTCCACCTGCCCGCCGCCCGCGAAATCGACCTGCGGCGCGCCCTGCAGACCGGGCAGGTCGTGCGCTCGCCCGCCGCCCGCTGGGCCGGCACCTACTCGATGATGGAAACCTGCGTGCCCGTGTGCCGTGACGGGCGCATCATCGCCGTCGTCACGCGCGAGGCTAACCTCTCGAGTCCGCGTCTATCCCTCGGCTTCGAGGGGTGGACCGTTGCGGCGGCCGACACCCTGTGCCAGATGATGGCGCGCGGCGAATACCCCTACGACTCCACCCCGCAGGTTACCTCCCACGGCGTCCCGCGAGTTCTCGACGGCGCCGTTCTACTGGATGCGGAGGGCCGCGTCCAGCACGCGACCCCCAACGCCGTGTCGTGCCTACGCCGCCTCGGCATTCGCACGCACGTGACCGGAAAGGTTCTCGCTCAGGAGATCACCGAGGTTATCGGCGACGGTACCCTCATCGAGGAATCCATGGCGGTCGTCGTCATGGGCCGTGCCTCCTGGCGCGTCGAGATCGCCGCGCGCGCCTCGACCGTCAGCATGCGTGCTCTGCCCCTCGTCAACGGGCGTAAGCGCCTGGGCGCCGTCATCCTGACGCGCGACGTCTCCGAGGTCCACCGTCACGAGCAGGAACTCATGACGAAGGACGCGACGATCCGTGAGATCCACCACCGCGTCAAGAACAACCTGCAGACCGTGTCCGCGCTTCTGCGCCTTCAGTCGCGCCGCTCCTCCGAGGAAGCGGTCAAGGTGGCTCTTGCGGAGGCCGAGCGCCGCGTGCAGGCCATCGCGACCGTGCACGCCGCCCTGTCGCAGAACGTCGATGAGTCGGTTGACTTCGACGAGGTCGCGCGCACGATCGTGCGCATGGCCGGTGCGATCGCGTCCACGGACCACGCCGTCGAGGTCATCACGACCGGCAGCTTCGGCACGATTCAGGCCGATCAGGCTCAGGCCCTGGCGACCGTCCTCAACGAGCTGGTCGCCAACTCGGTCGAGCATGGCCTCGCGGACCGTGATGGCCTCATCGAGGTGCGCGCCGAGCGCGAGGGAACATCCATGACCGTGACCGTCGCAGACGATGGCGTGGGCTTCGTGCCGGGCACGCCTATGAGCGGCCTGGGCACGCAGATCGTGCACCAGATGGTGCGCGGCGAGCTCAAGGGCTCGATCGAGTGGGCGCCGCGTGAGGGTGGCGGCACGCTCGTCACGCTCCACGCCAACCTGGACCCCGCCTGATCGGGGATCTGCCCAGGCGGTGTGAATGATCAACGAACGAGGCCGGGGATCCATTGTGGTTCCTCGGCCTTGATCGTCTGTGCGGCACGTGCGGGCGCTGTGGCTTGTTAGCAGCCTGCGCGGCGTGCGCGCGCGGCGCGGCGCTTGAGGGAGCGGCGTTCTTCTTCGCTCATGCCGCCCCACACGCCGGAGTCCTGATTGTTGTCGATGGCCCACTGCAGGCACACGCCCACGACCTCGCACTCGCGGCACACGGCCTTGGCCTCGGCGACCTGCCTAATAGCCGGACCCGTGTTCCCGATAGGGAAGAAAAGTTCCGGGTCTACGGTCAGGCATGCTGCCTTACTGCGCCAATCCATGATCTGTCTTTCGCTCCTCGTGTCCTGTGCGCCTGGTTCTCTTTTGCTCTTTTTTAGTGTCCGCTAGGTCATCTTAGTCGTGCAAGGTCGTGTCAACAGTGAAATGGAGATGTCACTATGTGTCTGCTCACGACCGGCCAATAAGGTGGGACTTAGGTGTTAACTGACCCTGCTGTCAGTTGAGCAGTGCTGACGGTATCACCCTCGCTGATCAGTCCGCAGGTCATGTCCCATCGTCGTGCAGTCAGGGCGAGCGGGGGCGTGTGGCTGTGTTGAATTAATGTGCGAATAACGTTGTGTGTGGGGTTGAGCGCGAGGACCCTGTGCTCGTCCCATCTGGTGATACGAGTCCACGCTTCTTCGGGAATTACGTCAGAGATCTGTGGTGTTTCCCAACCGAGGTGGGCGTGGATGGCCTCGATGACCCGGGCATCGTCCCTGCGTCCGATGATGATCCACGGCAGTGCGTGTTCCCAGGCGGGGGCGCTGTAGGTGGGGCCGATCAGGATGGGAGAGTGGGTATTTCTGACCAGTGCTGTGACCTGCGAGGGGGAGGGGATGCGCCAGTCATTCCCGTCAGCCGGGCGGTGGTGTCGCAGGTGAATGCCCTGCCTGGGGATGGTGGCGAGGCAAGGTCTCTCTCCCGGTCGCACGACGAGCGCCTGCCCCTCACCGAGAGCTCGCAGCTCGCCGGGCGCGATCCCGGCGTGGACGGCCTCGTCCGCGTCCCGGGCACGCACGATGCGCGTCGAGAACGCTCCCATTGCCGCGCTCGACGGGGTGAATCTGCCGGCGAAGGCGGCGACGATGACGACGCCAGCGCGCCTGGCCTTGGCCAGGAGCGAGGTCCACAGCGCCTCCGCCTGGGGAGCAGCGAGTGCCTGCGACAGATACGAGCGCAGCTGCCGGGTATCCGTGAGCGCGAGGACCGCGGGCCCGTGGTCGCAGATGCCTTCCAGCAGGTCGATGGCGCTGGGTGCGTCCGCAGGCAGCTGGGAGGCCACGCCTCCCACCGCGTCCTCGCCAATCACGTGGAGAGGGCGGCGGGTACCGTGTGCGATTCGGGTTGCGAGGGACAGCGCCCATTGCGCGGCGAGATGCGCTTCGTGCGCGCTGGTCTGAATCTGGATGCTTCCCCCGTCCCAGACGATGGGGATGTGATGCGCGATGCCTTCCGCGAGGCCGAGAGACACGGCGGTGCCGCCTGGGAGTCCGTCGTGGGCCGCGTTCCCCTCCGGGGTGTGATCGACAGAGCGTTGTGCGGCGTCGTCGACATCCTCCCAGTTCAGTGCCTCGGGTAGGGGCGGCGCCCACAGGGGTTCGGTGGTCGTACGAGGCCACGTGGCGTTGCAGCGCTCGACCACTGACGCGATGTCGGCGAGGTAGGTCAGCTGGATCGTACCCACGTCCGACAGGACCGCGCGACCGGGGATACGCGGCAGTGAGGCGGCGCGTCCGTCCCCGATGATGTCGGTGGAGTCCGAGGCGCTCACGCAGCGCAGGCACAGCCGAATGTCCATGTTTGCGCGCATCTGTGCGCTCACTGCGCCCGAGGGGCGTTGGGTGGCCGCGATGAGATGCAAGCCGAGGCTGCGTCCCTGCGCGGCGAGGCGGAGCAAGACCTCCATCGAATCGGGGTGGGTCTGGGCGAGAACGCGGAACTCGTCGATCGCGACGATGAGACGTGGCGGGGGAGCGCTCACGCTGACGGGATCCTCCTCGTGAGCGCTCTCCCACGCGGCGAGGTCGGGGAAACCAAGTGCCCTGAGGGATTCCTCGCGTCGCTGGAGGATCGACGCGATTCCCTCCAGCGCTCGGGTTGTGGCGCCGGCGTCGAGGTCGGTGAGGAGCGCCTGTGTGTGAGGCAACGCCTCGAGGCGGGCGAAGGTCGCCCCGCCCTTGTAGTCGATGAGGATGAAGCGGACCTGTTCGGGGCTGTAGCAGTGCGCGATCGCGGCAAGCCAACCGAGGAGCGCCTCTGACTTACCCGATCCGGTGCACCCGGCGACGAGCGCGTGCGGCCCGTCGGCGACCAGGTCCAGGTTGACAGGCCCTTCCTCTCCCAGGCCGATCCGCACGCTCAGCCCACCGCCGCGTCCCCGCGCCGAGGACGGATCCCAGTCGAGCCGCGCGGGTAGGCTGTCTTGCGCGTCTGCCCGGGTGACGGTCCACCACCACTGCGAGCTCACGGGTGCATCATCGGTGACGCACACCTGCGCGCACCACGCCGGAAGGAGCGACAGTGAGGGGGAGTATCCGATGTGGAGCGTTGGGTGGGCGGCGTCGCGCGTGCAGTGCGGGCAGGAGTCGCGGTCGCTGACGTGGATATCCACGCCAGCGTTCCCAATGAGCACGGGAGCGGCGCTGTTCCACCACACTCGCGCCCCGCCAAGCTGAGCGGCGATCTGGCCGGCGCACCATAGCGCGCACTGGGATGCGTGGGCGCCGACGATGCCGATCGCCTCGCACTCACCCGGCTCTCTCGCGTCAGCGGACGCCGCCATCCGCACGCGCCGTCCCACGCGCGTGGGACGCCCCGGCCACACGGCTGCCCGCGCAGAGCGTGGGGGAGCGGACGAGGCCTGAAGCCCAGCGAGGACCAGGGACAGTGCCCCGCCATCCCAGCCCAGGCGACGCCGGCGTGCCCGCCACACGACGACGACCGCAGCTACGATCGCGACCAGCACGACGCCCGCGCAGGCCGGCACGAGCACCGAAGGTAATGAAATGGACGAGTGCAGCCTCCACAGCAGGAAACCTCCCATGATGAGCACAGAGATCAACGGAGCGCCCCGCAGGAGAGAGGATCCCGTGATCGCCCCTCGGCCTCGTCCGGAAGGTGCGGGCCAAACCAAACAACGAGGCCGTCCCCGCACCTCGAAGATGTCCTCCTCCAGACGGATGCGGGTCCCCGCAGGGAGAGGACGGGCGTCCCGATGGTGGCGCCATAGGGGGAGCCGAGCGCGCACACGCACGGGGGAAGCGCCGGGCGACACGCGCAGGACTGCTCGGCCGTCCCGCGTCGAGAATCGGAGGTGCTCTCGAGCAACGGACGCGCACGTCAGCGGCACGTCCCCCGCTCGCCCGACCGTGCCGGGGGCGAGCACGACGCCGACGTCCGGGCCCGCGACGCAGGCCAGGTGAACGTCGGCTCGCAAGGCTGATCGGGCGAGGCAACCGGAATCCTTCATGCCCCAACGATCCCGCCGCGCTCGCGGCCTATCAAGCGGCGACAGAAGCCCTGTGGATAACCCGAGGCACTCGCGTGCTCCTGTGGATAACCACCCCGCAGACCCGTGTGGCTATGACCACCTCCGCCGCCCAAGCGCCCCGCCCGCCGGTCGGCCCGCCTCGTCAAATGCAAGAATGGACCCCATGGCTGACTCCACGTTCGAGACGACCCGCGACCGCTACAACGACCTTGTTGACCGCATCAACGAGGCCCGCGCCGCCTACTACGACCGTGATTCGCCGACCCTCGCGGACGCGGACTATGACCGCATGTACCGCGAGGTCGAAGAGATCGAGGAGCGATACCCGCAGCTGCGCGGCGCAGACTCGCCCACGATGAGCGTGGGCGGCAGCGTCGACTCCGGTTTCTCCGAGGTGCGCCACCTCGCTCAGATGATGTCCCTCGACGACGTCTTCTCCCTTGAGGAGCTCGCCGGGTGGGAGACCCGCATGGCAGAGGCCACTGGCATATCTGACCTCGAGATGACGACCGAGGTCAAGGTCGACGGCCTGTCCATCAACCTCCTGTACGAGAACGGCCGTCTCGTACGCGCGGCGACCCGAGGCGACGGCTACGTCGGTGAGGACGTGACCGCTAACGCGCGAACCATTGCCTCGATCCCACAGACTCTGAGCGGCACCGTGCCCACGCGCATCGAGGTGCGCGGCGAGGTGTACTTCCCGGTCGCCGACTTCGCCGCCTTCAACGAGGCCCGCGTCGAGGCCGGGGAAAAGACCTTCGTCAACGCGCGCAACGCCGCCGCCGGCTCCCTGCGTCAAAAAGACCCGGCCGAGACCGCCAAGCGTCCCCTCGCGATGGTCGCCCACGGCATCGGCTTCGTCGAGGCCGGGGAGGACTTCACCGAACCGACCACCCAGATGGGCTGGTACGAGCAGCTGCGCGACTGGGGCCTGCCCGTCTCGCCCTACACTCGCGTACTCACTGGCCGCACGGCCATCGAAGAGCGTATTGCTGAGCTTGGAGAGAAGCGCCATGATCTTGAACACGAGATCGACGGCGTCGTTGTGAAGATCAACGACCTGGACCTGCAGCGTTCCCTCGGCTCGACCTCACGCACGCCGCGCTGGGCGGCGGCCTATAAGTTCCCGCCCGAAGAGGTCCACACGCGCCTGCTCGACATCCGCGTCCAGGTGGGCCGAACGGGCCGCGTGACCCCGTACGGCGTCATGGAATCCGTGCTGGTCGCGGGCTCGAACGTTGCGCGCGCGACCCTGCACAACGCCCAGGAAGTCGCCCGCAAGGGCGTCCTCATCGGCGACCTCGTCGTCCTGCGCAAGGCCGGCGACGTCATCCCCGAGATCGTCGCCCCCGTCGAGGATGCGCGCAACGGATCCGAGCGTCCCTTCGTCATGCCTACCGAGTGCCCCTCCTGCGGGACGACGCTCGTCCAGGAGAAGGAAGGCGACGTCGACCTGCGCTGCCCGAACAAGGGTTTGTGCCCCGCTCAGATCACCGAGCGCCTCGCCCACGTCGGCGCCCGATCCGCCTTGGACGTGGAGGGCCTCGGCGACGAGTCTGCGCTCGCCATGACCCAGCCCGAAAACGACCGTGACGAGGTGGCGGCCGCCCTGGTCGCCGGCCACAGCGTCACGCTGGAGGACGGCACCGTTCTCACCCTTGAGGGCGGCCGCGAGCTGCCCCACGGCGAGCAGATCACCCGCGCCGAGGAACTCCTGCCCGCCCCGCAGGCACCCGCCCTGCGCACGGAGGCCGCGCTCTTCGACCTGCGCGCCGAGGACCTGCGCGACGTCATGGTGTGGAAGCCCGTGAAGAAGAAGGGCGAGGACACCGGGGACTGGAAACAGGTCCGCTACTTCTGGACCAAGGCCTACAAGCCCCGCAAGCTGCGCGGACAGACCGTCTTCGAGCCCATTGAGCCCAGCGCCTCCAAGGGCACGGAGAAGATGCTCGCCGAGCTGGAGAAGGCCAAGAGTCAGCCCCTCGCGCGCGTCCTCGTCGCCCTGTCCATCCGCCACGTCGGCCCCACGGCGGCCCGCGCGCTCGCAGAGAAGTTTCTATCGATGGACGCCCTGCGCGCCGCCTCGGTCGAGGAGCTCTCCGCCGTCGAAGGCGTGGGCGAAGAAATCGGCCGATCCCTGCGCGACTGGTTCACGGTCGACTGGCACCTGGAGGTGCTTCAGGCGTGGGCGCGCGCGGGCGTGCGCATGGCTGACGAGGCGCCCGAGCCGACTTCTGACGTGCTCGCTGGTCTGACGATCGTCGTCTCGGGCGCGATGCCCGGGTACGACCGCGAGGGCGCCAAGGAGGCGATCACCTCGCGCGGCGGCAAGGCGGCGGGCTCGGTATCGAAGAAGACCTCGCTCGTGGTCGCGGGCCCGGGCGCGGGTTCCAAGGAAAAGAAAGCCAAAGAGCTGGGCGTCCCCGTCATCACTGAGCAGCAGTTCGCGGACCTCCTCGAGGGAGGCCTGGCAGCCGTCGGCCTGTAACGAGGCCGGGGTTTAGACGAGGGGCTCGAAGGGGCCCAGCAGCATCTCGCCGACGCGGGTGAGTATCGAGCGCTTCTCCCACTCGTCGATCGTCAGGCGACGGGCAGTCGTGAGGTCGTTCGCGAAAATCTCCTCCATGCGCGCAGCCAGCGGGCGGGAGAAGAACTGCAGGCAGACCTCGTAGTTGCCGCGCATCGACAGGCGGTCGATGTTCGCCGTTCCGATCGTCGACCAGCGCCCGTCCACCGTCATCGTCTTGGAGTGGACCATCGCGTGACGGTACAGCCAGATCTCCACGCCCTCGCGCAGCAGCTCGCCGTAGTAGGGGCGCGCCACCCAGTCCGCCAGGATGTGGTTGGAATACTCCGGGATCAGCACCTGGACGCGCACGCCACGGCGGGCGGCGGCGATCAGGGAGCCGAGGACCTCGCGGTCGGGGATGAAGTACGCCGTCGTAATGAGCAAGCGGTTGGTCGCGCGCTCGATCGCGTCGATGTACATGCCGCGGATCGGGAAGAGGAGGTAGTGCGGCAGGTTGAACTGCGCGGTCACGTCCGCGCTCCATGCGCGCGCACCCTGATCCGGCAGTTCCGGGCAGGTCTTGGGGCGGAAATGGTTCCAGAAGTCGACGAAGCCGTTTTCCAGCTCCCACACGGCCTCGCCCGTGATACGCACGTGGGTGTCGCGCCACTCGTTCGCAAACGGATCGCCGATGTTGTAGCCGCCCACGAAGCCGACCTCGCCGTCGACCACGAGGATCTTGCGGTGATCCTGGCCCGTGCGACGAATGTTCAGGGTGAAGAAGCCCGAGCGCAGCATCGGGAACTTGCGCACGTGCAGATTCGGCATCACGGGGAACTTGTAGAAGCGCGGATCCTGGTTGAGGACGCCGAAGCCGTCCCACACGCAGAACACCTTGACGCCGCGCTTGGCTGCGTCGATCAGTGCCGTCTTAAAGCGCTGGCCCCAGCGGTCCGAGCGCCAAATGAAGGTCTCGAAATAAATGTGATGCGTTGCCCCTTCGATGGCCTCCAACATGTCCGCGTACAGGGTGGTTCCCTCCGTGTACGTGCGCGCCACGGTGTCGCCGATCTGCGTGTCGGCGGGAGGCAGGGTGGGGAAACCGTGCACGCCACCGGGGATACGGGCGGTGCGCATGCGGTCGATCGCGTGCACGGTCACGACTGCGGCCGCCTGGGCGGCGAGCAGCGCGATTCCCGCTTTTTTGACGATCGACCACGTCTGCCTGGTGAGTTGGCGTCGCTGTGAAAAGGCCATACGGGTAGGATGCCACACATGTCACGCATTAGTACTGACGAGGTCGCCCGCGTTGCGGGCCTGGCCCACATCGCATTGACCGACGAGGAAATCACGCGTTTCGCGGGTGAGCTCGACGCGATCGCCGACGCCGTCTCCAAGGTGTCCGAGGTCGCCACCCCCGAGGTTCCCGCCACGTCCCACCCGATTCCGCTGACCAACGTGTGGCGCGAAGACGAGATTGGGCAGACCGTGGACCGCGACGAGGTGCTCGCTCAGGCGCCCGCCGCCCAGGACGGCATGTTCCTGGTTCCGCAGATTCTGGGGGAGGACTGATGAACGAGCTGCTGAAGAAGAGCGCCCTCGAGCTGGCGGACATGCTGGCCGCCGGCCAGATCACCTCCGTCGAGCTGACCCAGGCCTGCCTGGACCGCATTGACGCGATCGAGGACCGCGTCAACGCCTTCATCACCGTCGACCGCGAGGGCGCCCTGGCGACCGCGGCCGACGTGGACGCGCGCCGCGCGGCGGGGGAGACCCTGCACCGCCTGGCGGGCGTGCCGATCGCCGTGAAGGACAACGTGGTGACGCGCGGCCTGCGCACCACCTGCGCCTCGAAGATCCTGGGCGACTGGGAGCCTCCCTACGACGCGACCGTCACCGCCAAGATCAAGGAAGCCGGCCTGCCCATCGTCGGCAAGACCAACATGGATGAGTTCGCCATGGGTTCGTCCACCGAGCACTCCGCGTTCGGTGCGACGAAGAACCCGTGGGACACCGAGCGTATCCCTGGTGGCTCCGGCGGCGGTTCGGCCGCTGCTGTCGCGGCCTACATGGTGCCCCTGGCCCTCGGTTCCGACACGGGCGGCTCGATCCGTCAGCCCGCGTTCGTGACCGGCACGGTTGGCGCCAAGCCCACCTACGGCGCGGTGTCGCGTTTCGGCCTGGTGGCCATGGCCTCGTCCCTGGACCAGATCGGCCCCGTCACCCGCACGGTCGCGGACGCGGCCGCCCTGACCGAGCTGATCGGCGGCTACGACCCCAACGATTCGACCTCCCTGAACGAGCCGGTCCCCGCGCTCACCGAGGCCGTCGAGTCCGTGGCCGCGCAGGGCTCCATGAAGGGCCTGAAGGTCGGCGTCGTCAAGGAGCTGAGCGGCGAGGGCTACCAGAAGGACGTCATCGACGCCTTCAACGCCACCGTCGAGAAGTTGCGCGAGGCCGGCGCTGAGATCGTCGAGGTCTCCTGCCCGCACCTGGAGTACTCGCTGGGCGCCTACTACCTGATCATGCCCGCCGAGGTCTCCTCGAACCTGGCCCGCTTCGACGGCATGCGCTACGGCATCCGCGTCGAGCCCACCGATGGCCCCGTGACCGCCGAGCGCGTCATGGCTGCCACCCGCGAGGCCGGCTTCGGCGATGAGGTCAAGCGCCGCATCATCCTGGGTACGCACGTGCTCTCGGCCGGCTACTACGACGCCTACTACGGCAGCGCCCAGAAGGTGCGCACGCTCATCCAGCGCGACTTTGACGCGGTGTTCGAGCAGGTTGACGTCCTCGTGTCGCCCACGGCCCCCGAGACGGCCTTCAAGTTCGGCGAGAAGACTTCCGACCCGCTGGCCATGTACCTCTACGACGTCGCCACGATCCCCGCGAATCTGGCGGGCATTCCCGGCGTGAACGTGCCCAACGCGGTGTCCTCCGAGGGCCTGCCCATCGGCTTCCAGGTGCTGGCCCCCGCGCGCGGCGACCTGGTCATGTACAAGGTGGCGTCCCTGGTGGAGGCGCTCAGCGACGACGTCGCGGGTCAGTGCCCCGCAGCTAACTGGGAGGAAAAGTGATGACTGAGCTCATGGATTACGCCGAGGCGGCGCGCCGCTTCGACCCGGTTCTCGGCATTGAGGTGCACGTCGAGCTGGGCACCAAGACCAAGATGTTCGACGCGGCCCCCAACGCCTTTGGTGGCGACCCGAACACCTTCGTGACCCCCGTGTCGCTGGGTCTGCCCGGCTCCCTGCCGGTCGTCAACCACAAGGCCGTTGAGTACGCCATCAAGATCGGCCTGGCCTTGAACTGCGAGATCGCGGAGTACTGCCGTTTCGCGCGTAAGAACTATTTCTACCCGGACCTGACGAAGGCCTTCCAG
>ERZ773008.385-NODE-385-length-31573-cov-14.482391_pt1 | contig 31573 bp, 32 predicted proteins | sample MGYA00580664_ERZ773008 | MGnify/ENA primary metagenome ERZ773008 (study PRJEB29015, sample SAMEA2738016) | human oral metagenome | biome: human oral; feature: human-associated habitat; material: dental | place: China | collected 2048 ...
TCGTCGCGGTAAAGGTAGGTGTGGTCGTCCGCCTTGTCGTTCCAATAGCGGCGCAGCGGTTGCAGTGCGGCGCGGCAGGCGGTTTTGTTGCCGCTGTTTTTGTAGGCCACCGCCAAATCGTTGCGGGCGCGCATTTGTCCGGTGATCCCTGCAAAGCGGTTGCAGGCGTTCACATACTGCTGCTGGATTCGCGCGGCTTGGGCGTAATTTTTGGCACGGTAGGCAGCATGAAAACGCTGTACGGTGTTTTTGGCGGCAGACCGGGTGCAGGCGGCGGGCAGGCGGTAGTATTGATCCGCAAAATGTGCGTTATGCCCGCAATATTCTGCGCAGGCTTCTCGGGCGAATTCGGGAACGGTAATGCTCACTTTGTTGCGGGCAAACGCAAAACGCACTTCGCAGCCTTTGCCATCGCGATAAACGTTGTGTTTTATAAAGCCTCCCAAATCGCAAAAGTTACCGCCGGAACTGATGGTATGGATAATGAAGGCTTTGCCGTCGGTAGAAAAGTCGCCTTCTTCAAAGAGACGATCTTTGAACGCATACTCTTGCGCATGGGCAGCGGTTGCGGCGGCCAGCAGGGCGAGTAGAAGGTGTCTCATAGGGTTTCCTTTCAGTGGTATCGGGATGACAGGAATCAAGTTAGATTTTAATCCATTAGGCGACTCTCCGCACGAAAAAGCAGCCTGCACTTTGAAATCCAAGGTGCAGGCTGCTTTTTATTGCGGTTTCGGCTAGTGCAGCCAATCCATGTTATTCAGCGGCACGCGTTCCAGTTGAATTTGGCGGCGGCCAGTTCTTTCATGAAATCGTCGCGGTAAAGGTAGGTGTGGTCGTCCGCCTTGTCGTTCCAATAGCGGCGCAACGGTTGCAGCGCGGTGTGGCAGGCGGTTTTGTTGCCGCTGTTTTTGTAGGCCACTGCCAAGTCGTTGCGGGCGTGCATCTGTTCGGTAATAAACATAAAGCCGTTGCAGGTGTTCACATACTGCTGCTGAATTTGCGCGGCTTGGGCGTAGTTTTTGGCACGGTAGGCAGCCTGAAAGCGCTGTGCGGTGTTTTTGGCGGCAGACTCGGTGCAGGCGGCGGGCAGGCGGTGGTATTGATCCACAAAATGTGCGTTGAGCCCGCAATATCCCGCACAGGCTTCGCGGGCGGATTCGGGCACGGTAACGTTTACTTTGTCGCGGGCAAAGGTAAAGCGCACTTCGCAGCCTTCGCCGTCGCGGTAAACATTGTTGTTCAGACGGCCTTCCAAATCGCACAAATTGCCGCTGGAATTGACGGTGTTGATGGAAAAGGTTTTGCCGTCTATAGAAAGACTGCCGCTTTCAAAGGGCTGGTCTTTGAACACATATTCTTGCGCATGGGCGGCAGTTGATGCGGCCAGCAGGGCGATTAGGAGGTATTTCATGAGGTTTCCTTTCGATGGTATCGGGATGACGGGAATCAAGCCGAATTCTAATATATTTATGTAGCTCCTTGCACGAAAAAGCAGCCTGCACTTTGGATTTCAAAGTGCAGGCTGCTTTTTGTTGCGGTTTTCGGCTAGTGCAGCCAACCCGTGTTATTCAGCGGCAGGCGTTCCAGTTGAATTTGGCGGCGGCCAGTTCTTTCATGAAGTCGTTGCTGTAACGGTGGTCGTGCTCCTCCGCCTTGTCGCTCCAATAACGGCGCAGCGGTTTCAGCGCGGTGCGGCAGGCGGTTTTGTTGCCGCTGTTTTTGTAGGCCACTGCCAAATCGTTGCGGGCGCGCATTTGTTCGGTGATCACCATAAAGCGGTTGCAGGCGTTCACATACTGCTGCTGGATTTGCGCGGCTTGGGCGTAATTTTTGGCACGGTAGGCAGCCTGAAAGCGCTGTGCGGTGTTGTCGGCGGCGGACTCGGTGCAGGCGGCGGGCAGTCGGTAATAGTCGGCCGCAAAATACCCATCGTACCCGCAATATTTCGCGCAGGCTTCGCGTGCGGATTCGGGCACGGTAACGCTCACTTTGTTGCGGGCAAACGTGAAGCGCACTTCGCAGCCTTTGCCATCGCGATAAACATTATTGTTCAAGCGGCCGTCCAAATCGCACATGTAGCCTCCTACGTATCTGATGGTGCTGATGGTGAAGGCTTCGCCGTTGGTGGACAGGTAGCCTTCTTCAAAGGGACGATCTTTAAATGTATAGTCTTGCGCATGGGCGGCGGTTGCGGCGGCCAGCAGGGCGAGTAGAAGGTGTCTCATAGGGTTTCCTTTCGGTGGTATCGGTATGACGGGAAAGCCGTTATGACACCGTGCCGGTATATTGCGCCAACAAAGCTTCCTGCACGCCGACGGCTTCGTCGCCCTCTGCCGCCTGCACGCGCACATAGCTGCCGTCTCCCTGCATTTGCCATGCTTTCAGATTGTCGCGCAGGGGCAGCATCAGCCCTTCTTCCATGACGCGCCGTTTCAATGCAGGCTGCACAATCGGCGTGGCCACTTCGATGCGGCTGAAGAAATTGCGCCCCATCCAGTCCGCGCTGGCAATGAACACGTCTTCCGCGCCTCCGTTCAGGAAATAATACACGCGCGAATGCTCCAGCAGCCTGCCGATAATCGAACGCACGCGGATGTTGTCCGACAAGCCGGCCACCTGCGGCCGCAAGGCGCACATACCGCGCACAATCAGGTCAATCTGCACACCGGCCACACTGGCGCGGTACAACGCTTCAATCACTTGCGGTTCAATCAGCGAATTCATTTTGGCGATAATCCGCGCGGGTTTGCCGGCTTCGGCGTTGCGCGTTTCGCGTTCAATGCTGTCCATCACCATTTTGTGCAGCGTGAACGGGCTTTGATACAGTTTTTTCAATTTGTTCGCCTGCCCCAAACCTGTGATTTCCATGAATAACGTGTTCACGTCGCGGGTAATGCCCTCATCGGCCGTGAGTAGGCCGAAATCGGTATAAATCCGCGATGTGCCTTGGTGGTAATTGCCCGTACCCAAATGTGCGTAAGCGTGCAGGCTGCCTGCTTCGCGGCGGATGACCAGCGCCATTTTGGCATGGACTTTGTAGCCGAACACGCCATACACCACGTGCGCGCCCGCTTCTTCCAAGCGCCTTGCCCATTTCACGTTGTTCGCTTCGTCAAAACGCGCCATCAGCTCCACCACCACGGTTACCTGTTTGCCCGCTTCGGCCGCCGCCAGCAGCGCTTTGACCAATTCGGAATCTGAGCCGGTGCGGTAAATCGTCATTTTGATGGCGACCACCTCGGGATCGTGCGCCGAATCGTGGATAAATTTCACCACCGGCTCGAAAGTTTGGTAGGGATGGTGCAGCAGGATGTCGCCCTGGGCGATTTCATCGAGCAGGCAAGGCGATTTGCGCAGCGCCGCCGGATATTGCGGCACGTAGGACGCAAATTTTAATTCCTTGCGCGCCACCATGTCGGGCACGGACATCAGCCGCACCAAATTCACCGGCCCGTTCACGCGGTATAACTCGTTGTCGGTCAGTTGGAATTGCTGCAACAGGAAATCGCTGATGGCTGTCGGGCAGTTTTCCGGCACTTCCAGGCGCACGGCATCGCCGAAATCGCGGTCGCGCAGTTCGTTCTGCACCGCTTGGCGCAGGTTGCTCAAATCATCTTCGTCCACCATCAGCGCACTGTCGCGCGTGAGGCGGAACTGGTGGCAACCTTTCACTTTCATGCCGCGGAAGAGTTTGTACACATATTCGTGCAGGATAGACGACAGGAACACGAAGCCGTCGCGGCCATCGCACAATTCAGCAGGCAGCTTCACCACGCGCGGCAAAATGCGCGGCGCCTGCACGATGGCCATGCCCGAAGCGCGGCCGAATGCGTCTTTGCCTTCCAGTTCCACCACGAAATTTAAAGACTTGTTCAGCAAACGCGGAAACGGGTGCGAAGCGTCCAGCCCGATGGGCGTGAGAATCGGCAGCAGCTCGCGGTTGAAATAGTCTTCAATCCAAGCGTGCTGCTCTTTGGTCCATGCGCTGCGGCGGTAAAACGAAATATTCTGGCGGTGCAGTTCGGGTACCAGCACATCGTTGAACAATGCGTATTGCTCGCGGATAAGCTGCTGCGCTTCTTGGCTGATGCGCGCGATGGTTTCGGCCGGCGTTAAACCCGAATCCAGCGTCTGGTTCGGCTTTTTGCGCTGCTCGCGCTTCAAATACGCCATGCGCACTTCAAAAAATTCGTCCAGATTGGACGATACGATGCACAGGAAACGCAGCCGTTCCAACAGGGGAACGCGCGAATCCTGCGCCTGTGCCAATACGCGGCGGTTGAACGCCAGCAGGCTGCTTTCGCGGCAAAGGATGCGGTTGGATTGGGGCATGGGAAACTTTCGGTCAATCAATATGGTCGTGATGAAAATTATAGCGTAAATGCGCGGGCAAATCTTTGCTGCTGCCAAGCAATTTGCGTGCTGGCACGGCCTTTTGTCGCCAACGAAAAAGCAGCCTGCACATTCCTTCGGCCAATGGCGGGAAGTGCAGGCTGCTTTTGGCATAACGCATGGCGCGTATTCACGGTATGTATGCCGTTGCGCCTGCGCGTCCATTGTCGGCAAACATTGAAAGCAGCCTGCACCTCAATCCCGCCCAATGCAGGCTGCTTTCAATGCGGACACCTCCGCGCAATGCCATGAAATCTATCAATAAAAAACCTTTACAAATCCAAAAAAGCAGCCTGCACCCGGCAGCCGTGTATAATAACGCCTTCATTTCGCCGCCCAAAAAAGGAAACGCCATGACCGCCGCCGTGTCCCCGGCCGCCAAAGCCGCCATCTTATCGGAAGCACTGCCCTATATCCGCCGCTTTGCAGGCTGCACGCTGGTGGTGAAATACGGCGGCAACGCCATGACCGAACCGCAGTTGAAAGAAGGCTTTGCCAAAGACATCGTCCTGCTCAAACTGGTGGGCATCAACCCCGTCATCGTCCACGGCGGCGGCCCGCAAATTAACGGAATGCTGGAAAAAATCGGCAAAAAAGGCGAATTCGTGCAAGGAATGCGCGTTACCGACGACGAAACCATGGACGTGGTGGAAATGGTGCTGGGCGGCCATGTAAACAAAGAAATCGTGTCGCTGCTGAACGTGCACGGCGGCAGGGCCATCGGCCTGACGGGGCGCGACAACCATTTCATCACAGCACGCAAAATGCTGCTGGGCGGCCAAACGGACATCGGCCAAGTCGGCGAAATCGACCACATCGACTGCACACTTGTGCAACAAATGTCCGCGGCGGGCTATATTCCCGTCATCGCCCCCATCGGCGTGGGCAAAAACGGCGAGGCGTTCAATATCAATGCCGACTTGGTGGCGGGCAAACTGGCCGAAGGGCTGAATGCCGAAAAGCTGGTGATGATGACCAACATTGCCGGCGTGATGGACAAAAACGGCCGCCTGCTCACCAACCTCACGCCCGAAGACATTGACGCGCTGGTGGCGGACGGTACTTTGTCCGGCGGCATGCTGCCCAAGATTTCATCGGCACTGGAAGCCGCCACCAACGGCGTGAAAGCCGTGCACATTATCGACGGCCGCATTCCCAACGTGCTGCTGCTGGAAATTTTCACCGACAGCGGCATCGGCACCATGATTTTGGGCAAACAAAACCCGTAAACCCGCCGCATCTGCAAAAAGCAGCCTGCACTTTCACACACCTCATTCAAGGAATCTCCATGACAACCAGCGAAAACAAATTCACCGAAGAAGAAGTGCTGTGGGTCAAACAGCACAGCCCCAAACACTTAACCTTTGCCATTTCGCGCCCCGAAGCCTACCGCTTTTCCGCCGGCCAGTTCGCCCGATTGGGCTTTCGTGCCGGTACGGACGGCAACGGCTTCATCTGGCGCGCCTATTCCATGATTTCCGCAGAATATGCCGACACGCTGGAATTTTTCGTCATCCTCATCGACGGCGGCGAAATGTCCGCCCGCTTGGCCGCCTTGCAAACCGGCGACCGCATTTTGCTGGACAAAACTGCACAGGGCTTTTTCCTGCCAGGCCGCTTCCCCGACGGCAAAGACTTAATCATGTTGTCCACCGGTTCGGGCATTGCGCCGTTTTTGTCGATTCTCCAGCAGCCTGCGGTGTGGGAGCGTTTCGACACGCTGGCCTTGGCGCACAGCGTCTCGTTTGCGCGCGATTTGATTTTTAACGATTGGATTCGCGGATTGTCCGACCACCCGCTCATTGCCGAACACATCGGCAAACTGCGCTTCGTGCCGGTGACCACGCGCGAAACCTCCGAAGGCGCATTGTCGTGCAGGCTGCCCGAACTGCTGCAAAACGGCCGTTTGGCGCAGGCCTTCCAACGCCCGTTCACACCGGCCGACAGCCGCTTTATGATTTGCGGCAATCCGCAAATGGTGCAGGACGTGTTCAAAACCTTGCTGGACATGGGCTTTGCCATGCACCGCAACAAACTTCCCGGCCAAATCATGATGGAAAACGGTTTCTAAACCCAAAAATATGCAAACAAAGCCTTCATTTTTCAAAAAATTTTCCGTATATTCCGACCGCCGCGCCTTCACAATGCTGCTGCTGGGCTTTGCCGCGGGCATGCCGCTGCTGCTGATTTTCTCCACCCTGTCGTTATGGCTGAGCGAAGCGGGCATCGAGAAAAAAACCGTGACCATGTTCAGCTGGGCGGCCTTGGGCTATTCGTTCAAATTCGTGTGGGCGCCGCTGATTGACAGCCTGCCGCTGCCCTATCTTTCGCGCACGTTGGGCAAACGCCGCGCCTGGCTGTTTTTGGCGCAGGTGCTGGTAATAGCCGCCATTATCGCCATGGGCAGCATCGACCCGCAAAATCCGCAACAGTTGGCGGCCATGGCCATGGCGGCGGTGCTGCTCGGTTTTTCGGCGGCCACGCAGGACATCGTTATCGATGCCTACCGCATTGAAATTGCACCGAACGACCACGCCATGCAGACGGTAATGTCGTCCACCTACACCGTGGGCTACCGGCTGGGGCTGATTGCGGCAGGTGCAGGCAGCCTGCTGTTGGCGGAATACTGGGGCTCGACCAAAGCGCATTATCTGTACGATGCCTGGCGCAATACTTATTGGGTGATGGCGGCCATGATGGTGATTGGTTTGTCCACGACTTTGTGGATGCGCGAACCGGAGCACCAAAAGCAGCCTGCACCCGTCAAAGCACAGCATTCACTGCGTTTGCTGGCGCTGTTTTTGGTCAGCGTGAGCGTGTTTGTTGCCGTATTCCGCCATGTGGGCGCCCTTCTGCCTGCCGCCGATAACCCGCCGTTGCAAGCCTTTGCATGGGAAAGCCTGCGTTTGGGCGCATCGCTGGCCGCCGCCGCGGGTGCAGGCTGCCTGGCGGTGAAATGCCGCTTGGCACCGTCCGAACTAGTGCGGCAAACATGGATTGCCCCCGTGGCCGACTTCTTCCACCGCTACGGCAAACGCGCCATCCTGTTGCTGGCACTGATTGGGCTGTACCGCGTTTCCGATATTGTCGCGGGCGTGATTTCCAACGTGTTTTACGACAACATGGGCTTCAGCAAAGAAGAAATTGCCTATGCCGTGAAATCGTTCGGCATCGTCATGTCGATTGCGGGCGGATTCGTGGGCGGCTTGTTGGCGCAAAAATACAAAATCATGAGCATGATGATGCTGGGCGCCATCACCACCGCCGCCACCAACCTGCTGTTTATCCTGCTCGCATTGCGCGGCCACGATGTACCGCTGATGTATCTGGCCGTGGGCATCGACAATCTAGCCGGCGGTTTTGCCAGCACCGTGTTCGTCGTGTTCCTCTCCGGCCTCACCAACATCCGCTTCACCGCCGTGCAATACGCCCTGCTGTCGTCGCTGATGACGCTGTCGCCCAAAATTCTGGGCGGTTATTCGGGCGCAATGGCCAGCCAGTTGGGTTATCCCGCCTTCTTCCTGCTCACCGCGCTGATGGGCGTGCCCATCCTGCTGCTGGTGTATTTGACCAACCGCTATATCATCAAGCCCTCGTCTTGAATACTTCCGTTGCCTTTTAACATATGAGCCTGCTCTATAAACCCTCAAAGCCGCTCTCGCGCGGACAAATGGCCGCCCTGTTGGCCATGCTGATGACCATTATGCCCTTTTCCATCGATGCCTATCTGCCGGCATTGCTGGATATTGCCGCCGGCCTGAACGCCGACATCCACCAAGTGGAAAAAAGCCTGAGCAGCTTTATGCTGGGCGTGGCGGCAGGGCAGTTAATCGGCGGTTCGCTGTCGGACATTAAAGGGCGGCGCAATATCGCCTTGGGCGGTCTGTCGGTGTATGTGCTGGCCAGTGCCGCGCTGGTGTTTGTGCAAACGGCCGACCAACTGCTGGTATGGCGCATGGTGCAGGCATTGGGCGCGGGCATGAGCGCGGTGGTGGCGGGTGCGGTGGTGCGCGACAACTACCAAGGCCGCGAAGCCGCAAAAATGTTCGCCCTCATCGGCATTATCGTGATGACGGCACCGCTTATCGCGCCGCTGTTCGGCTCGCTGCTGCATAGTTTGGCGGGCTGGCGCAGCATTTTCGCCTTCCTGTTTGCCTATGCCGCGCTGGTCGTGTTCCTGCTGTACCGCTTCCTGCCGCAGTTCAAAGCCGCCGAACCCATCACCAAAACGCAGCTGCTGCACATCGGCACGCGCTACCGCAGCGTGTTCCGCAACCGCGCCGCCTTGGGCTTTCTGTTTTACCAAGCTGCTTCGTTCTCGTCCATGATTGTGTTTTTGAGCGAATCGCCGTTTGTTTACATGAAACTGTACGGCCTGTCGCAGCACCAATATGCCTTTGCGTTCGCCTGCAACATCATCACCATGATGAGCTTCAACCGGCTCACCGCTTTCGGCCTGAACCGCGGCTGGGAATCGCGCCATTTGCTGCTGGCGGGCATATCCGTCCAATTTTTCGCCAACACGTCGCTTTTGGTAACGGTATTATGGTTAAAGCAGCCTGCACTTTGGCTGGCGCTGCCCCTGCTGATGTGTTCCGTGGGCGCGCAGGGCTTAATCGCCGCCAATACGCAGGCGCTGTTCATGGGCAATTTCAAACCCGAAATCGGCGGCAGCGCCAATGCCGTGCTGATGGCTTCGCAGTCGCTGATTGCCTCCTCCGTGGGCTTTGCCGTGACCTGGCTGCACAACGGCAGCATGACCGTGATGGCCGCCTGCATGTTCGCCTGCAGTATCATCGGCGGCTCGTTGTTGTGGCATTGTTCGCGCCACCAATTGCGTAAAAAAGCCGCTGCAAACGTAATTTAGCGTTAAACAAATGTGGCAATCCCGCAAAATACGTTATATTTGAGATAATTGACCGCCCCGATTTAAAGTGCAGGCTGCTTTCGAATAACGCAACACAATAAAGGAAATCTTATGAAATCTCTGAAAACACTGACTATTGCCGTTACCGCTTCGGCTTTGGCATTAAGCGGCTGCGTGACCAACGCGCAAGGCCAACAACAACCCAGCAAAACCGCATTGTTCGGCATCGGCGGTGCGATAACCTGCGGCATTGTCGGCGCTCTGACGCACGGCCGCACAGGCGCGCGCAACTCCGCATTGGCGTGCGGCGCAGTGGGCGCAGGCGTGGGCGGCTATATGGATTACCAAGAACGCAAACTGCGCGAACAGTTGGCGAATACCGGCGTTGAAGTGGAACGCAAAGGCAACCAAATCAAGCTGACCATGCCGGAAAACATCACCTTCGCCACCAACAGCGCCACATTGTCCGCGCAGGCGCAAAACGCACTGGCCACCGCTGCGGAAACATTGGCGAAATATAACGAAACCACCATCACCGTGGTTGGTCACACCGACAGCACGGGCAACGATGCGATTAACAATCCGTTGTCGTACAACCGTGCCAACGCGGTTTCCAGCTTCTTGGCGCAACACGGCGTGGCCACACAGCGCATGACCGTGCTGGGTCAAGGCTCGCGTCAGCCGATTGCCGACAACAACACCGAAGCCGGCCGCGCCCAAAACCGCCGCGTGGAAATTCTGATTAACCCGAATCCTTCCGCGTCCGCGCAACAATAAACCCTTTTCCATCCTCCATGTGCAGGCTGCCTCGTGTCATACAGGCAGCCTGCACCCATGTTGGCCAATCGGAAAACATAATCAAAATAAATTGCAGTAAGCATTTGGCAGTACACATCATGAATACACATTCCCACAGCCCGTCGGCCGCCCCCACCGCGCAACAAGTGACCGACACCTTCAAAATCCTATCGAACCACGAACGCCTGCACATCCTCCTGGTGCTGCTCGAACACGACAGCAGCCTGCAGGAATTGAGCGAAGCCACAGGATTGAACACCGCCAAAACCGCCGCCCATTTGCAAAAAATGCGCCAATTGGGTATCGTGGACTACACGCGGTTTATGCGGATTATGCAATACCGTATCATTTCGCCCATCGTGCGTGATTTACTCAACGCACTGCCCCAATTCCCGAAAGACAGAACATGAAAATTTGCACTTGGAACGTGAATTCGCTCAACGTCCGCCTGCCCCATGTCACCGACTGGCTCGCGCAGCACCGGCCCGATATCCTCGTATTGCAGGAACTGAAACTCGAGCACGACAAATTTCCCGCCGCCGCGCTCAACATGATGGGCTGGCAATGCGCATGGAGCGGCCAGAAAACCTATAACGGCGTCGCCATCATCAGCCGCCATGCGATTGAAGACGTGCACACCGGCCTGCCCGCCCTGCCCGACGACCCACAGCAGCGCGTGATTGCCGCCACGGTGAACGGCGTGCGCGTGGTCAATGTCTATTGCGTGAACGGCGAATCTTTGGACAGCGAAAAATTTGCCTACAAACGCCAATGGTTTGCCGCGCTGGCCGATTTCATCCGCCAACAAATGCAGCAATATCCGAAACTGGTTTTGCTGGGCGATTTCAACATTGCCCCCGCCGACGACGATGTGTACGACCCCGAAAAATGGCGCGAACACATCCATTGTTCGTCCGAAGAACGCGCGTGGTTCCAAGCCCTGCTGGATTTGGGGCTGACCGACTGCCTGCGCCACGTCCATCCCACCGGCGCGCACTATACTTGGTGGGATTACCGCGGCGCGATGTTCCAGCGCAAACTCGGCCTGCGCATTGACCACATTCTGGCCACCGCCGCACTGCGCGATGTGCTGCGCGACGTGCAAATCGACACCGAAGCGCGCGCCAAAGAACGCCCCAGCGACCACGCCCCCGTCTTTGCCCTGTTTGACAGCGCATCATGAACACGCTGCTGCCACGCCGCGTTTTGGCGGTATTGCTGCTGGTCGGTGCGGTGGCAGGCTGCGTCGGCATCGGGCTGACCCACCTGCTGCACGCCGTCCAGCAGCTGGTATTTCAAGGCAGCCTGCACTCGGAACACATCCCGTTCCGGCAACTGGTGCAGGCTGCTTCTCCGCTGCACCGTTTCTGGGCGCTGCTGACGTGCGGTGCCGTGGTCGGCATTGCCTGGACGTGCCTGCACCGCTACGGCGCGCCGCTGTGCAACATCAAAACCGCCGTAAAGCAGCCTGCACGCGCCATGCCGCTGAAAACCACGTTGTGCCACGCGCTGCTGCAAATCATCACGGTCGGCATGGGTTCGCCGCTCGGACGCGAAGTTGCCCCGCGCGAAATCAGCGTTGCACTGACCACGCCTTTAACGCGCCGTTTCGCGCTGACCGAACCGCAAACTTCGCTGGTGCTGGCCTGCGCTTCCGGTGCGGGTTTGGCCGCCGTGTATAACGTCCCTTTCGCCGCCACCGTGTTCGTGCTGGAAACCCTGCTGCTGACATGGAGCCTGCCCGCCGCGGCCGCCGCCCTGCTCACCTGCGGCTTAACCGTCTGGGTGGCGCGCCTGGGCTTGGGCGATGTGGTGCAATACGACCAGCTGCCCGTAGATATTCCTTCATCGGCCGACCCGTCCCTGCTGATATGGTCGGCGGCGGCAGGCGGCCTGCTGGCGGCGGCGGTGTGGGCGTTTGAACAATGCCAGTCGCGGCTGCCGAAATTCAATCCGCGCCGCTGGACGATGCTGCCCATCGCCCTGCTCTGCTTTGCCGCCATCGGTGCGCTGTCGATACCGTTCCCCGAAATCTTGGGCAACGGCAAGGCGGGCAACGAATTGAGCTTTTCACACCAGCTCACGGTGCAGGCTGCTTTCGGCCTGCTGGCGGCCAAATGGCTGGCGGTGCTGTTGGCCGGCATGGCGGGTGCATACGGCGGCCGCATCACGCCGTCGATGATGCTGGGCGGACTGACGGCATTTATCGGCGCGTGGTACTGGAATCTGGTGTTTCCGCCCGTGCCGTTGGGTTTGGCGGCGTTTATCGGCGCGGCGGTCTTTTTGGGCTTGGCGCAAAACATGGTGCTGACCTCACTGGTGTTCCTGCTGGAACTGTCGCGCCAATCCCCAGCCGTCTGGCTGCCGATGTGCCTGTGCATGGCAACGGCGCTGGCCGTGCGGCAAACGGTGTTTTCGCGACAATGAAAAAGCAGCCTGCACTTCGAATGTGTTGAAGTGCAGGCTGCTTTTTTTGCTTTGGCGGGGAATGCAGTGCCGCGCCCCATCCTGCGTGGGTACGGCGGCGCAACGCCGTGAATACCGTTAAAATACGGCAGCTATGCAACCGAAAAGCAGCCTGCACTCTGAAAACCAAGTGCAGGCTGCTTTTTCACCTGATCCGCATGCTCTTCGGCAGCAAATCCGCATTATTCGGCTGCTGCAAAAACCGCTGCAACACGGTGGCCAGCGCGGGATTTTCCTGCCCCGTGTGCCACAGCCCGATGAAATAATCCGCCACGATGCACGCCTGCTGCTCCATATTGAACTGCGACAAATCGCGGTAGTACGGCAGCAAATGTCCGTAGCGGTAGGCCGCGCGTTTGATGTAGCCGCCCTGCAATGCAAGGCAGATGCCGCAGCGCAACACGGGATAGCCCAAGCGGTGCTGCCAAACGTGCGTGCATTCGTGCAGCCACAGACTCTGCCAATGTGCAGGCTGCTTTGAAAAATCGTCGTGATACAAATCGGCCGGCAGATAAATCGAACCGTTGGGCGACATGGCGACATGGCGCAACTGAAACGGCATGAATTTGCCACGCACAATCCGCACCGCCGAATAATCCAGCGCATCGGCAAACACCGGACGCAACAAAGCGCATTCCCCTTCCGAAAGGGAGCGCGCCAACCGTGCAGGCTGCTTTGCCACTATATGCGGCCGCTTTCGCGCTGCGCCTGCGCCAAGAGTGCCAGCATTGCTTCGGTCTCGTCCCAGCCGATGCACGCATCCGTAATGCTTTGGCCGTACACTTCAGGCTTGTCTTGGCGGCCTTCCACCAGATGGCTTTCCACCATCACGCCCATGATGTTCTGCTCGCCGGCACGGATTTGCGCTGCCACGTCCTGCGCCACTTCCATTTGGCGGCGGAAATCCTTGCGGCTGTTCGCGTGGCTGCAATCCACCATCAGCTTCGGCGTAACGCCTGCTTTCACCAACTGTTCGGAAGCAGCCTGCACATGTTCCGCGCTATAATTCGGTTCTTTGCCGCCGCGCAAAATCACATGGCAGTCCGGATTGCCGCGCGTATGCACAATCGCCGAATGCCCCGCCTTAGTGACCGACAGAAAATGGTGCGGATGCGAAGCCGCGCCAATCGCATCAATGGCGATTTTCAAATTGCCGTCCGTGCCGTTTTTAAAGCCCACCGGACACGACAGCCCGCTCGACAATTCGCGGTGCACCTGGCTTTCGGTGGTGCGTGCGCCAATCGCGCCCCAAGAAATCAAATCGGCATAATACTGCGGCGTAATCATGTCCAGAAACTCGGTCGAAGCCGGCATACCCATATTGTTCAGCTGCAACAGCAGTTGGCGCGCCTGGCGCAAACCGAAATTGATGTCGAAGCTGCCGTCCAGATGCGGGTCGTTAATCAAGCCTTTCCAGCCCACCGTGGTGCGCGGTTTTTCAAAATACACGCGCATCACAATCAGCAGCTCTTCTTCGTATTGGCGGCGCAGCGGCAACAGGCGTTGCGCATATTCCACCGCCGCTGCCGGGTCGTGAATGGAACACGGCCCGACAATCACCAGCAGGCGGTTGTCCTTGCCGTGCACCAAATCGGCAATTTCCTGACGCGTCTGCACCACCAGTTTCTCAGCCTCATCGCTGATGGGCAGTTCATACAAGTGGGCAATCGGCGGCAGCAGTTCGGTGACCGCGTCAATGCGGACATCATCGGTTTTGTTCAAGCGGTTCATGCAGCGGTTCCTTTTAATCAGTATCGGAGTCAGTAAGGAAAAGGAGTTCAGGATAAAGAGTGCAGGCTGCTTTGACAAGCAAAATCTGCCCTTTTCAGCAATTTAATTTTATTGTTTTAATCAATCAGCGGTATCGTAGCTATTTTATGCCTGAATATTTCAATTTATAAAATAAAATGCCAACAAAAAACCGCCGGTTTCGGAAACGGGCGGTTTACACGGAGAAATGTCAATTAAAATTCCACCAATTTTTCAGCGCTGAACAATGAGCGGCGGCAAATCGACAGATTGGCGACTTTGCGGTCGGCAACCAAATACACGAAAATATTTTCTTTATTGGTGCACGGGCAAATCAAGTGGATTTGGTTATGCAGGCTGATTTGAATATCGTGCAGTTCATCGTCCAGTTCCAAATGGGCGACGGTTTTCATTTTCGCACGGATAATGTTCACGCAGCCTGCACTGGCAGCCTCCAAATCGAAGCTGCTGTCGTTCGTGTGCGATGCCATCATCATGCCGCTGCCATAATCCACAACGGCGGCGGCAATGACCCCTTTAATTCTACTCAAACCATTGACAATTTCATCTAACGTCATTTCGTGCTTCCATTTGCATTTTTGTTAAGATGGATTGGGCTAAATATTTGCTTACAAAATCTTGTGTATTGTCTAACAAAATCGCCTTTTTGAAAATAGCTTTAAGGCGAAATCGACGAGGTTTATGCTATTTTTGTTGTGCTATCACAAATTTTTCCGACCGTCGGCTACCACGCCACCCAACCCAGTTTCCACGTTGCCAAAATCAGCAGGCCGAACACGATGCGGTAATAGGCGAACGGCACATAATTGCGCGTGGAAACAAATTTCAGCAGGCTGCGCACGGCAAACAAACCCGAAACGAATGCGGCCGCGAAGCCGACGGCAATCAGCCCCAAATCGTGCAGCTGAAACAGAGACCAGCTTTTATAAACATCGTACACGGTGGCGGCCACCATCATCGGCACGGCAAGGAAAAAGGAAAATTCGGTGGCGGTTTTGCGCTCGATGCCCCACAGCATGCCGCCCATGATGGTGCTGCCGGAGCGCGACGTGCCCGGAATCAGCGCAAAACATTGCGCCACACCCACCATCAATGCGTCTTTCGGGCGCATATTGCCCACGCCCTGAACGCGTGCAGGCTGCTTTTGCATCCGTTTTTCAATCCACAAAATCACAAAACCGCCCACCACCAATGCAATGGCCACGGTAATCGGATTGAACAGGTATTCTTTAATCGCTTTGCGGAACACGAAACCCACGGCGGCGGCCGGCACAAACGCCACCGCCAAATTCAGCACGAAACGGTTCACCGCCGCATCACGCCCGAAGCCGGAAACCACGCTCGCAAAGCGCTGCCGGTATTCCACCACCACCGCCAACACTGCGCCCAGCTGGATGGCAATTTCAAACACCTTGCCCTGGCTGGAGAAATTCAGCAAATCGCCCAGCACAATCAAATGCCCCGTGCTGGAAATGGGCAGAAACTCGGTCAAGCCTTCAACAATGCCCAAAATCAGGGCTTTCAGTAATACTGCGATATCCATTATCGATATTCCGTCTATCCGTCAACACAAAGAAAGCAGCCTGCACTTTTTGAATCCGCAAAGTGCAGGCTGCTTTGTTCAAGATTATCGCGTTACCGCAGATTTCAACAAGCTCGCACCCAAACTGCGCGTGGGCTTCGGCGCAGGACGGGGCGCGGGCATACCGCGTTCTTGGCGGACTTTGGCAATCAGCTCGTCCACCGTTTTCATGCCAGCCTCGTAGCCGTTGCCAAAAATCACGCGGTATTTGCCGCCGACAATCAGCGTGGGCGTGCCTTCGATGCCGTGTTTGCGGGTCAATGCGCCCATCTGCTTGGCCTGTGTGGCATTGCTGAACGAATCGAAAGCAGCCTGCACTTTGGCGGCATTGAAACCGGTCTGCTGCGGCAACCATTGGTGCAACACTTCTTCGTTGCCTAAATTGATGCGCTGCTGAACCAATGCCGCAAAAATGGCCGGATTGGCACGGTATTTCTCACCCGACTGATTCACCGCAACAGCCAATCGCGCCAAAGGATAATCACGGGCTTCATCCCAAATCACATGTTCCGTACGCAGCACCGTGTCGCGTGGAAACTGTTTCGCATGTCTCAGCAGGACAGGGTCCAAATCTGCGCAGTGCGGACACCAATACGCAAAAAATTCGGTTACTTCGATTTTGTCTTGATGCACCGGCGCCACTTCCACCGAAATGACTTCATAATCCTTGCCTTCGGTGGCCGCAGCGGCAGGCAGGGAAACAAATGCGGCAGCAATCACCGCAAAGAGTGTTTTCTTATTCATTATCAAATCCTTAATATGAAATTATTGGTTACGGGTAATGGAATCCACGCCTTTGGATTGCAGGCGCTGTTTGATTTGGTTGGCCTGCGTGCTGTTCATCTGGTTGGTCTGCACACGGTACACGGTTTTGCCGTTCGACTGCACGGTGACCACTTTGGTCTGCACGCCCATCGCCGCCAATTTCGCGCGCTGCTCGTCCGCAGCCTGACGGTTGTTGTACGCACCGGCCTGAACGCTGGCTTTGCCCGACGCGGAAGCATTTTCCGCTGCGGCCGGTTTGCTTTCGGCGGCGGCAGTGTTTTTATTGGATGCCGTTGCCGTTTTTGGGGCAGTCGCAGGTTTTTCAGTGGCGGCGGTTTTTTCCGCAGGCGCAGGTTTCGCCGTAGAAACAGGTTTTTCTTCCGCAGCATGTTTGTTGGCGGAATTGGCGGCTTGCGCTGCTTTTTCACGTGCAACTGCTGCTTGGCGCGCACGGCGTTCGCGGGCTTCGCGTTGTGCCACTTCGCGCGCTTTTTCCAAGTTACCGCTGTTTAAAATCTGCTCGGCGGTCGGTTGCACGTCGTCTGCTTCCACATCGGTATTCGCAGTTTTGTTCGCGCCCTCGCTGTCCTGCGCGGCCGGTTTGGGTTTGTTTTGCACAGTTTCTGCGCGCGGTTTTACCGGCGGCACAGGCTTGGCAATGCTTTCGGAAGCAGCCTGCACTGCCAATGTGTCGGTTTTAACGGTTTCATTATGGCCGGCAGAAGGCGCTTGGCGGAGTGCAGGCTGCTTTTCGTCGGAAACGGCCGGTTCGATGGTCGGAGCCGGATCTGACGATGCACCGGCATGGGGCGACAGTACTTCCGGCGCGGCAGGTTTGTTGTGTTCGGCCAGTTGCGGCTGTTTGAAATCGCGCGCGCTGTTTTTGTCCAAAGTGAACAGAACGGCGGCAATCGCGCCCAAAGCCACGATGGACCCTGCCATGAAATTGAATAACCCCTTGCCTTGTTGTTTTTTTAAATACATTTCGATGCCTGTTCGTAATTAAAGAGCGGATATTTCGTTATTTTAACAAATTATTCGTCCCAAGATTCTAAAAATTCGTCCCAATGCGGTTTCTCTTCGGCTTGAGCGTATAAATGTTCGCGCAGCAGTTCCAGTTCGTTTTCGTATTCTTCGCGGCTCAAACGGCCGTTCATCAGGCCGAAACGCTGGTACACCAGATAAGTGTTGGCCACATCGGTTTCGCAATAATCGCGGATGCTTTGGATTTGACCGTCGCGGTATGCCTGCCAAACCTGGCTGCCGTCCATACCCAGCTTGCCGGGGAAGCCGCACATTTTCGCCAGTTCGTCCAACGGGGCGTTGGCGCGACCGGAATATAGCGCCAGCAAATCCATCAAATCACAATGCCGCTGCTGGTAGCGCGCCAGATAATGGTTGAATTTAAAATCTTTGCTGTCGGCAAAATCGCCCTCGCCCATGTTCCAGTAACGGGCAGCCTGCACGCCGTGTATCAACGCACGGTAATGCAGCACGGGCAAATCGAAGCCGCCGCCGTTCCAGCTCACCAGTTGCGGCGTGTATTTGCCGATAAGGCGGAAAAATTCGCCCACCATTTCCGCTTCGCCGCTGTCGGGCTTGCCCAGCGTGCCGATATGCACTTTGTCGTTCCAGCGCAGGCAGCAAGAAATCGCCACCACCTGCTGCAAATGGTGCGGCATAAAATCGCTGCCGGTTTTGGCGCGCCGCTGCTGTGCGGCAAATTCCACCACTTCGTCGTCGCTCACGCTGTCGGGCAGCGAATGAAGCAGGCGGACGGCCCGCACGTCGGGAATGGTTTCAATGTCAAAAACGAGAATCGGCGTCATGGTGCGGCGTGTCAAAAACGAAATGTGCAATTTTGGCACGTTGCAGGCTGCTTTAAAAGTATTTTTTGGTAAAAATATGTGATTTGTTTGGCAGGCGTTGCCGTTTTTTTGGTATAGTTGGCCGTTTTTGTTTTATTGACACACACGGAAGTTTAACGATGAAATCTTTATATTTGGCAGCCGCCGTTACTTTGGCACTGGGCGTTTCCGCCTGCGGACAAGCACCTGCGGCCGGCCAACCTCAAATCCCTGCTGCTGCCGCTGCCGCAGCGACACAAAAGCAGCCTGCACCCGCAGGAGAAAAAGTGAACGATGAAATCACCAAAGCCATCACCACCACGCTGGAACGCAATTATGCCGACCAAAAACTGAAAGTGGAAAGCGTATCTACCACGCCGGTGGCCGGTTTGTACGAAATCGTGGTGAACGGCAAGCAGATTGCCTACACCGACGCCACAGGGCAATATATGCTCGTGGGCGACCTGATTCAAACCGACATCGCCAAAAGCCTGACCGAAGAGCGCAAAGCCGTGCTGAACGCGGTGGATTTCAACAAACTGCCGTTCGATTTGGCGATTAAAGAAGTGCGCGGCAACGGCGAATTGAAAATCGCCGTGTTCTCCGATGCCGACTGCCCATTCTGCAAACGCTTGGAGCACGAATTCGCCAAAATGACCAACGTGACCATCTACAATTTCATGATGCCGCTGACTTCGCTGCACCCGGATGCCACACGCAAAACCGTGCAAATCCTGTGTCAGCCAGACCCGACCAAAGCATGGACGGAATGGATGCGCGAAGGCAAAATGCCGCCTGCCGTGTCCGACTGCGCCAAAGCCGCCACCATGCAGCAAACGCTGGCATTGAGCGAGCAACTGGGCTTCAACGGCACGCCGACTTTGGTCTTCCCGAACGGCACGGTGCAAAGCGGCTATTCACCCATGCCGGCGCTTGAAGAGCAAATCCGCGCCAACCAAACCAAATAATCGAACAAGGAACACAAAATGCTTCTCCCGGAACAAGTAAAAGAAATGATTGCGCAGGTGCTGCCCTGCGAACATTTGGAAGTGGAAGGCGACGGCCACCATTTCTTCGCGCAAATCGTATCACCTGCCTTTGAAGGCAAAGCGCGTTTGGCGCGGCACCGCTTGGTGAAAGACGGACTCGCCGCGCAACTGGCCAGCAACGAACTGCACGCATTGTCGATTTCCGTTGCCGCCACGCCCGCCGAATGGGCCGCGAAACAATCCGCATAAACCGAAAAGCAGCCTGCACTTTCATTGTCCGCAAAGTGCAGGCTGCTTTTTTATGGGCGGTTTTTCCATATTCGGCAGGGCGCAACGCCGCAAAAACCGTTAAAATGCCGTTTATGCCAATCCAAAAGCAGCCTGCACCCATGCCTTCGCCGTTTTTCGCCCACCTGCCCGACTATCTGCGCGAGCAAACGCAACTCAACCGTTCCGCCCACACGTTGGCCGCCTATCAGCGCGATTTGCGGCAACTGCAAACCCTGCTGCCCAAAGCCTGCGAAAACCCCACGGCACAAGATTTTTCCGCCGCCTTAAAAACCCTGTCGCAACGCGGATTGAACGCCAGCACCCTGGCCAGAAAACTGACCGTGTGGCGGCAATATGCCAAATTCGTGCAGCAGAAAGAAGCCGCCGCCGCATCACCCGCGGAACGGCTGAAAGCCCCGCGCCAAGCCCAACGCCTGCCGCGTGCCATAGAACGCGAAACGCTGCAATACCTGCTCGACCAAGCGCCCGAAGCCGGCGATGCGCTGGCGGTGCGCGACCACGCCGTGGCAGAGCTGTTTTACGGCAGCGGCCTGCGCCTGTCGGAACTGTGTGCCCTGAATCTGCACGACATCTGGCTGGACGAAGGCTGGGTCAACGTGCACGGCAAAGGCGGCAAGCAGCGCCACGTCCCGCTCACGCAGCACAGCATTGCCGCCCTGCGCGCATGGCTGGCACAACGCACCGCATCAGACGGCGAAACCGCCCTGTTCACCGGCCGTTACGGCAAACGCCTGACCACACGCCAAATCGCCAAACGTTTGCAGCATTGGGCCGCCGAACGGGGCAGCCTGCACACCATCACGCCGCACATGTTGCGCCACAGCTTTGCCGGACATTTGCTGCAAGCCTCGCACGATTTGCGCGCCGTGCAGGATTTGCTGGGGCACAGCAGCCTTTCCAGCACGCAGATTTATACCAAACTCGATGCCGACCATCTGGCGCAGGTGTACGACCAAACCCACCCGCGCGCCAGACGGGAACCCGTTGATGACGAAGAACCCTTATGAGCCAACTTTATCCTTGGGCGCACATCGTCCACCTGTATTGCGCCATTGCCTTTGTGGGCGGCGTGATTTTTGAAGCGCTGGTTTTGAGTGCGCTGCACACCAAGCAGATTTCGCGCGAAGCCCGCCGCGAAGCCGAACGTGTGATTTCACGGCGCGCTGTCCGCGTGATGCCATTTATCGTACTGGGCGTGTTCGGCTCGGGGCTGGTCATGCTGCACCGTTATATCGATTTGCTGCGCGACCCGTTTTCCAGCGCGTTCAGCATCCAATTAACGCTGAAACTGTGTTTGGCCACCGGCGTGCTGGTGCATTTTCTGATTGCGGTGTACAAAATCGCCACGCGCACACTCACCGTGGCGTGGAGCAAATACATTCACGCGGCGGTGCTGGTGCAGATGCTGGGCATCGTGCTGCTGGCGAAGACAATGTTCTACATTCACTGAACGCAAAAGCAGCCTGCACTCCGAAAAACCAAGTGCAGGCTGCTTTTTCCATTCCAAATACAACGGATGAACATCAACATGACACAAATATAGTGGATTAAAATTGCAATGATACGGCGTTGGCTCGCCTTGACGTACTACTTGTACGCCTTGCGGCTCGCCATCTTGTCTCATTTTGATTTTAATCCACTATATTTTCACGATTTTCACGACAAGGGTTTCCATGAGCATTAAAGACTGGGCGGAAGGCGAGCGGCCGCGCGAAAAACTGTTGCAGCGCGGCGCGGCGGCGTTGAGCGATGCGGAACTACTGGCAATTTTACTGCGCGTGGGCACGCAGGGCATGAGCGCGGTGGATTTGGCGCGGTCGTTATTGCAGCATTATCAAGGATTAAGCGGCGTGATGACGGCAAGCGCCGCCGAATTGTCGCAACACAAAGGCATGGGCACGGCGGCGTTCGCACAATTTGCCACGGTGCTGGAAATCGGGCGGCGCGTGCTGGGCGAGCAGTTGCAGCAGCAGCCGTTGTTGCAAACGCCGCAGGCTGCCTGTGATTATCTGCGGCTGCGTATCGGGCACGAGCGCGTGGAAGTGAGCCTGGCGCTGTTTTTGGACGCGCAGCAGCGTTTGATTGCGTGCGAAGAATTGTCGCGCGGCACGGTGGCGGAAAACGCGCTGTATGTCCGCGAAGTGGCGAAACGCGCGCTGCACCATCATGCCGTATCGGTGCTGCTGGCGCACAACCATCCTTCGGGCAACGTGCAGCCTTCGGCGGAAGACCGCACGGCCACAGAACGTTTGCAGGCTGCTTTGCAACTGTTGGACATCCAGCTACTCGACCATATTATCGTGGCGGCACAGGATACGTTTTCCTTCGCGCAACACGGTTTGCTGCGTTAAAACGCACCGTTTCCCACGCAAAAAAGCAGCCTGCACCCCGAAAATCCGAGTGCAGGCTGCTTTTTTATCCGCCGCAATGCTTAAAACACCGCGCGCAAAATCAAGAAATTCACCACTGACAAGAACGCCGCGGCCGGCAGGGTAATCACCCACGCCAAGCCGATGGGCTTCATCATTTTCCAGTTGGCATTGCGGTTCACCAAGCCGATGCCCAGCACCGCGCCCACCAAAATATGCGTGCTGGACACGGGTAGCCCCAGCACGGAAGCCCCCATCACCACGCTGGCCGCCGACAATTCCGCCACAAAACCGGAGGACGGGTGCAGCGCCGCCAAATCCTTGCCCACCGTCTGAATCACTTCCTTGCCGATAAACCACAAACCCACAATCAGTGCCACGCCGAACGTGAGCATGGCCACCGGCGGCACGGCGGCGTTGGCATTGATGTTGTTGGTGCGCAACACGTCCATAATCGCGGCAAACGGACCGATGGCATTGGCAATGTCGTTCGCGCCGTGACTGAATGCAAAGCCCGATGCTGTCAGCACCTGCATCCAGGAGAAAATCAAAAACGTGGATTTGGCAACATCTTTGCGTTTCAGGTTTTTGGCATACAGGAAGGTGGCCGACCAAATGCCCGCGCCCAGCATCAAAATCACAAAGCTGCGCGTCAGGTTGCTCATGTTCAAATGCAGGTTGTCCAAACCCTTAAACAGCAACATGGTCGCAATCACCATGCCGCCGACCGCCGAAATGGTCGGCACCCAAGTATAAAGCGCGCGGAACACCTGAATGCTGCTCTTGCGCCGGTCAATTTCGTATAAACCTTTGTAATAATTCGATTCCAATTCGGTGTAATCGAAATCGGGCGAACCGTAAATCTGCGCATCGCGCGCCATGGCAGAAGTGGCTTGGATTTGCTCGGCTTCGTCCAGCGATTCGAAACGCAGGCGGTGTTGCTCTTTATAGGCTTTTTTCTCCGCCTTCACGGCCTTGATTTGCTCTTCCATGCGCGCGTTGTATTCCAGCACATTGCGCTTAATCAGATAAAACAACGCATACGACACCGCCCCGCCCAACAGCGGCGACAGCACCCACGACACAGCAATCGTGCCGATTTTTTCCCATTTCACCAAACTCCAAGGACTGCTGCCACCATCGGCAATGATAAAGCCCAGCGTGAGCGAGCTACCCACGATGCCGCCGATAATCGCGTGCGTGGTGGACACGGGCAGGCCTTTTTTGGTGGCGAACAACAGCCACAATGCTGCCGCCAAAAGCGCCGACATCATGATAAACACCAAATCCAAAGGTTGCAGCGGCATGCTGTCGAGATGGACGATGCCGTTGCGGATGGTGGCGGTCACTTCGCCGCCGGCAATCACCGCGCCGCTGACTTCAAACACCGCCGCAATCAGCAACGCCTGCGGCACGGTCAGTGTGCCGGCACCCACCGAAGTGCCGAACGAATTGGCCACGTCGTTGCCGCCGATGTTGAACGCCATAAACACGCCAAACAAAGTGGCCAGCAGGAACAAGGCGACATGGTTGTATTGCGTGTAACCCAGCCCCCAAAAAACGAAATAGCCGACCATGCCCAGCAATAGGATGATGAAGGCGGCGTTGATTTTCCGCATGGGCGCGTTTTGGTTGGGAGACATGGCAAATCCTGTCGGTAGTTTGAGATGCGCATAGTATAATCGCCAATTATGACGAGAATATGACAAAATCAAACCCGATGAAAAAAAGCAGCCTGCACTTTGACGCAGCGCAAACCGATATTCATGAAAGGAACGCCATGAGCACACGCGCCCAAATCCTGCAATGGTGCGACGAAACCCTGCAAACCGCCCAATTCAAAGACTATGCGCCCAACGGCCTGCAAGTGGAAGGTGCAAACGAAATCCATACCGTCGTGACCGCCGTTACCGCATCGCGCGCGGCGATTGATTTTGCCGCCGCCTGCAACGCGCAAATGCTGCTGGTGCACCACGGCATGTTCTGGAAAAGCGAGCCGCCCGTGATTACCGGCTGGAAGAAACAGCGCATTGCCGCGCTGCTGGCACACAACATCAATCTGGCGGGCTACCATCTGCCGCTGGACGCGCACCCCGTTCTGGGCAACAACGCGCAACTGGCGCAACGCCTGGGCTGGACGCAGACCGCAGCGTTCGGCGAACAAAACCTGCTGAACATCGGTACGCTGCCCGAAGACACGCGCACTTTGGATGCCTTGTGCGCACGCATCGAGCAAACGCTGGGGCGCAAACCCGTGGCCGCAGGCGACCCGAAAAGCAGCCTGCACACCGTGGCATGGTGCACCGGCGGCGCGCAGGGCTATTTCCAACAAGCAGTCGATGCCGGCGCAGACGTTTACATTACCGGCGAAATTTCCGAAGCCCAATACCATCTTGCCCGTGAAACCGGCACCGTCTTCATCAGCGCCGGCCACCACGCCACCGAACGCTACGGCGTGCAGGCTTTGGGCAACGCGCTGGCCGCCGAATTCGGGCTGGACGTCCGCTTCTTTGACGAAGACAACCCCGCATAAACCAACCACGCGCGCCACGCAGGTAAAAATTTCCCGGCCGCGTCAATTTTTACTTGCATTCGCCCGCGTTTTTTCGTTTAATCGCGCTGCCGCCCAAGCGTTTGGATTCAGCTTTCGCAACGAAGGCTAAAAGCGTCCCAAACGGCATCGAGGCAGCCTGCACTTTCATCACCGGCACGCCTGCTTTTCCACTTCACCAACAGGAATCTGAAACAATGAACAAAACATTTTTGGTTTCCGCATTGGCTGCCCTGGTTTTGGGAGCGTGCGGCGGATCGAACGAACACAACACTGCTCATCAACATTCCGGCGCGTCCGGCGTGCAGGCTGCTTCCGATGCAGACGACAACGCATCCGGCAATCAGGAAGCCACCGGCGAACTGAACCTTTATGTTTGGTCGGACTATGTCGCGCCCGCCACCATTGAAGCCTTCGCCAAAGACACCGGCATCGAAATCAACCAAGCCTTCTACGACAGCAACGAAGTGCTGGAAGCCAAAGTGCTGACCGGCAAATCGGGCTTCGACTTGGTCGCACCGTCCATTTCCAACGTCGGCCGCCAAATTAAAGCGGGCGCGTACCGCCCCATCGACAAAAGCCAAATCCCGAACTACAACAATATCGACCCCGAACTGCTGAAACTGATGAGCCAAGTCGATCCGGGCAACAAATACGCCGTGCCGTATTTCTGGGGCATCAACACGCTGGCCATCAACACCGAACAAGTGGCCAAAGCCTTGGGCGACACGCCGATGCCCGCCAACGAATGGGATTTGGTCTTCAATCCGCAATACACCGCCAAACTGAAAAGCTGCGGTATCAGCTTCTTCGACAGCCCCACCGAGCAATATCCGCTGGTGCTGAAATACATGGGCAAAGACCCGAACAGCGACAACCCCGCTGATTTGGAAGCCGCCAACGCCCTGCTCAAACAAGTGCGCGGCGACGTGAAACGCTTCAGCTCTTCGGGCTATATCGACGGCTTGGCCAACGGCGATTTGTGCGTGGCCATCGGCTACGGCGGCGATTTGAACATTGCCAAACGCCGTGCGCAGGAAGCGGGCGGCAAGCACAACATTCAGGTACTCGCACCCAAAACCGGCGTGGGCATTTGGATTGACTCGTTCATGATTCCGAAAGATGCGAACAACGTGGCCAATGCGCACAAATACATCAACTACACGCTGGACCCGAAAGTGGCAGCGCAAAACGGCAACTTCGTGACCTACGCCCCCGCCAGCAAACCGGCGCGCGAGCTGATGCAGAAAGAATTCAGCGACAGCCCATCCATTTTCCCGAGCGATGAAGTGAAAGCACAAAGTTTCGTAGTGCTGCCGAAATCACCCGAAATGGTGAAACTGCAAACGCGCCTGTGGCAAAGTTTGAAGGCTGGTCAATAAACCCGCCGCAGCAAAATCCGCACATGAAAAAGCAGCCTGCACTTTCTTCGTTGCAAAGTGCAGGCTGCTTTTCGGTTCGCCGACCGCCTTCATTGCTTTATCATCGCATGTCGCTGCAAACATTCGTGCGCGGGCGATTGGGCAGGCAGCCTGCACAGCCATTGCACCAACCGCGTGGCGGCATCGCTTTGCGCATACAGATACTGCTGCCATTGCCGTGCGGCGCGTTGCCATGCTTCGCGGTGCAGCAGCAATGTGCGCCATGCTTCGGCACGTTCGCCGTCCGACAACGTATGCGCGCCGTTCAGTTCCAGCGACAACACGGTGTGCGCCCGCACAATGTCGTCCGCCGCCTGCGCCTGCCGCCAATAGAGTTGCCAAAAAGCGTCCAGTTTGTCCAAATGCGCCTGCGCTTCCTGCGGGTAAATGTGCCAGAAAAACGGCCTGCCCGATAATTGCGCGCGCACAAAGCTGTCTTCGCCGCGGATGATTAACACGTCGTGCTGCTGCAACAGCCGGTCAAATTCGCTTTGCGGCACGAAATCCTGTCGGCAGACGTGCAGGCTGCTTTTGGCCGCGCCGCCGTGTTCGGTCAAATCATTCGGCAGGCTTTGCCACACGGGGTTGCCGGCAACGTGCAATGTGATGGGCTGCGGCGCGTCCTGCCAGGCGGCGCACCATTTCGCCCACACGCCGCCAGCATAACCGAAGGCGAACAGGTGCAGGCTGCTTTCTCCTTCGCCACGGCGCGGCACATCGGGCGGCGTATCGGTTTCGCGCAGCAGGCCGCCGCTTTCGGGCACAAAGCCCATTTGCCAGAAATATTTGGGATAGCCGTCCGCTTGCAGGCTGCTCATGGCGTGGGTGCGGACCGCCCAGTCTTCCGCGCTCAAATATTCCCAATTCAACCACACGGCGCGGGTTTGGCGGATGGCGGCCAACACGGTGTCGGGCAAATCGCAGGCAAAGGTTTCGATGACGATGTGCGGCGCGGGAATGCCCTGCATATCCGCATGTACGCCTGCCTGCCACGCGCGCAGTTCAATGCCGCCATGCCGTGCAGGCAGCTTTTCGGGCGCATCGGGCACGATGGTGCGCAGCGCCGCCAAATCGTCCAGCCACAGGCACACCTGCCAACCCAGCCGCTGCTGCAACTGGCGCGCCAGCCGCCACGACACGCCGATATCGCCGAAATTGTCGATAACGGTACAAAACAGCCAGCACACGGGAATGGAAGTCGGATTTTTCATAAAACAGAAAGGAAACAGATGATTGCGTTGATTCAAAGGGTGCGGCAGGCCAGCGTTGCCGTGCAGGGGGAAACGGTGGGGCAAATCGGCGGCGGATTGCTGGTGCTGCTGGGCGTGGAGCGGGACGACACGCCTGAAAAGGCGGACAAACTGCTGCGAAAAGTGCTGGCATACCGCGTATTCGCCGATGAAGCGGGCAAAATGAACCTGTCGTTGCAGCAAGTGTGCGCTTCGGGCGGCACGGCGGGTTTGCTGGTGGTGTCGCAGTTTACTTTGGCAGCGGACACACAAAAAGGCCTGCGCCCGAATTTTTCGCCGGCGGCAGCACCCGAAACGGCGCGCGAACTGTATGACGATTTCTGCCGCAAAGCCGCGCAATCCGTGCCGACCGAATGCGGCCGCTTCGGTGCGGAAATGCAGGTGTCGCTGGTGAATGACGGGCCGGTAACGTTTTGGTTGCAGGTATAGTGGATTAAAATCGCAATGATACGGCGTTGGCTCACCTTGACGTACTACTTGTACGCCTTGCGGCTCGCCGCCTTGTCTCATTTTTATTTTAATCCACTATATAACGCATCGGGCAACCATCCCATCGACCAACAATCAAAGTGCAGGCTGCTTTTGCCGTATTTAAAAGCAGCCTGCACTTTTTCCGCCCAGCTTATTCCGCCTGCTCTTCAAAACCCACGATTTCCAGCCCGAAGCCAGTCAGCCCGTTCATGGCGGAAGGTTTGCCCAGCACGCGCATTTTGCTCACGTTCAGCCCCGCCAGAATCTGCGCGCCGATGCCATACGTTTTCCGGTCCCATTTTTTGACTTGGAAACTGTTTTTCGGCAACGTGCGTTCCAGCAGCGCGCCGCCGTCTTCCGTGCGGTGCAGCAGAATCAGCACGCCTGCGTCCGCCGCCTGAATGCGTTGCAGCGCGGCCGGCAGGTTCCATGTGTGGTTCGGGTCGAACTGGATAAAGTCCATCGCGCTGAACGGCTCGTGCACGCGCACCAGCGTTTCGGCGGCAGTGGCTGGGTTGCCTTTCACCAAGGCCAAATGCGTGTCGCCGTTGAGCTTGTCCACATAAACATGCTGGCGGAACGTGCCCCAAGGCGTATTCACCACCGTATCGTCCATTTCTTCCAACAGGCTTTCGGTGCGGCTGCGGTATTCGATCAAATCGGCAATCGTCCCGATTTTCAAACCGTGCGTTTCGGCAAATTCCAACAATTCGGGCATGCGCGCCATCGTGCCGTCGTCGTTCAGGATTTCGCAACACACGCCCGCGCCGGTGAGCTCCGCCAAATGCGCCAAATCCACCGTGGCTTCGGTGTGGCCGGCACGCACCAGCACGCCGCCTTTTTGCGCGCGCAAGGGAAAAATATGGCCGGGCTGCACGATATCACCGGGCTGCACGTTCGGCGACACGGCGGTTTGGATGGTGAGCGCGCGGTCGGCGGCGGAAATACCGGTGGTGGTGCCGTGCGCCGCTTCAATCGACACGGTGAAATTCGTGCCGTATTGCGTGCCGTTTTGCTGCGTCATCATCGGCAGGCCGAGTTTTTCCACCAATGTGTCTTCCATCGGCAGACACACTAAGCCGCGCGCGTGTTTAATCATAAAATTGATGGCCTGCGGCGTGACAAACTGCGCGGCCATGATGATATCGCCTTCGTTTTCGCGGTCTTCGGCATCGGTAATGACGACCATTTTGCCGGCTTTGATGTCGGCAATGATTTCGGGGATGGGGGAAATGTGCATGATAGTGTCCTTTTGTGCGCCGATATTGCGTAGAATGAAATTTCCCTTCGCAGCTGTCCGCGTTGGCGCACCCTGTATCGGCTGACGGGTTATTTCATGATAAACAGGGCGATTGTACGACATTTGCCCACGCCCCAAAACCCCAAAAAGCAGCCTGCACTTTTGCCGCACCCATCCTGTTGTTTACAATCAAGACATTTATTCTTTGCCCGATTTAACGCAAACATCGGCAGCCGCTAATTTTCTCCTAATTCTGCCGCCGTATCATGCACCCATCGACACAGCGGATTCGCTTCCGCAACATTTTTCCCACCCTTGATAAAGGATAAACACCATGAACAAACTGATTAAATCCACCCTGGTTCTGGCCATGATGGCTGTTGCAACGCCCGCGCTGGCCGACAACGACGATTACATTTACGCGCAAAACCGCGGACAATACATTTCCTACGAAGCGGCGGCGCAGAAAGCCGTGGCGCACGTGGGCGGCGGCTTTACCAAAGATGTGGACTTCGAATACAAATCGTACAACAACCGCGCCTTCTTCGAAGTGAAAGTGATTAATAAAAACGGCCAGGAATACGACGTGATTATCGACGCGAAATCCGGCAACGTGTTGTCCGCCAAGCGCGATTACTTCGACTGATTTGCCCGCATATTCACAGCGGCACGATACGGCTCATCCGGCGTATCGTGCCGCTGCTGTTTTTTCAGATGGCAAAAGCAGCCTGCACATTCCGCCCGTCCAAATCGCACAGCGAAAATGCTAAAATAAACCGTCTGCGGCTTCGTCCGCGCATTCTGCAAAGAGAAAGGGTTTGAAATGACGATTTATTTTTTGGGCGGCGGCAATATGGCCACGGCAATTGTGGCAGGCCTGTGCCGCGCGGGACGCAACAGCGAAATCCACGTTGCCGACAATAATCCCGACCAACGGGCGCGTTTGGCGGCGCAATACGGCGTGCAGGTATCGGCAACCCTGCCCGAACTGTGCGCCGATGACGTGTTGGTGCTGGCCGTGAAGCCGCAGGACATGCAGGCTGCCTGCGCCGCCATCCGCCCCAACGGCGCTTTGGTGCTGTCGATTGCGGCCGGCTTGGGTGTGGACACTTTGTCGCGCTATTTGGGCGGCACGCACCGCATCGTCCGCGTGATGCCGAATACGCCGGCCAAAGTCGGCCTTGGGGTGGCCGGGCTGTTTGCTGCGCCGGGTGCAAGCGCCGCCGACCGCCAAACCGCGCAAGCCATTTTCGCCGCGTCCGGGCAGACCGTGTGGCTGGACGATGAAGCGCAAATGCACGCCATCACGGGCATTTCCGGCAGCGGCCCGGCCTATGTTTTTTACCTGATGAACGCCTTGCGGCAGGCAGCCTGCGAATTAGGTTTCGATACTGACACCGCGCGCACTTTGAGTTTGCAGACATTCAAAGGCGCGGTGGCGCTGGCGGAACAATCGGGCGAAGATTTTGACGTGTTGCAGGCACAAGTCACCAGCAAAGGCGGCACCACGTTTGCCGCGCTGGAATCGTTCCGCGCGCACAAAGTGGCGGAGCATATCCGCGAAGGCGCGCACGCGGCGGCGGCACGGTCACAGGAATTGGCGCAGTCGTTGGGTTAAACGGCATTTGATGACCATAAATCAAAGTGCAGGCTGCTTTTGGCGAATATCCATTCATCCAAAAGCAGCCTGCACTTTTTGCCGCAGCATTATTTCCGTTTTGCCGCGCACGGGCCCACGCCCGAAATCTCGTCCTGCCGCGCCTCAATCCATGTTTCGCACGCCGCCATCAATTCTGTCTCGCTGCCCGACGTATGCGCAATCGGCGCGCCAATTACCACATCAATCGTGCCGGGATATTTCAAAAACGAATTGCGCGGCCAAAACTCGCCGCTGTTGAGCGCCACAGGCACGATGTCCATTTCAAACAGTTTCGCCATGCGCGCGCCGCCCAATTTGTAGCGGCCGCGTTCGCCCGCCTTCATCCGCGTGCCTTCGGGGAAAATCACAATCCAAAAACCTTGGTTTTTGCGCACCATGCCCTGCTCCATCAACAACCGTGTGGCATGCGCGCCGGCCTTGCGGTCGATGCCGATGGTGCCGCCCAGCTTCAACGCCCAGCCGAAAAACGGAATGCGGAACAGCTCTTTTTTGGCGACATATGTCTGCCACGGAAAAACCTGCTGCAACATCAGCGTTTCCCAGCCGCTTTGGTGTTTGCAGCAGATAATGCACGGATTTTTCGGGATATTTTCCGCACCGCGCACGGTGTAGCGCAGCCCGACCACATGCTCCAGCGTCCACAGCAGCAGCGCCGTCCACGCCTTGCCGACACGGTTCACGCCCTTGGGAAACGGCGCGGCAATCACGGCGCATACAAACATCAGCGGCATGGTGGACACCAGCACGAACCAGTAAATCAGGTTTTTTATGTAAATCATAGCGTTCTTTTTATAGTGGATTAAAATAAAAATGAGACAAGGCGGCGAGCCGCAAGGCGTACAAG
>ERZ773008.391-NODE-391-length-31463-cov-9.667792_pt1 | contig 31463 bp, 25 predicted proteins | sample MGYA00580664_ERZ773008 | MGnify/ENA primary metagenome ERZ773008 (study PRJEB29015, sample SAMEA2738016) | human oral metagenome | biome: human oral; feature: human-associated habitat; material: dental | place: China | collected 2048 ...
GGCCGCCCGCCGCGGGCGTGCCCGTATCCCGAGGGTTGCGGGGCGGCCGCCCGCTGGTCCTGCGGGATCTCGCGCCGCATGGCGCGTCGCTGCTCCTCGGCCCGGGCGCGCAGCGCGGCGGTCGGGTCGGGCCGGGCCCCGGAGTCGGACGCCGCCCCGTCATCGGGCGCAAGCCGATTCTCCCGCGTGCGCCGGTCGGATCCCTCCTCCGACCGGCGCTCGGGCGAGGGGTCGTCGAGCTCCGAGTCGTCGAACAGCAGCGACCCCATGAGCGGATCGCCAAGCACGGAGCCGAAAGGGGCCTCATCGAAATCCAGGTCATCGGCCTCCCAACCGATGGGGGCCCAGGAGTCCGAGTCAACGTCTTCGCGAACTGGCGGCGTGGTCATGGGTCCAGGATCTCACGCCGAGCCGATTCCGGGTCCCTTCCGGGCCGGGCCCCCGAGCCGGGCTCCCTCCACGCCGGACCCCCGAGCCGCCCCCCCCTCCACGCCGGGCCCCTTCCGTAGCGGCTCCGCGCCCATTCCGCGCCGACGTGACGCCGAGATTCCTGTCGATCTCACCATGGAGCGGCTCCGCGCCCATCCCGGGCCGACTCCGACCCCCGCGCCCCGCCCGTCATCGATCCAGCCACGGACTCGGAGCGGCCGGGACACCACTTGACACCCCTACCCCCTAGGGGTACTTTCGCCATTGCCTCGACGGAGGCTCGCAGGCGCGAAGGGAGTGAGGTCGCATGGCCGGCTACACGGGCACCAAGGACGACTACCTCAAGCGGCTGCGCCGCATCGAGGGGCAAATCCGCGGCATCTCCCGCATGGTCGAGGCGGACACGTACTGCATCGACGTCCTCACTCAAGTCGCGGCGGCCACCAAGGCCCTCCAAGCCGTCAGCCTCGGCCTGCTGGAGGACCACATGAGCCACTGCGTCATCCACGCCGCCCAGTCCTCCGACGCCGAGGGCCAGGCCAAGATCCGCGAGGCGTCCGACGCGATCGCCCGCCTCGTGCGGTCCTGAACGCACAACCCAAGGAGCACACCCATGTCCGAGTTCACAGCCGACGGCACCGACCGCACCACCACCCTCAAGCTTTCGGGCCTGACCTGCGACCACTGCGTCACCCACGTCACCGAGGAGCTCAAGAGCCTCGACGGCGTCAAGAACGTCTCCGTCGTCCTCGACAAGGGCGGCCAGTCGGTGGCCACCGTGGTCTCCGACGTCGTCCTGAACGACGCCGCGCTGGCGGCGGCCATCGATGAGGCCGGCGACTACACCCTCGACGCCGTCGAGCGCGACGTCGTCTGAGGGCCCCGCCCCACCCCGTGCCGACTCGCCGACGGCGGCTCCGCGCGCACGTGGTGCGGGACGCACGTCCCGCACCACGACCGGCTGCCCCCTCCCCGACACGCCCGGGCCCGGTTCCCCGTCCAGGTGGACCGCGGCGCAGTGTCCGCGCCCGCCTGGATCGCAGCCTCCCCGGTTCCCCGTCCAGGTGGACCGCGGGACCGCCGGAGCTCCTCCCCCGGCGCGCCCGGCGGGCCCAGCCACTCACGTCCAGGAGTCTGATCCATCATGACCCGAACCACCGGCATCGCCACCGCTCCCGCGGGCACCGCCGACGCGACCGGCCTGCGCGCCATCGACCTGACCGTGGAGGGCATGACCTGCGCATCATGCGTGGCGCGCGTGGAGAAGAAGCTGTCCAAGCTCGACGGCGTGAGCGCCAGCGTCAACCTCGCCACCGAGTCCGCCCGTGTCACCGCACCCGCCGCGATCTCCGACGACGACCTGCTCGCCGCCGTCGCCCGAGCCGGTTACACCGCCACCGTCATGTCGTCGGCCGCGTCATCGACGCCCCCGGCCTCCGGCGACCGGCATCCGGGTGATTCCTCCGCGGCGGGCGCCGTAAGATCCGTGAGCGACGCCCCGAGCGACCGCGCCGAAGAGGAGGCCGGCCCACCGGACGCGACCGGCCCGACGGGCGCCGAGCGAGGACCGAACGGGGCCGTCGGCCGGGGGACGACCCCCCGGGACGTCGCAGCGACCGACGAGCCCCCAGCCCCGCGCATCGGGGCCTCTCAGGTCGCCCGGGCCGCCGATCTGCGCATGCGCCTGACCTACAGCCTCATCCTGTCCGTCCCCGTCATGGCGATCTCCATGATCCCGGCCCTCCAACTACCCGGCTGGCAGTGGACGGTCGCCCTCATGGCGATGCCGGTGGCGACCTGGGGCGCCTGGCCCTTCCACAGGGCCGCCGCCCGCGCGCTGCGCCACGGCTCCTTCACCATGGACACGCTCGTGTCCCTGGGGGTGGTCGCCGCTTCCGCCTGGAGCCTGTGGGCGCTGGTCTGGGGAGGCGCCGGGGAGATCGGCATGCGCATGACCATGGAGCTCATGCCGCGCCACCAGGGCCACGCGGCGCACATGTACTTCGAGTCGGCCGCCTGGGTCACCACCTTCCTCCTGGCGGGCCGCTACGCCGAGGCCCGCGCCCGGTACCGCTCCGGCGACGCCTTGCGCGCCCTGCTCGAACTCGGCGCCAAGGAGGCCGTGCGGGTGCGCCTGACCTCGCCGTCGGGCTCCGCCGACGCGATCGATGTCCTGGACGACGACGGCGCCCCCCGCGCCGACGCCGACCGCGCCGAGGAACGAGTGCCGGTCGATGCGCTGCGGGCGGGCGACCTGCTGACGGTGCGGCCCGGGGAGAAGATCGCCACCGACGGCGTCGTCGTCAAGGGCCGCTCCGCGGTGGATGCCTCCATGCTCACCGGCGAGTCGGTGCCCGTCGAGGTCGGGATCGGCGACGCCGTCGCAGGCGGCTGCGTCAACACCTCCGGCTCGCTGCTGGTGCGGGCCACCGCCGTCGGCGAGGGCACGACCCTGGCCCGCATCGGAGCCATGGTCACGGCCGCCCAGGCGGGCAAGGCCCCGGTGCAGCGCCTGGCCGACCGGATCTCGGGGGTGTTCGTGCCCGCCGTGCTCATCCTGTCGGCCGCGACCCTGGCCGGCTGGCTCCTGACGGGGCAACCGGTGCAGCAGGCCCTCATGGCGGCCGTCGCCGTGCTCGTCATCGCCTGCCCGTGCGCACTGGGCCTGGCCACGCCCACGGCCCTGCTGGTGGGCTCGGGGCGCGCCGCCCGGCTCGGCGTCGTCATCAAGGGGCCCGAGGTGCTGGAGTCCACCCGCGCCCTGGACACGATCGTGCTGGACAAGACCGGCACCGTGACGCAGGGCCGCATGAGCCTGGACGCCTCCGACGACGACGCCATCACAGTCGCCGACGGCACCGATCGCGCCGAGGCGCTGCGCCTGGCGGGCGCGCTCGAGGCGGCCAGCGAGCACCCCGTGGCCGCCGCCATCGCGCAGGCCGCCCGCGCCGCCGGATCGGGCTCCGGGGCCGACCCCGGAGCCGGTGCCGACACCGGTGAAGGCGGTGGGACCGACGCCGGGATGTCCAGCGGGACGAGCGCCGAGGCGCCATCCGGGTCGGGCGTCCGCCCGACCCCGCCGGCCCGCGTGGAGGACTTCTCCAACCATGAGGGCCGGGGCGTGACCGGACGCGTGGAGGGCCGCGAGGTCGCCGTCGGCCGCCCGACCTGGATCGCCGAGCGCGGCATCGGGATCCCCGAGTCGCTGGAGAAGGCCCTGGGAACCGCTCAGGACTCGGGTGCCACCGCCGTCGTGCTCGCAGCCGCCCCGCGTTCCGGCGGGGACGGAGCGGAGGGCCGGCCCTTGACCGCGATCGCCGTCCTGGCGGTGCGCGACACGGTGCGCCCGAGCTCGCGCGCCGCGATCGCCGACCTGCGCGCGCTGGGAGTGCGGCCGGTTCTGCTCACCGGGGACAACGCCCGCGCCGCCGCGCGCGTGGCCGCCGAGGTCGGGATCGCGGGCGAGGACGTGCGCGCCGACGTGCTGCCGGGCGACAAGCGCGACGTCATCGCCGAGCTGCAGGGCCGGGGACGGGTCGTCGGCATGGTCGGAGACGGTGTCAATGACGCGGCGGCCCTGGCGCAGGCGGGCACGCGCGGCCTCGGCTTCGCCATGGGCACGGGCACCGACGTGGCGATCGAGGCCGCCGACATCACGCTCGTGCGCGCCGACCTGGACGCGGTCGTCGCGGCGATCCGAGTCAGCCGGGCCACGCTGCGCGTCATCAAGCAGAACCTGTTCTGGGCCTTCGCCTACAACGTGGCCGCGATCCCGCTGGCCGCCGCGGGGCTGCTCAACCCGATGATCGCCGGCGCCGCCATGGCGGCCTCCAGCATCATCGTGGTGGCCAACTCCCTGCGCCTGCGCCGCGCGGGCTCCGAGGCCGGGGCGGGCTCCGAGGCCGGGACGTAGCCCTTCGCCGAGATCGGTTCAGTTCCGCACCGAGATCGGTCCGGGCTCGCGGTTCGCGACGCGAGGCCGCTCGCTCGGCACGACCGACCAGCCATTGGGGAGCACGCCCGGCTATGCTCCCGGACGCGTGGGACCGGTTGGAGCGCAGATGTGTCCAAATCTGCCACAAAGGCGTCGCGAGCCGACACAGGCGACGGAGAAAAGCCCGGAATACCAACGATTTTCTTCGAGCATTCCGACCGGTCCCGGGCCTTTGTGGCAGATTTGGACACGGGACCGCCACAGGCTCGGGCATCAGGGCCGCCCTGGCCGCCGTCTGGGGTCGAGGAGGCGCTCACGATATCTCCGCACCGCCGGGCGCACCGAGCCCGCCGAGCGCGCTTCGACGAGGCTGGCATTTCGGCGCGAGTCCGACGACGGCGCCGCCCGACTCGCGCCGAAATGCCCGACTCGACGCCCCGAGGCTCGACGGCGGAACCCGGCGGCATTGCGCGCCGCCGCCCCGCATCCTCACGCCGTCGGCGCGGGCCCCCGACGGAGACACGAGCCCCGGTGAATGAGGCGGACGGGAAGCACGGTCCGCTTCACCGAACCGCCAGCACCGCCATCCGCGGCACCGCGGGCACGGGCACGGGCACGGGCCAGAATCCGCTCGGCAGCCAGAGCCCCCATCTCCGCGGGATCCTGGTCCACGACGCACACCGGGATCGCGATCGAGGACGCCATGGGGAAGTCCCCGAAGGAGACCAGCGAAAGACCAGCGGCGAGCAGCGGCGGGACGAGCAGCATGGTGCACGCGGCATTGGATGAGAACACGGCGGTAGGGGGCTCCGCGAGTCCGGTGATCCCGCGGATCGCCTCATCCGCCGTCCGCTCATCGACAACGCCGAGGCGCTCGAACTCGGGCCGGCAGTCCAGTCCGTGCTCGCGCAGGACCTCCCGGTGGACGCGCAGCCGCTCACGCGTGGTGGGCAGGTCGGAGCTGTCGCCGGTGAAGGCGATGCGCCTGTGGCCGTGCTCGATGAGGTGCTCGACGGCGAGCCGGACCCCCGCGGCGTCATCGTGGTGGATGACGTCGGAATCGTGGCCGACCGGCTCCCGATCCACGAACACGACCGGGAGCCCGGCGGCGGTGACATCGAGATAGCCCTGGTCGGGCCCGACCGGCGCCATGATGAGACCGCTCGGAGCCCGACGCAGGAGGTTGCGCACAACATCCTCCTCCCGGTCCGGGTCGTGACCCAGGCTCGCGACGAGGGTCGACATGTCCGCCTCGCGCGCGACGGCGTCGACGGCGCTCACGATCACGGCGAAGAACGGATCCCCGACGTCGGGGACGGCGATGCCGAGCACCGGGACCCTCCCCGACCGGAAGACCCCGGCGATCGGGTTCGCGACGTAACCGAGATCCCGCATCACGCCGCGCACCCGCTCGCGGGTCTCGGGACGCACGTGCGGATCGTCATTGAAGACGCGGGAGACGGTCTTCTGGCTCACTCGCGCGCGCGCGGCCACCTCGCGCATGGTGACCATCGGGCCTCCTGGGGCTCGGGACGGGGCGGACGGGGACTCATTGAACCACGCTCAACCGCGGGCGACGGCGCCCGGCCGCGCGCAGGCCTCCAGGGCGACCGCGCCCGGGCGGGGGCCGTCCGTCGGCCGCGCACTCGGGAGGGGCCCTGCGGAACGCGGCCATGAGCCTGGTCGAGGGCGACCGTCGGCCGCGCACTCGGGAGGGGCCCGTCGCGGCGGAGGCTGCGGCTACGGCGATGGCGCAGCGGCCGCGCGCCCGGCCGTCGGCCCGTACCTGCGCACCCGGCCGCGCCCGCCCGTCAGCGGTTGGTGTAGCCGCCGTCGATCGGTAGGCTCACGCCGGTGATCATGGCCGCATCGTCGCTGAGCAGGAAGACGATGGGCCCGGCGATGTCGTCCTCGGTGGCCCAGCGGCCCAGGGGCATCTGCTCCAGGTAGGGGCCCTCGATCTCCGGCTTGCCCCAGTACCAGGCGGACATGGGCGTCATGACGACGGTCGGGTTGACGCCATTGACGCGAATGCCGTGCTCGCCGAGCTCCAGAGCGGAGACCCGCGTGATGTTGTCCAGCGCGGCCTTGGAGGAGCCGTAGGCGATGTGCCCCTTGAGCCCCACCAGGCTCGCCTGGCTGGACACGTTGACGATGGCTCCGCCCCGCCCCACGCGCACCATCTCCCGCGCGGCGTACTTCGTCACGAGCAGCGCGCCGCGGGCGTTGATGGCCATCACCTTGTCGAAGACCTCGACGTCGGCCTCCAGCGGCGTCTCGATGGCCCCGCCCCAGCCCCCGCAGTTGACGACGCCGTACAGGTCGCGGCCCTCGATCGCCCCGCGGACGCTGCCCTCATCGGTCAGCTCGAAGGGCAGGGGCCGCGCGCCGGTCTCGTCGGCCAGGGCCGCCAAGGCCTCCTCATCGCGCCCGCCCGCAAGGACGGTCGCGCCGCGCGCCCGCAGACGCCGGACGGTCGCACCGCCGATGCCTCCGCTCGCGCCGGTCACCAGAATCGTGCGTCCATTGAAGAAGTCGTCCATGAGTGCCTCCTTGCATCCCTCGCATTCCTCCCGCGGGGTACCCGGGAGCGCCAGTGCATCCGGCGTCGGTGACGACAGTCCAACACGGCATGACTCCGGTGTCATTATGGCACCGATCACGATTGATTCCGGTGTCATAGGCGATTAGCGTTCGAATCACTCGGACTGCCGGATCACCCGTCGCCGAAGCGAACCGCCGCGCCGGAGCGCACCACCGCACCACCGCACCAGCGCGTCGGAGCAGCGGCGCACCGGCGCGCTCAACGAGGAGGAGCCATGCGCGAGACACCGGGCGGCTCTCGCCGCCCCGCCGGCCGGGACGACCGTTCCGCGCCCGACCAGACTCGGATCGAGGACCTGTCCCTGGCCGTCGATCTGGCCAACGCTCTCGCCGCCCGGGCGGCGAGAGCGGGCGGACGGGTCATCCTGGGGATCATCGGACCGCCGGGGTCCGGCAAGTCGACAGTCGCCCGGAAGATCGTCCAGGCGGTGGGGGACGACGCCGTCCTGGTCCCCATGGACGGCTTCCACCTCGCGCAGGAGGAGCTCGTCCGTCAGGGGAGCCGCGACCGGATGGGAGCCCCCGACACCTTCGACGTCGGCGGCTTCGCATCACTCCTGACCCGTCTGCGCCGCCAGGACGAGGAGGTCGTCTACGCCCCCGATTTCGACCGCTCCATCGAGAAGCCGATCGCCGGATCGATCGCGATCCCGCGCCGCGTGCCGCTCGTCGTCACCGAGGGCAACTACCTGCTGCACGACGACGACGGCTGGCGGGTCATCGCCCCACTGCTCGACACCACGTGGTACGTGGAGGCGCCCCGGGCCCTGCGGACGGAGCGGCTCGTGGCCAGGCGCATCGCGCACGGCGACGACCCCGCCCACTCGGAGCAGTGGGTGCGCACGGTCGACGCGCGCAACGCGCGGACCGTCGAGCGCACCCGCGCCCTCGCCGATGTCGTGCTGGAGCGGGGGAAGGGGGCCACGAGCATCGCACTGACGGCCTCGTCCCTGCCCCGCCTGGACGAGTCCGTCGCCGTCCCCGACTACGACCGCCGGACCGGGGACCGCCAGATCGTCCACCTCGGCGTCGGCGGCTTCCACCGCGCCCACCTCGCCCAGTACATCGACCGCCTCCGCCGGGGCGGGGACCTGCGCTGGCGGCTCGTCGGGGTCGGCGTCCTGGAGCACGACCGGGCCCTGCGCGACGCGCTCGCGGCGCAGGACGACCTCTACACCCTGGTCACGGTCGATCCCGACGGGAGCGAGCACGCCCGCGTGATCGGCGCGCTCTCGCAGTACCTGTTCGCCCCCGAGGAGCCGCGGGCCGTCATCGACGCGCTGGCGGACCCGCGGACCCGGATCATCTCCATGACGATCACCGAGGGAGGCTACGAGACCGACGGCGCGGGCGCGTTCTCCCCCCGCTCCGAGGCCGTGCTCGCCGATCTCGCGGCGGATGACGGCGCAGCGCCGGGCAGCGCCCTGGGCCTCGTCGTCGCCGCGGTGGAGCGTCGCAGGCTCGCCGGCGCCGGAGGCGTGACGATCATGAGCTGCGACAACCTGCCTCGCAACGGCGAGGCCGCCCGGGAGGCGGTGCGCGGCTTCGCGCTGCGCCGCGCCCCCGACCTCGCGCCCTGGATCGACGAGCACGTCGACTTCCCCGGCTCCATGGTCGACCGCATCACGCCCGCGACCACCGATCGCACCAGGATGGACCTCACCGAGCACTTCGGCGTCGAGGACGCCTGGCCCGTGCGCGCCGAGTCCTTCATCCAGTGGGTGGTCGAGGACCGATTCCGCGCGGGGCGACCCGCCTTCGAGGACGTCGGGGCGCGCGTCGTCGAGGACGTCACCCCCTACGAGCGGATGAAGCTGCGCCTGCTCAACGCCTCCCATCAGGCGCTGGGCCACCTCGGCCTGCTCGCCGGGCGCACCATGGTGCACGAGGCCATGCAGGACGCGGACATCGCGGGGTTCGTCGGCAGCTACATGCGCCACGAGGCGCTGCCGACGCTCGGTTCCGTCCCCGGCATCGACCTGGAGGCCTACTGCCGGTCCCTGGAGGAGCGCCTCGCCGGGGAGGCGGTGCGCGACACCCTGGACCGTCAGGTGGTGGACGCCTCCGACCGGCTGGCGACCTTCCTTGCCCCCGTCATCCGGGATCGCATCGCCGCGGGCGACGGCGTCGGGCACGGGGCCCTCATACTGGCCGGCTGGCGCCAGCGCCTCGACGACTTCGAGCGCTCCGGCGCCGACGCCCGGGAGCTGCCCGACCCGCTGCGCGACCGGCTCCTGGACGCCGTGCGCGAAGATCGCGACCGGCCCGGCGCATTCCTGGATCTGCCGGAAGTGCTCGGCGACCTCGCCTCCTCGCCCGAGCTGCGGGCCGCCTTCCTGCGCGCCCGCCAGCATCTGGTCGCCGAGGGGCTGCGCTCGGCCCTGAGGGCGGCGACGACCGCGAGGCCCTGAGACGAGCCCGGAGACCGCCATGGCAGCCCGGCTCCTTCGCCGAGATCGGTCCGGTTCCGCGCCGAGATCGGTCCGGTTCCGCGTCGAAATCGGTTCAGTTCCGGCTCGAGATCGGTCCGGTTCCGCGCCGAGATCGGTCGAGTTCCGGCTCGAGATCGGTCCGGCGACCCGCGCTCGGTTGCCGGGGCTGCGGGGCCGGCCCCAGAGCCCGAGCCGACGGCGGACCCCGTCACCCGAAACCGGGGTGGCGCCCGGACGGACCGTCCCGAACCGCTCACGCCGGACGACGCCGCACCCCCAGCCCCCGCCCCGGAGCCAGCTCCTCGACAAGAGCCGCAGTACGGGGATCGACCCGGCGCAGGTCATCGGCCCCGGACAGATCGAGAAGGGCGTTCACTCGTGCGGCGAGCCAGTCCTGGCCCGACGCGGCGGCCAGGCGCAGGTCGTCCCGCCACAGGCGCTGGTCGAGATCGACCACCTGGAGTCCCACCGCGATCGCTCCGGCGGCCCCGTCGGGGTCGTCATCGCCCAGGAGGACGGCGACGCGATGGGCGGCGTCGGTGATGAGCCCCTCGGACTCGTGGGTGGTGCGCAGGCGGGCGAGCCACCCGTAGCGGCCCTGGTCGGCGCCCTGGCACACGGGGCCGCGCACGAGTCGCAGCGCCTCCTGGAGCAGGCGGAGCTCCTCCTCGTCGCCCCCTCGCGCCTCAGCGCGCCGGGCCGCCGCCAGCAGGCCGCGGAGCACGTCCCAGTCCACGGCCACGTCGGGGGCGAGTGTCAGCCTGCCCTCGGCGTCCTCGCGCAGGTGGTCCGCCCCGGTCTCGTCGCGCCCCAGCCAGGAGCGGAGCCGATCGATCGAGGCCGCCACGACGTCGCCCGTCACGCCCAGCGGCCAGATCATGGATCCGAGCACGCGGGGATGGAGTCCCTCGCGGTGCAGGGCCAGGCACGCGACCGCCTCGGTGAGCAGCGGGAGCCGCTCGGGATCCACCGCGCCGGGAGCCACGACGACGGCGGGGCCGAGCACCTGGACGCGCACCGGCGCGCTGCGCAGCGCCGCGGCCGATGGTGGCGAGGGCGGCTCGGGCACGGGGGGACGCCCTCCCGCGACGGGATCGGCGAAGAGCTCGCCCAGGGCCTTCAGATCGGCCTCCGTGGCGCGCGTGACCCGCACGCCGACGCCGAGCGGCTCGACGCGCGCTCCGCCCGAGGAGTCCACCTCGATGCGCCAACGGGCATTGCCACCGCCGGTGCGCACGAGCGCGACCCCACGGCCGCCCACGGGCGCGGGAGGGACGTCCTCCTGGCTGACGGCCAGCACGATGTGATTGTTGTATCCGTTGTCGCTGTTGCCGGCGCCGACACCCCCGCGCCGACCGGTGAGGACCTCGGCGGGCGAGGGCGCGCCACCATCGCTAGCCGCGCCCGCCGCACCCGCTGCGCCGCTGCCGCCGACTGCGCCGGCGATGTCCGGGGCGGCTTCCAGGCGGGCCCCGCACAGGGAGTGCAGGGCGGGGGGGGCAGGCCGACGCCGGTGACCCGGACGCGAGCCGACCACGGGTTGGTGCACAGCTCCAGGGCGAGGGCCGAGACGATCTCGGCGGCGAGCGAGGGCGCGCCGCCCACGGCCACGTCGCCGTCGACCATGCTCAGGTCGATGAGCACATCGGTCCCCCGCTCGTCCCGGCCCAGGGTCACCAGTCCGGTCCCCACCCGGGCGGGCTCGGCGGGGGCCCGGACGTCCGCCTCCCGCGGCAGCTCCCAGATCCTGCCCTCCTTGCGCGTCCGCCACGGCGCGGGGGCCTCCGGGACGCCCCGCGTCAGGAACAGGATCACCGCGGAGTCGTCGACCCCGGCCGCGTAGGGCTCGGGCGGGGCGGCGAGGTCGGACAGGGACCGCAGGGCGGTGTCGAGCCGCCCCGCGCGCTCGGGGTCGGCGCCGACCCGCAGGAGTCTCTCGAGCTCGCCCGCGTCGGAGTCGGGGAACCTCCAGGAGCCGTAGCGCCGTCTCCGGGTCAGCAGGGCGAGTACGGAGGCGGCCGTGATCGCCCCGAACGCGGGGAGGTCCGCCGGGAGGACGTCGTCGATCCGCTGAGCCGGGGGCGCCTGCTGCTCCCCGCCCGTGGGCTCCGGCTCGGGGGCCGGCGCGGGCGGGGCGAGGGTCGTGACCGCCTCGACACGGGGGACGTCGGTCGCCGACTCCGGCATGATGAGGTACCAGTTCGGCTGGATGAGGCGCGCCAGCTCCAAGGAGCGGCCATCGGGCTGCGTCCGGCCGGCGTTGAGGTCGTAGATCTGCTGATAGGCGCGGCCGTCGCCGAGCGTGCGCTCGGCGATGTCCCAGAGGTTGTCGTGGTAGTGGCCCTGCGGCGGCTGGACCACGTAGACGCGCTGGCCCACGAGCTGGGCGCCGATCGCGTGCCGACAGCGCCGTGCGACGACGAGCCTTGAGAGCCGCCGACGGCCTTGTTACCACCCTGATATGCGGTCGCCGCCGGAGGCGGGTCGTCCTCCTCGCAGGGCTGCCGTTCGCACGATTTCCGGTTCCCTGACACGAAGGTCGCCTATGATCCGTTACCGCTCCTCAAGCACAGCAATACTCCTGGCAGCGGCCTTGCTAGCAAGTTGCTCATCCGGCAGCCGGGAGGTGACGCCAACGGTCCCCGCGTACACGCCGGACGAGGACCAGAGCACATCGGCTGCTGCGGAGCCCTCCGAGTCCGCGACCGCCACGGACGGCCCACTGACCGCGGAAGGGCTGTCGGATCCGGCGGCGGAGTACACGGTCTCCGCGATCCCCGAGGACCTCGATGAGACTCAGACCGCCGTGCTCCGCGGCTATATGACCTACGACCGGGCTACCTGGGACGCATATCGAGCGATGGACGGGGACCTGAGCCGGGTCCAGGCAGCCTCGACGGGCGACGCCTGGTCCACCTATCGGACCGAGTATCAGTCCGCACAGGACGCGGGCGCGTCGATGACCGGCCGCTATGACCTCGACATCAAGTTCGTCAGCCCCGTCACCCCGGGAGATATTTTCGCGACCGTTTCCGTTTGCGCGGACCAGTCGGCTATCGCCATGGTGAACCCCAGCGGAGCGGATGTCACACCGGAAACCATGCGCCACCGGTTGGGGCAGGACTACATGCTCGAACTCGACGACGATAGTGGTTCGTGGCAGGTTTCGAGTTGGACGGAGGCGACGCGTGACAAATGCTAATGCGACGACCCAGAAGACGGAAAACACTTCTCATCGTGGCGCTCAACGCTCTCGCAATCGTATCGCTGGCAATGGGCGTGCCTTCCGCCTCAGCGTCCAACGGCGGAAACTCCGCGAACACCTCAACCGCGGGAGACGGCACCTCGACGATCTCGGTGAGCGTCTCATACACGACCGCCGTGCCCGGCGGCGACGGAAGCGGCGGGACAACGACGTCGACAACCGCCACGGCGACCGTGGCGCCGATCTGCACATACGTGCCCAGTAGAGATGGCGCCGAGGTGGCGGAAGATATGCGCGACGGGCGTTATCGCGGCGTCGAGTCACCAGCCATGTTTAGGGCCGAATACCCGGACTGGGAGAAGCACGATGGCGATGACGGGTACTGGTACCGCTACAATTGCTTTTCCAATCGTGCGTCGAGCAGGGAAGAGTTCGAAACGATCGAATTAGAGTTCATGAGGTCGAACCCGCATAACATATGGGTCCCCGCGGGCAGCGAGCCTCCGACACCGCAGGTCGACGGCGCGACCCTGGCCCGGGCGGCCTGGGACGCGGTGACGATTCCGACTCCGTCGATCGACAGGAACCCGAAGCTGGGCGACTCGGGTGCGACGGTGGTGGGACTGGACACCTGGGTGTGGGCGACCGGCGACACGCCGACCACGGTGACCGCGACCGCCACCGCCGGCTCCGTCACCGCCACGGTCCAGGCCACCGGCACCGGGCTGTCCCTGTGTCCTCCCCGGACGCGACCACCACGTGCTCGGGTTTCGGCACCGCCTGGCAGCCGGGCATGGCCGAGGGCTCCAGCGACTGCACAGTGATGTTCAACCGCTCCAGCGCTCACCTGGGCGAAACCACCCCGTTGCGGACCTCGGCAAGCTACAGCGTGTCATGGACCGCCTCCGATGGCTCCTCGGGCACCCTCGACCCCGTGACCACCACCAGCACCACCAACATCCCCGTCACCGAGATCCAGACCATTAACGTCCCCACCCCCGACCACTAACACGACGCCCGACTCACGCTTCCGCCTGCCGGGGCCGCGGCATCGTCGGACCGATCTCGAGTCGGAACCGGACCGATCTCGGTGCGGAACCGGACCGATCTCGGCGAAGGGGGCGGCGGACCAGTGGCTCTCACCCGTTGGCGGGCTTGTAGCTGATGAGCGTGCCGTCCGCGGGGGAGTAGCCGATGATCTGCTTCGGGGTGGCCACGTCGAAGACGGCCCCGTTGTCCGGGTCCAGTCCCTCGAAGGCGATCCGCTCGCCCGTCGCGGAGTCGAACATCAGTGAGAAGGGGATTTCGTTGGTCACCTGCCTCATTCCCGCTGTCACCACCTTCGCTTTGTCGGAGACCTGAGTGGCGACCCTGTCGAAGCACGGGAAGGTGTTCTTGTCGAAGCCGGACAGGTCGATCGTGGCGGCATTCGTCATCGAGAGCTTCTGCGCGCAGTCCTTACTGCCATCGGTCGTGAACTCCATTGTTCCGGCCAGCGGCCCGGAGTCGTTCTTCAGCCACACCGCTTGGAAGTCCTTGACCGAACGAGGGGCCGGGAAGTACATCGGCTGGTCGCCATCGGGACTCCTCTGCGGGGTGTGCGTGGACGTGGCGCGCCCGCCGTCCACGTCGTAGAAGGATAGGTGCCATTCCTTCGAGGACTGCGCCACCGAGAGGATGGCCCAGCCCTCGGCGGTGCTCGTGATGGCGTAGACGGAGGTGTTCTTCTCCGGCATGACGAAGTCGAGGATCTCCCCGGTACTGATGTTGATGACGTAGCGGGAGGCGATGATGACGTACTTCGTGCCGGACAGCACGTGCACCGTCGCGTAGTTGTCGCCGGACTCGGAGATTTCTGCGACGACGTCGGTCGCGTCGGCGGACGAGCCTTTGATGAGGGCGCGGATCGCGGAGGACCATGCGGGGGTGGTGTCGCCTTCGCGGTAGCCTGCGCAGGTGGTTTTCTGGCAGGCGACGACGGTGTCGCCGGCGACGACGGGAACGGCGTCGGTGGGCCATGGGGCGTCGGTGGTGTTGCCGGTGGTGATGTCGTAGAGGGTCGTGCCGTGGATGAGGGTGTTCTTGCCCCAGATGAGGAAGGCGGGGTAGACGGGGTTGTTCTTAGCGCCGCTCGTGGCGATGCTGTCCGCAGTGGTGTCCACGGTGGCGGTCCAGGCCGTGGTCGGGCCGGAGTCGTCCATGGTGTAGGCGGTCAGGGTGGAGCTCTGGGTGTTCTCGCCGTCGGTCTTGACGGAGAAGAGGTGGTCGGGGGAGGTGAAGATGGAGGCGCCCGGGTCGATCGCCGTGGACCACTGCTGGGTCGAGCCCGACGCCCACGAGTCCGACGGGGTGGGAGAGCGCGTGCGATCCGTCGTGGGAGGCTGGGCGTAGTTGGTGTCTCCGGCGGCCAGCAGTCCGCCCCCGACGACTCCTCCCAGGGTCAGCGCCCCGATGAGGACGGCGATGACCGCTGTGCGCAGGTCGAGGTGCGGGCGGTGATCGGGCGCGGGTGCGGGCGGACTCATGGGGTCGATCGTATGCGATCGAGACGGAATCGTGATCTACGTGCCGGCGTCGCTCGCAGAACCGGCGTCTGCCGCGGAGCCGGCGTCGGGTCGCAGAGCCCGCACCGGCACGACCGTCGTCAGCGACTCCCCGCGGTGATCGAGCCGGCCGATGCAGACCTCGACATCGAAGACCCGGGCGAGCGTCGCCTCATCCATGATCTCGCGCGTCGGACCGGACACGGCGCGATGCCGGGAGTCCAGGAGCAGCACGCGGTCGGCGACGCTCAGGGCGTGCGCCGGGTAGTGCGTGTTCATGATGATGCTCAGCCCCCGATCGTGGACCAGTGTGCGCAGCAGGTCCAGGACGATGAGCTGGTTATGGAAGTCCAGGCCGGTCTCCGGCTCATCCAGGACCAGCACCTCCGGCTCGGCGACCAGGGCCCGGGCGATGAGCACCATCTGGAACTGCCCGCCGGACATCGTCCGGCACGGCATGAGGGCCAGCGCCTCCGCGCCGATGCCCGCCAGCGCCTCCTCCGCCATGGCTCGCTCCCGCGGCCCGGGCTGGGCGAGCAGCGGCAGGTGGGGGGAGCGTCCGAGCATCACCATGTCCACCCCGGTCAGACCCGTCGCGGTGGAGTTGCGCGTCTGCGGCACGTAGGCGATCCGGCGCCCGATCTCCCTGGGGGACAGGGTCGCCAGGTCGACGCCGTCCAGGAGAGTCGCTCCGGACTCCCATTTCTGCAGGCCGAGCATGGTGCGCAGGAGCGTCGTCTTGCCCGCGCCGTTGGGCCCCAGGATCGCGAGCAGCTCGCCGTCGTCGACCTCGACCTCGATGCGTTCCAGGATCGGGGTGGGGGCTCCCGGGTAGCGGAAGGTGCCGTCGTGGACCCGCAGTCGCGCGCTCACGTCCGCACCCCGCCCGTGCGGCGCAGCAGCGTGATGAAGAAGGGAGCCCCCACGAGCGCCGTGACCACGGAGACGGGGATCTCCGAGGCGGTGAGGGTGCGCGCGATCGTGTCGATCATGATCATGACGCTGGCGCCCAGCAGCAGGCAGACCGGGATCAGGTACCGGTTGTCGGACCCGATCAGCATCCGCGCCGCGTGGGGCACGATGAGCCCGATCCAGCCGACCTGGCCGCACAGGGAGACCACCGAGGCGGTCACGACCGTCGCGCACACGATCAGGACGATGCGCAGACGGCGGACGTCGACGCCGGCCGCCCTCGCCTCGTCCTCGGACAGCGCCAGCACGTTGAGCCGCCAGCGCAGGGCCACGATGACCCCGGAGCCGACGAGGATGAAGGGCGTGGCCATGGCGATCTGCCCCCAGGACGCCCCCGAGAGGGAGCCCATGAGCCAGTAGGTGATCTCCGGCAGCTCGCTGGTGGGGTCCGCGGTGAGCTTGAGCATCGACAGGACGGCGTCCGCCAGGGCCGAGACGATGACGCCCGCCAGCACCAGCGTGACGACGTCGGTCCCGCCGCCGCGCCGGCGCGCCACCGTCGTCGTGATCGTCACCGTGATCAGGCCCGCCACCAGCGCCGTCAGCTGGACGCCGGTCATCCCCCGGCCCAGCAGCAGGGCGACGACGGCGCCCACGCAGGTCCCCGAGGCCACGCCGAGCGTGTCCGGGGTGGCCAGCGGGTTGGAGAAGATCGACTGGAAGGCGGCGCCCGAGACCGCCATCCCGGATCCGATGAGGACCGCGACGGTGATGCGGGGCAGTCGCAGGTTGAACACGACGGAGTCGGCCTTCCGATCCGAGGAGACCCCGCCCGTGGCGCGGGCGGCGATGGCCTCCACCATCCTCCCCGGGCCGATCCCGTAGCGTCCCGCCATGATGGCCACGGCCACGCAGACCAGGACGAGGAGCGCCAGAAGCGGCAGGACCCATGGGCTCGGGCGACCCCGGTGCAGGAGGGGCGCCGGCATCAGGCGTCCGGATCGATGATGGTGGCGACCTGCTCGTCGGTGAGGTCGAAGGCGTACATCCGGTGGTAGTAGTCCTTGGTCAGGGCCGGCAGGTCGATGCCGGCGAACTGGTCGGGGTAGAGCTCGGAGCCGACCCAGTAGGCGGCCAGCGGCGCGTCCGGGTTGGGCGTGAACCAGTTCCACATGCCCAGCCCCGTGGAGTAGACGGCCTTGTTCTTGTAGGCGGTCAGCTGGGTGAAGTCGACGCCGTCAACGCTTCCCGCCAGGACGTCCGCCGCGGTCAGGTTGCTCATGCCCTTGCCCGTGACCAGGATGGAAGCGGGATCCCGGCGGAGGACCTCCTCGAGGGTCATCTGCAGGCGGGACCCCTCGGTGCCCTCGGCGGCGTCGTTGTAGCTCATGCGCTTGGCCCAGCAGTCGGTGAACCAGCCCTCGGTGCCCGCGGCCACCACGGGCTGGCCGCCCTCCACGCCCATGAGCACGAGCGCCGAGAGCCTGTCGGCCTCCGCGACCCGGGCGGCGCGCGCCTGGGCGTCCTCGACGTATTCGGTGCCCAGGGCGATCTTGTCGGTCATCTTGCCGGGCTCGTTGAACACGTCCTCGAGCAGGTGCATCCAGTCGGCGTAGGTGCTGGTCGGGTCGCCCTTCGTGGTGAAGCCGACGGCGGGGATGCCGGCCGTCTCGAACATCTGGCCGTGCTTGTCGTTGAAGGCGTTGTAGAAGACGACGTCGACGTCGAGGTTCAGCAGCGACTCGGTGTTGAGCTCGCCGTTGTCGTAGTAGGAGGTGTCGACCTCGAGGATCTCGGGGGCGATCCGGGCGGCGATGGTCTCCCTCAGGGCGGAGACCCGGTCCGGCCTCATGCCGACGAGGTTGGGCGCCGAGCCGTCGAAGTAGGCGAGGTAGGTCGACTCGATCGGGATCTGATCGAATGCGACGCGCGTGACCGTGGCGGGCAGGGTGACCTGCTTGTCGCCGTGGTCGGTGATCGTGCGGGTGCCGTCGTCGGGGCCCGGGCTCGATGCGCGCGAGCAGGCGGCCAGGGCGGTGCCCGTGGCCGCCGTGAGGGAGGCGAGGAGGAAGTGCTTGCGGGAGAGCTGCTTGTGGGAGAACTGCATAGGGGCCCTTCGGACACGAGCGGATAACGGCGAGTGCCCGAACTTTATGATATGTAAGGCTTTCCTAACAAGGGCGCCGGTGCGTCAGCACATGGGTCGCGGCGATGACGGGTTGGCGGCCCGGGTGCGGCGGCTTGGGGGCTTTCTCGTCGCCCGCGGCCGCGATGGCCGGTGGCTCGTGGGGGCGGCGGCTTGGGCGAGTTCCGCCTCGTCTCGCCGTCGCGTGCCCCCAAGCGGCTCGCGGTGGCCCGAGGCCGTGCTCGGGTGGGCGGCCGGGGTCAGTCGACGATGCCGTAGAGCCGGTCTCCTGCGTCGCCCAGGCCCGGGACGATGTAGGCGTGCTCGTTGAGCCGCTCGTCCTCGGCCGCGGTGACGACGGTGACGTTGGCGCGACCTCCCACGGCGGTCTCAAGGGTCTTGATGCCCTCGGGGGCAGCGATGAGGCAGATGGCGGTGACGTCGCGGGCGCCGCGCTCCAGCAGGTAGTCGATGGCGGCGACCAGGGTGTGGCCGGTGGCCAGCATGGGGTCGATGACGAAGCACTGGCGACCGGAGAGATCGTCGGGCAGGCGGTTGGCGTAGGTCTCCACCTCGAGGGTGTCGTCGTCGCGCCTCATGCCCAGGAAGCCGACCTCCGCCGTCGGGAGGAGGCGGGTCATGCCTTCGAGCATGCCCAGGCCCGCTCGCAGGATGGGCACGACGATGGGCCGCGGTTCGGACAGGCGCAGGCAGTGGGCGACCGCGACCGGGGTGGTGATCTCGACTCTCTCGGTGCGAACCTCGCGGGTGGCCTCGTAGGCCAGGAGGGTCACGAGCTCATCGACCAACTGGCGGAATACCGCCGACGGCGTCGTCCGATCACGCAGAACGGAGAGCTTGTGGTCGATGAGCGGGTGATCGGCAACGTGAAGACGCATGGGGTCAGCCTACGGTGTACGAACCCCTCGGACGTGCCGAACCGCGGTCGTCGGCGGTGGCGGGGCGGGGCTCGATGGGGGCTCCGGCGGGGTGGCGACGGCGAGGCGGGGCGGCTCCGTGACGCGATCGTGTTTCCATGAGACTTATTCGGGCTCGGGTTGTGTCACATGTTCGCGGTGGTTGTGGGCGGGGCGCCGTGGCGTTCGGTGTGTCTGCGGGCATCGCGGGTGGTTCCGGAGCCTGGTTGCGGGGGCGCGGTCGTACTCGGGGGCGCGCGGTCGTACCCGGGGCTGCGCGGTCGTACCCGGGGGCGCGCGGTCGTACTCTAGAGCCTCCCTAAGGTACGACTTGGCGCGGAAGGGTACGACCGCGCGGAGAACAGTACGACCGCGCGCAAAAGGGTACGACCGCGCGGGGCTCTCGCCACGAAGCAGTACCGGACGACCGGCCCGGCTCCGGGAGCGCGTGGACGGTCCGAACCAGAATCCAGCGGATCAGCTTTCGCGTCGCCTCGACTAACCGGTTTGCGGCTCCGATCCCCCGCCAAAGGTGCGGGGAGCCGACTCATTCATCTACGCCAATGCCGGCGGGGTCCTGCCCCTGCCATGGGGCGAGGAACGTCTGGCGGTCGGTGGTGGAGGCGGCGGGGTCCTGCCCCTGCCGCGAGGCGAGGAAACGGCAGCTCACTCACATCTCATTCGGGCTCGGTGGGGCTCTCTGCTGAGGGCCAGAGGAGACGACCCCGGGGCCGATGAGGGCGAGCCCGGCAGGTCCGGGCGCCAAGAGTGCGAGTTCTGTGGAGCCATACCCGTGATGGCGTTTGGGGAAGGTTCGGTCGGCCAAGGGCGTGAGCAGATGGTGGACCAACGTGCCGACGTGGAGTGCTGCCGCGGTGGGCGTCAAGGGCAGGGGATACTCGATCTCGGCGCGGAACCCGACCGATCTCGAGCCGGAACCCGACCGATCTCGACGAAGGAGTTGCACCGGGTCCGGCGCCCGGACGCTGTTGGTCGCCGTCGGTCAGGCGTGGGCGCGCAACCAGGTGAGCACCGCCCGCACGCGTCGGTTCTCCTCTCCCGGCAGCAGGTCCAGTTTGAGGAAGACATTCGCCACGTGCTTGGCCACTGCTCCGTCGGACAGCACCAGCCGCTCCGTGATCTGCCTGTTGGACAGTCCCTCCGCCATGAGCGTGATGACCTCGACCTCCCGCGGGGTCAGTCTCCCCAGTTGCGGACCGTCCCGTTCCTCCCGACCGGCGGGAGGAACGGTTGCCTCGTCGTATCCGGCCGTATTGTGCGCCGTGCCCGCCCCGGCCGTGCTGTGCGCCGTGCCCGCCCCGGCCGTGCTGTGCGCCGTGCCCGCCCCGGCCGTCATAAGGTGAGCCAGAACCTCCGGGTCGATGACGACACCGCCCGAGACCACCACATCCAGGGAGCGCAGGAAGTCGCTCACGCGTCCCACCCGTTCCTTGAGCAGATAGCCGACCGAGCCGTCGTCCCCTTCGAGGAGCTCGCCGAGATAGGGCCCGGCCACATAGGCGCTGAGCACCACCACGGGCAACCCGGGGTGCGACGCGCGCAGGTCGATGGCCGCCCGCAGGCCGTCGTCGGTTCTCGTCGGCGGCATCCGCACATCGGTGACCACGGCATCCGGCGGCTCGCCCTCCGCCATCAGTCGTGCGACCTCGGCGCGCAGCGCGTCGGCGTCGGCCACCTGGGCGACCACCTCGTGGCCCGCTGCGGTCAGCAGTCCCGCCAAACCCTCGCGGAGCAGGACGGCGTCGTCGGCGAGCAAGATCCTCATGCGCTCATACTGCCTGTCCGCGATCGACCTCTGCGAACTCGTCCATCGCGGGCGCTGTGCGCGCGGTGCGGTCCGCGGGCCCTTCGACCATCGACACGGGCCCGTCCGCCGCGCATTCGCGAGGGCTCCGGGCCCTGCTGCCACGGGGCCGGTCCGTCTGCGCGCCCGTAGATGATCCCGACGTCCCGTCGAACTCTGCTGTCACGGGGCCGGTGCACCGCGACAGCGCGACGCCGCGTTTCAGAAGTCGGCTCTCGTCGCGTCCTCTCCTGTCGCCCACGGCGGCATCAGAGGAGCGGTGATCGTCAGCGTCGTCCCGCCTCCGACGGGGGAGACGACGTCGAGCGCCCCGCCCACGGACTCCACCCGCTGCGCCATGCCGCGCAGCCCCGTCGAGCCTGCGGTCTCCGCCTCCGCCCCGCCGCACCCGTCGTCGGCGACCACGGCGGTCAGGCCCTTCGCCGCGCATTCGAGCTCCACCACGGCGCGCGCCCCGGAGCCCGCGTGCCTGGCCGCGTTGGTCAGGGCCTCGGCGATGGCGAAGTAGACGGTCGTGGACACCGGCGAGGAGACCGACCCGCGGTCGATCGCGTCGTCGGAGATCCGGACCGTCGTCGGCAGCGGCGCTCGTCCCGCCAGATCGCGCAGCGCTGCGGACAGGCCCCGCTCGGTCAGGACGGCCGGTCGAATGCCGTGCACCGTCTCGCGCAGCGATCGCAGTGCCGCTTCAGCGCGATCCTGCGCGACGTCGAGGTCGGTGAGCAGGTCGGCGCGCAGCTCTCCCGTCCGTCCCAGGGCATCCAGCGATTCCGTGCGCAGACGGATCGTGCCCAGGGCCATGGCGAGGGCGACGAGCTCCTGTTGGGCACCGTCGTGCAGATCCCGTTCAATGCGGGCGCGCTCGGCGTCGAAGGCGTCGACGAGCGTGGCCCGCCCCGCCGTCAGGTGACCGACCTCGGCGGTCAGCGCCTCGATGCGCTTCGCCTGCCGGTTCTCGGAGAGGGCCTCGACCATTCGCGTGCGCAGAGCTCCCAATCCGAGCAGCAGAGCCAGGGTGAGAATCAGGACGGCGACGCCGATCGGTGCCGTCCACCAGATCTCCCCCGCTCTCGCGCCGACCACGTGCACGGCGCACGCGTCGATCCGGATCGGCCGATCGGGGGTGGCCATGAAGGGGATCGCGATGCAGGTGATAGCCAGCATCCCGCCGATGGTCGTCAGGAAGAAGCCGACCGTCGTCAGCATGAGGGAGCCCAGGCACAGGGGCAGGTCCTGACGCCAGAATGCCGATCTGGTCACGCGGGAGGCGAGCCATCTCCCCAGGCCCTCGGGCGGGGTGCTCCCTCGGGTTCGGTCGGCCCTGCCCCGTGGCCGCCCCAGGTGCTGCGCCTGCGCGGCGCCCAGCCGTGCCGAGGGCGCCTTCGCGCCCACTGCTCGGGCGATCGTTCGCTCGGTCGCGGCGGCCGCGGGCACCATGAGGTGGAAGGCCAGGGCCAGGGGGATGAGCGCGATGAGCAGTGGTATCCACAGGGCGGCGCGCACGATCTCGCCGACGATGAGGACGACGCGACGCAGGTGCGGGTTAACAGCGACAAGTTCTGCCGGTTCGGCTGAGTCGGCGGGTTCTGCCGGGGTGATGAGCGCGTCCGAGGCGGGCCCTGCCCAGGCCGCCGACTCGGCGGGCTCGCCTGAAGCGGCCGGCCCGGCGGACGTGGACGGAGTGGTGCGCCCCGCCGGCTCGGCCGACCCACCTGATGCGGTGGGTCCATCTGAAGCGGCGGGCCCGGCGGTTCCAGTGCGCTCGCCGGCTCGGCCGGTCCGGTCCGTCGACGTCATGGGGGCGACGCTACGGAACCCGGGGCCTCTGGTCACTGGTCCCAGCGCCCCTTCACGGTGGACCGGGGTCCACCACATGGAATCGCGGAGAATGGGCCCGACCACCAGTGACCGGATCCGCATCCCCCGGGTTCCCTCGGACCCATGAATGCTCTTGCCGTGATCGCCTCCAGTATGACCCGCACCTACCCCGTTCCCGGCCATCGGCGCAGCGGAGTCAACGCTCTCGACGTCGTCGACCTCGCCCTTCCGCACGCCTCCTTCACCGCCCTTGTCGGCGCCTCCGGGTGCGGCAAGTCCACCCTCCTCCAGTGCGTCGCCGGGCTCGATCGCCCCACGAGCGGCAGCGTCCGCGTCCTCGGCACCGAGACCACCGCTCTGCGCCCGGCCGCTGCCGCCCGCTTCCGGGCCGACCACATCGGTTTCGTCTTCCAGGAGGACAACCTCGTCACCGCCCTGTCCGCCCGGGACAACGTCGCCCTGCCCGGCCGGCTTCGGCGCAGACCCCTGAGCCGCGCCGACGTCGACGCCGCCCTGGAACGCGTGGGATTGAGCCGGCAGGCGCGCCATCTGCCGCACCAGCTCAGCGGCGGCGAGCGTCAACGAGTCGCCATCGCCCGCGTACTCGCTTCCCGCCCCGACATCGTCTTCGCCGATGAGCCCACGGCCGCTCTCGACGTCGCCTCCGGCGCGGCCGTCCTCGATTGGCTCGCCCGGCTGCGCCGGACCGGGACGACGGTTCTCATGGTCACTCACGACGCCGCGGCGGCCGCGCGCGCCCAGAGCGTCCTGGTCATGGACTCCGGCCGGATCGTCGGCGAACTGCCCGGCGGCGACCCCGATGCGGTCTCCCGGGCCGTTCTCGCCGCCCGTGCCGGGAGCCCGAGCCGGATGGGGCGGCGGGAGGGGGCTCTCCGATGACGCGTCTCCTCCTCGCCGATCTGCGCCGCCACGCCGGCACCTGGACGTGGACCGTCGCCGTCGCCGTCGTCACCGGGGCCTGCGTGGCCGGTCAGTTCATGGTCATGCGCGGCTCCCTGGACTCCGCCCGTGCCACGGCTGATGCCAGCATGATCGAGGCCGCCTCCGTCGTCACCACCTTCATCATCGTCTCCGTCGTGCTCGCCGCGGCGGCCGTGCTGACCTCCACCAGCGCGCTCGCCGTCGTCGAGCGCGAACGTGACCACGGTCTGTGGAGGGCCCTCGGCATGCGGCCCATCGTGCTGCGCGTCGTCGTCCTCGGGCAGCTGGTCGTCGTGGGCGTCCTCGGATCCCTCGTCGGCACAGCGGCCGGCGTGCTCGTCGCCCGCCTCATGCTGCCCCTCCTCATCGATGAGCGCGTCGCCCTGGCCGGCACCGTGCCGCGGTGGGAACCCATCGATCTGCTGTGGTCCGCGCTCATCATCGCGGGCTCGGCCATGATCGGCGGCTGGGGCGCCGCCCGGCGCGCCGCGCGCGCCCCCGAGTTCGCGCTTCTACGCGGACGTGGTGACGAGGAACGGCACTGGGGTCCTGCCCGCGTCCTCGGCCTCCTGCTTCGGCTGGCCGCAGTGGGCGGGGTCGGCGCGGGTGCGGTCTCCGCCTGGCTGACCATTCGGACCGCGGGCGCCGGCAGTGACGGCGCCGCTGATGCCGCCGCCCTCGGCTCCCTCGGTGTTGTCGTCCTCATATGCCTGCTCACGCCCTGGATCGTCCCCTGGCTGCAGAGGGCGCTCGCGGTCCTGCCCTTCCCCGGTACCGCGTGGCAGGTGGCCGCGCGGACCGCTGCTCTGGAGTCGCGTCGCTCCTCGGCCACGGTCCTGCCCTTTTTCGTGGCGATCGGGTTGGTGGCCGTCCTCTTCAGCGGCAGGTCATTGGGCCTCGCCTCGGTGTCCACCAAGGGCTTCCTGTCCATGTTCGGCCTCGCCTTCGTCGTGGCCTGGAGCGGCGGGGTCGCCGTCATCGCCATGAGCGCCGGGAGACGGCGTCGTGACGCCGCCCTGCTGCGCGCCGCCGGGGCTCGCGAGGGCGGCGTGCTCGCGGCGCAGGTCCTTGAGGGGGCTCTCCACGCGCTCACCGCGGCTGTCCTCGGTCTCCTCGCCCTCACGGTGGCGGGTCCGCTTCTGGGAGGCGCGGCTGGCCTGACGGTGTCCGACGTCCTCGTCCGCGCACCGCGGGTGGAGCTCGGCGTGGTCACGGGCCTGACGCTGGTCACCACCTGCCTGGCCGTCGTGGTCTCCTCCCGCGCTCGCAGTGGGCAGAGCGTCGGGCAGACCCTGCGGGCACGGGACTGAGCGGGGTCCTCCCGCTGGGTCGTGCGTGGCCCGCTGGGGCGCCGGGTCGTGCGCGTGGCTCGCTGGGGCGCCGGGCCGCCGGGTCGTGCGCGCACTTCGCCGCCTGAGCCGGCGACTCGCCGCATAGAGGTGTACGGCACCGATCCAGGTGGTGAAGTACTCGGAGAACCTTGGTCCTTGGGGCGGCGGCCGGCTCACGTGGTCGTACCCGGGACCGCGCGGTCGTACCTGGGCTCGCGCGGTCGTACCTGGGCTCGCGCGGTCGTACCTTAGAAGCCCTCTAAGGTACGACCGCGCGCCGCCGGGTACGACCACGCAGGGTCATCGTCCGTGGAGCGGAGCCGGACGGCCGGGCTCGTTGCTGAGCATGCGGAACCGGACCGATCTCGAGCCGGAACCGGACCGATCTCGAGCCGGAACTCGACCGATCTCGGCGAGGGAAGGCGCTCCGGCTCGGTGGCCCGGCGGGCGGCTCAGCTGTACGCGGTCTCGCTCGTGCCCAGGTACTCCAGCCAGCGCTCGTAGTGGTCGAGGACGTCATGGGCGACTTGGTCGGCGGACCAGTCCATGATGTCGTAGCCCCTTCCACCGCCGCGCAGGCGCACCTCGAGCCGCACCGTGACGTCGTCGGCCTCGTTCATGCCGCCCCCGTAGGAGGGCGCCGGAGCCTCGACCATGCGCACCACGTAGCGGAAGACCCGGTGCCCGTCCGCCCGCTCGAGGACCTCGGGCTCGAACTCGCCGTCGCGCGCCTCGCTGTGCGGGTCCGTCACCAGCAGGGTGGCGCGTCCCAGGTAATTGCGCTCGTCGTCGGGGTCGTTGGCCTCTTCTCCCTCGACGTAGACCTCCGCGTCCAGGCTCTCCTTCTCCAGCTCGGCCGCCACCGCCTCCAGCGCCGGCACGATGCGCCGGTCCAGCGCCCGCCGGGCCCGCTCGGCGCTGACGTGGGCGAAGGTATGGGACAGACGGTCGCGCCAGGAGATGCGGTGCATCCCCGCCGCGGTGCCGGTGAAGCCGACCTGACGGTTGCGGTAGGCGCGCGAGCGGGCCAGGTTGAGGGTCGCCTCTTGACGGAGGGCCCTGAGCAGGCAGGCCATGATCGCGACGAGGATGAAGCTGAAGGGCAGCGCCATGACCAGAGTCGCCTGCTGGAGGATGGTGATGCCTCCTGCTATGAGCATGGCGATGGTGAGCACGCCGGTCAGGGTCGCCCAGAAGATCCGCAGCCATGGGGCGGCGTCCTCCCTCTCGCCCTTGATCCGGCTGGACAGGCTCGACATGACCAGTGCCCCCGAGTCGGCGCTCGTGACGTAGAAGAGGATGCCGATGAACAGGGCGAGCGCGATGACGGGCTTCCCCCCGGCGCCGTCGAGCAGGAGGTAGAGGCCCTGCTCGGGCTTGGTGATGGTGGTGTTGGCGAAGTCCTCGTTGCCCGAGCGGATGAGTTCCAGGGCGCTGTTGCCGAAGATCGCCACCCACATCACCACGTAGGAGAAGGGCAGGACGAGGGCTCCGAAGATGAACTCGCGGAGTGTACGGCCGCGGGAGATGCGGGCCAGGAACATGCCGACGAAGGCTCCCCAGGTGATCCACCAGGCCCAGAAGAACAGCGTCCAGCCGTTGAGCCACTCCTCGGGTCGGTCGTAGGCATAGGTCTCCAGGGTCAGCTGCGGGAACTGGTAGATGAAGTCGCCGATGCTCTGGATGAGCGAGTCCATGAGGAAGGCCGTGTTTCCCGTGATCAGCACCCACAGGGCCAGGCCGATGGCGAGGACCACGTTGATGTTGGACAGCACGCGCACTCCCCGGTCCACGCCGGTGGTGGCCGAGATCGTCGCCATGATGACGGACAGCGCGATCAGGCCGATCTGCGCGCCGATGCCCTGGGGGATGCCGAAGAGGATGTCGAGGGCCACGTTGAGCTGGACGACGCCGACTCCCAGCGATGCCGCGATGCCGAAGACGCCGCCGACGAGCGCCGCGGTATCGACGACATCGCCGATCCAGCCGTCCACGCGGCGGCCGAGCATCGGGCGCAGTGTGGACCGCACCGCCAACGCGTCGCGCCGTCGGTAGGCGAAGTAGGCCATGGCCATGCCCATGATCGCGTAGACGCCCCAGCCGGAGATCCCGTAGTGGAAGATCGCCAGGACGACGGCGTGGCGGGCGGCTTCGATGGTCTGGCCCTCGCCGACGGGCGGCTTCATGTACTGGGCCACCGGCTCGGCGATGGCGAAGAACATGATGCCGGTGCCGATACCGGCGGCGAAGAGCATGGCGGCCCAGGAGAAGGTGGAGAAGTCCGGGGTGGAGTTGTCGGGGCCGAGCCTCACGCGCCCGTACCTGCTCATGGCGATCAGGAGGACGAAGATGAGAGCGGCCGTGATGAGCAGGATGTAGAAGGAGCCGAACCACTTCCCGGCCCAGGCGACGGCGGTGTCGAAGGCGCTCTGCACGGCCGACGGCGCGATGAAGGCGCCGGCGGTGACCACGGCGATGATGAGGGCGGAGGCGATGAACACGCCCCAGTTGATGGGCTGCCCGGAGGGATCGGGGGTATCAGGGGCGTCGGTGGGATCAGAGGGGTCGGGATCCGTTGGGGCGGGGTTGGGGGAAGGGACGGTGGGCGACTCGACGTCGAGGTCGGTGGCGTCCGAGCCGGTGGGGTCGGGTTTGCCGTTCGCTGGCGGTTCCATGCTGATGTGACTCCATTCACCATAGTGATGACAGCGCCAAAGCCTTGCAGGTGCGGGCGCGGAGAGCAAATGGAAGTGGCGGATTCTCGCCGGAAGAAGCGGGTCGGAGGCTGCGTGGAGCTTATGGTTTCCCGCATTGAATATGAAGTAGATCACATTTTGACGAGATCTCGGATTCCGGCAGGCTGGCGGGGTGAGCACTGGTCTGGTCGAGGCGCGCTACGGCGCCGCCATGGATCGCGCCCTTGCTCTCGCCGCCGCCGCCGGCCGAGCCGGGGAAGTGCCCGTGGGCGCCGTCGTCCTCGGTCCCGACGACGACGCCCTGGTGGAGGCTGCCAATGCCTCACGGACCGCCCGCGATCCCACGGCGCACGCCGAGATCCTGGCTCTGAGGGCGGCCGGGACGGCGCTGGGGGACTCGCAGCTGGAGGGGTGCTCGCTGGTGGTCACCCTTGAGCCCTGCACCATGTGCGCCGGGGCGATCCGGCTGGCGCGGGTCGTGCGTGTGGTCTTCGCCGCCTGGGAGCCGAGAACCGGGGCCTGCGGCTCTGTGCGCGATGTTCTGCGCGATCCGCGCGCCAATCACCGTGTCGAGGTCGTGTCCGGGCTGCGCGAGCGGGAGTCCGAGGCGCTGCTGCGGCGCTTCTTCGTGGAGCGCCGGTGAGGGGGTGGCGCTGACGGCGGGGTGGTGGAGTGGCGGGGGCTGTGCGGCCCGTCCCTCTCGCCGAGATCGGTCGAGCTCCGTGCCGAGATCGGTCCGGTCTCATCGAGGGGATGAAGGGCCCGATGCTCCTATATCGCTCTAACGGATGGGGACTATTTGTGTAACAGTGCGATAAAGAGGGTTGATGATGTCGATGGATAAGGGGTCATGTCCGTTGCTGTATCCCCGGAGGCGGGCCGGGTAATTTAACGGGTTCTTGCGCTGAAGGTGGTCTTGAAAGCAGTACCGCAATCCTCCTCGCGCGGTCGTTCTCGAATCTGCGCAGTCGTACGTTAGGGGGCAGTTAAGGTACGACCGCGCGGAGAAACGTACGATCGTGCGATACGTGGTAGGATCTCGCGGGGTGCCTGCGATGGCCCGATGTGGATTTGCGGCGCGGGTGTATCGCTCTTGCGGTTCACGGAGGTTTTCAAGGGGTGCCCCTCTTTTTATGCTCGCATTCTTCCCCCATTCCATCGATCTCCAAGCGCGCTCGTAGCGCCTTCGCTGGCGGGAGCTGCCCCGGAGTCCGTTGAGAAAAGCCGGTTCCTCGTGTTGCGGGGGTGTGGTGGGTGGGATGTGTACGGTTGTTTGGGTCTTTTCTCGTCGGGGTGCTGGTTGACGATCCCGGGGCGGGTGTGAGTGCCGGCCCCGGGGCTGCGTCGTCCTCCTGCAACGCTTGCGTGACGCAGCAAGTTCACCTCGGCGGGTCCCGGGCCTGCGTCGTTCTGCCGGCCGGGGTCGCTCGTCGTCGTATCCGCGGAGGGCACCGGCCCGCGCCGCGTCGTCCGCCCGCGGGGTCCGTCCCGGCGCTGGCATGGGTTCTGCTGAGTTCCATAGGCCCCGCGCGGTCGTACGTAAAGCCGCGTGGTCGTACCTTAGAGCCCCTCTAGGGTACGACCACACGCTGTCGGGTACGACCACGCGCTCTCGGGTACGACCACACGTTCCGAGACGCCGAACCACCGGCACCCACCCACCCCGACCGCACCCTCACGCACGATGGGACGAAAGACCTCGCTGATGCTCGTGGTCAGCCGGATGGAAGGAGGGCGTGCTCGTCTTGCGAAAAGGCTCTCATATTCAGGCATTAACCTTGCGAATCCGGTATGACGGTGTTCATGGGGAGGGGCGTATATGTGCGCGGTTTCTGGTCAAACTTTTGACTGGCACGGTCGGGGTGCCGAGGTCTTGCGGCGTTGCGTGTCCCCGTCGTATGCGCGATGTGCGGTCCGGGTTCACTTCTCGACACGGAACTCGACCGATCTCGGCGCGGAACTCGACCGATCTCGAGCCGGAACTGGACCGATCTCGGCGCGGAACTCGACCGATCTCGGCGCGGTGTTGACATGTGCCGCGTGGGCGAGTTCCATGATCGTAACCAGCGCCCGCTGAGATCCGCGGTGTCGAGACGTAAGGAGCACCATGGAGCTGGCCGACTTCCTCCGGCACGTCGATGCCGGACTGCCCGTGCGCGGCGGCACCCCCGCTGCCGTCTTCCAGAGCCGACGCGCCGCCGAGGTTCAGAGGCTCACCGCCGAGCTCAACACCGGGTACCGCTCCCCCGAGGAGATCCGCGACCTCATGGAGCGGATCGTCGGTCGTGCAGTGCCCGAGTCCTTCCGCCTCTTCCCGCCCTTCACTACCGATTTCGGCGCCAATATCCACCTGGGCGAGCAGATCTTCATCAATTCCGGATGTCGTTTCCAGGATCAGGGCGGCATCTGGATCGGAGACCGCTGCTTCATCGGTCACGACGTCGTCATGGCGACCCTCGACCACTCCCTGGCCGTGGCGGACCGCGCCACCACCCATCCGGCGCCGATCCGTCTGGGCTCCGATGTGTGGGTGGGGGCCAAGGCCGTCATCACCTCGGGGGTGACCATCGGCGACGGCGCGGTGATCGCGGCGGGCGCCGTCGTCACGCGCGACGTGCCGCCCTGCACGATCGTCGGTGGAGTGCCCGCGAAGGTCATCCGCCGTCTCACCGCCGATGAGGCCGGCGACGCGCGACGGCGACGTGTCGTCGATGAGGCCGACGACGGGGAGGCCGCGGGCTGAGACTGGGGGAGTGGGGCCGAGGCCCCGAGCGAGCGGCTCCGGCCCCGTGAGCGACCTCGCACCCGCAGCGGATTGGGGCGGATGCCGCCTGCCGTGTACTCTCGATCCCTGAGGTAGCGTGTCCGAGCGGCCGAAGGTGCAGATCTCGAAAGTCTGTGTGGTTCATAGCCACCCTGGGTTCGAATCCCAGCGCTACCGCCACGGTGGTCTCGGGCCCGGAGGGTCCGAGACCTCGGTTTTCTGTGCGGAATATGGCGGGGTGGGTCGAACTCCGACCTCTCCGCGTGGGATGCGATGCCCTGCGCTGCGCGGCCCGACGCGGACCCGCCTCGTCGGAGCCCGCGTCGCTCCCTTCACCAGGGCCTTGTCGAGCCCGACGGCGTCATGCGAGGGGCGCTGCTCGTGAGATCCCCTCTTAATGAGGACCGGGGCTCTCGGGAGTGCGATCCGACAGCGAGGCGATGTGCTGAGCGATCGCGAGGCCGGTGGCGTCCCCGGTCGTGGCGATGAGGATCGTGTTGTCGCCCGCGATGGTCCCCAGGACGCCGGGGAGCATCGCGTCGTCCACGGCGGCCGCCATCAGCTGGGCGGCGCCCGGCGGCGTCTGGAGAACGACGTCCCCGTGGGCGCAGGCCACCGAGACCAGTAGTTCCTCGGCCAGATGCGCGAGATGTTGGTCGGCCTGCACCTCGGCGTCGTCGGGAAGGCGCTTCTGCCCGGGGGCGCCCGCCTCGGGCAGGACGTAGACCTGCTTCCCGCTGGCAGTGCGGGCCTTGGAAGCGCGCATCGCCTTGAGATCGCGCGACAGCGTCGCCTGGGTGACGGTGAAACCATGCGTTACGAGCATCTGCTGCAGCTCGCGCTGCGAGTGGATGCGGGTCGTGCTGATGATCCGCTGGATCAAGCGGCGCCGCGCGGCCCGTGTACGGGCCGCGATATCAACATCCTGTTGCGGTGACATGATTTTCACGGAACCTCCATGGTCGAGGCCGACGTGCGTCCGGGAG
>ERZ773008.392-NODE-392-length-31453-cov-4.653003_pt1 | contig 31453 bp, 28 predicted proteins | sample MGYA00580664_ERZ773008 | MGnify/ENA primary metagenome ERZ773008 (study PRJEB29015, sample SAMEA2738016) | human oral metagenome | biome: human oral; feature: human-associated habitat; material: dental | place: China | collected 2048 ...
AGTATCTGACTGGATTTGAAGTGTTAAACCCTGATTTGGTGATTTGTCATTTAGACTCCAAGGCTTCTATGCAGATTGATTTGACCATCAACAAGGGACGTGGTTACGTTCCTGCTGAGGAAAATCGTGAATACTGCACTGATGTAAACGTACTCCCAATCGATTCCATCTACACCCCAATTCGTAACGTAAAATATGCCGTTGAGCCATATCGTGTTGAACAGAAGACCGACTATGACAAATTGGTTGTTGAAGTTACGACAGATGGTTCCATCCACCCAAAGGATGCACTGAAAGAGGCTGCAAAGATTCTTATTTATCACTTCATGTTGTTCTCTGATGAGAAGATTACTCTTGAGAATCCAGATCAGGAGGGCAACCAGGAGTTTGATGAGGAGGTTCTGCACATGCGCCAGCTTTTGAAGACCAAGTTGACCGACGCAAGTCTCAACTTGAGTGTTCGTGCACTTAACTGCTTGAAGGCTGCTGATGTAGAGACACTGGGCGACCTTGTACAGTACAACAAGACGGATCTCTTGAAGTTCCGTAACTTTGGTAAGAAATCGCTTTCTGAGCTTGATGATTTGCTCGAGAGTCTGAATCTGTCGTTTGGAACCGACATTACAAAGTATAAATTGGATAAAGAATAGTTGACGAGTTGTCTAAAGACAAGTTGACGGGTTTATCCACAACAAGTTAAAAACAAAATGAGACATAATAAGAAATTCAACCATTTGGGTCGTACTGCTGACCACCGCGCTGCGTTGCTTTCAAACTTGGCAGTTGCTTTGATTCAGCACAAAAGAATCACTACGACTCTTGCTAAGGCAAAGGCTCTTAAGAAGTATGTTGAGCCGCTGATCACACGTTCTAAGAATGATACAACTAACTCACGTCGTGTTGTATTCCGTTATCTTCAGAACAAAGAGGCTGTTACTGAGCTCTTCAAGGAGATTTCAGTTAAGGTAGCTGATCGTCCAGGCGGTTATACACGCGTTATCAAGCTCGGTACCCGTCAGGGTGACGCTGCTCAGATAGCATTCATCGAGTTGGTTGACTACAATGAGAATATGGCTAAGTCTCCAAAGGCTGAAGCTAAGAAGACTCGTCGTAGCCGTCGTTCTACAAAGAAGGCTGATGCACCTGCAGAGGCTGTTGAGAACGTTGCTGAAGAGGCAAAGTCTGAATAATCCGAATAGATTTTATCTCTATAATAAGGAACTCCCGGTACTTAATGTATCGGGAGTTTTTTATTTGTGATAGTTAGATTGTTTACTGTTTTAACATTCTTGACACATACCCATTGTGACGGAACCATTTATGTGCCCAGTTGGGTACCATGAAGATATAGCCAGAGATGTCTTCGTGTGGAGCGCAGTCAAGTTGGTTACCTATGATGTCTGCTGCTTCTTGTACAGATGTTCCGTATAACCGTGCTAATTCTTCACGTATGAGCGTATATGTGATGTTACGGATAGTTGCAGCGTTGATAGGTTGATCACCTAACCGAGCTAATAATTCTTCTTTAGAAGGGATTTTTACTTTTGGTCCTACCCGTAGTCCTTCAAAGCAGTATTCCCCATCTACTTTATACATCGTAAACCCGTCTCTGGTGTTACGTTCGTTACATTCCTCTGCCATTTGGCGTGCAATAGGGTGGGTGATACGTTGTAATATCTCTGTGATAATGGGTTGATGACGTAATTGTCCGTATGTATAGCCTTCTCCGTTGATACCACCAGAACCAGCTGGGATATCAGAGTCGGAGATTATGCATAACTCTTTTCTTTCCATTTATTCTTGTTTAAGTATTCTGATTAAATTTTAGTTCAAACTTTGTGTAGAAGTCCCTAACATAAATGAAGTAGATGATACTGAAGTTTGTATGGTCGTATAGGTTATGAAAGTGCTGATGAAGGTGTAAGTCGTAACTCCATTCTCTGTCTAATCCTTCATTCCAACAATCATCCGCATCTTATTTTCGTTTTTTATTGCAAGCGACCCCTTTGCAAGCCCAGGTTGTGAAATAATATGTTCCCCCATTATCTGTTTCTTCTGAATCTTTTTCTTTAATGAAAGATACATCTTTAATTGTATTATACTTCAGGTAAGCAGCTCTTTTCTTTAATTCTTTGATAGCTTCGTCACGATCTTCGTAGAATTCTGATGTTAATTCTTTTGTTGAGCCAATAATGTCTACTTTTCCTTGATAATTTTTTGAATAGATTTTTATAGCATCATATTCTTTTTCTGCTTCTTTAACTTTTTTGAGGTATAAGTCGTACTCTTGTTCATATTTTGGAATACAGTTAGGGCATATTGCAGAGGCAAATATTATACTGTTGTCATCTAAGTATGGTTCTATGGGATCATAATCAAAATGTCTTTTTCCGCATTTACTGCAATAGTTTTTCTCGCATATTTGACATTTCCAAACCATTGTTCCCATCCAGAGGAAAGAAGTGTCTTTGTGTCCGCATATATAGCATCTATCGCTCATAATTATCTTTTTATTTGTATTATTAATGTAATTAAGAATAAACTTTATTTTTGTTTTTTATTGATATAAGTTTTATCTTTTTACGTGTTTATTTTTATTATATTCTTTTTTTCTATTCTTCAATAAAGAACTTTTCTCGTTATACTCATTATACCTTGTATCTGAGTATTCCATACCTTTATTTTTCCCATAGTAGTTTATTTTTATTATTAATAATACTCTATTATTGAAATAGAGCCTCGTTTGTTCTTATCATTTGCTTGTATATACTCTGCTTATATTCTGCTGTACATTTTCTGCGTGGATGGTTGACTATCTTGAAAGCTTCCTCTTGCTGAAAGTCTTTAAAATATTGTATTCTACATCCTCCACCGCAGATGTATCGTAATTCGCAGTTTCTGCAAGGTATCAAGTTATCTACGCATGAAATTCTACTTGCTTCTTTTGAGAAAGACAGTATCTCTTCAAAAGAATTTCTTCTTATGTTCAAAGAAGTAGGGAGCATAGATAATGAAGGACAGAAATAAACGTTTCCGTTTGATTCTATAGTCAGGTTGCCAAATTCACAATTATCTTCTAATAAAAAGTGGGTATGGAAATCAATGAAAGCTAAGTCTAAAACGTCCTCACCCATACAAGATTTATATATGGATTCTGTAATAGTCTCATACTCTTGTTTTTCTTCTGAAGAAAATTTTATCTCTCTACCATCTAATAGACTTGTTGTGAAACGGATTCCGAATGGCTTATCTTTATATTTTTCTATAAGTTCCTTCCCAAAGGTTGCATACCCTTGTATCTTGTTTTTTAAAGTTTGATCAAACCAAGGGGTGATACCAATATCTGTTGGCACACTGTAAGATAGAAATGTATCAACAGTATTGAGCGCCTTTTCGAAGTTGCCTTTACCTCTGATTTTAGAGTTTTCTTCTTCGTTAATCCCATCAATACTTATCTGAACACGTGATAGATATGGACTAACAGCTTTAATGTCTTCTTCTTTCCATAGAGTTCCGTTGGTCAGAACTTCTATATTTAGTCCTGAACTATGCGTGTGTTTGATGATATCAAGAAGATCTGTCCTCATACAAACCTCTCCTCCTGTAAATGTTATTTGCTCACCTCCACTTTCTTTAAATAGATCTATTACTTTATATATTTCTTCTGTAGTTAACTCCTTTTCTTTCTTCTTTCCAGCATACATATAACAGTGAGGGCACTTCATGTTGCATGCGTTGGTTAAATGAAATTGCATAACTCCACCATAGTTTGCGGGTCTTACATCTTTCTTCTCAAACTGCTTAGCCTCTATTTGGACTACTACACTATATGCATTCCCTTGTTTACCTTTAAAAGCCTTTAAGGCTGTTTCGAGGTTGTTCGTTTGTAAGAGTTTGAAAAAGTCTATCTGTTCTTCATTCTCAAGTACAATCCAATTAGCAGTAAGAGGTGAAACTATCACATAGAGCCCTAAAATAGGCTCTATGTGTAATTGTTCAGGAAAACAATAAACCTTTAGTGGGCTTATGCTTTTTCTTTTCTCCATGTTTAAATCGACTAATAGTTACAAAATACCTCGTGAATAGGCATTTACTTTTTTGCAACATACAGCAAAACAACCGTAGAAAAGTCTTTTGTCTTCTTTTTTCTCAACTCGATAGTTAATTTCCATAATTTAAAAGTATTAAAATGTTAGTAATAATGCAGTGAGGATAAAAGAAGAAAGGGGACACGACCCACTTTATCTTTATTTATCCGGTTCGGTTCTGGAAAACACCTTAGAGTCAAAATAAAGTAAAGACAGTCCATGCCCCCATATAGGATAGGGGCACAGAACCTGCCTAAACTCGATTACTGACGACTCCTTAGTTGAATTTTCCAGATTTAACCGGGTCGAATAACCTCGTTTGCAAGTTTTGTGCAATGAATGGCGAGTGATTCGTGAATCATCCACCAAACATGGCACAAATGTAGGTAATTTATTGGAAATGGCAAAATAATAATGAAATAAAGTAAATAAAATACAATGAAAAGTATATATTGATGCTACTCTAAAGAATATAATTACGATATATTTGTTTGGTAAAATATGTTCAGTAGAAGGCTTGTTTACTGGTTTAGCTAATGGAAGCTATCACATTTTAAGCTATTGGCTATCACACTTGCTGTCCTCTTTGTCCATCCTTTCCCAAATTCTTTTATAAACCTCACGGTTGTTGCCGGAAGGATAAAAGCCGAGAATACGCCAGTTAGGAGGATAAGTGTGGCGACTGTTACAATTTGGGCAGGGCATTGGAACTGACATAACAGTTGTTCCAGACTCAATATCTAATGCGCGAAAGGTGTTGTTGCAGTCGTCGCATCTGAAAGTCATATAACCTCTGATCATAAGTTTGATGATTTAAATTATAATTCTCTGTCTTGTTGTGACGGAAGCAACTTTTTGTAGGGAATGAGTTGTACTATCACAAGTTAATAAAACATATTTGAAAAGTAGGAACTATTTACTCCTCTATGAACAGAAAAACTCAATTTAACTGGTAGTTGTGAGTAGGGTAGTGCTACAGAGTAATGTAATACCAAGCGTTAAGATAAATGTTGTTTTGTTCATAATTTATTAGGTTTTTGTTTCTGTTTGCAAAATAAATATTTAATAGTGAGAGGCACAAAGGATTTAATTTGTATTTTTGCGACAGAGTAGCTTAAGTGCTGCAATTAGTAATATATGAAGAAAGGGGAACTCAAAATTGTAGGAAAGAACTTCGGAATCTTCTTTACAGATTGAGGGCGAGAGATGGTGTTAATAACAGAAAACGTTTGACAGGACTTGTATCTGTGCAGTATTTGTAGGCAGATAGAAGATGACAAAGCTAAGAATGAAAGATATGAATATAGACGATAAGACTATCAACTTAAGTACTGAGATAGCTAAGACGTGTGAAAAGTCAGTTATGACTGATACTGAAGACGAGGCAATAAAGGCAAAACTAAATGCCGTGTATCGACTCAGGTTATTATATAATAGTGGTGAAGAGCTGTGGAGACATATTGGAAAGTCGGGTAGTGGAAACAATTCCTTTGGTCGTGTTGGAGGGAAAGATGCCTTTTTGCGTAAGGCTGTTTATCACGAGTTGGAGCGTGAGTGGAATGAAGAAATGGGTATTTCTCTTGATAGGTTGATAGAAGCTTACGTGCTGGCGGAAAGGCTGATGGAGAGGTATAAGCCTTTGCTGGGGGATGTAGAAGATAGGGATGTGAGGGCAGAATGTTGTGAGCAAATTGTCAATGTCTGTGTTTTTGATGATGAGATAACAAAACGTGAAGGTACGAAGAAACAAGAACTTCTTTTGCGATTAAAGGAAGAAGATGTTTATTGTCTTGCGGTTTTTCTATTGATGTTACTCGGTGCACTGCCCTTGTCAGTCGAGACACGACAGGGCGATGTGAAGCAGATGAAGCAACAATATGAGTCGGTCTATAACTTCTTTCTACGCGTATGTCATCGTAATATTCTTTTTGTACAAACGCCAAGGATGACACTCTTTCATAAGGCTTTAAAAGACTCGGAAGAGAAGCTGATACGTATTCGATTGGTTAAGTTTACGGCTGATGTACTTTGCAATCTGTCAATTCTTGCAAGTGCAGAGCAGATTGCAGAGAATGGACGGCGTGTTCAGTGGAACCAGTTGTATCCTGATCTTGATGGTTATTGGTTGAGTGAGCAGCATAGTGAGCAATGTCCAGACTATTGGCGGGTGGAAGAATTAGCAACAAGCTACCTGTTCTATCATTATTTTCAGAAGGAGACAGAGGCTGGAAAGATACATCAGCAGGAGTTTTCTGTCAACTTCTTTAGTAATGGAGAGGATTATGCTTGTGTGCAGCACCCCCGTTCAGTGTTGCAATGGTTGAACAATGAAAAGTTGTCAAAGGATGATATCACTTATCCACACTTTGTTTTTTGGGGAGGAGAAAAACCAACGAAGATAGCTTTTGAGTCGTTTATGATGGATGTGTCGTGGTTTCGTCCGATGCAATTGACACGTGCAAAAGATGATTGGATGCCTCCAACAGAAAAGGGAATGGAGGTGGTAAATGATTTTGAAGCTTATTCCTATACTTTCTATCTTGGTTTGGAAGCTATTACACCGGCTTTTATCTCCGTAAAAGATGAGAATGGAAAGTCGTATAAAGTTTCTGTTTCTGAGCATGAAGAGTTAAGAAACTGTACGTTGAACGATGCTATTGGTATTATCACTTGGGCTGGTAAACGTTATATTGCGTTTGATCATCTGATGCTATATCTTCCAATAGAATCATAATAAAAAATGTATCTCTTATGTTTTGACAATCAGAAGGATGGATAAACTATTTAGAATTTTTAGGGTTTTCCCCTCATCAAGTAGGGAAATGTCTTTGCTGAACTATAATGTAATTCTTACTTTTGCAAACATAAAATAACAGGCAAGTATGAAGAAGTTATTTATCCTCCCAATTTCTGCAGCCATCTTGCTGAGTAGTTGTGGAACATACGCTGGTTCTGGAGCGATGTCTGGTGGTTCGTTAGGTAGTATTTTAGGAAGTGCTATCGGTGGAATTGCTGGTGGCGGTCGAGGTTCAGATATAGGAACAATTGTTGGTATGGCTGGTGGAGCTGTGATTGGTGCTGCGATGGGGCAGAAGGCTGATCAGCGTGCTAAAGATGATGTTCATGATCATTATGAGAAGGTTCAGCAGCGTAAGGCACGTGAGAAACAGGCACGTTCTACTTCTGGGAACTATAACCAGACTGACGATTATGCTGTTCCAAATCGTGTAGATAGTAGTGGGTTTGATGCTTCTAATTCTGGCGATGATCGTCTCTATGATTTTCAAGGAAGTGATTACACGGGAGATTATAGTGCGGCTCAACCAAAAAGCAAAGCTCCTGCAGAATCGAGTGTAGAGCGGTTGGCTGGCAATTATCAATATGCTCCAAACATTGAAGTTGTAAATGCTCGTTTTGTTGATGATAATCAGGATGGAGTTTTATCACGCAATGAAGTTGGTAAGATTATCTTTGAGGTGATGAATCGCAGTGATAAGCCTGTTACGGATGTACAGCCATCAGTGTTGGAGACAAGCGGTAATCGACATATTTACATTAGTCCTTCAGTTCATATAGAAAGTATTGCTCCTGGTAAGGGCGTTCGTTACACTGCGATTGTGAAAGCCGATAAGCGGATTAAGGCAGGTATGGCAACTTTTGCAGTAACGGTTTTACAAGGTCAGAAGAGTATAAGCAAAGTGACGGAATTTAACATTAAGACAAGTAAATAGATCATACGGTTGATTGAATATATATATTGTGATATTTGACTAACACCTGATAATTAGCTTTGAAACGACAGGTACTGGGGTAGGCGCGATGGTGTCTATCCCAGTTGATTTTTATCAATCCTCTATCAATATGAAGCGGATGGGTAAAGGTATCTGTCTCTATTGTTTTACTGTATTTGCCTCTTTGAAATAAGAAAAATCAATTCTTTTAGAATCTAATACTTATTCAAACAATCCTGTTACCCCATCTTTGATACGTTTAAAGAAGTTTGTCCAGCTACTGCTAGAGCCATTCTTTGTATTCTGGTTTTGCGTGTTCTGCTTATTTTGTTGTGTATTAGGTTTCCTCTGTTGTATCGTCTGCTGTTGATTATTTGATGATTGTGCCGTGCGAGTGGCAGGATTCCCTCCTTTTGGCTTTGCTTCTTGTGTCGAAGAACGATTCGTTGAAGTTTGAACGTTCTTATGTGCTTCTGCATTCTGCGCTTTTTCGTTTTTCACCTGTTGTGTAATGTGTTTACGATCCATTCGCGTATCAACTTTACGTTCAATATCCTTTGGCTTATCCTCTTCTTGCTTTTCCCATTCAGGTATAAACTCGTAACAAACGCCCGCAGTACCATATTCTATTTCCGGCATCTCAATACCTTTAGACTCTTTCATGAATGGTATTTCTGTTTCTTTGGGTACAACTTCTACCTTAACATAAGCCACGCCCATAGCCAAAGTACCTAGTTCACGAGCTGCAGCATAGGATAAGTCTACAATTCGACCACGCACGAAAGGACCGCGGTCGGTAACTCTTACAATCACAGACTTACCATTTCTTGGGTTTGTAACCTTTAATCTTGTTCCAAAAGGTAAGGTTCGGTGTGCACAAGTAAAGGCATTCTTATCATAGCGTTCACCATTACTCATCCTGCGACCATGTAGTCCGTTACTATAATAAGATGCTTTGCCATCTGGCAGCGAAGATTGTGCTGTCAGTTTAATACTACTTAGTAGTGATAAAAGAACTACTAAGAAAAGTCTGAATCTATTCATAAATAATCAATTAATAAACCAGCCTTCTCTTAGTAGTTTGTATCCCCCTCCCATCTATAAAGATGAAATAGAGGGGGAGGAATGACTGGTTTTGTTTATACGACGCCCTGTGCAAGCATAGCTTTCGCTACTTTCATAAAGCCTGCAATATTTGCGCCCTTAATATAGTCAATGTGACCATCAGCTTGCTTACCATACTTCACGCACTGCTCATGGATAGAGCTCATGATGTAGTGGAGCTTCTGATCTACCTCTTCCGGACTCCAAGAGAGACGGAGAGAGTTCTGTGACATTTCAAGACCTGATGTAGCCACACCACCTGCATTAACAGCTTTGCCAGGAGCAAAGAGCTGTTTTGCTTCAGTGAACTTATCAGCAGCTTCAGCAGTACAACCCATGTTTGAAACTTCAGCAACACACAATGGCTTATAAGCTAAGATCTTATCAGCGTCTTCACCATTTAGCTCGTTCTGTGTAGCACATGGCAAATAGATGTCTGCCTTCTGTTCCCAAGGCTTACGACCTTTGAAGAACTGTGCTCCAGGATACTTCTCTGCGTATGGCTCACAAACATCGTTACCGCTGTTGCGAAGCTCGAGCATGTATTCAATCTTATCACCGCTAATGCCATCTGGATCGTAGATGTAACCATCAGGACCACTCAATGTGATGACTTTTGCACCGAGTTCTGTTGCCTTCTTAGCGGCACCCCAAGCCACATTACCAAATCCAGAGAGAGCAACGGTCTTACCCTTGATGTCAAGTCCGTGTGTTTCCATCATTTGATGAACAAAGTAAAGCGCACCATAACCAGTTGCTTCTGGACGTAAGATAGAGCCACCCCATTCTCTGCCCTTACCTGTGAGCATACCTTGGAATTGGTGGGTTAACTTACGATACTGCCCAAAGAGATAACCAATCTCACGTCCACCAACACCGATGTCACCAGCTGGTACATCCTCATCAGGACCGATGTGACGATATAACTCATTCATGAAAGCTTGGCAGAAGCGCATGATTTCGGCATCACTCTTTCCTCGTGGAGAGAAGTCAGAACCTCCCTTGCCACCACCCATAGGTAATGTGGTGAGCGCATTCTTAAATGTTTGCTCGAAACCGAGGAACTTCAAGATGCTAAGGTTTACTGATGCGTGGAAACGTAGACCACCCTTATAAGGTCCAATAGCACCATTGAATTGAACACGATAACCCAAGTTCACTTGCACTTTACCTTGATCATCTACCCAAGGTACGCGGAATGTGATGATACGCTCAGGCTCAACGATACGTTCGATGATGCTTGCACGTTCAAACTCTGGGTGCTGGTTGTAAACATCCTGTACTGAGACGAGCACTTCACGTACTGCCTGTAGATACTCTGACTCGCCTGGATGTTTCTGTTCCAGTGCCTGCATGATTTTTTCGACTTCCATAGTAAATTGACTTTATTTGTTTATGTTAGTTAGTATCATTCGGTTAGAATGGTGCAGCAAATATATCCAAATTCTATCAAACGACCAAATGAAAATCGAAAAACTTTTGTTTGCTCCTTTCTTTTTGACATCCCCGTGGGGAAGTCAAAGGCATGTCGAGCGTGCAAAGTAATATAAAATATATCAATTAAGTAACTAAAAGATAGGATGGCTTGTGTTTATTTCGTATTTTTGTAGAAAATTAAGTTTCCAGTCGATGAAAGAGCAACTACCAGTGCAGTGGAGCAACTTTTACCTAAAAGATGTAAGTTTCGTCAACCTAATGATGCGTCGTATCTACAACGTTCTGATTGTGGCTAACCCCTACGATGCGTTTATGTTAGAGGATGATGGGCGTGTTGAAGAGAAGATCTATAATGAGTATATGGAGCTGGGGTTGCGTTATCCGCCTACGTTTACGCAAGTTTCGACTATTGAAGAGGCGTCTCGAGTGTTGAATACAGTAGATATTGACCTTGTAATATGTATGCCTGGCAATGCAGATAACGATGCTTTCGATGTGGCAAGAGCTGTGAAAGCGGAGTTTTCAGATATTCATTGCGTTGTTCTCACGCCTTTCTCGCATGGCATAACGAAGCGAATAGAACATGAAGACCTAAGTATCTTTGATTATGTGTTCTGTTGGTTAGGCAATACAAACCTAATTCTTTCCATCATTAAGTTAATGGAGGATAAGATGAACATAGAGCATGATATTCGTGAAGTAGGCGTTCAGATGATTTTACTTGTCGAAGATTCCATCCGTTTCTATTCGTCTATTCTACCTAACTTATATAGTTATATCCTTACTCAAAGTCAAAACTTTGCAACCGAAGCATTGACTCGGCACGATGCTTCCTTGCGTCAACGTGGTCGCCCGAAAGTTGTTCTTGCCCGCAATTATAAGGAAGCCTGGGATGTTTATCAGCGTTATAAGGATAATTGCTTAGGTGTTATTTCCGACATGCGATTCCCTCTTAGTGATGGAGAAGAGGGCATACAGTCAACCATGGGACAGCCAATTCATACCATCAAAGACCCTGAAGCCGGACTAAAGTTGCTCCGTGCCATTCATCAAGAGGATGAGTATCTACCCTTAATCATTGAGAGTTCGGAGAGTGATAACCGTGAGAAAGCAGAGAACGAAGGCTTCCGCTTTGTTGATAAGAATTCTAAGAAGATGAGTGTTGACCTCCGCCATCTCCTTGAAGAGCACATGGGTTTTGGTGACTTCATCTTCCGCAACCCCGAAACACGTGCTGAGGTCATGCGCATCCGTAACCTAAAAGACTTACAAGACAACATCTTTAAGATACCAAAAGACTCCATGCTCTATCATATCTCACGCAATCATGTGAGTCGTTGGCTGTCTGCTCGTGCCATATTCCCCGTTTCCTCCTTCTTAAAAGACATCACTTGGCATAAGTTGCAAGATGTTGATATGCACCGAAAGATTATCTTTGACGCCATAGTAGCCTATCGGCGCATGCGAAATGAAGGTGTTGTCGCCCTCTTCGATCGGCATAAATTCGACCAATATGCTCACTTTGCACGTATAGGTGAGGGCTCGTTAGGAGGCAAGGGGCGCGGTTTAGCTTTCTTGGATAATGTTATCAAGCGTCATCCCGACTTCAATCAGTTTCCGAATGCAAAGGTTCAAATCCCCAAGACTGTCGTTCTCTGTACGGATGTCTTCGACAGTTTCATGGAGAGAAATAACCTTTATCAAATTGCACTAAGCGATGCCAACGATGACGAAATACTCCATGCTTTCCTTCAGGCACAACTCCCTGATGAGTTTATAGGCGACTTCTTCGCCTTCTTCGAAGCGACTCGTTCGCCTATTGCCGTTCGATCCAGTTCGTTGTTGGAAGATAGCCATTACCAACCATTCGCAGGTATTTATTCCACTTATATGATACCTTATTTAGAGGATAAATACGAAATGTTACGTATGTTGGCATGCGCTATTAAGGCGGTATATGCCTCTGTTTATTATCGAGACTCTAAAGCCTATATGACCGCAACAAGTAATGTCATCGACCAAGAGAAGATGGCGGTTATCTTGCAGCAAGTGGTAGGGAAGCAATATGACAATCGATTCTATCCTAATCTTTCGGGCGTTCTTCGTTCCCTAAACTATTATCCTATTGGTGATGAGAAAGCTGAAGAGGGAATCGCCTCTTTAGCCTTAGGTTTAGGCAAATATATCGTTGATGGCGGTCAAACCTTACGTGTCTGTCCGTATCATCCACACCAAGTTTTACAGCTAAGTGAGCTGAAGTTAGCCCTCAGAGAGACCCAAACTCAATTCTATGCGCTCGATATGCAGCATGTGGGGGAAGACTTTAAAGTGGATGATGGGTTTAATATCCTCAAACTCAATCTCAAGGATGCTGAAGCTGACGGAAGCCTCCTTTACATTGCTTCTACTTATTCGGTTGATGACGAAACCATCTATGAGGGGCTTTATGAAGGACGGAAGATTATATCCTGCTGTGGTGTTCTTCAACAGGGAGTTTTCCCATTACCAGAGTTGTTACAGATGGCTATGCGTTATGGAGCTGATGCCATGCGACGCCCTGTGGAGATAGAGTTTGCAGTCAATCTAAATGCTGATAAGACAGGAGAATTGTATCTTCTTCAGATCAGACCTATTGTTGATTCAAAGCAACGATTAGATGAGAACCTCTCTTCTATACCTGATGAACAGTGTCTCTTACGTAGTAATAACTCCCTTGGACATGGTATATCGGATGACGTGAAGGATGTTGTTTATGTCAAGACGGGGGCTTCTTTCACGGCGAAAGATAATCCTTTAATCGCTAATGATATTGAGCGAATCAACCAGAAGTTCCTTGATCAGCACCTTAACTACATCCTTATTGGTCCCGGCCGATGGGGTTCGAGTGATCCATGGTTGGGTATTCCGGTGAAGTGGTCGCATATTTCTGCAGCTCGAATCATCGTTGAAGAGGGATTAGAACATTATCGTGTTGATCCGAGTCAAGGGACTCATTTCTTCCAAAACCTTACTTCCTTTGGTGTAGGTTATTTCACTATCAATCCTTATAAGGCTGATGGTTTCTATCAACGGAGTGTTCTTGATGCTCTTCCAGCTGTTGAGGAAACGCAATGGGTACGCCATGTTCGTTTCCAAAAGCCACTTAAGATTATGATGGATGGTAAACGACAAGAGGGTGTGGTGGTGCTTCCTGAAACCCCACCCAGCCCCCTCTAATAACCCCACCCAGCCTCCCCTAAGGGGAGGAGTGCCTAACGGAAGCTAGATAGATAATGCTCTTCTCCATTTAAAGAGGGCGTTTCCTTGATGTGAGGAAAGGCTCTCTTCACATTAAAGAAACGCCCTCCTTGATACGAGAAGAGCACTTCTTACGTTTGAGACTATATCTTCTTTGCCATCTTGATAGCCTTTTCATGCCTATAAGCCTGCACAGCTTTAGCTACATCTTTCTCAAATTTATCTCGTTCGGGAGTACCTTTTTTCCCCAACAACTCGTCTTGTACTATATCAAAGTCTTTTAGTTTCATCATCTTGTCTTTGTTTTCTTATTATTACAATATTATATTTTCCGTCTTTTCTGTTTACCGGTTGAAAGCATTCCGATGTTTTTGAAGGTTATACCATGTGGCATTTCTGCACGTGAGAGTTGGGGTTTGAGCCATGTGAGAAGCTCTTTCTCTGTCATGGATGAGACTGGGGCACATTCAACTTCAGCCTGTATCACATTGCCAAAGAGTGGATGTGAGACAGCAAAGGCACGGGCAGCAATGACGGAAGGGTGGGTGAGTAACACCTGTTCTATATGTTCTGGGTGGACGTTCTCACCGCCACATACCACCATTCGGTCGGTTCTGCCTCGATGAAAATAGTACCCATCGAGATTCTGAAAGACCAAGTCTCCTGTGCTTTGCCATTGGTTCTTGCGTCCAGCCATAGCCCAACTCGAACGCACCCATAGTTCACCCACATGCTCCTCGTTCGCTTCCTTAATCTTACATCTTACTCCCCATATCGCTTTCCCAAGCGTTGTTTCGTCGAAAGCAGCAAGGTCTTGCGGAGTAGCAAGTAAGAAGAAGCCCGCTTCAGAAGTGCCATAGAGATTGTAAAGAACATCCCCCAGTTGTTGATGAGTAGTTTCGATGAGCTGCTTTGGAAGTCTGTCTCCCCCACAGATGAGGCATTTTAGGCTTTCCATTTGGCTTTTTGCTCCTTCTATCTGCCATAGTCTTGAAAGCATAGCAGGTACGATGGGCATTACTTCAATGCGTTCGTTCTTAATAATGGATAGTGTTTCTTGCACGAGGAAACGCCTTTGTAGACAGATCTTCTTACCCATTAAGAGTGAAACAATGAGTGTGGCAAGACCGAAACCATGATAGAAAGGTAAAGAGATGAGCACACTGTCATATTGATCAATCCCTATTTTGTGGAGCAGAGCGATGAGGGGTGGTAGGAAAGAGGTGATCGCTGGACGCCGAGCCACAGCCTTGTAATTACCACTCGAACCGCCCGTATGAATGATAATGTTCCTTCCGCGGCGCATACGAGGGAGCTTTTGTTTTTCTTCGTGATGGTCTCTATATATAATAAGGTGGTGGAGTTCCTCTGTTATTATGGCTTTGCATGCTAATAGTTGAGGCTCTTCTATCAGTTCTTTATCATATATGAAGAGTTGATAATGACGTTTTCTCAGATATTCTAAAAGCTGATCTTGGGGCATGTCAGTGTTCAACAAAGTGATATGAACGCCTATTCGGGAGAGAGCAGGAAGCAGTAAGGACAGGATGAGGCTGTTACGTCCTAAGAGAGCAACGTTCATCTTGGGGCGTAGTTGGTATTGTGTATAGAGCAGTTGAGCCAGTGTTTTTGCCTTCTCGTATGTTTCTTGATACGTTAGAGATTGTTCCTCGTCTTTTACCGCACAGCGATTTGGATAGAAGTGAGCGGCGAAACGGAGCAGAGCCATCAAACTCATTCCTTCTGAAAGCAAGTATTTTGCCCAGTAGAATAACCCTTTTGGCGAAAGAATATGTAGTCGATAAAGAATGAGAAGGAGCTTCCTTAATGTTTTGATCTTCATAGTTTCTGATAGAAAAGACGGATAATAGGAGCAATGACACGTGCAATGGGAACAGAGAGAGTAGCCCACCAGGGTTGGTAACAATACTTCTTTCCTAAGCAGAGACGCAAGAGAATCTTTGCTGCATCAGCTGGATTGTAAGCTGGAAGATTACGATATTGCCCGTTGACATCCGACATCTGTGTGTGAACCAAGGGCAGGTAAGCCACATGAACATGCACTCCTAATTTCTTTAACTCTATCCTTGCCGTGTCAAGCCATGCGTTGGCGGCAGCTTTGGAGGCGTGATAAGCCGACCAACCTGGTGCCATTGGATAGAGAGAACTTACGGAGGATGAGTAAACGATATGCCCTTTGTTTGTTTGCAAGGCAGGTAACAATGCGAGTGATAACGCCACTAACGATCGATAATTGAGGTCCATTGTGCGGTCATAGTCGTGCAATCGGTCTATTGCCAGTGCGATATTGTGATGAATGGATTTGCCTGCATTGCAGAAAAGATAGTCCACTTGCGGCATATCCTTGCGTAGCTTTTGACAGAGACGGTTGAGTTGCTCCCTATCACGGAGGTCTATCGCACAATAATCGGCATGGCACCCTTGCTCCTTAGCTTTCGCACAGAGCATTTGTAACTCCGCTTCACTGCGTGCAAGCAGAAAGATGTTTGCCCTCAAAGAGATTAATTCCTCCGTTAGAGCACGCCCTATCCCATGGGATGCACCCGTAACGATTGCCCACTTCCCACGCATCTCCTTTGTCACTTCTTGGCGTTTTAAACGGATTGGCGGATAAGCTATTACAGTGCTGATTGCCATTAACTTGCTTTTGATAGATGCTCTCATGGGTGTGTTCATCTCTATTCGTCTCTAAGAGCCAACGCTATTCTATATAAGAATCATTCGGTTCCTTACCTTATTATAATAGGTGTTTAAACCATCTCAAGACTATAGTGTTGATAGTCACGGATAATGGTATAAAGGAATTTCTCATTACCCGTTCTGGTGTCAGAGATGCCTAAGTGTTCCCGAACTTTAGATGCTAAGGTGGCAATTCGACGCTCCCTATCAGGTCCATAGTCGGCATCGAGCGTGCGTTGAATAACCTCTATCTGATTGAGTGATAAGTCTTCTGCCTGTGGATAGACAGGTTTATAGTTGCGATCAAGGTACGAGAACTCGTCAAGAGAGACTTGGATCTTATGGTAATCATTGATTTTTATTACCATAGTGTGGGCTGCTAAGTCGCCTAAACGCTGTGAGTTCTTAGTCAAAAGGATAACAGCTACACCTAAGAAGGAGAACCCTATGTCAATAAACTGCAATAACCAGCGCATGAAGAAGTCGCCAATACCAGGCGTCGTACCGTCTTTCTTCACCACACGGATGCGCATAATCATCTTTCCGAGGCTCTGTCCATGGTTGAAGAGTTCCATATAAAAGGAATAGAAGAGCACTGACAAGAAAACAAAGAACGCCAAGTATAATTGTAGTTTATAATTCAGAGCCTCTGTATTATATATTAGTAGCCCCATACCAAAGGCGTAAACGAATAGGATAAAAGCGTCAATCATCTGTGCAAGCATGCGTTCGCCAATGCTTGCTGGCGATTGGTTGATTTGCACATATTGCCCTGTAACGATGTTGGATTCCGACATTCTCTTCGTAACAAATTGGTTATTTCAGTTGCAAATATAGGAAAAAAACTCTACTTTTGTGGGCAGTTGGTAGAATTAATCACCATTACCTATAAAAGAGATAATGAAGGAAATCCTTTTCATACGTAATAACATCGAGAAGTGGAAAGCAATAGAAGCGTTGGTGGATAACATCAACTCGGTAATGCCTGACCGCTTGGCAGATGCTTACACAGACCTTACAACCGATCTTGCCTTTGCTCAAACACATTATCCAACATCACGAATTACAATCTATCTAAACAACCTTTCCTCTGCACTTCATAATGAGATCTATCGCAATAAGCGTGAGAAATGGAAACGAATGATCACCTTTTGGACACAAGAGGTACCTGATGTGATGTGGAAAGAACGCCGATTATTATTCCTGTCATTCGCTATCTTCATGATAAGTGTGCTCATTGGAGTCGTCTCAACACTGGGTGATGAATCTTTCCCAAGGCTCATTCTCGGTGATGGATACATGGATCAGACGCTCGAGAACATAGCACAAGGAAAGCCAATGGGCATTTATGGAAGTGAAGAAGAGGGGGGTATGTTCATCGGAATAACGCTTAATAACATTATGGTATCGTTCTATATATTTGCTATGGGCGTACTGACGAGCTTCATGCCAGGCTATTCCTTGTTTCAAAATGGCGTTATGGTGGGTTGTTTCGATACCTTCTTCTATCAGCACGGATTATTATCTGAATGCTTACTAACCACTATGTTGCATGGAACCTTAGAACTCTCATCCATCGTGGTGGCTGGTGCTGCAGGCTTGGCAATGGGTAATGGATGGCTATTCCCTGGCACTTACTCACGCATTGTGAGCTTCCAACGAGGTGCAAAGCGTGGTATGAAGATCATTGTAGGTACTGTTCCGCTCTTCATAGTGGCTGGTTTTATAGAGAGCTTCATCACTCGGCACACCGAAATCAATAACTATGTGCGGTTGAGCATCATCCTCCTTTCATTAGTATTTGTCGTCTTTTACTTTATATACTTACCTTATAAACGTAATAAATATGAACTTTCAAGTAGAGAAACCAAAGGTTGATTTGTATAGAGCACGCACTTTTGGACAGAAGTTTTCAGCAACATTCGACTTCATTAAAGAGAACTATAAGCTCTTGTTGAAGGCCTGTTTTTATCTTGTCTTACCCCTTTGTCTGCTTCAGGCATTCGCTTTAGAGAGGTTTATCTCTGTCGTTGTAGATAACAATGTGGCTGTTGCTGTTGATAATGCAGATTCAGACGGAGCTTTAGGAAACCTATTAGTGAACACGGGTCTGTCCTATCTTATGTTGATAGTCTGCCTTGTTCTCGGTTCTATCTTACTCTCTTCAATCTGCTTCGCAATGATAAGGTATTATAATGAAAGCCCCACTCGCTTACAAGGGGTAACCTTGCGTGACCTCAAGCCCCTCATCATTCAGTGTATGAAACGCTCCTTCTTGATGGGTTTAGTGTTTGCGGTTGCATGGGTGGTTATCATCATCATCCTTGGACTCTTTGCTTTTATCTTCTTTGAAGTGACCTCGAATGACCAATTCCCTAATGTCCTTATTGGTATTGGACTATTCTTTTTGGTCATTATCGGACTGTTAGTTGCCTTTGTTCCAGCCACTGTCTCCTGGCCTGTTTATCTATTCGAAGATGATGAGACATTGTTCTCTGCCATTCGTCGTGGGTGGAGATTAGGTATTTACTCCTTCTTCCCTTTGATTGGATTGATGTTTATCATGGCGCTTATAGAGAATGTCCTTCAAACGGTGACGACGCTCCCTTGGTACTTCATGTACCTTGCTAAAGTCTTTATCTCTGCAACGAATGAAGGAGCAACATCGGTTGTTAATTCTCCAATCTACAACTTCGTCGAGTACATCTTATCGGTTATCATGAACTTTGGAACATATCTAGCAACGACATTAACCATTATTGCGCTTGCCTTCCACTATGGTAGTGTTGCAGAGGAAGTAGATGGTGTCTCGGTTGAAGAAGGCATCCAGAACTTTGATCAACTGGCAGAGAAAGATAACGACATCGACAACTTTGACAAGCTATAACACAACTCGTTAAATCCTTCTGATATGTTACAAGCCTTGTCCGACACGCTCTCTTGCGATACAGCTTTACTACATCAATACCGCGTTGATGAGGCGTATAACTATGCGAAAGAGCTACAAGCTCCAGAGCTAGATCTATGGGATTGGCTGATGAATAAGCTGATGAAGTGGATATCGGAGTTGTTCTCTCCGAATGGGAAAGGCGATGTTCGTTTCTATATCTATATAGGTTTAGCCATTGTCGTGGCGGCTTTTATCGCCTTTCTTATGTACCGTTACCGTGCGAAGCTATTCCGTCGTACAGGTAAGGTGAGCAGTGTTGATACTGAAGAAGACAATATATATGGTGTCAACTTCGATGCGGAATACACTAAGGCGATGGCACAACAGGACTATTACAAGGCTATACGAATGGTGTATCTGCGCACACTTCGTTGGCTGGCAGACCATCATAAGATTAATTGGCAGCTTTATAAGACACCAACGCAATACACACGTGAGTTCTTGTCGACCGACTTCCAGCGTATGACAAATGCTTTCATGCGTGTGAGATATGGTAATTATGAGGCGTCAGAAGAGCTTGTCAACGAGCTACTCAATATAGAAGTTGAGATTGAGAAAGGAGACAGCTTGCATGAATAAGAAGTTCTTATTAGGTATAGTAGTTTTCCTCCTCTTTGTCTTAGTGATGGAGTTTAATGCTCCGGCAAAGTTTGTTTGGAGACCAACTTTCGGTCATTACGACAGTCAACCCTTTGGTTGTGCAGTCTTCGACACGCTTATGGAGAAGTCTATCCCAGCTGGTTACCATGTGACGAATAAGACTTTTGCGCAGTTAGAACGTGATGGATATGGTAAGAAACCACATGCTATTTTAGTGCAAACATTGGCATTTAACCCAACAGAAACCGATAGGAGGGCGTTGAGTAGGTTGTTAAAAGCAGGAAACAAAGTGCTTATTGTCACCTCTGACTTCGCTTGTGACTCCTCGAAAATAAACTTTGGTGTGGCGGTATCAGGTAGAGATTCCTTCCTTCCCCAGTGGGTAAAGAAGTCGTTATTAGACTATCAAATCCCGATGGATACCCTCTATTGGAATGCAGTGAAGCCTTATACGCCTCATACTTATCAGGTCTATACATCGATGTCAGGCTATAGGATTGAGGTAGATGAGGGTGTTCAATGTGATACCTTGTTATGTGCTTTCCAACGTTCTATTGATGGGGATGTAGATACAACAGACGTTTCTTACGACTTAGATGATGATGAGTATGCTGACAAGATAGGTGGTTATTGGCAGGCACGACTCATACGAATTAAGTGGGGAAAGGGCGAGTTGTTCCTCTCATGTGACCCACTCCTATGGACCAACTATGGCGTACTTGACCCCGAGATCAACGGACTCTTATTCCGTGCGATGTCCCAATTCCGTGGCTTACCAGTAACACGTACAGATGCGTATGCGCCTAAGAACGAGATAAACAAGGAGAGTCCGCTCCGTTATTGGCTGCAAAATGCGCCACTCAGATGGTGTGTCTATCTCACATTGTTAGGTTTGCTATTGTTCTGCGTGTTCTATGCTCGACGTCGCCAAAGGGTGATCCCTTTGATAAAACAGCCCGAAAACAAGTCGTTGGAGTTTGTGAAACTCATCGGAACACTCTATTATCAGAAGCATGAGAACCATGACTTGTTACAGAAGAAGTATAGTTATTTTGCAGAGACAGTGCGTCGGCAGCTGCTAATAGATGTTGATGATGAAGAGTCGAGACGAGAGAATATAACCCAATTAGCTCTCCGAACAGGTATGCCGGAAGCCGAAGTGCGCATGATACTGGATAAGGTAAAACGCTATATAAAGGCAGATACGACCTTACCCGATAGACGATTGCAAGAGACGATAGATGGGTTAGACACCATCATCAATAATCTTTAATCTTTATGGAAGGATCAATTAATAATAAAACTAACGAACAATACACCAACAAGATGGAAGAGAATAAAGCAGAGAGAACTGATCTTCAGGACTTCAGTGAGAAGATTACACAATTAAAGAAGGCTATCGGCAATGTGATTGTTGGGCAACAGGAGGCTGTCGACTTGCTATTAACAGCCATCCTTGCAGACGGTCATGTGCTGATTGAAGGCGTCCCCGGAGTGGCAAAAACCCTGTTAGCTCGATTAGTATCACGCCTCATTGACGCGCGTTTCAGCCGTATTCAGTTTACGCCAGACCTAATGCCAAGTGATGTATTAGGCACGACGGTGTTTAATATGAAGACCTCCGAGTTCGACTTCCATCAAGGACCTGTGTTCGCAGAGATGGTACTTGTTGACGAAATTAACCGTGCCCCAGCTAAGACACAGGCTGCTCTTTTCGAGGTAATGGAGGAGAGACAAGTCACAATCGATGGTGTTTCGCATCGTATGAACGACCTTTACACGATCATCGCGACGCAGAATCCGGTGGAGCAAGAGGGAACTTACCGTCTACCAGAGGCTCAATTAGATCGTTTCCTATTTAAGATTCGCATGAGTTATCCCACGCTTGAAGAAGAGGTAAGCATCTTGCAGCATCATCAAGAGAATAGAAAGCTTGTCAAACTGGATGATATTCAACCCTTATTAAGCGTTCGTGAGCTTCTAAACATGCGTCAGCAGTTGCAAGAAGTGTACATTGAAGATAGCCTCCTACGCTATATTGCATCCATCGTACAGCAGACACGCATGTCAAAGGCAGTCTATCTCGGAGCCAGTCCACGTGCTGCTGTTGCGATGCTCAATGCTTCTAAGGCATACGCCATGCTCTCCGGGCGTGACTTTGTGACGCCGGAAGATATCAAATTCGTTACTCCTAACATCCTTCAACACCGTCTCCTCCTTACCGCTGAGGCTGAAATGGAAGGCTACACAGCGTTGAAAGTAGCGCAGAAGTTGATAGATAAGGTGGAAGTCCCTAAGTGATCCCAACATAGAGAGAGCCTTGTTTTATGTGTAAGGCTAATCACCCATACGGTTCGCAGTGTTGACCCATACGGGTCACGATGCTGACCTATACGGGTCACAATGCTGACCCATACGGGTCAGAACGCTGATACGTATGAGTAAATATAATGACTTATATGTGTGCGAATGCTTCGCACAAATGGTTACGCAACCTCGCACTATTGGTGCGGAGGCTTCGCACAATTGCTAACTAATCCTCTTAGATATAGAGTAAATGTTCCTTACCAAGCGATTTTATATCATCTTTGCATGCTTGACACTGCTTTGTGGGTTGGGATATGTCTATCCCTTCCTCTTCACGGCGGCTAAGTTTCTGTTGTTCGTCTTCGTCTTTACCCTCCTTATAGATGCTTTCATGCTCTATCATCGGCGTGCGATAACAGCGGAACGGAGCTGTGCAGATAGGTTTTCTAACGGCGATGAGAATGTGATAAAACTCCGTTTAGCAAGCGAATACACCTTCCCTGTATGGCTCACTGTCATTGATGAGGCTCCTAAAGTGTTCCAACGTCGAGACATACAATACACTCTCCAGCTTGCTGCAAAGGGCGAGGACGAAATTCGTTACACGCTCACTCCAGTGAAGCGAGGAGTTTATTCCTTTGGGCGGATTCGTTGTTTTGCACGCACCATCATAGGACTTGTGGAGCGCAGATATAGCTTGGGCAATGCAAAGGACGTGAAGGTCTATCCTTCCTATCTGATGTTGAACCGATACGAATTGCTTGCGATGAGCAATAACCTTACCGAGATGGGCATCAAGCGAATTCGACGTATCGGAAATAATACCGAATTTGAGCAGATAAAAGATTATGTGCAAGGCGATGAGTATCGTGCTATCAACTGGAAAGCAAGTGCTCGGAAGCATGAACTCATGGTGAATGTCTATCGTGACGAACGTTCGCAACAAGTGTTTTCCGTCATTGATAAGGGACGAGTCATGCAGCAGTCGTTCCGTGGAATGACCTTACTTGATTATAGCATAAATGCCGCCTTGGTGCTTTCTTACGTCGTTATGCACCGTGACGATAAGGCTGGTTTGATTACATTCACCGATAAGATGGACACATTCGTAGCTCCTTCGCGCCGCACGGGACAAATGCAACGATTGTTGGATGCGCTTTATATGCAAGAAACCGACTTTGGAGAGAGCGACTTCAGTAACCTTTGTGTCAACGTGCGAAAGCAAGTTAGCAAGCGAAGTCTGTTCATTATCTATACGAACTTCTCGAGTATGACGGCTCTTAACAGGCAACTCTCTTATCTGAAACTACTAAGCCGTTGGCATCGTGTGCTTGTAGTCTTCTTTGAAGATAGTGAGATGAATGATTACATCCAAACGCCTAAGCATTCCATAGAAGAGTATTATCAACATGTCATTGCAGAGAAGTTTACATACGAGAAACGCCTCATTGTGTCTACACTGCACCAGCATGGCATCTATAGCATACTAACGACTCCAGAGCGTCTCAGCGTAGATATTATTAATAAGTACTTGGAAATGAAACAAAGGCAGGTGCTAACTTAAATCGAACTAACAAAAATCATAATATGTTGGTATTGTGTTGTTGACATATATAAGCTAACTTTGCAACCAGTTAGAAACTAATATTAACAATGTCAATAACATGAGAATTAAAACTTTATGCAGGTCACTTGCTATCGCATTGTTGGCTACGTGGGGAGCAGTCTCTGCTTCTGCGGCTAATTATGTGAAAGTAACTGACAAAGAGGGAAAGCCTACGACCTTTGCTCTCGAAGACAAACCAACGGTTACCTTCACGTCAGATCATCTTGTTCTGACGACTGATAGCAAAACCGTAGAATATCCTTTAACGGATTTCCTTAGCTTTACTTTCACCGATCAGCCTACTGGTATCAATACAGTTGGGGCTGAACAGTCTAATGCAGTGTTCTCTTTTACCAACTTCTCGGTACGAGGAGAGGGGCTGAAAGCGGGTACTCGTGTGAGCGTCTATACCATCAATGGGCAGCTTGTCGGTAGTGCTGTTGTGAATCAAAATGGCGTTGCCGAGGTTCCTTTCGATGGTCAGAAGGGCGTGTTTATAGTAAAATCATTAACCAAGACATTTAAATTTATCAATCAATGAAGAAGTTCTTTACTTTAGTAATCGTATCACTTTTAAGTGCTGTGGCAGTACAGGCACAGAAGGTAGTAATCAATAAGACAGATGGCTCAAAGGTAACTTTTAGAGCTGATGAGATACAGAGTGTACAGTTTGCACCAGCGTCAGTAGCTGACCAGTTCGTAGGTAGTTACAAAGGAACAGACAAGATAAGTGTGGGTGGATTGTTCTCATATACTTCTTCTGAAGCCGTTACTTACAAGGTAACTGCCAACGAAGACGGTACCGTTAATCTAACTGTCCCAGAGGAAACTTTCAAAAAGACCATGATGGGTAACCTCACTTTGAGTTCTTACACCATCAGTAAGATTCCTTACAACGAGAGCGAGAAGGCTTTTATCAAGGCTTACAAGGACGACAATATCAAATTCCACTTTATCATCAAAGATGACGATGGAGCAGTGACCAGTGACAAGGAATATACATTTGACAGCAGAATCTGCAAGGTCACTATTACCAAAGGTGCTGATGGGAAACTGACAGTAAGCAACACCTATCAAATGGGGAAAATGCCTTTCCCTATCTCTGGCACATTCATAGGCACAAAGCAATAACAACATAAAGAGGGAGACATGAACCTCGGGAAACATATATTAGACGTGCTTGCAGGTGTTGCCGTCATGTTGACGGCGACCGCCTGCAATGGTCTTTTTGATGGTATATACGATGATGCGCCAGCTTCTCCAACGATTACGGAAGGGCAGTTATTAGTTGATGCCACAAGTTGGAAGGACTGGTATTACGTTGATTTTGACTCGTTACAGGCTTATATTGAGAAAAAAGATACCGTCGGATTGCTGAAGGCACAGAGCCATTTTACACCTTATCATATTCCTTCCTCCCTGTCTACTGGCACCTCAAACGGGCAGACAGGAATCTATACTTATTGGTTCGATGTATTCGGAAAGGGGATAGCCGTCAATGAGAAGCGTTCGTTTAAAGCTACTGATGCACAACCAGAGCCGCCTTCATGGAGTCTTGCCTTCCATCGTAACAATGTGAGAACAAATGGGGGTGCAGTGTTGGAAACCAACTATAAGTCGATGAGTGAGCTTCCTAAGAGCAGCATAGACTTCCTCGGTGCAAACTTCCAAACGGATGAATGGAGCGAAAATGAGGTCTGGTTCGATCAGTCGCAAATGCTCCTGAGTTTGATAGGATGCCAAGGGATAACTATTAATAAGGTGTTATCTTCATGGCTTCGACTCGATATCCCCCCTATGCCACCAGCCTTTACAATGAAGAGCAATGTGTACATCCTGCGATTGAAGAATGGGAAGTATGCTGCCCTACAGTTGGTGAACTATATGAATACGGGAGGAACTAAATGTTGGCTGACCATCAATTACAAATATCCTTATTAAGCAATACATCCGCCCTTTCCCATACTATTGTGTGGCAATGAGAGGGGCAATGAGACCTTATATAATAGGTTATGAAACGAAAAACCATTCTATTATCAGTTCTGCTCGTTACACTTTCTTCGGCGTCATGGGCAGATGAGGTGAACGACTCCATCTATAAGTCTTATGAGTTAGAGCAAGTTGTTGTCACGGGTACGCGTACACCGAAGCTACTCGCAAACACACCTGTCTTGACGAAAATCATTACATCAGATGACATTGCAAAGACCGATGCTACCAATCTTCGCGACCTATTACAACAGGTAATGCCGGGCGTTGAGTTCTCCTATGCAATGAACCAACAAGTGCACATGAACGTGTCGGGATTTGGTGGACAAAGTGTATTGATTCTTGTTGATGGTGAACGTCTTGCAGGTGAGACGATGGATGATGTCGACTTCACGAGACTACTGATGGACAACGTAGATCACATTGAGATTGTTGGAGCATCATCTGCTCTTTATGGCTCGAATGCGGCTGGTGGAGTTATCAATATTATCACTAAGAAGAAGATGCAGCCGTGCTCTCTCAATCTGAATATGCGCTTTGGCAAGCATAACGAGCAACGTTACGGCTTGTCGTGGCAGTTGAAACAAGGGAAGTGGAGCAACCTCTTGACCGTAAATAGGAACAAGTCGGATAATTACAATGTGCAGAATGGCGACCATCCTATTACTCGTGTCGTGTCCACGATATACGGAGATGCAACATGGAACATTAAGGAGCAACTGTCTTATACACCTACTGATAAGTTCTCAATAACAGGTAGGGCGGGTTACTTCTATCGCCAGCTTGTACGTACAACAGAGACACCAGAGAGATATAGAGACTTCTCTGGCGGGCTTAGGGGAGTATGGACTCCGACCGAATCGGATAACTTTGAACTTACATACGCATTCGATCAATATGATAAGTCGGACTATCAACGAATCGCAAAGATTGATGTACGCGACTACTCCAACGTGCAGAATAGCTTCCGATTACTCTATAATCACAACCTCAAAGGAGGCGATGTTCTATCTGTGGGTGCCGATTATATGCACGACTACTTATTGAATGTGAACCTTGAAGGACGTACCCGCAAGCAAGATTCCTTTGATGCTTTCACGCAATATGACTGGAACATCAACGAGCAATGGGAGGCTGTTGGTGCATTGCGTTATGACTACTTCTCGGATGGACATATCTCTCGCGTGACACCAAAGATAAGCCTTCGTTACCAGCCAATACACAATCTTAATCTCCGTCTTAGCTATGGGATGGGCTTCAGATCACCAACGTTAAAGGAGAAATACTATAACTTTGACATGGCAGGAATATGGATTGTGGAAGGGAATCCTGCCTTGAAACCAGAGGTAAGTCATAACTTCACCCTGTCTACTGACTATACACACGGGCATTACAACTTCACGCTTGCAGCTTACTACAATAGGATTAAGGATAAACTCGCTACTGGTGCTCCTTTCTACAAGAGTGCTTCTGACCTTATTCCTCATCTACCTTATCTTAACCTCGGAAACTACTCTGTGAGTGGAGGAGAGGCTACGGCGCAAGCGAGATGGTCGAACGGGATTACCGCACGTCTGTCTTATGCTTATACCAATGAGCACCTGCCAAAGGATAAGAACAATAACTCGGTGAATAACCAATACATCCCTGCTCGCAAGCACGCAATGACGGGGCATATTGATTGGGATCATCAGTTTGTGAAGAACTATGGGCTGAATATTGGTCTCGATGGTCGCTTCTTATCATCAGTAGACAATCAGGAGTTCGTCGATTATTACGACATCTCGAAGGGAATCCGTACCATTCATTACCCTGCATACACACTCTTTAAGCTCGCTGTTGTACAGCGATTCAGCAAGAGTGTGAAGTTGAGTGTTGCCTTAGATAACCTCCTCAATTATAAACCAGAGTATTACTATTTGAATTGCCCATTGACAGATGGCATGAACCTGCAGGTTGGCTTGTCTGTTGATGTGGATAAACTTTTTAAGTTCTAATATATAATAATGGAGAAAAAGAAAACTTATTGGTGGCGCACGATAGCCTCCTTTGTCCTCGTACTATTCACAATGCCGTTAGGTCATGCACTAATGATACTGATGGAGAAGTTCATGGATCCCGTGGCAGTACATTATGCTGGTTTCACAATGGGGTTCGTTGGCTTGATTATGGTTATCGTCGGGGTCTTTGTCAAAGGAGATACTCGTCAAACCTTATGGGGACTTATTGGCGGTTTATTGTTTTGGACGGGATGGGTCGAGTTCCTATTCCTCTATTATGCACGCCGTTATGGAGTTCCACCCGAGATAGAAAATGGTGAGGTCGTTACCAAACCTGAATATCTTATTATGCCAGCTTCCTTTGGATTGTGGATGATGGTCATGACGATGTATATCTTTAGTACCCGTAACGGTTGCGACTTCATCACATGGATACAAGAGAAACTCTTCGGAAAGCGTAAGAATAAGATTGTTGTGCAACCCATGACCCACCACACCTCCATAATCACGTTCATGGAACTGAACATGATACTATGGGCTTTCTATCTGTTGTTGATGTTCTGTTATGATAAAAACTTCCTTGGCGACCACCATCCAGTAACTTATCTCATCGGAATAAGCTGTTTCATTGGGTCACTCTTTATGTTCCGTCGACAGCTCCATATCGCCGCTTGGGGTGCAAACATTCGAATGGCTGTAGCGACAGTAATCGTCTTTTGGACGCCAGTAGAGATACTCGGACGCATCAACTTCTTCAAAGAGTTCTGGGTTCATCCACAAGAATATCGCATCCCATTGTTATTTATCTTGGGTGCTTTCATCCTATTGTTGGGTTATATGTGGCTGAAAGGTGCTAAGAAAAAGCGCATTACGAGTAAGTAAAACTCACGTCAGATATATACTTTTTTATAATGTGCATTAGCGAAAGTTAGTCTGTTGGTAGAATCTTGGTGAACGCTAACTTTTAACGAGCAAAACTAAGTGTAAGATAAGAAAGGAGGGTACGCTTAAATTAGCGTATCCTTCTTTTTGATAATTCAAAACAAACGATTAGATACTAAGAAAGTATTTTACATTATGAGTACTTGTGCTATGCTTCAAATAGAATCATTATAGCTTTAAATCGAAGTCAATATTAGCTTTTTTGCAAAACGTACCTCCGTTTTTAGTAAAACGTACCTCCGTTTTTGGTAAAACGTACCTCCGTTTTTGGTAAAACGTACCTCCGTTTTTAGTGAAATGTACCTCCGTTTTTGGTAAAATGTACCTCCGTTTTTAGTAAAAACAGCCTTCTTTTCATGTATTTTGTTGCTTATTTATGCTCAGAACGATGCCTTGTTTTATGTAATATACTGCTAATCAAATTGTTATAAATACTTAGCTTTTTTGCTCTCTAATTGCGTTATTTGAGAATAAGTACGCATCTTCTTCAGAAAAACGCAGTTATAAGCCCTGAAATCGGTAGTATTTTATTACAAACATCAAAGTCCCTTAGAATGATATAGATGCGGAAGAATATGCAAAAGGAACAAGTTCAAATCAAGAATCGATCATTATGAAGAACCTTTTTGAGGGTAGAGTCTGAGCTTAATAGCTGTTGGATATGATCGAGAGTAGTATTAAAAAACTCCTTCCAAATCGTCTCTCTTATTAGAGTTAGCTAATCCTCCTCTTTGTAGTATCGCTTTTTTTTCGTATTTTTGCAGCCAATTATAACTAAAAAAGATGAATAAATTATTTTTGTCCCTTTGTTTGTTGTTGATAAGTTGGGTAGCTTCTGCACAAGAGCGATTGCCCAAAGTTACTCTTAAAGACATAGAAGGGAAGACCGTACAAACCGACACTATTGCTAACAACTGCAATCCTCTTATCGTTGCATTCTTTGCAACTTGGTGCAAACCTTGCGATCGCGAACTCAAGAGTATAGATGAGGTTTATGATGATTGGCAGCGCGAAACAGGCGTTCGCATCGTTGCTGTTTCCATTGATCAAGCGCAGAATATTAATAAGGTGAAGCCTTTAGTGGATCAAAATGGCTGGCGGTATGAGGTGCTACTCGACCCGAATGGGGAGCTTCGCAGAGCCTTAAGCATCCAATCCGTACCTTATACTATCTTGCTTGATGGCAACGGAAAGATCGTTTATAAGCATAATGGCTATACTGACGGAGCTGAGTTTGAGCTGTATAAGAAGGTAAAAGAAGTGGCTGGCAAATAATCTTATGAGACGAAGAATACTAATGGTTCTACTCGTTGGGATGAGTAGTACCTTCTTATATGCGCAGGAAGTTTCTGATAAATTGCGCCTTTCCGGAAGCATTCAAAGCGATATTTTATTGGCAGAGAAGGATAGCGTGATAGGTGCGGAGGCTACTGGCGGACGCTTTCTAACCAATACTTACGTTGATTTAAAGCTCTCGAATCGTTATATTGAGGCTGGTGCTCGACTGGAATATCTCAAGCATCCGCTTCCAGGATACGAACAGGACTTTAAAGGGTGGGGCGTTCCTTATGCGTATCTAAAGGCTAATTATAAGAATGCCGAGCTTACTTTAGGTAGCTTTTATGAGCAGTTTGGGTCGGGATTCATCCTTCGTTCCTATGAAGATCGCAGTCTGGGAATTGATAATTCACTACAGGGTGTACGCCTAAATATGCGCCCTTGGTCTGGAGTTGCAGTGAAGTTGTTGTCAGGAAGACAGCGGAGATACTGGGGACATAACAAGAGTTGGATGACAGGAGCAGATGTTGAGTGGAACATTGAAGAGTTGTTTAAGTCCCTCCAACAGCATAACACCTTTATAACCCTTGGTGCTTCTTACCTCAATAAGTATGAGAAAGACGAAGTAATAATGGTTGATCCCACCCATCGGCTGCGTCTTCCTCATTATGTCAATGCGTTCGATTTACGCCTGCGAGTGCAGCATCACGGCTTTAATGTGCTTGCAGAAATGGCAATGAAGTCGCAAGATCCTTCTCATGATAATGGTTACATCTATCGTAATGGTTATGTAGCAATGCTCTCAGGTTCCTATTCAAAGCATGGAATGAGTCTGCTTCTGCAGGCAAAGCGTAGTACGAATATGAGCTTTCGCAGCCGTAGAGGAATGGAGGGAATATCTTCTTTCATCAATCATCTGCCCCCATTCACGATGGAGCATACCTATACATTGGCTGCTCTCTATCCTTACGCGACACGCTCTGATGGTGAGTGGGCTTATCAGGCAGCAGCAGCCTATACCTTTAAAAAGGGTTCTTTGTTAGGCGGTAAGTATGGAACGACTGCAAAGGTGAACTTCTCACATGTTCATTCCGTGCGTAAGAATGGTGCAGGTGACATCGGAACAGATGGTTATGGTAGTCCGTTCTGGGCATGGGGAGACGCTACTTATTATCAAGATATTGATGTACAGTTGGAGAAGCGACTCGCTAAAGATACGAAACTCAATCTGATGTATATGTATCAACGTTACAATCAGACATTACTCGAGGGGCATGGAGGAATACTTAATTCGCATATCTTTGTGGCAGATGTCAAACAGAAGCTTTCGCCTAACACAACGTTGCGTGTAGAGGCACAGTATCTTACATCGAAAGATGGTGATAAAGACTGGTTGTTTGGGCTGGGTGAACTGTCGCTTGCACCACATTGGATGTTCACATTGAGCGACCTCTATAATGTTGGTAATACTCGGGTGCATTACT
>ERZ773008.393-NODE-393-length-31435-cov-10.150064_pt1 | contig 31435 bp, 27 predicted proteins | sample MGYA00580664_ERZ773008 | MGnify/ENA primary metagenome ERZ773008 (study PRJEB29015, sample SAMEA2738016) | human oral metagenome | biome: human oral; feature: human-associated habitat; material: dental | place: China | collected 2048 ...
ACGGACGTGATTCACAAGCAAAACGTCTTGGAGCTAAAGCAGCTGACGGACAAACAGTAACTGGAGGATCTATCCTTTACCGTCAACGCGGTACACACATCTACCCAGGTGTTAACGTTGGCCGCGGTGGAGACGATACATTGTTCGCGAAAGTAGAAGGCGTTGTACGCTTTGAACGCAAAGGTCGCGATAAAAAACAAGTTTCTGTTTATCCAATCGCGAAATAAAATGTAAAGACCCTTACACCTATGGTGTGGGCCTTTCTTTTGAAGCTGGTAATCTGAAAAGAAGAGAAAGTATACATAAAATAATTATAAATTATCTATATTCTAAGATAGCTGTAAATTTTTTGCGGCTATCTTTGTTTTGACTACATTCTTTATATGTTTTTTATGTATTTTATAATAATATTAGTTGAATTATTCGGAATAGCAAAGTATAATATAATATGTAGGTTTATTCAATTTTTTAAGGATTGATAACAGTTTTATATAGTCTGTTACCAATCCATTTCCTAAATAAAAAATTGTATGAATATTTCACGACGAAAGGAATGCACAAGGTGAAAAGTTTTAAACTTTATAATGGGAAACGAGATAAATTCTCTTTGCGGAAGAAGAATGTCGGTCTGATTTCCATTGCTATTGCTACTCTAGCTCTTTATGGAATTGTAGGAGGAAGTCAAACGACTTATGCTGAAGAGCAAAACAGTACTAGCGGTCAAGTTACAAGTGTCTCTGCTCCCACAGAGGATGCAAAGACAGAAAAAGTATCTACTACTACATCATCAACGGTAACAGAAGCTTCTTCAGCTAGTAGTTTTTCAAGAGTAGAAAATACAAGCGTGAGTAGTACTCAGACTGCCTCAGAATTTCAAAATTCTAGTACAGAAAGTGCTCCGTCAGAGAATTCATCAATGTCAAGCGATGGTAGTTTGTCAACAAATGGAGAATCTTCAAAATCAGCTAAAACTCCAAATATTGAGGGAATAACTCCTGAAAACACAGCGCCAAAGTCTGACGAAACAATTGTTGAAAGCACAATACCTAAAACACGAGCAGCACGTACCCGTAGAAGTGTCGCAGAATCTTCTTCTCATATTTCAAACTTTTCAGTAACAGTTACGACGAAAGACGGAACAGTTATGAATGCGGGAAATGAAAAAGTTTTATCCAATCAAGAAATAGCTTTTGACCAAATTCATATGAAGTTTACGCTTACTCAAGATGGAACATTAAAAGCTGGTTCAAAGATTCGGATTCCAGTTAAGTTGACAAATAATGCATATGGTGCCTACTACTCTAATTTGGGTTCTGGAACAGAAGAACCAATAAATGGGGTGGGAACAGTTAAATTTGATTATTCTGACCCAAAAAATCTTGCTTATGTAATTACTTTAAATACTAACTTTTCAGGTCAAAAGGTTGTTGAAATTACCCAGAAAGCTGCGACTATTGGGAAATTTACTGCAAAATCAAGCTATGAAAACATTGTTTTAGATATAAATGATAGTAAGTTTATTTTTAAACCAAAACCAAGAACATTTGAAAAAGCACAGGCGCCCTTTGCTGTTTATAATAGTGCAAGTAGCGATAGAGCTAATTCAATAAAATTAGGTACTTCAACTGGTGATGCAAACTATTATAATAATTTATTGTCAAGCGATGGTACAAATTCTGGACAAACAGGAACTCCAAATGGAGATATCATTTCTATCTATCGTATAAAACCAGGTAATGGTTCAAAAATTGTGAGTATCAAACCGGATCGTAAAAGATATACTTCCACTTTAGCAATTAGTGAAGATGGAAAATATCTTGTTAAAGGAGATACTTCAACGTCTATTAGTATCAATTCTGATCCAGATAACAAGCTAATTAAACTGCCAGCAAATTCAACTGATGAAGAGATTGTTAAAGCATTAAAACAAGCTGGTAAAAACTCTTCGGTTGTTATTGATAATGGAGATGGGACTTACACAGTTGCTATTAATTTAGGAAAAATGACAGGAAATGGTGCTACTACCTATCATGATATTTGGCCAACTGACGATTATGCTCAAATGGGCGATAAGTATCAAGAAATTAATAGAACAGAAGAGGTTAACAGAAAAGTTAGTAGTATTTTAAAAAATGCTAACGTGATTCAAGGTACAGGTCATTCAACTCGGATTACTTTTGCTGATTCATCAATTGTAAATACTCTAAGTGAAGGGTCTAAGAGTTTTAGTTATAGTGTTGATGACAATGGCACTATAAAAAAGATAAAAGAGGAAAAGCTTTCTGCGAAAACAACTCCATCAAATGCACGTGCTGAAGGTCAAAAAAAAATCACAGTACACTATGTGGATACAAGTGGGAAAGAGATAGAAACTCAGGACTATAAGTTTGGCTTTCCAGCAGGAGGAAGCGCTACACAATCACCTGATTATACGGCTAGTCCAAAAACAATTACAGGATATACTCTTGTGACTGCTGATACAGCAATCCCATCATACGGTACACAGCTAAAGGCTTCTACAAAAATTTCATTTATTAATAATGACCAAGATTTTTATTACGTCTATACTGTTAATAAATCTAACGCTAAGGTGACTTATATTGATGATGATGACAATCATAAAGTTCTTGAAACAAAAGAATTAACTGGTGATTATAATACAACGGATCCATACAGAACAACTGAAACAATTAAAAAATATACGAATAAAAATTATGAATTAGTTTCAGATAATTATCCAGCAGATGGCGTAAAATATAATGATAAGCTTCAAACCTTTGAAGTTCATTTAAAACATAAAGTTAAAACTGAAACTCAGACTAAGACAGTTAAAGAAACCATTAAATATATTTATGCAAAAGATGGTGCTACAGCAGCTCCAACTCATACTGCTGAATTAAAATTCACCAGAACAGCAACTACCGATTTAGTTACAAATGTTACAACTGGGGACTGGACAGCAGAAAATGGAACAAGTTTTGCAGCCGTAACATCACCAGCAATCAAAGGTCACACTCCAGACTTAGCGGAAGTTCCAGCAGTTGACAATATTACGGCTAACAGTGCCAATATCGAAAAGACAGTCGTTTACAAAGCTAATCCAGCTAGTGCAAAGGTAACTTATATCGATGACACAACAGGGGAAACGCTTGAAACGAAGGATTTGAATGGTTTTTATGGGCAGACTGATCCTTATCGAACAGCTGAAACCATTAAGACGTATACCGATCGAAATTATGAACTTTATTCAGACAATTATCCAACAAATGGTGTAACTTACAATACTACTTATCAAAAATTTGAAGTTCATCTACGTCATAAGACAGCTCCAGTTGAAGAAACAAAGACTGTCACAGAGACCATCAAGTATGTTTATGAAAATGGTGACCAAGCAGCTACTTCTAAAGTCCAAAAATTAGACTTTAAACGTACGAATACAAAAGATTTAGTTACTGGGAAAATCTCTCAAGAGGGGGTATGGGCTCCGTCAACAGGTACTTTCTCAGAAGTGGTTTCTCCAACGGTTGATGGTTATACACCAGATAAATCAAAAGTTGATGCAGTAACTATTACCGCTGCTCACTCTGATATCCATGTTACAGTTACCTATAAAGCTGATAAGCAAAAAGTGACTTACACCATCATTGATGATACTGCTCATAAAACGCTGAAAGATAAGGAAGTACTTACCAGCGGAGACTCTGATACTCCTCTTTCAGATAGTGCACGAGCAAAATATGATTCAATCGTGAATGCTTATCTGGCCCAAGGCTATGAATTGGTTTCTAAAGATGAATTACCAGCTAAGTTCGATCTTGATAGCAGTCATGATCAAAACGTAACGGTTCACTTGAAGCATGGCACAACTGATATCCAAGAAACCAAGAAAGTGAGCTTGACAGTTCGTTATCATGGAGCGGGTAGTCAAACGCCAGCTAATAATGTACAAACAGCAACGTGGACACGCACAGTAACGAAAGATAAGATCACAGGCACTGAAGTTTCGGCTACAGCTTGGACCAGTGACAAAGCTAATTATGACGCTGTGCCATCCCCAGTGATTCCAGGTTATAGGGTAGATGTTGCGACTGTTCCGTCAGAGACAGTCACTCAAGAGGATATTGTCAAGGATGTGCATTACACTATCCAAACGCAACGAGTGACTTACACGGTCGTTGATGATACAACAGGTACGACTCTAGAACACCAAGTGGAATTAACGACTGGTGAGTCGGATGCAGATCTTCCAGCAGCAGCGCAAAGGAAATACGATACGGTTGTATCAGCTTATCTGGCCCAAGGCTATGAATTGGTTTCTAAAGACGAATTACCAGCTAAGTTCGACCTTGATAGCAGTCATGATCAAAACGTGACGGTTCACTTGAAACACAAGGTAACAACATCTAGTGAGATTAAAACCGTTAAAGAAACCATTCATTATGTTTATAAGAATGGTAGCCAAGCAAGCCCAAGTCGTAGTACTTCATTGACTTTTACTAGAGAAGTGAAAACAGATGAAGTGACAAAACGTTCCACTAAAGGAGCTTGGTCTCCGGTTACAGGAACGTTCGCAGCGGTAAGCTCCCCAACGATTACAGGTTATACAGCTGATAAGCCAATTGTTGCAGCAGTAGAGGGGATTACAGGTGACAGCGATGATATCGAAAAGACAGTTGTTTATACAGCTAATCAAGAAAAAGCCCAAGTTCGCTATATAGATGATACGACGGGTGAAACTCTTGAAACAAAAGAATTAACTGGTGATTATAATACAACGGATGATTACAGAACAACTGAAACAATTAAAAAATATACGGATAAAAATTATGAATTAGTTTCAGATAATTATCCAAGTAATGGTGTAACTTACAATACTACTTATCAAAAATTTGAAGTTCATCTACGTCATAAGACAGCTCCAGTTGAAGAAACAAAGACTGTCACAGAGACCATCAAGTATGTTTATGAAAATGGTGACCAAGCAGCTACTTCTAAAGTCCAAAAATTAGACTTTAAACGTACGAATACAAAAGATTTAGTTACTGGGAAAATCTCTCAAGAGGGGGTATGGGCTCCGTCAACAGGTACTTTCTCAGAAGTGGTTTCTCCAACGGTTGATGGTTATACACCAGATAAATCAAAAGTTGATGCAGTAACTATTACCGCTGCTCACTCTGATATCCATGTTACAGTTACCTATAAAGCTGATAAGCAAAAAGTGACTTACACCATCATTGATGATACTGCTCATAAAACGCTGAAAGATAAGGAAGTACTTACCAGCGGAGACTCTGATACTCCTCTTTCAGATAGTGCACGAGCAAAATATGATTCAATCGTGAATGCTTATCTGGCCCAAGGCTATGAATTGGTTTCTAAAGATGAATTACCAGCTAAGTTCGATCTTGATAGCAGTCATGATCAAAACGTAACGGTTCACTTGAAGCATGGCACAACTGATATCCAAGAAACCAAGAAAGTGAGCTTGACAGTTCGTTATCATGGAGCGGGTAGTCAAACGCCAGCTAATAATGTACAAACAGCAACGTGGACACGCACAGTAACGAAAGATAAGATCACAGGCACTGAAGTTTCGGCTACAGCTTGGACCAGTGACAAAGCTAATTATGACGCTGTGCCATCCCCAGTGATTCCAGGTTATAGGGTAGATGTTGCGACTGTTCCGTCAGAGACAGTCACTCAAGAGGATATTGTCAAGGATGTGCATTACACTATCCAAACGCAACGAGTGACTTACACGGTCGTTGATGATACAACAGGTACGACTCTAGAACACCAAGTGGAATTAACGACTGGTGAGTCGGATGCAGATCTTCCAGCAGCAGCGCAAAGGAAATACGATACGGTTGTATCAGCTTATCTGGCCCAAGGCTATGAATTGGTTTCTAAAGACGAATTACCAGCTAAGTTCGACCTTGATAGCAGTCATGATCAAAACGTGACGGTTCACTTGAAACATGGCACAGCAGAAAGTCAAGAAAGCAAGAAAGTGAGCTTGACGGTTCGTTATCATGGAGCAGGTAGCCAGACGCCAGCCGATAATGTGCAAACAGCAACTTGGACACGGACGGTGACGAAAGATAAGGTAACGGGAGATGTTGTGAAGACCACGGATTGGGTAGCTGACAAGGCAACCTATGACGCTGTTCCATCTCCAGTCATTCCAGGCTACACAGTAGATGTGGCAACTGTTTCGGCAGAAACAGTCACTCAAGAGGATATGGTTAAGGATGTTTATTATACTGCGATCCCAGTAACTCCAGATAAACCAACTCCTCCAGTAGTTCCGTCAACGCCGGACAAGCCAACTACTCCGACAGTTGTACCAACGACTCCTACAAAAGCAACTCCAACGAAAACAGAAATCTTGCCAAGCACAGGTGATTCTCAAGTTGGTTCAACGCTTGCAACGCTGACGGGCGTAAGTTTACTTTTATCAGCTTTAGGTTTAGTTGGTCGTCGAAAAAAAGAGGATTGATGAACCTTTTGTAAACATATAAAAGTAAACTAAAGGTTGAATCATTCGATAGAAAGGATAAGCTTTACAAGCAACTTGGCATAGTTGATTTGTGAAGCTTCCTTTTTTTGTTAAAAGATTGAAACAATATGCTTGACAAAAGAAAGGCTTCATGATTTAATATACCCCATAAGGGTATAAATGGAGGTGCTTATGTTTTACTTATTTACGAAAATAGATAGTATTTCTACAAGTGAATTGGAACAAAAATTAAAAGAGAAGATTCAACTGCTAGATGTGCGAACGCCGTCTGAATATCGGCGTGGTCATATCAAAGGCGCAAAGAATGTCCCACTCAATGAAATCGCAAGATACACGCCAGCAACAAATGAAACACTGTATGTCATTTGCCATTCCGGTGTGCGGAGCAAAATGGCAGCCAAAAAGCTAAAGAAAAAAGGCTACGATGTTGTCAATGTTCAAGGCGGTATGAGTGCTTGGACCGGAAAAGTTGTTTAAAAGTGATAAAGGAGGAAGTTGAATGAAAATTATCATTGTTGGTGGAGTTGCAGGTGGAATGTCTGCAGCGACGCGTTTAAGACGGCTAAAAGAAGACGCTGAGATTATTATTTTTGAAAAGGGACCATTCGTTTCCTTTGCGAACTGTGGTCTGCCTTACTATGTTTCTGGAGAAATTGCTGAGCGGGAAGACTTGTTAGTGCAAACGCCTGAGAGTTTAAAGGCACGCTTTCGTTTAGATGTGCGACCTTTCCATGAAGTGACGGCTATCTCACCAGATCAACATATGGTGACGGTTCGGCATGACGGAAAGGAATTTACAGAGAGTTACGATAAGCTGATTTTATCTCCGGGGGCAAAACCTTTTGTACCTCCAATTGAAGGTTTGGAAACAGCTGAAAATACCTATACTTTACGCAATGTTCCTGATCTAGATAAGATTATGTTAGCTTTAGAAAAACAACCAAAAGAAGCTGTGGTGATTGGGGCTGGATTCATTGGACTTGAAATGGCAGAAAATCTTCGTAAGCGTGGTTTGAATGTGACAATTGTTGAGAAAGCACCGCATGTTTTGCCACCGCTTGATGAAGAAATGGCTGCTTTTGTTCAGGCTGAATTGTTGAAAAACGGCATTCAAGTAGTTACTTCTCAGTCTGCTACGCGGTTTGAGGACAAGGGAAAGGTCATTGTGCTGGAGAATGGGCAAAAAATTGCTTCTGATGTGACCATTTTATCTGTCGGGGTGCAACCAGAGAATGCTTTAGCACAGGTAGCAGGTATTGAGCTGGGATTGCGTGGCGGTATCTTAGTCAATGAGCGTTATGAAACCAGTCAACCTGATATTTATGCGGTCGGCGATGCGATTGTTGTCAAGCAAGAAGTTACAGGAGAAGATGCACTGATTTCATTGGCTTCGCCTGCCAATCGTCAAGGTCGTCAAGTTGCGGATGTGATTGCTGGAGTAGCTCGAAAGAATAAAGGCAGCATTGGTACAGCTATTGTTCGGGCATTTGACATGACGGCAGCTTCAACAGGGCTGAGCGAGCGCATTCTTCGTATGAATGGCCTGCCTTATCAAGTTATTCATGTCAGTGGTAAGGATCATGCTGGCTACTATCCGGGTGCGACTGATGTGACCTTGAAACTCCTCTTTGAGCCAACAAGTGGCAAAATTTATGGTGCACAAGGTGTTGGGAAAAAAGGCGTTGATAAGCGGATTGATATTTTGGCAACGGCTATTAAAGGTAATCTAACCATTTTTGATTTGCCAGAGTTGGAATTTACCTATGCGCCACCGTTTGGCTCTGCTAAAGATCCGGTCAATATGCTGGGATATGCAGCCTTAAACTTGGTAGAAGGTTTGAGCGACAATATCCAGTGGTATGAATTGGAAGATGAACTAGCTGCCGGTAAGAAGTTCCTAGATGTGCGGACGGCCAGTGAGCTTCAACAAGGTCGTTTGAAAGTGGATACGGTTCACATTCCTTTAAATGAATTGCGTGAGCGTTTAGGAGAGTTAGACAAGTCGCAAGATTATATCGTGAGCTGTCATAGTGGACTTCGTAGCTATATTGCCGAGCGCATTCTCAAACAAGCAGGATTTTCTGTTCAAAATCTAGACGGCGCCTTTGCCTTGTACAAAATGGTAAAACCAGAGGGAGTAGAATATGGAAACTAGCATCAGCATGCCTGAATTTTATAAAAAATATCAGACAGAAACCTTATCCATTCTTGATGTGCGAGAAGATTATGAGTTTCAAATGGGACACGTGCCGACGGCAAAAAATCTGCCATTAAGCACTTTTGAGACGGGCTACAAACAACTCAGCCAGCAGGAGAAATACTATGTTATCTGCCAATCTGGCGCACGTTCTGCGGCTGCGTGTCAGTTTTTAAGTGCGCAAGGATTTGATGTAACCAATGTAGCTGGGGGCATGAATTTCTGGCATGGCGAGGTGGAATAAAGAGAAAAGAAACTGAATAAAAACCTTCCAAAAATAGTAAAAAGCTTAAAATCAAGTTATCAAAAACGTTGATTTTAAGCTTTTTCTTGTTCATTGCTTCATTTTGACTAGAAATTGAGTTTTTGTCCAACCTATAACTCAATAATATGTGGCTCATAACCAATAGCTTCTAGGAATTTGAGTAAGTCCGTTGTGTCTAAAAAGAGTGTTTTTTCATTGGTATTGGGGTGAAAACTCATTCGTTTTTCCGACATGATTTCTTTGTCAAAATAGACTTGAATATCTTTGTCTACATTGTTTAACAATCCAAAAGGAGAAACAACACCTGCTGGTAACATCATTTTTTCAAATAGACTATCAGATGATGCCATGCGGATTTTATTGGCTCCGACCAGTTCTTTAAACAAGTCCATGTCCAAGCGTTTTTTGTCGTCCATAATGAGTAAATAGTAGGCAGTTTTCTTTTTATTAGTAAGAAACATGGTTTTGGTGCGGACACCCTCGATGCCTTCGATGAAGCTGTCGGCTTGCTCGGTTGTAAGCGCTGGTTCGTGCTCTACGATTTCAAATGGAATGTTTAGTTTGTTTAGGGTTTCTTCCACTTTTGTGTATAAGTCCATTTTACTTGCCTCCTTTGGGTTGTTTTATTACTTTTATTATACCATAGTGAGGTGTATTTTTCTTTCAATGGGCGACAATCTGCACCAAAAGCAGTTCACTTCATCGACTTGGTCTACAGGTTTTATGAAAACAAGTTTTCTTTGTCGACCAAGTCGACAGTTTGCCTGAAAAGCAGTTTACTTTATCGACTGAGTCGATAGCTTGTCTAAAAAGTAGTTTACTTTATCGACTGAGTCGATAGTTTGTCTAAAAAGCAGTTCACTTCGTCGACTTGGTCGATAACTTGTCTGAAAACGAGTTTCGTTCATCAGCCAGGCTGACGACTTGCCTAAAAACAGATTTGCCCTGTCCGCCGGGCGGACGGCTTGCTTAGAAATCAGTTTGTTCTGTCAGCCGGGCTGAAACGTTGCCTGACAACAAGTTGACTTTTTCCGCCGGGCGGACAGTCTACCTAGAAACGAGTTTCGTCCATCAGCCGGGCGGATGCTCCCTTTGCTCAATAGATCAATTCTATTTTTTAAAAAAGAAGTGATAGTTAGAATAACGCTTTTACTGTGCAACGTCAATAAAAAAACCTCAGCAAGCGAAGAAAACTACTGAGATTATTTTCGTTTGATAAAGTATTGGACGGCTTTTTCTAGCCGCTCTTTTTGAACTTTAGGATCGTCCAAAGGATGGTTGAGGCATTCGGTGAGATTTTCGGTAATCATCAACTCAATGACACGCTCGACACTAGAGCGAACAGCGGTTAATTGGGTGATAACGTCTGCACAATCGCGTTCTTCCTCTATCATTTTTTGAATGCCACGTAATTGTCCCTCGGAGCGTTTTAGTCGCGTAATAAGCTTTGAGTTTGTCATGTTCTTGTCCTCTGTGTATTTTTTTACATTATATCTTGAATAGTCTCCTTTGTCAAAGTAGCCGCTTTTTCTTTGTGGTATAATGAAAGAGTTAAGGAGAAAAGTGATGAATATTGTAAAAAGAAATAATGTAACAGAAAAAGAACGCCAACAACTGTTAGCAATTACGAGAGATTGTCATCAGCTAGATGGAAGCTATCGTACCCCCTATCTTGATACGACTTACAACGTAGATAAAGATATGCCTGCTTTTTTCTTAGCCTATGAAGCCGCTAAGTTAGTAGGTTATTTATTCGTTTATGCTGATGAACCGAAAGAAGCTGAAGTTTCGCTCTATGTGATACCTGCTTATCGGCGCAAAGGAATTGCTCGTACCTTGCTAAGCGAATTTGCAAATGTAGCGACACAATACAATTTATCCGAAGTTGACTATGTGACAGAAACAGCTTTTTTGACCAAACACCCGAATTTTTTAGAGCATTTTCAATTTCACATAACAGATGCTGAGTTGTGGCTGGAGCAGCCACGCAGGCAATTTGCTTTAGAAAAGAGAGCGGGTTTAGAAGTTGTTTTGGCAGATTTGGACTTGGTCGAAGAGATTGCAACTTTCCAAGCAGAAGCGTTTGGAAATCCTTTAGAAAGCAGCCGCACTTATGCACGTGAAGCTATTTTAGATGATAATACTCTTTTGTTTGTATTGAAAAAAGATGGGAAAATTATTGCATCTTGCTCTGTTGATATGAGTATAGATTCTAATTATTTTTTTGCTTTAGCTGTTAAGAAAGAACTGCGTGGGCAAGGATTGGGTTCTTATTTCATGTTGGCAATAATGAATGACGTGTATGAACGGAATGATTTGAAATTCCAAATTGTAGTAGACAAGGAAAATACAGGTGCTTACAAACTTTACCAACGATTAGGGTTTCAAGTGATGACAGAAGTTGTCTATGTCGGTAAGTAAGAGGAGGCAAACATGTGTCAAGAATGTTATTCTAGGGAAAGTAGGAGAACGCCTTTATTGAATCTTTAGTGTATGACGGTTTAGTTATGCCTTGATTTATGGTATAATGATAAAACATTTAAAAGAGGATAAAAGCATGAATATTCAACAACTGCGTTATGTTGTAGCGATTGCCAACAGTGGCACTTTTCGTGAAGCAGCTGAGAAAATGTATGTCAGCCAGCCGAGCTTGTCCATTGCAGTTCGAGATTTAGAAAAAGAGTTGGGCTTTAAAATATTTCATAGAACGAGCAGTGGCACATTTCTGACACGTCGAGGGATGGAATTTTACGAAAAAGCCCAAGAATTGGTCAAGGGATTTGATGTATTTCAAAATCAATACGCCAATCCAGAGGAAGAAAAAGCAGAATTTTCCATTGCTAGCCAGCACTATGATTTCTTACCGCCTCTGATAACGGAATTTGCTAAACGCTATCCAAAAGATAAGAATTTCCGAATTTTTGAATCCACAACAGTGCAGATTTTAGATGAAGTGGCGCAGGGGCATAGTGAGATTGGCATTATCTATCTGAACAATCAAAATACTAAAGGAATGATGCAGCGGATTGATAAATTGGGACTAGAAGTGGTAGATTTGATTCCTTTTCAGACGCATATCTATCTACGAGCAGAACACCCTTTAGCTGGGAAAGAGGAGCTTACTATGGAAGATTTGGCAGATCTACCGACGGTTCGTTTTACGCAGGAAAAGGATGAATATCTCTATTATTCAGAGAATTTTGTGGATACTAGTGCCAGTTCTCAGATGTTTAATGTAACTGATCGTGCCACTTTGAATGGCATTTTAGAGCGGACGGATGCTTATGCAACAGGATCTGGATTTTTGGATAGTAATAGCGTAAACGGCATTACGGTGATTCGATTACAAGACAACTTGGAAAATCGCATGGTTTATGTTAAACGTGAAGAAGTAGAGCTTTCACCAATTGGTACAGCTTTTGTTGCTGTTATGGAAAAATATTTTGCAAAAAGAGGTAAAAAATGAAACGAAAAGTGATGGTGCCAATTGTGATTGTAGCCTTAATTGCTTTGGATCAATGGGTAAAATTTGAAATTGTCAAAAACATTCAATTAGGTGAAGTAAAGTCCTTTATTCCAAAAATTTTGAGTTTGACTTATTTGCGAAATACAGGTGCGGCATTTTCAATTCTGGAGAACCAGCAATGGTTGTTTGCGGTGATTACTTTAGTGGTGATTGGAGCTGCTATTTGGTATTTGAGCAAGCACATCAAAGGTTCTGTCTGGCTGCTATCTGCTTTGAGCTTGATTATTGCAGGTGGAATTGGAAATTTTATTGACCGCATGCGCCAAGGTTTTGTTGTGGATATGTTTCAGCTTGATTTTATCAATTTTGCAATTTTTAATGTTGCGGATAGTTATCTGACGATTGGTGTGCTTGTGCTGATAGTGATGATGTTAAAGGAAGAGGGCAATGCAAGTTAAAGTAGAGATTGGCGGTGTACGGTTGGACAAGGCGGTTGCTGATTTGACACCATTATCCCGCAGCCATGCCAATGAACAAATCAAAAATGGGCAAATCTTAGTCAACGGGCAAGTCAAGAAAGCAAAGTATGCTGTCAAGGCGGGTGATGTGATTACTTATGAATTGTCCGAACCAGAAGCGCTGGAGTATGTTGCAGAAGATCTGCCACTGGATATTGTTTATCAAGACGAAGATGTTGCAGTCGTAAATAAGGCTCAAGGGATGGTGGTACATCCAAGTGCTGGACATATGAGCGGTACGCTGGTCAATGCCCTTATGTACCATATCAAGGATTTATCTGGTATCAATGGTGTTTTGCGACCTGGAATAGTCCATCGGATTGATAAGGATACATCAGGCTTGCTTATGATCGCTAAGAATGATGATGCCCATATCAAGCTGGCTGATGAATTAAAAGCTAAAAAATCTCTACGGAAGTATTGGGCTATTGTGCATGGCAGTTTGCCAAATGATAGAGGTGTTATTGAAGCACCGATTGGGAGAAGTGAAAAAGATCGCAAGAAGCAAGCTGTTACAGCTAAAGGCAAACCAGCAATCACTCGTTTTCATGTTTTAGAGCGCTTTGGGAATTATACTTTAGTAGAATTGCAATTAGAAACAGGTCGTACCCACCAAATCCGTGTGCACATGGCTTATATTGGTCATCCGGTAGCAGGGGATGGCGTGTATGGACCACGTAAAACGCTAAAAGGGCACGGTCAATTCTTACATGCTAGAACGCTTGGATTTACTCATCCTAAGACGGGAAAAATCATGGAATTTACAGCAGAAGTGCCGATCGTTTTCCAAGAAACGCTAGAACAATTGCGAAAAGGAAAGAAGTGAAACATAAAGGAATCGTATTTCATTTCTTTTTATTTTGCTTAAAATTTTGGTGTAATAACGCAGTATATCAGGCTTGGTAGAGAATAGAGATGATTTTATGGATAAGTGACGCTATAAAAATGCATACCCAAGTAATTAATCTTTATCTTGTTTAATCGGAGAGATGTTCCCCTCATCAATGAAAATGATATGGTTTTTCTTGTTGAGTTAAAAGTTAGTAATAATGATGATACATTGAGCACGCAGATTGCATTCACGGTGCAGGTAGAGTTGTTGGTTCTATTGATTGATGTTGATAGTTTTTATACGGCAAATCCTATTCATTATTCAGCTGCAAAGGGCTTGAATTTAATAGAAAAGGTTATATTAGATTCGCTTGAGATTGTGGAGGCGGCTAGCCTTGAAGCAGATGTTTTCAGAGGCAAAATTCTCAAAGTCGTTGCTGTGTTTTATAAGCGTACTCAGGAACTCGAGGAAACTGAACCATGGAACTTTGTGGTATACTTTAGTGTGAAAGTTTGGAGGAGTGGGAAATGTTTTTTCAACCATTTCAAAATGAAATATTAATTAAAAACTTACTTCGAGATTTATATGGTGAAGATATATCATTGCGTCCATTATCAGGCGGGACTGAAAATTTAAATTATGTAATGAATGAACGAGTTGTCGTGCGTATTCTTTATCTTCCTCAGACTTCCCCACTTTTTTATGAGGCAAAATCTTATTTGAAAAGAGAAATTCAATTTGTAAATGCGTTGTATGAGGAAGAACTAAATGATTTTGCTTACCTTCCTTTTCAGGACGGAGAGTGGATCTTCTCATTAAATGTTAATAAAGGTATTCTATATGTGATGCAATCTGTCTATTTAAAAGGAAAAACCATTTCCTTTGAGAAGAATATAATTCCTCAGATAGCCCAAAAGATCGTCCATTTTCATGATTTCTCAAAGGAAAGTTGTATAGAATATCAGAGAATTCCAGTCTATGATGATTTGGTTTCTAGTTTGCATATCAGGTTATTCTCTTACGAAAAGGAATTAGAAAAGGATATTTCAAATTATAAAAATTATTGGGAATTGTTTCAAATAAACACAAGTATTTTGGAGAAAGCGAAACAAGCACAGCCTGCCCTTTTTATTCATAACGATTTGCACGCTGACAATATTCTTTTTCACAAGGATAAATTAACTATTCTAGACTTTGGTGATGCACGTTATTCCCTTCCAGAGGAAGATATTGGAACATTTTTATGGGGATTATCTTTGAAAACTGATGTTTCGTCATTTCCTGAATTGGCTAACTTATTTTTTTCAAATTATACTAGGGATATTAATCCAGAGCTTTGTTATCGTTTTGCTTTGCAACGTTTTTTAGAGATTCATTTATTTTACTTGGTAGAAAATCAAAAGAATAGTGCCTTAATGAAGTATCAAAAGGTAAAATTTACAAAAGAAAAAGTAATGATAGATTATTTAAACTATCATATTTCTTTTAAAAATTAGTCAATTTCTCTCATTTGTCAAATTTTTTATTTTATAGTAAAATGGGAAGGCGTCATAAATTCTAAGTATTAGCAAGGAGAGAAGATGAATCAATTACCAAATTGTCCAAAATGCCAGTCAGAATATGTTTACGAAGATGGGTTACTATTAGTTTGTCCAGAGTGTGCTTATGAGTGGAATCCGGCTGAAGTCGATGAAGAAGATGATGGCATCAAAGCGATTGATGCAAATGGCAATCAACTTGTGGACGGAGATACTGTTACTCTCATCAAGGATTTAAAAGTCAAGGGTGCTCCAAAGGATTTGAAACAAGGAACGCGCGTGAAAAATATTCGGATTGTAGAAGGCGACCATAATATTGATTGCAAGATTGATGGTTTTGGTGCGATGAAACTTAAGTCAGAATTTGTTAAGAAAATCTGAGGTCAGTAATGAAACGAAATGTAATTTTTTATAGCCGCATGATATTGTTTATCTTAGGGTTTGTGGGAGTATATCTTGAAATTACAAAGCATGGCGGTCTTGGCATGCTTATGTATTATACTGTTTTGTCCAACATTATCGTAACAGCTTTCACAGCTTATTTGCTGTATCTAATGGCGCGTTCTGAAAGTCGCTGGCAAACGAAGACACTATTTCGGATTAAAGGCGGTGTCACTATGTGTATCATGATTACCTGTGTCATCTATCATGTTCTGCTTGCTCCGTTAGCGACTGATTTTTATCGACTGGAAAATTTCCTATGTCATTACATTGTACCGTTATGGTTTTTAGCGGATACTGTGCTTTTTGATAAACGTTTGCAATATCGCTGGTTTGATCCCATTGCTTGGACTAGTGTGCCTCTACTTTACATGGCTTTTGCCCTGTTTAATGGTTTGGTTCTCAAGTGGCCTATTCCAGGTGCTAAAGACAGTCCATTTGCTTACTTCTTTCTAAATATCCCAAAATATGGCTGGTCTTATGTCTTACAGTGGTCAATCAAAATTTTTATTGGTTATTTGCTTGCGAGCTTTCTGCTTTACGGAGTTATGTCCCTATCCTCACATAGGAAAGGGTCTTCTTAAATACTTGAAACAGCAAAATTTGTCTACTTGCCTGAAAAAAACTTTTTTTGAACGTTTTCTTCAGGTTTTTTCTTGCTTTAATTACTACTGGCGCTGAAAAATTAAGCTCTTCATTTTGTTGAGGACAGTTCATAAAGTAAACACCATTACTCTGTTTCCATCTAATGATGATTAAAGTAATTTTTTCAACCCATTGATATATTCCTGATAGCGTTCTTTTCTCAACTTATAAATAGCTTCATAGATATGCTGGTAATGAATATCATAAAAATTCATCGAGAAATTGATAAGAATGTGTTCCTTATCTGGAAATAAGCTCTTGATATAAGTTGAAATATGTTGGTCTGCTACAATTATATTTGTTTCGTCGTGATCCTGTAAATGGAGCGAACTATTCAAAAAGTCAATTACCACAATCCGAGTAATAGAAGGAGGAATATTTCTTGAAAAAGCATTCTTTAAAGTCGTTACATCGGCATTATTACTTGCAAAAATATACAAAGAAATAGGTGCCATATTGGCATAAATCAACTCCCTCAGTTGAATGGTTACATGATAAATGTGGTACTTGTATACTTCACCTGTCAATCCCACCTCTTTCATCCATTCTTTGACAAGTGGGCTTAAGAGGAGATAGAGGGGGTCAAACAATCCGCGGTGGTCATATTGGAAAATGTAAGAATTGGGAACCAAACTTTGTAAATTGCAGATAAAAGGCTTCATAAAGAAGAGCATGACAATCCTAAATGGTTGAGAATTGATCAGCTCATCTCCAAATAATAGGCGAAATTTTTGAATGAGCGGCAGTAACATTCCTTGTTTCATGATAATATCAAGAGCTGTATCGCGATCGTGTTCCAACCATTTGTCTCTAGAGAAAGGATTAGGGGTAGTACAATAGGCTAAAAATAGATAATCGTAGTCTGTCGGTGTAAACATCACTTGTAGGGCAGGTTCCAAAATTTTCTTGGTTAAGGTTATCAGTTTTGGATAGACAAGGAGCGTTTTTAGTTTTTCTAGCTCTTGTGAGGCAGGTAGAACCACAGGAAAATTCTTTCGTTTCCACATTAGCACCACGAGAATAGAAAAGAAGCGACTTTCTTCTGTAGCTGCTTCGAAGGCTTCTTGTGAGATGTGGGCATTGGAAGAACGAATCCATTGATAAACGAGTTTTAACTCTTTTTCTTTAATTTCATACAGATGAATGCCAAATTTATATTCCAGCAAAGCGATAAGGAACCGAATACGGTATTCTGGCCCAATGACTTGGTATCTGTCTAAGGATAACCCAACTTCTTTCAAAAAGTCCAAACACTTATCACGTATTCGATAGCCAGTTGCACGGGATATGTACTCTTTTTGGATAAAGCAAATGAAACTCTCTTTTTCTTCTTGTAAGAAGTAGCGCAAAAGGTGGAGAAAGGTTGAACTTTGATAAATCCGATGAAAACAGATGGAAGGATTGATTTTTGTAATCAGGTCTAAGTGAACTGTGTTCGCAAAAACTTTCAGATAAAATAAATCATTGAATTCCTCTTTCAATTCTGCTAGATGTTGATAGATGATTTTTTCACTAAATTCAGTGAGTTGTGCTAGTTGCTCAATATCAATCGTTTGAAATTCTAGAATGATTTGTAAAATGGTTGCTTTATTTAAAATTGATTCTTCCAAATATTTATCTAACATAAACGATTCTCCTCTGTTTTTTAAAATTACCATACAAGGAAAGGGCTTGTCAACTAAGATTTTAAAGAAAAGGGGCGTTATGAGTATCGTTTGGAGTCATTGAGGTTAAAAGGGCGCTATTTTAGTAGGTTTGTCTCATTTTAAGTAAGTATTTTTGAATTCAATTGAGAAAAAATTTACACATATTCTATTTTAGTATTTTACGATATAAAATGAGTTTTTCAATCATTGAATCAAATCTCTTATCAATTTTTTAGTATATAGATGTATAATAAGCATAGCAATTATAAATGTGAAAAGGTATTCTATGAAATTAAAAATTTGTAAAAATGATTTTAGTCTTTAATGGAATGGCACTTACTATTTTGCCTTAGTAGATTATCCTGAGATTAACAGCTGGGAATTGGAAAAAATTGCCAAGTTCGTGGCGTATGAAAAAATGTACAATAGGAAGACTCAAATAGAGTGTGAAAATCCTGTTCTACAAAGCCTAGTCTGTCAGTATCTGGATAATAGTAAAGTAATATATCCGTTTACCCCGCGTGACAGAAAAGAAGCTAGAACCTTTAATGTATATGGTGAATGTGTGATGTCAGATTATCTCAGTCATACTTGCACTGTGGAAACTGCTAAGGAGATTTTGAAAAGTGGGAAATTATTGTCTGCCACGAAGGCTTTTGGTTTGGCTGGCAAACAGCTTGTGAACGATAAACGAAATGCAGCAGGTGATCCAGCGGATTATTTTGACTATGTCATGTTTGGGTGGTCTAATACGACATCTGGTTATAGGTTAGCAATGGAACGATTGCTAGAAAGAAATCCCACGGAAGTCGATCTGGAAGAAGCTTTCATACCTGGTGTTAGTTTTCATTTCCGGTATGAAACTATTGTGAATCAAAAGGGCTATGTATTTGATGGTTATCATGCAGCAAAAGTGAAAGATGAGGTATTGTTAGATCTCAGTCTTTGTGTCTGCATTATTGCAAGTCAAAATAAAAAGGAATTTGAAGGTATTATTCCAAATTATTTAAAAAACAGGATTCATTATTTAGATTATCAAAACGATGGACTGGTAAAATGGAATGATAAGGTATATGAAAAGGTGCTTGAGCTAGATGGTAGAGATAGGACGACCACTAGCATATTGTAAAAGATTTTGATAAGATAGAAAGTAATTAGGAGGCAGCTATGGATTTAGCAAAAATTAGAAAAGAAATTGATCAAATAGATGTAGACTTAATTACCTTGTTAGAAAAAAGAATGGCGTTAGTGAGCCAAGTAGCTCTCTACAAACGTCGGACTGGAAAAGCAGTATTGGATACTCAGCGTGAGCAAATTATTTTAGAGAAAGTTGCAAATAGTGTGCAGGAAAAACAATATGAAGATACCCTTGTGCAGACTTTTTCAGATATTTTAAAACATTCACGTGCTTATCAAGAGCGGCATATCTAATATAGGAAAGATAAAATGAAAAAAATTCATAGGTTAAAGTGGGTCAATATCGGAAATCAAGTGATAGCTATTACGGTATTGTCCATTCTTATGGGACTAGTAATTGGAACTATTGATACGATATTTGGGCGAACGCTTATATTTTTAAGTGAAGTCCGCATCTTGCATTCCCTTTATTTGATTCCTTTTTTAGCTTTTGCAGGATTAGTGATTGTATTTCTCTATCAGAAATATGGTGGGAAAAGTAGCAAAGGAATGACCTTGATTTTTGAAGTTGGGCATGGTGTAGAAAATCACATTCCCAAGCGCTTAATCCCTCTTGTTATAGTGACGACTTGGTTGACGCATCTTTTTGGTGGATCGGCCGGTCGAGAAGGAGTAGCAGTACAATTAGGTGCCACAGTCTCTCACTGGTTTTGCAAGAACTTTTCTATTCCTAATACTTCAAAAGTATTTTTAGTTACAGGAATGGCTGCTGGTTTTGCTGGGCTATTTCAAACGCCACTGGCTGCAGTTTTGTTTGCGATGGAAGTCTTGGTTGTAGGAAACTTGCAGCTGACTGCTTTGTATCCTGCCATGATAGCCTCTCTCGTTGCTGCTTGGACATCACATGCGTTAGGTCTTGAAAAATTTATGCAACCAATTTCTGCTCATTTGGGATTATCTCCAATACTTGTTATTAAATTAGTGCTCCTTGGAGTTTTATTTGGACTTTGTGGCAATGTATTTGCTTATGCTCTCTTGTGGAGTAAAAAGAAAGCGGCAACTATTTTTCCAAATCCCTACAAACGAATCGTGGTGATGGGAATTGTCTTAAGTATTGTCTTTTTATTGTTGGATAAAGGTCGATACTCAGGGCTTGGAACAAATTTAATTACGGCTAGTTTTGCTGGACAATCTATTTATTTATATGATTGGTTCTTTAAATTACTTCTAACAGTTTTGACTTTATCAGCAGGTTTTCAAGGTGGAGAAGTGACACCGCTTTTTGCCATTGGGGCAAGTCTAGGCGTTCTACTAGCAGGTTTATTTGGTCTTCCAGTTAGCTTGGTTGCGGCGCTAGGCTATGCTGCAGTTTTCGGAAGTGCTACCTCCACTTTCTTGGGACCGATTCTGATTGGTTGTGAGGTGTTTGGTTTTAGCAATTTTCCATATTTTTTCATAGTCTGTGTCGTGGCATTTAGTCTTCACCGACAACATTCGATTTATGGAGCCCAAAAAATTCGATATTGAAAAATAATCTTCTATGAGGTTTTAACTTGTAGGAGATTTTTATTTTGTGTTATACTAGAAAAAGCAAGATTAGAAAAGGAAAGTCATGACAAAAGCAGATTCCATTTTTAAAGAAAATATTCGAAAAATTTTACATGAAGGTTTTTTTTCTGAAAATGCACGTCCGCGCTATAAAAACGGGAAAGTTGCTAATTCTAAGTATATTACTGGTTCTTTTGCTGAGTACGATCTGAGCAAGGGAGAATTCCCTATCACAACGCTTCGTCCGATTGCTATCAAATCAGCAATCAAAGAAGTCCTCTGGATTTATCAAGATCAATCCAATAGCTTAGAGGTTTTAGAAAACAAATACAATGTTCATTATTGGAATGATTGGGAAGTAGGAACTACTCGCACTATTGGTGAGCGATATGGTGCTGTTGTTAAAAAACATGATATTATCAATAAAATCTTAAAACAGCTGGAGACGAATCCTTGGAATCGTCGAAATATTATCTCACTTTGGGACTATGAAGCTTTTGAAGAAACAGAAGGATTATTGCCTTGTGCTTTTCAGACCATGTTTGATGTCCGACGTGTAGATGGTGAAATCTACCTAGATGCAACTCTGACACAGCGTTCAAATGATATGTTGGTAGCTCACCATATCAATGCCATGCAGTATGTCGCATTGCAAATGATGATTGCTAAGCATTTTGGGTGGAAAGTTGGCAAATTCTTTTATTTTGTCAATAATTTACATATTTATGATAATCAATTCGAGCAAGCAGAAGAATTGCTCCGGCGTGAACCAACGGACTGTGCACCTCGCTTGATATTGAATGTTCCAGATGGAACCAACTTTTTTGATATTAAAGCAGACGATTTTGAATTGATCAATTATGACCCTGTTAAGCCACAGTTGAAATTTGATTTAGCAATTTGATAATGAAACAAAATTTCTCTGAATGTAAAAAAGTTTATTATTTTGATACAAATTGGTTTTGCTTCCTATGCAATTCCAGTTGTCTCCCAGAATGTAAATAAAAAGAATTCACAGAAAGCTGAGTTTCGCCAGGCTTATTATGTTTTTTCAAAAACTAATAAACGAAGAGGCTTATTTAACTATTTTCCAAAGGCAAATATAAATTGTCTGGTAATTTGATAGTTAAAATCAGCCTTTTTTACTGAAATTTGATAAAATAGAACTATCAATTCAAAGGATGAGGGAATGACGAAGAAAATTGTAGCTATTTGGGCACAAGATGAGGACGGCTTGATTGGGCGAGACAATAGATTGCCTTGGCATTTACCAGCTGACCTTAAGCATTTTAAAGAAACAACAACTGGACAGGTTATTTTAATGGGTCGGGTGACATTTGATGGGATGAACCGTAGAGTGTTGCCTAATCGTGCTACGATTATTTTGACAAGAGATAAGTCGTATCAAGTAGAAAATGAACATGTATTGATCTTTCACGATGTCACTTCTGTTCTAAAATGGTATGAGATGCAGGAAAAAGAGCTTTATATTATTGGTGGTGGTCAAATTTTTTCTGCATTTGGGCCTTTCATTGATGAGTTAGTTATGACACGTATTCATGCTAGTTTACAAGGAGATACCTATTTCCCGAAAGAGTTTGATATGACGAAATTTCAGGAGTGTTCTCGTCAATTTTATGCCAAAGACGAAAAGAATGAGTATGATTTTACTGTAACAACCTTCCAGAGAAAGGAGTCGTAATGGAACGTAGTATTTTCGGATTTTTTACGGCTCTTTTGTGTGTCGTTTGTGTCATGGCGGCTACACAGGCTTTTCGTAAAAAGCGGTATGGATTATCAGTGCTCTTTTGGCTGAATGCTTTTACAAATTTGGTGAATAGTATTCATGCTTTTTATATGACCTTATTTAAATAATAAACAACTAAACGAACGAAAAAGAAATTGTAATGAATAGATTGGAGTGAAAGATGCCTACAAATCGTACGAGCGAAATGATGGTTTATTGTTCTTTTTGTGGTAAAAGTCAAGAAGAAGTTCAAAAAATTATTGCAGGAAATAATGCATTTATTTGTAACGAATGTGTGGAATTAGCACAAGAAATTATTAGAGAAGAATTAGCAGAAGAAGTCTTGGCAGACTTGTCGGAAGTACCAAAACCACAAGAATTGCTTAACATTTTAAATCACTATGTAATAGGGCAAGATCGTGCAAAGCGAGCGCTGGCTGTTGCTGTATACAATCACTATAAACGTATCAATTTTCACGATAATCGTGAAGAAGAGGATGATGTCGAATTACAAAAATCCAATATTCTTATGATTGGGCCAACTGGTTCTGGTAAGACTTTTCTTGCTCAAACTTTAGCGAAAAGTCTAAATGTTCCCTTTGCGATTGCAGATGCGACAGCTTTGACGGAAGCTGGCTATGTCGGGGAAGATGTTGAGAATATTCTCTTAAAACTCTTACAGGCGGCAGATTTCAATATTGAACGTGCAGAACGTGGCATTATCTATGTAGATGAGATTGACAAAATTGCAAAGAAAAGCGAAAATGTCTCTATTACTCGTGATGTTTCTGGTGAAGGCGTTCAGCAAGCTCTGCTTAAAATCATTGAAGGGACTGTAGCTAGTGTACCTCCACAAGGCGGTCGCAAACATCCACAGCAAGAAATGATTCAAGTGGATACCAAGAATATTCTTTTTATCGTTGGCGGTGCTTTTGACGGAATTGAAGAAATCGTCAAACAACGTCTAGGTGAAAAGATCATTGGTTTTGGTCAAAATAACAAAGCCATTGATGAAAATAGTTCTTATATGCAAGAAATTATTTCCGAAGATATTCAAAAATTTGGGCTTATTCCTGAATTGATTGGTCGTTTGCCTGTGTTTGCAGCGCTTGAGCCTTTGACTGTTGATGATTTGGTGCGAATTCTCCGTGAGCCTAAGAATGCTTTAGTGAAACAATATCAAACGCTTCTTTCTTATGACGATGTTACATTAGAGTTTGATGATGATGCTCTCCAAGAGATTGCTAACAAAGCTATTGAACGCAAGACAGGTGCTCGTGGTTTGCGCTCGATTATCGAAGAAACCATGATGGATGTCATGTTTGAAGTACCAAGTCAAGAAAATGTGAAGTTAGTGCGGATTACCAAGGAAGCAGTTGATGGAACAGATAAACCGATATTAGAAACAGCTTAAGCGAGGTGTTGTATGGAAATTAATACGCACAATGCGGAAATTTTGTTGAGTGCAGCCAACAAATCTCATTATCCTCAGGATGAGATTCCTGAAATTGCTCTTGCTGGGCGATCCAATGTTGGAAAATCTTCTTTTATCAATACATTATTAAATCGAAAAAATTTAGCGCGAACTTCTGGTAAGCCAGGGAAAACGCAGCTGCTGAATTTCTTCAACATTGACAATCAACTTCGGTTTGTAGATGTCCCAGGCTATGGCTATGCCAAAGTTTCTAAGACAGAACGAGCTAAGTGGGGTAGAATGATTGAGGAGTATCTGACGACTAGGGAAAATCTCAGAGCAGTTGTAAGTTTAGTGGATTTTCGGCATGAGCCAAGTGCAGATGATGTGCAAATGTATGAATTTCTAAAATACTATGAGATACCCGTCATTGTTGTAGCTACAAAAGCAGACAAAATTCCACGCAGTAAATGGAACAAGCATGAATCGGTCATTAAAAAAAGGTTAGATTTTGATAAAAATGATGATTTTCTTATTTTTTCATCTGTAAACAAAGATGGTTTAGATGCGGCTTGGGATGCGATTTTGGAAAAAATTTAGGAATGAAAGAAAAGAGGCTGGGACAAAAAATCCCGGTCTTGCTTTTTCGTTAGAAATATCTTTTGACACGTGATACGGTAGCTGATTGCTCAACGCACTGCTTTGAGGTTGCAGATAGGACTTGCGAAGCAAGTCTCAACTTTGTTTGTCTTTTAGACTTCAAAAAGTTTCTAATCATTTTCGCGGAACTGGAACTACGAACGAAAAAGTAAAAACTTTTAGTTCTGTTCTATCGCCTTTATAATGAATCTGTCACCAAATTGTAACTAAGTAACGAGGATTTTATGTTATAATCAAACATATATTATACTGGAGAAATGAACTATGAGAAAGAAAAAATTGAAAAAAAGAGTTTTAACAGTTCTGGTTTTGGTGGCTGTTACTTTATTAGTTAGTGCAGTTTTATCCAAGCAAATTCGCCCAGCTAGTGCCAATGATGAGGCTTACCAACGTCCCTTGACCCAAACAGAAGTGTTTATTTCACAAATTGGTGAAACTGCTCGTCAATTGGGTCAAGCAAACGATTTATATGCTTCCGTTATGATTGCACAGGCCATTTTGGAAAGCAATTCTGGACGTTCTGCTTTATCAGCTGCCCCTCATCACAATTTATTTGGAATTAAAGGTCAATACGCTGGTCAATCTGCTACAATGCCTACGCTAGAAGATGATGGGAAAGGAAATACTTATAAGATCAATGCAGAGTTTAGATCGTATCCGAGTTATTTTGAATCTTTGCAAGACTATGTAGCAATTTTAAAGCATAGTCGCTATACCTATGCTTGGAAGAGTAATACGACCAGTTATATGAATGCGACAGCAGCTTTGACAGGGATTTATGCGACGGATACAAGCTATAACGTCAAGCTAAATAATTTGATTCAACAGTATAATTTGACACAATACGATGTACCAGGTACGCAAACAACTAGCGCTACAGCATCTAACAAGGTCTACAATCCTTATCGTCAACAATATACAACACAGGAAGTGTTAAATTTGGATGTTGCTTGGGCGAATCGTCGTCGATAATATTTGTAATTAGATGAGAGAGATTGGGATTTTTATCCCAATCTTTTTTGTTTGGTGATGAAATTAGTTTATTCGCCTATTTTTATGGATCTATAAAGAAAACGTTTCCCATAACTAAAAGTTTGTGATATAATGAACACATCGTTTTTATGACAAAAAACAAGGGGAGATGAGAATGTCAGAATCGTTATTTATTTCAAAAATTGAATATGCGTGTTACAAAAAGGAAGAATTATTTAACAGGAGTAAAGCGAAGTATGCAATTCGTTCGATGTTTGCAGGGGCATTTTTAACATTGAGTACAGCGGCGGGAGTTATTGTAGCAGACCTAATGAATGGATTTGCTTCTGGGACTGGACGTTTTGTTTTTCCGTTTATTTTTGCTTGGGGATTAGTTTACATTCTCTTTTTAAATGCTGAATTAACTACTTCAAATATGATGTATTTAACGGCGGGAACCTTTTTGAAGAAGATAAATTGGAAAAAAGCTTTGCTCATTTTACTATATTGTACATTTTTTAATTTAGTAGGCGCTCTTTTTATTGGTTTTATCTTTAATCAAACTAGTGAATTTACTCATCTCACATCAAAGAGTTTTCTAGCTGGGATAGCAGAGCATAAATTGTCTCGTCCTAATCAGCTCGTCATTTTTGAAGGGATTGTTGCCAATATTTTTGTTAATATTGCAATTCTATCTTATTTGTTGTTGAAAAATTCAACTGCAAAAATTCTGATTGTGATTTCTGCCATTTATATGTTTGTTTTTTTAACCAATGAGCACTTGGCAGCTAATTTTGCATCATTTTCTTTAGTAGCTTTTAATAAAATTGCTGGGCAAATAGAGGTTTTTAATCTTTTAAATATTTTAAGGCATTTTAGCGTTACTTTTTTAGCTAATTGGATTGGTGGAGGGCTTTTGATTGGTTTGTCCTATGCTTTTTTAAATAAAGACGAAACTACTTATGTAGATTGAAAATAGACCGTTCGTGCATATAAATATGTGTTCAAAAAAGTAGAAGAAGAGGATGGAAATGTTTCTCTTCTTTTTATTTGCTTCAAAAAAAGAAAGAATTAAAATCTGTTGCCATGATAAAAGGCATGCAATTTGACTGTATCCGCCAACAAATCGCAGAGCAAGGTAGATTATGATAAAATAGAACTAGTTTTAGATGAGAAAAGAGATTTCATGAAAGATTTATTGAAATATTTTAAAGGTTATGTGAGGGAATCCCTGTTAGGACCGCTTTTTAAATTGTTAGAAGCCAGTTTTGAATTATTGGTGCCAATTTTGATTGCGACAATTGTTGACCAAATAATCCCTGAAAAAGATAGTACACATCTTTATATCATGGTCTTTTTATTGGTTGTCCTAGCATCGTTTGGTGTTGGGGTGGCGATTATTGCCCAATATTATTCCTCAAGAGCAGCGGTAGGATTTACGCGTCAATTGACCAAAGATTTATATCAAAAAATTATGCGTTTGCCAAAAGCTCAGCGAGATAACCTGACAGCATCTAGTTTGGTTACTCGTTTGACAAGTGATACTTATCAAATTCAAACTGGTATTAATCAATTTCTTCGTCTGTTTTTACGTGCGCCGATTATTGTTTTTGGCTCGATCATCATGGCATTTTTGATTAGTCCAAGTATTACGCTGTGGTTTTTGCTGATGGTTGTAGTCTTAACCGCTATTATCTACATCATGTCACGTTTCGTCAATCCACTTTATGCTAATATTCGTCGGATTACAGATAATATTGTCAGTATGACACGTCAACAATTACAAGGTGTGCGTGTTATCCGTGCTTTTGGACAAACAACTAAAGAAATTCAGGAATTTCAAAATATCAATGAAAATTATAAGACTTGGCAGATAAAAACAGGAATATTGTCTAGCTTGATTAGTCCATTGACCTTTTTCGTAGTGAATAGTACGCTGGTTATAGTTATTTGGTATGGGAATCTAGCGATTGGACACGGTTTACTAACGCAAGGGAAATTAGTTGCTTTGGTCAATTACCTTTTGCAAATTTTGATAGAACTGTTGAAATTGGCGATGCTCATTACTTCTTTGAACCAAAGTTACATCAGCGCTGGACGAATCCAAGAGGTTTTTGAACAGGAAGAGGAAGATGTATTAGAGGAGCTTCCGTTAGCATACTCTGTTGGGACGCAATCTATTTCTGCTCAAAATGTCACATTTACGTATCCACAAGCTGCTAGTCCATCCTTGGAAAATATTTCGTTTGACTTGCTAGCTGGTCAGACTTTGGGGGTGATTGGAGGAACAGGCTCAGGGAAATCAACTCTGGTGCAGCTGTTGGCGCACTTGTATTCGATTGATACAGGTAAGTTAGTCATTTTAAAAAATGGTCGCAGTCCTCGAAATCTTAAAGAATGGCGTTCTTGGATAAGTTTAGTACCACAAAAGGCAGAATTATTTCGAGGAACCATTCGCTCAAATTTATCTTTGGGATTAAATGATAATGTGAGTGATAACCATCTCTGGTGGGCTCTTGACATTGCGCAAGCTAGTGATTTTGTACGAGAAAAAGAAGACCAGCTAGATGCGGTGGTAGAAGCTTTTGGACGCAATTTTTCTGGCGGACAGCGTCAGCGTCTCACGATTGCGCGAGCTATTTTACAAAAGGCTCCATTTCTTGTATTGGATGATTCTACTTCGGCACTTGATTATTTAACAGAAGCTAAACTATTGCAGGCTATTAAAGGCGAATTAAAAAACACAAGTTTGATTTTAATTTCTCAACGAACCAATAGCTTGCGTGCAGCTGATCAGATACTTGTCTTGAATAAAGGACAACAGGTCGCTCTTGGCACACATGAAGATTTGCTTCAAACGAGCGATATTTATCGAGAAATTCATCTCTCACAACATAGCAGGGAGGAAAAGCATGAAAACTAGATATTCTAAAAGTAGTTTGCAACGCCTTGCAAGTGACTTATTATGGCAACGTTGGCTTTTCCTATTAGCCACAGTTGGAACGATTATTCAGGTTGCCTTGACCATTTATTTGCCGATTTTAATTGGAAATGCAGTTGATAGTGTTTTACTTCCCGATGCAAGTCAGCATTTGTTTCCAATTCTTTCTAAAATGAGCATGGTGATTGTTGCTAATACAGCAATTCAGTGGTTTAATCCTTTAATCTATAATCAGTTGATTTATAGCTATAGTCAGAAACTTCGGGACGCTGTCATTCAAAAGATTCATCGCCTTCCCTTAGCTTATCTTGATCGTCAAGGGAGTGGTGATTTAGTGAGCCGCTTGACGACGGACGTGGAGCAGCTAAATAATGGTCTGCTCATGGTCTTCAATCAGTTTTTTGTGGGTGTGTTGACCATTTTTGTAACGATTGTGACAATGGCAAGGATTGACTTTTTCATGATGGCATTGGTCTTGCTATTAACTCCCTTATCTATGCTGATTGCAGACTTTATCGCTCGTAAAAGCTATAAGTTGTTTCAAAAACAGACAACAGCTCGGGGGCTTCAGACACAATTTATCGAAGAAAGTCTCTCTCAGGAAAGTTTGATTCAAAGTTTTAATGCCCAAGAGCAATTCATTACGGATTTTACAAAAGGCAATGAGAGCTATGCAGATTATTCTCAGGATGCTATCTTTTATTCCTCTACTGTCAATCCAGCGACTCGCTTCGTGAATGCTCTTATCTATGCGATGATTGTAGGATTTGGTGCAGCTCGTATCATCAACGGCTCTAGCTTTACGGTCGGACAATTAGTGACATTTTTAAATTATGTCAACCAATACACCAAGCCATTCAACGATATTTCGTCTGTCATGGCCGAATTGCAAAGCGCCCTTGCTTGTGTAGAGCGCTTGTACACGATTTTAGATGAAAAGGAACTTGTAGAAATTGGAACGGAAGAACTGGTAAGCGGGGGAGTCTTGGGAGCTATTCGTTTTGAACATATATGTTTTGGTTATGAAAAAAACAAGCCCTTGATTCATGATTTAAATATGACGATTCCTGCGGGAAGTAAAGTTGCTATTGTTGGTCCAACTGGCGCAGGAAAGTCTACCTTGATCAATCTTCTGATGCGCTTTTATAATGTAGATGCGGGCAAGATAAAACTAGACGATCGAGATATTACAAATTATACTCGAATGTCCTTCCGCCAGCAGTTTGGCATGGTGTTACAAGAAACGTGGCTGAAAAAGACCACGATCCATGATAATATTGCTTTTGGGCGACCAGAAGCGAGTCGAGAAGAAGTGATAGCAGCTGCTAAAGCAGCGAATGCACATTTTTTTATTCAGCAATTACCGAATGGTTATGACACTTATCTAGCGGATGCAGGTGACTCTTTATCACAAGGACAACGGCAGTTATTGACGATTGCGCGTGTTTTTCTAGCTGTACCTAAAATATTAATTTTAGACGAAGCAACTTCATCCATTGATACACGAACCGAAGTGCTTATTCAAAAAGCTTTTAATAAGCTAATGGTAGGAAGAACCAGTTTTATCATTGCTCATCGTCTGTCTACTATTCAAAATGCAGATATCATCTTGGTTTTGGTTGATGGTGATATTGTCGAACATGGCAGTCATCAGGAGTTGATGCAAGCGAAAGGTATTTATTATCAAATGCAGACAGCGCAGGGAAGTTTGGTTATTTAAGATTAACAAATGGAAAAAAACTTAGGGAATGATATACTATTTGAGACAAATTCAAAGGATCATTATCACATTTTCTCACATCTTGTTTTTAGTGTAAACTGTCATATAGTTTTCAAAACTTATAATTGTTCTTTCCTTACTTGCTCTAGTCCAGTTTCAGTCAGGTAGTAAATTTTCTGACAGACTTCTTTTAGAAAAGTACGGTCATGAGAAACAGTAATAAAAGCTCCGGTATAGCTTGTAAAAAGTTTTCGAATTTGTGGCTGCGAAGTAGGAGAAAAGTTACGTGTTGGTTCATCTAATAACAAGACATTTGCCTGATCTAATACCATTTTTAGCAACAACAATTTGGCCTTTTGTCCACCAGACAGTTGAGAAATGGGATGATGTACTTCATTGCGTGTGAATTGTAGACTGGCTAGGTGTGTGAGGATTTTTTCTCGCTCAATAGCCTCTCCTGTAGATGTTAGAAAATCTATTGGAGAATCGGCTTCGTTTAAAATATCATGATAGTTTTGAGGCATATATCCTAGTGTAATGCTTCTCTTTTCTTTCAGTAGATGTCGCAGTTCTTTGAGAAAAGTAGATTTACCGACACCATTTTTACCAATAATCCCAATCTTCTCCTGTCCCAAAAGTTCAAAGTTAATATTTCGTACTAAGATATGTTCTTCTATCTTTAAACACATTTGTTGGATAGTAAGTACTCTTTTTGTCGATGGAAGAGGGGAAATGGCAGGAAATTCCAGAATGATAGCATCTGCTTGTGTTGGTAACTCTGTCATTTTAGTGGCTTCTCGATTAAAACGTTTTTCTTGCGAGAGAATATTTTTCATTTTTTTGGCTAGTAATCTACCAGCTGTGCTGTCATGAGTATGACGCAAGACATGCTCCACACTTTGTTTGCCTCGCTGGTGTTTTGCCATTGCTTTTTGATATTCTTCTCGTTCTTTTTTTGCATCTTTTGTTTGCTTTTTAAATGTCTCCTGTCTCTCTTGGCTATAATTCTCATAATCAAGATTTCGAACAGTCGTTCGAGCTTCCTGTTTTTTCTTAATCAATTCCAAATGAATGATTTTTGTCGCTACATGGCTCAAAAGGCTTTCATCATGTGAAACAAAGATAACTGTTCGAGGTGTATTTTGGAGAAAATTTTCTAGCCATATCAGAGTGTCTAGATCTAAATCATTAGAAGGCTCATCTAAAAAGAGAAGGTCCCAATCAGTAG
>ERZ773008.394-NODE-394-length-31416-cov-3.326616_pt1 | contig 31416 bp, 50 predicted proteins | sample MGYA00580664_ERZ773008 | MGnify/ENA primary metagenome ERZ773008 (study PRJEB29015, sample SAMEA2738016) | human oral metagenome | biome: human oral; feature: human-associated habitat; material: dental | place: China | collected 2048 ...
TCTTTTCCAGATTAATGCTCGTATCATTTCATCTAATTTTAATTTGTCTTATTCAGACTATTTGACATAATGATACTATTAAGTTTTGAAGCTTGCTCAAAAACAATAAATCTTTGTTAGTATTCCATTTAGGAATACCAGTATAATCAAGTAAAACAGTAGAGACATCACAATATTTTGTGACCTTTTGGACTTTATTAACTCCTGAGATTCTTGTGTCCCAACGACTAATCGTTCCAGATTCTAGAAATAAAGTTTATTCTAGTTCGGCAATAGTAAATTTATTTTTAGAGCATAACATCCATATTTTGAGTACAATATTCATTAAAAAAAATCTTAAAAGCAATACAAAAATAATTTTTGCGTATTAGCGGGGATAAATTTAAAAATTTCCTTAAAGCAATCACTATTAATATACAAGATATCTAAAGCAAAAAAATGATTAGAAAGTATTTATCTTGTAAGATTAATTTAAAGATATTAATTAGTTATTTTCTGGATGCGCTTACATGATATCACATATGCAAACATGTTTCAATATGTTTGTGAATAGAAATGGTAAATCAGCATATTAGATACAATATGATAGAGATAAACCAATAAGAATAGTTTAATAGAAGAATTCAGAGATTAGGAAGAAAAATAAAAAATCAACTTTTTAAAGTTGATTTTATTATTTGTATTTTAAATATACTGCTTAATAGAAATGAAAATATATATAAGTTGTTATTTTAAAGTTAAAACATACAATAATGGAGCCGAGGGGAGTGTAAACTGTTGATATATCAACGTTTATAAGAGTTTTGTTCCGCATTTGTTCCGTGTTTAAAATATTTGTTTGATTTTATCTGATTCAGAATCTTTCATTTCATCCAAAATATGTGCGTATGTTTGTAATGTTATATTTGGATCAGCGTGCCCTAATCTCTTACTAACCGTAAGTAATTGAACACCTTCAGAAAGTAAAATACTTGCATGAGTATGCCTTAACGCATGGAATGTAACTTGCTTTTTAATTTTTGCTCTGATTAGTGCTTTTTGCAAAGATTTGTTAACTGCATTGTTGCTAACTCTCTCAAATACAAATGAATGATCTTGTGGAAGTTCTTTTAACCAATCCAGCAATTTTATTGAAATATCAATAGTTCTCTTACTGCTTTTTGTTTTTCCTTCGGTGAAATCATTTGTAAAGTGATAATCAAATCCTTTTTCTATTCTTATTTTTTCGTTTTCAAAATCTATACAATCCCAAGTTAATCCAAGACATTCTCCAAATCGTGCCCCAGTATACATACTAAACAATATTATGTAACGTGTTGTATAATCACTTCTGATATCTCTAATTAGAGCTTCTTCAAGTGCTTTGAATTCATCTAAGCTTAAGAATTTCAATTCTTCCTTCTTTGTCTTAGAATTAACCCCTTTTAAAATTGCTCCTTCGGCAGGATTAATAGTTAACACACTCGTTCTTACTGCATACTTCAATGTTGCCTTAACATATGTATGGTACTTTTTTACAGTTTCTTTGGCGTGTGTTTCCGCAACAGTATTTAAAAACTCTTGATAATTTTCGTGTGTTATATCTTTGAGCATTAAATTATAGTTTTCTCTAACATAGTTAGTAACTATCCGGATTTGTTGCAACGTTTTTAATGACACAACATCATCTTTGTATAGCTTTCTCCAATTCTCCATATAATCCGCAAGGAACGTTCTTTCTTTAGAAAAGTTCTTTCCTTGCAACATTTCATTTTCTCTTAAAATAGATGCATCTTTTGCTTCAGCCTTAGTTTTAAAACCACTTTTTGAAACAGCTTTTTGCTTTCCATTTTCATAATAATAAACCTTGTATGCCCATGTTTTGCCACGTTTATATATAGATGCCATTTCCATCACCTGTTCCAAACGTATGTTCTTTTTGTTTAAAAATAAATAGCCAAAAGATGGCTATTTACTCGAGAAAGATTTAACTAATTTGTCTTTATTTTCAAAATCTAGAACTTGAATCCCATATTCTTGCAGAGCTGTTGTATGTTGGCTTGAGATTCGTTTAAATCCATCGGAGCTTAGTATTAAAGATAACGATTCATTTCCATCGTAATCAATTTTACGTTTGTCAATGGTATCTAGCCAACTAACTAATGTGCTGTTAACTTGTTGTGTATTTAATTCGTTGTGAACTTTTACTAATTTAGTTCCTGAGTCGTTTAGAAAAACGAAGTCCATTCTATGATTTAGTTTAGATTTCCCTTCTACAGAAAAATCTTGAAAATATCGATATTTATCTCTATTTTCGGCGAAGTAGTTTTTGACATCGTCCAAGAAAAAATTATGGACTCTTTTTTTAGACACAAGTATAAAATCATATAAGTTAATCAACAATTGCGTCATATCGTGGATTGCTTGTGGTAGTTGATTACCATCAACATTTTTGAATATATCTTCATTCATTAAGGAAAAGCCAGAATAACGAAGGTAAGAATCTAAAATACGATATCGATTAGATTTTTTATTTAATAAATCAATTCCATAATTTTTTAAGTTCCATATCGTAAATCCACGATCTGTAATTGTGTAGTAATTGTTTGAATGGACAATTACAAACGAAATTCCATCTCCAAAGGCATCAACGAATGGTGTTACAACTTCTAAACTATTCGAAGTGGAACGAACAAACTTAGTATTTTCAGTAATAAAATTAAAATAGTCTGATGATATTTGTTTAATATTCATTTTGATACCTCCTTATATTCTTATTATTATTTTACACTAAATTGCTTTGAATAGAAATATTTATTTCATCTTTCACTATGATATTTGCGTATTTTAAAATATCAGAAAATATCTCCAAAAAGTCAGTAGAGTTTCGTATATCTTCAAAAGGTAAAGCATAAGCTCTGCAGTAAGTATGACCATCGCCTTTCTCAATAAATTCTTCTTCTGAAAATATATTAATTCTATTTCCGTAAACTCTTGTACCATCAGCATTTTTATGAAAATTAGAATTAAGATTTATACGAAACAAAGTATAATAATATTTACATTCCATAAATTGAAACACTTTATTTTCAGGCGAACATTTATAAATCAGTTTAAATTCGCCATTTTTTACTCCGCCAAAACCAACAAATTTAATTTCTCCATGGTCTGTTTCTTTCAATTGAATGTTATATTTTTGCAATGCCTGTTTAAGCATTTTTATTAATCTTTGTGCTTCTTTGTCATTTAATTCTAATTCCATTTTATTATCTCCTTGTCTACGTTTAAATCAACACTTTCCCAATAACTGAAACTTTATTTGCATCCACAACGATATCATCATACTTAGAATTTTCTGATTTTAAAACAATGTTTTCACCATCTCTAAATAAGTATTTACATGTAACTCCTTCGTCTTCAACTCGAACGATAGCAATCTCACCATCTTCTACAGTTGGTTGATATCTTAAATATACTTCAGAGCCTTTTTTTATAATTGGCTCCATAGAATCTCCTGTGATTTGAACCAGTTCATTGGCACCATTAGGAACGATGGAAGAGGGAAGTACGCCCATTTCTGCATCCACGTCATCAACATATATCATAGAGCCTGCTGCAGATTGACGGCCAAAAACAATAGGAATTATATTATCTTCTTGTATTTGTCCATTCTGCTCGTTTAATTGTTCTTCTGCGTAATTGTATACGCGTTCTTGTCGTGTGGTAGTGAGTTGGGTGTAGATAGTCATGATGGAATCATTTCGATCGAGAGACACATTACCTTCAACACCGTCTAAAAGTTCTTCTAAAGGCATATTAAACGCATTGGCAAGATTTTGAACAGTTTCTAATGAAGGAACAATCGGCTTTTTAGTAGAAGGATTTAAGCCCTTTTCAAGCATTGAAATATATCCTTTAGTTAAATTAGATAAATCTGCTAACTGTTGCATTGTCATATTTCTATTAATTCTTAGTTGCTTAATACGCTCTTCTAATCTCATATAGAACACCTCTTTCTTAAATAGATTGTATAATAAATTAAACAAATTTACAAAGTATTTTGTTTAATTTGCTTGACAAAATATGTTTAATATATTAAACTATATATGTAAGGTTGATTAAGCCTTAACGAAACAGAAAGGAGAACGTGATGAAAGAAGTCAGCGAACTTCTAACGGCACTAGGAACTTTCCTAGTGGGTCTTGCAAGCTTGATAAAAGTTTGTAAACAAAAAGAACAGCCTCAAAATTCTCAGAAAGCACGCAAGCATAAGAGAAATTAAGTAAGCTGTTCAGCCGTCTAGCACTGAGGAGCTTAGCTCCTCAATAGTGCTAGTATATCATGAATGTGGAAATTATGCTACAAGGTATCAGTGCATTTTTATTTGTCCTACTAGCGTTTATATGGATTAGTAGAGATGAAAAAAGATAGAATTTATTTAAGCAGTTGAAGGACTGCTTAATATAAAAATATTTTGTTTAATATACTTGACACAAATAGTTTACTGTATTAAACTTAAAAATGAACTGAGAGGAGGGATTAAATGAGTGTTAGTTACAATATAAAACAAAGACGAGAAGAGTTGAATATGTCTCAAGAAGAGCTATCCTTAAAATCTGGAGTTAGCAGAAGTATTATTTCAGAGTTAGAATCAGGAAAGCGTGTTGAGAACACAACCATCGAAACGATTGTAAAAATTTCTCGTGCATTAGATACTCCAATCCAGAAAATTTTTTTAAAATAAAGTTTAATACACTAAACAAAAAAGGAAATAAATAGGAGGTGAGAGGATGGAAAAAATCACTATTCAAGACATTCGGAAAGAATCTTATAAAGCCTGGGAAAAAGCTAAAGAGTTTATAAAACAAGAATTTCCTGAATCTTTTATAGGTTCGAATTTTGCTGAAATTCCTTATGGAAAACTTAAAGTTTCAATCACTGAAACAAACGGAGCTTTTTCGCTTTATTACGTTATTAACAAAAAAGTTATTGACTCCTATAAAATCGGCAACGTTATTGAATTGATAAGTTACGTCGATGCACTAAAAGAAATTAAAAATGCGCTCAAACAATAATGCTCAAGCGTAAAAGAAGGTTACAACAATATGAAAAAAACATGAAACAGGAGGTGAGAGAATGGAATCAAAAAAGGCACCTAACAAAGAGTTGTTAGATACCCTAAACACTAACCAATCTTTTAGCTTTTCAGAAAATGGATTGGTGATTCAGTCAGACGAACGTTCAATCAAAATTGAATCATGGTCGGTGGAACAATTTGAAAATTGGATTAATAAACAAGGAGATTAATCATGAGTCATAAAACATTACTAGACATATTAAGTTGTGTTCTCTCTTTTGTTCTTGGTCGATATACAGGCAAAAAGTTGTACCAATATCTCAAGAAGAAGGTTTTATAAAAAAACAATAATTTTCAAAACTTTAACAACATTATAGGAGGTAATACGAATGGGATATAAAGAAGTTGAAACTTATGGTATTTACCCACAATTTGCAGTTGACCCAAAAGAAAGGGAATTAAGAATCTCAAAGGTTAAAAAGATGAGAAAAGTACAATGGAAAATATCGAGTATGCTTAATAACAGCGAATTATCTTATAGAGAAATCAAAAAACTATTTGATGCCATTTTAAATGAAGCCGATTCTTTTTTAAAAAATAGCAAAGTAACTTTTAAAGTTTAAAACGAAAAAAGGAGATAAAAAAATGAGTTTAGAAAACAATAAAAAAGAAGATACAAAATTAGACCCTTTAAGAGGAATTTTAAGAGATCATTTTTTGTATCTACTAGAAAAATCTAAAGAAAAAAATATCACACCAGAACAACTAGCACTTTTATCAAAAACAGCTTGTGAATGGCTAGAAGTTATGAAGTACTTAGTCTAATTTTCATTAGATTCAAAAAAATTATTGAAAAGTTTTTTTTCGTGAACTTTACCTTTTTCTTGTATAAATTCGCTAAATTGAGATAAAGATTCGGAATACATATCAAAAATTTGTTGACGATTCATTTCCGATAATTCTTTACGAGATTGAACATACAGTAAAGATAACTTTTCAGCTAAAGACGTATTAATACTCACATTTAACACCTCCTTTCCTAAGTCCAATTATAGGATTGAAAGAGGTTTGCAACAATATGAAAAAACATGAAATAGGAGAATAAAAATGATTACAGGTTTAGGTATCAAATTTGAATTAGAGAATTTACAAGAGTTAAAAAAACTACTTGTCGACGCTGCTAAACAAACAGCGCAATTACAAGAAACTTTAGAAAAAATTGAAAATATAAAAGTCGTCGATATTACAGCTAGTTTAGTGAAAATTGAAGAATAATGAGGTGAGAATGTGGAAAAAAAGTTAGCTGTTAAACAAGTTATAGATGAAAATCCAGAATTATTTACGGGATTAGGATATTTAGGTATCGTCGCATTTATTTCTTTAGTTGTAGCTATCATGTTTTTGAGTAAAATCGCACTAACGGTAACAATCATTTCATTAGGATTATGTTGGATGATTTTATGGATTTTGAAGCAAGAGTTAAAGGAGAAACTAAACAAAAATTAAAAGGAGAAATTATGGAACAAGCAACACTTGATTATTACGAGCCAATATTTTTGGAAGTAGTAAAAAGAAATCCGGAAAAGTTCGTTGAAATTATAAGACCATTTGTTGAACGAAGAAAAAATTCTAGATGGTTAACAACTGAAGAGTTGTGCGAAGAGCTTGGAACAAGTCCAAGTTCATGGCTTAAGAGCGATGTGAGAAATCATCCTGTAGTTGTTTCTGCAAGACGAACGGATACACGACCATATAAATACAAATCAGATCATATTGAAGATATTCAGAAAGTTTGGGATGAACGGAAGGATAGAAAAAGATGGATAAAGTAGAAATGTCAAGAACACTAAGACGAAAGACATATTGGAGAGAATTTAACAAGAATTTTATTAAGCAGTATTTTAAATTTTTAGGATACACAGCATTAATAGCATTGGGAATGATCGTATTTCTGCATTTGTGGGTAGGAGCATCTAATCAAGCTCATGATAAGTACAACTCGATACGAGACAAAAATTATACAGAAATGAGATGAAGCAATGTACAGCTTATTAGTTAATTTATTCGACAATCGATTAACAGATATTGTCGTTAATAATAAAACTGTTGGAACATTAATGCCTAATGTAGATAGGGTTATCCTTACTATGTCATCAAACAATACCAATACCAAATTTACTACTAGACATAGGACAGAAGAAGACGCATTGGATTTAGCAGAAGAAATTTTGACACAAAAAAAGACGACTGAAAACAGCCGTCATACACACATATAAATTGTATCACGGGTGAGGGGAAAAAGCAATGAGTAGTTTATTAATTAACGAACCGCCTCTACAGGTATTACCGTCACTTGCTAAAGAGGTAGGTTTAAATGAATCAATAATGCTACAACAAATGCATTACTGGTTATTAAAAAGCACACACGAGTTTAACCAAGAATATTGGTTTTACAAAACTCTAGAGGAATGGCAATTAGAATTCCCATTCTGGTCAGCAATGACAATCAGACGGATTCTAGGAAATTTAGAAAAGAAAGAATTAGTGAAAGTAGGAAATTTCAACAAGAAAAAATTCGATAAAACAAAATGGTACACAATCAACTATGAACGAGTGAACAGACGATGTGTTCAAAATGAACAGACGTACTGTTCAGATTGCACAGATGGAACTGTTCAAAACGAACAGACCAATACCAGAGACTACACAGAGACTACTACAGAGAATAATAATAACGTCTCCGAGGAGAAACCGAAGAAGGTTGTATGGACTGAAGAGACTAACAAAATAATTGAATATCTTAATCATCGTACAGGTAAGAAGTATTCTGTTAAGACTAAGAAGACAGCACAGCTAATCCATAAGCTGCTAGACAATGGATTCACAGTTGAAGACTTTGAGAGAGTAATTGATATCAAGTGTAAGCAATGGCTGAATAACGAGAAGATGAATCAGTATCTAAGACCAAGAACGCTATTCAGCGAGAAGTTCGAGGACTACTTAAACGAGGCCCCAGCAAGAGTGCAGCAAGCAACTTCTGGCCAATCAGTAGCAGATAAGATGAGAGAAATATATGGCTCAGAATGGCAGGGTTGATATGAATAACTACGAATTAGAAAAATCAATCATAGCAGCATTGTTGAACGACTTTGACAAAGCACAATCAACATATCTGCAAGCCGAGTGGTTTACGGATAACAATTTCAAAACGATCTTTGAAATCTTGAATAATAACGGCAGTCGTTTAGATGGATTGATGGAGCTGTTCGCTAAATTAAGAGCTGAATTAAAAGATAAGACTATCGGATATGAGTATCTGATGGCCCTGCAACAAGCGAACGCGACTACAAGTGGATTAGACTATCTAGCTAATCAGCTACATCATGAGTATTTAAGAGCTAAGTTGGAAAAAGTAAAAGCAGAACATACAGAATTCCCAACTAAGAAGCTTGAAGTTGAGATGTTAGAACTGTTGAATGCAATTTCTAAGCTCTCACGCAAAAAGAATGTTGGTGATCTAGCTGAAACATTCGAGCAATTCGAGTATGAGCTTGAGCATGATATTGAAGACGGCATTAAGACATTCAGTGGATTAGATGCTGCTCTAGGCGGAGGCATCGGCCCTGGAATGCTGATTACTGTCGGAGCTCGTCCATCAGTCGGAAAGAGTGCTTGGACTATCAATCTTATTGATAGAGCTTTAAGACGAAATGAAGGTTTAAGAGTAGACTTGTTCAGCTTGGAGATGAGCAAAAAAGAAGTGTTCTCCAGATTTGTGGCCAAAATGACGACACTTAACACATACTACTTACGGAAAATGAATAAGATGCTTAAAGACAGCGATAAGGAGCTAGTGAGAGCGACTATCGAATACTTTAAACACAAAGACTTGAAAGTATATGACACAGTGTCTGAATTGAACCATATCTTAGGAATTATCAAAGAACGAGCTGCAGGACAAGCGCCAGGTAAATACTTGGCCGTCATTGATTATGTAGGGCTGATTAAAGTCAACAACAATCGTGACAGAAGGCTGCAGATTGAGCAGATTACACGCGAATTAAAGAATTTGGCCAACGAGCAGCAAGTTCCTATCGTTATCCTATCGCAGCTATCACGAGGAGTTGAGCAGCGCCAAGATAAGTCACCAGTACTAAGTGATTTGAGAGAATCTGGTTCTATTGAGCAAGATTCGAATGTAGTCGGGTTCTTGAGCAACGAAGAAACGGAAGCCAATCATGAAGGCTATCAACGAGTTAAATTCTCAATCAAGAAGAACAGGGAAGGAGATTTGATGGATTCTACTTTCAAATTTTTCAAATCTCGTATGGACTTTGTGGAGGAATTTAAATGACACTGAATGCGATAGAGTTCGAAAAGATTATGAAGTCTGAAGGCTTAAGGACTACAATAGCTGTAATGGTTATGCTGCAGGAAGCTAAACAATGCCAGAAAAACATTAAGGCAATGAGCCTGTATAAACATCTTCCATATGCAGCAGCATACATCGAGCAGCAGAAGGAACAGAAAGATAAGGCTATCTGGCAAGCGTTGGAAGTGGCCCAACTGGAGAAGCTATACGGCTTCCGTCTAATTGAAGACAGAAATAATGTAATAATAGCCACTTACCAAACATCCGAACCACATAGCGACATTATGAAAAAAATTAGGAGCCATATAGAGATCATGGCCGAATTGGAGAGAGAGTATGGCATTTGTAATTAAAAATATGAATATGTATTTTTCAGGAATTGCGGACTATACGACACTAACCGGATACTTAGATAAAAATCATCCAATTAAACTTCATCAATTCAAGCCTACACAGAATAAAACAATGATTTTTAAGGATTATTTTTCCGCACAAACTTTTATGACAGAACATGGGATTGATGGTCATATAGTTAAAGTCAATTTAATTCGAAAGGTAGTGAGTAAGTAATGAAAACAAATCAATTATGGGTAATATTTTGGCAAATCATAACATACACGATTTTAATGCTTAATGTGTTTGGGATTAGCAGAATTCATATTGCGTTTTCCATCGTAACATTATTTGCTGGTGCAGTTGCAGGACATGAAAAAGAAAAAGAAATTAGAAGTGTAATCAAAATGGACGCTAAAGAATTCGAAAAGTTTCTGAAAAAACAGGAGGAATAAGTAATGTTCATTGAACTAACAAGCCGTAGCAATGGAAGAAAAATAAAAGTATCTAAACACGCCATTGGTTATATGAAAGATGTAGGAATTCTAGAATGGAAACAAGAAGGTCTGTTTAAACGTGGGAATTGGGTTGAGGATAAAAAAGATAGATTTACTAAATTGAACATTTTTGGAGAGACGGTTTATGTCGAAGAAACGGTTCAAGAAATCGAAAAGATGATAGAGGAGTGAATAACGATGGAAGATAAAAAACAAGACGTAAATTCGTTGGAAGAATTGTCGAAGGCAGCTGATGCACTTCAAAAAGGGGCTGTTGATTTTGTAGATAGATTAGCAAAAGTATTGGCTGATATTCAAACTTCTAAGAAAGCGGAAGGTACATGGGAAATGAAATGCCCGTATGAATATGGGGATGAAGTGTGCATTTTGGATTCAGACGGAGAAATAATTTCTAGTTATTGGGATTGTAGAAGGGGTTCTTTTGACATTTTTAATCAAGGCAATATCTTTCCAACCGGACAAGCATCCGAACTAGAATCAAAACGCAGAAAATTACTTACACGATTTAGAGCATTCAGAGATGAATACAACGGGGATTGGAAACCTGATTGGAAAAACCACAGAGATAGAAAATATTTTATTTCGTTTTCAGAAAAAATAAAGTTATTACTTTTTTACACAGGTACTAGTAACCATTTCCAACTATTTGGATTTTTCAAAAACGAAGAAGACGCCCAACGTGCAATTGAATTATTTGGGGATGAAATCATTGAACTGTTTGTGGAAGGTGAGTAGATGATTACATGCTATGACATCTCGTTCAAAAGAACGGTATGTATAAATCCACACTATGTAGTAAGTATGGTATCAATGGAAGATTCAACAGGAAAATCAGTAGACATCCACCTCATGGGGCAACCGTTTATGATAAAGGTTAAGGAAAACGCGAGAGAAATTGAAGAAATTAAAGAGTTCTTTAAAAGAATGGAGGTAGATTAAATGGATTTAATATATAGTGAAAAATTCAAAGAATATATCGAAGAACAAAATGATTTAGGGCATCCACAGACTATTTACAAGTTTCCTAACGGGTACGGTGCAAGTGTAATCAAACTAAACTATATTTACTTTGGAATTGAAATTGCGGTATTAAGGTTTGATGAAAATGGTAATTGGGATATAGATTTTAGAACACCAATTACAAACGATGTCATCGGCGGATTGAATGAAGAAGAACGAGATAATGTTTTACAACAGATTTTCGACTTAAAGGAGCTTGGATAATGGAAAGAATGAGTCCAGAAGAACGAATGGTATTAAGACTGATTCCAGTGAGTGATACTCGACGAATTAACCGAGTGGATATCTCAAGTATTACTAAGCTATCGGAACGTAAAGTTAAGAAAGTAATTGATACGCTAGTTAATCGATACGGAATTGTGATCATCGGAGAACGGAATGGAAGAACTGGTTATTACATTCCAGAAACAGACGAGGCACGTAAGGACGGAATTAAGCCTATGAGGTCTCAAGCAATTAAAGAATTCAAACGAGTGAGCCGAATTTTAAAAGGCGATTTGAAAGCTCACGAGAAGTATTTAGGAGGATGCAGTAATGATTAATACAGTTGCACTCACAGGAAGATTAACAAGCCATCCGGAAATAAAATTTACATCGACAGGAAAAACATTCGTTAGATTTAGTTTAGCTGTAAATAGAAATTATAAAAACGGAGATGGAGAACGCGAATCAGATTTTATTAGATGTATTCTGTGGGGGAAAGCAGGAGAAGCTTTTATTAAATTTACGCGTAAGGGTTCACTAATTGGAGTCGCAGGAAGACTCCAAACTCAAAATTATGAAAAGGATGGTCGAAAAGTGTATGTCACTGAAGTCATTGTTGAAAACTTCGCGCTACTAGAATCAAAAGAAGTTACTGAAGCTAGAGAGAACAATTCTATTCCAAACACTCAATCGAATGAAGTGATTGAATTCAGTGAGGACGACTTACCATTTTAAGGGGGAGTTAAATGAAGCAAGATGAAAAAGCCACAATCGAGGCCGCAACTATAATACTCGAGCAGTATAAGACTTTAAAGGCTATAGCTGGAGAAAAATATGTTAGTAAGATTACACCAACGTATTCATTTGAGCCAAGATGTTATACAGGCGTTATTCGAAACCCACTTGAAGATCATATGACTAGACAAGAGGAAGCACTAGAACTTATTGATAAGGTTGATAGTGCTATAAATAAAATACTCGATCCATATCTTAGGCAAGTTCTTATTGAAAGATACATCAAGAACAATGTTAGTAATATTGCAATATATATGGACTTAGGGTATTCATCTACTGAATTCTATAGATTACTTGATAGAGCAAGATTACAGTTTGCCGAGTATTATAATAATGGCTCTACTTTGAGATATAGAAAAGGAAAAGAAGTTGTAGGTATAAATGATTTGATTGATTATTTGGGACAATTATGAGATTAAGTTGTGATTTAAAAAGAGTTGAACTGAGTTATAATGTTATTATAGAAAAAGTGGATAGAGATATAAAGTAGCTTGATTGCGGAAACAACAAGCGAAGCCAGTCCTGAAAAAGGTGTATACATGTTAATAGCGTGGACGACTATTAACGAATATCAAAAGCAAGAGCGTACATTAAACTGTACGCTCTTATTTTTCATCGAAAGGAGAATGCAATGAATTACGTTGAGCCCATTCGAGATAAAGATGATATTCAAGCGATGAAGGATTATTTAAGAGAATGGAATGAACGTAATTACATGATGTTCTTACTTGGAATTAATTCCGGATTACGTATCAGCGATATCATCAATCTCAGAGTGAAGGATGTACAAGGTTGGTACATCAAAACTAAAGAATTGAAAACAGGCAAACAACTAAAAAGAAAAATGCCACCTGTTTTAAAAAAAGAACTTCGAGAGTACATCAAAGGAAAACCACTACATCATTATCTGTTTCAAAGTCGAAACGGAAAGAATCAACACATCAGCCGATGCACTGCATACTTAATTATTAAGATAGCTGCTGACGAATGTGGAATTGATAATGTAGGTACTCATACGATGAGAAAAACTTTCGGTTATCATCAGTATAAAAAGAATAAAGATGTTGCTACATTGATGGAACTATTCAATCACTCAAGTCCTGCAATCACTTTGAAATATATTGGAATTCGACAAGACCAACAGGATAAAGTGATGACAAATTTTGGCTTGTAATTATCAACTAAACATAATGAGGAAACTGTTAGTTCGTTTTGAGATTGAATTAGAAACATTGATATAGCAAATAAATAATCAGAATCATGAATTAAACAGAATATAAGATATGTTTAATTCAAAGGGAATAATTCCTAGAAGGGAGGTAGGAGATGGTTAGAAAAACATTGAATACATCTCGATGGAAAAGGTTGAGAAATTATGTGATGTCTCGTGATGGTTATCGATGTCAAGAGTCACTAAGATACGGACAATCAGTTCCAGCAGAAATGGTTCATCACATATATCCTGTGAGAGAATATCCGGAATTAGAATTCGTAGCTTGGAATCTTGTAGCACTATCGAACATCCAACACAATAAGATGCATAATCGTAATACGGACGAAATCACGAAAAAAGGAAAAGAGTGGCAAAAGAGAAAAAAACGAGAATTTGAAAAATTTTATTCATCCCCGCCACCTCTTCGATAAAAATTTTTTGAGCTTCGGAAACCGAGGAAAGGAACTTTTTCCAACCGCGCGGTAAATTTGAAAAAAGGGGATAAAATCTAGGCTATATCGGGAAGGAGGACGACTTTTGGCAAGACCTATTACAAAACTAACAATGAAAAAAGCCACTGTAAAACAGATGAAAAGTCTTGGAACGTACAGGAAGGAATATGAGTCGTTGATAGACATCTATGCAGGCTTGTTATTTCAGTACACGAAGTACGAACAGGAACATGCTGAGCGTGATTATGAAGTGGCTGAAATTTATGTAAATAAAGCAGGAGCGGAAAACTACAGGAAGATTCCACTGGTCAATGTGATGGAAACGTTAAGACGTGATATTTTAACATACTCAGACAGACTCATGCTTAATCCAAAGTCGCTTGGAGAAATTATTGCTCAAGACACTGATTCGTCCATTATTGATATCATGAACAAACTTGGTGGTAAGCGATGAATCCATATGTTCAGAGAGCTATCAACTATGCGAACGATGTTATTGATGGAAAAATAGATTCCTGCGATGAAAAGATACTTGAAGCTAAACGATTTTTAAGAGATTTAGAAAGTCCGAAATTTTATCTAAATGAGGAAGCAATTAACATTGCTGTTAACTTCATTGAGAATGTGATAGTTCACTATCAAGGTGAAGATGTTAGCGCGGTTAGTCTTCGTAACAAACCAATGCAATTACAAGAATGGCAAATGTTTATTGTAGTAAATCTGCTAGGATTCTATAAGACGGGCACTATAGAGACTAGATTTAAAGAGTCTTTAGTCTTTATTCCACGTAAACAAGGGAAGACAGCTTTCACTGCCTCGCTTGCTCTATGTAGATCACTAATGGAACGTAAGAGTTCGTCTAAGTGCTACATTGTAGCGGCTGGAATTAGGCAGTCATTAGAAGCGTTTGGATTTATGCGATTTAATGTAGACCGTTGGCATGATAAACATATCAGCATTAAAGATAATAATTCAGAGCATTCCATTACTGGTGAATTTGGTAAGGAAGGCTCTTTTTTTGTACAAGCGCTGGCTAATGATGAATCTAGATTAGATGCGTTGAATGGAAACTTCATTATATTAGATGAGGCACACACAATGCGTAACTCTAAGAAGTACGGAAAAATGAAAAAAACATTAAGTGCTTATCGTAATAAGTTGTTATTCATTATTAGTACAGCAGGAGATATTCCAAATGGATTCTTAGCTAATCGATTGAAGTACTGCAAGAAAGTTCTTGAGCAAAGTATTGAGAATGATGAGTTATTTATTTTTATTTGCAAAGCGAATGAAGATAAAGACGGAATGCCAATTGATTACATTTCAGATAAAACGTTAAGAATGGCTAATCCGTCATGTGGGGTGACAGTGACAATCGAAGAGTTAAGAGCTGAAGCTTTGATGGCACTTAACGATCCACAAACTCGAATGGAATTCTTTAATACAACATTGAATGTGTTTACTAATTCGATGAATACTTACTTTAACGTTGATGAATTCATTGCCAGTGATGAGCAATACAATTGGACTATTGAAGAACTTGCTAAACTTCCAATTAAATGGTATGGCGGTGCTGACCTTTCTAAAATGCATGACTTGACAGCTGCCTCGTTAGTTGGAGAGTACGAACACGAAGGAAAGAAAATAGATATAACAGTAACCCATGCATTCTTTCCTATTGCGTCTGCAAAAGAAAAAGCGGAAGACGATGGAATTCCATTGTTTGGATGGAAGGATGACGGATGGTTAACGATGAGTAATACGAAGACTGTCCTGTATGACGATGTCGTTAAATGGTTCATTCAAATGAGACAGCTTGGATTTAATATTCGAAGTGTCGGATTTGATAGAAAGTTTGGTAGAGAATTCGTTAGCAAGATGAAGAAGAACAAATTTAGAATGGTTGACCAACCACAGTATTTTTGGAAAAAATCAGAAGGCTTTAGACGAATTGAAATGAAAGTAAAAAACAAGGAATTCTATTATGCGCATAGTGAGGCGTTTGAATATTGCGTTGGAAATGTTCGTGCGATTGAAAAAACGGACGACATGATTCAATACGAAAAGGCCGATGGTGACGGTGGGACACAGCGTATTGATCTTTTCGACGCGACTGTTTTCGCAACTGTACAAATGCTAGAAGAAAGTGATAACAAAGCAAGTCGTGCAAAAGATTTCTTTGGATTGAAGGGAGATTAAAAATGGGATTATTCGATTTTTGGAATAAAAGAAATAAAAATGTTTTGCCACAAGTAGGCTTTATGTCTCCATTTGAATGGCAAAACTTAATATCACAAGACGATACTTATATCCCTCTAAACAAGCATCCTGATGTTGTGATTGCTGTTGATAAGATTGCGGATTTAGTATCTAACATGACCATTCATTTGATGGAGAATTCGGATAAAGGAGACGTAAGAGTACGAGATGAGTTATCTCGAAAAATTGATATTAATCCGTATAAGTACATGACTCGTAAAACATGGGTTTCTAGAATTGTTAGAGACTTGTTGTTGAACGGAGATGGGAATGCAGTAGTCCACGTTAAGCTGATTAGTGGTACAGACTTTATTGCTGATTTAATGCCGTTGAATATGCGGAGTGTTGAGTTTATTGATGAGGAAGATGGCGGATATTATATTCGCTATGGCTCAGTAAGGTTGAATCCTGATGAAGTCGTACATTTTACAATTAATCCTGATGAACAGAGACCATACATTGGGACAGGATACAAAGCACTTCTTAGAGACGTCGTTAAGAATCTTACGCAGGCGAATAAAACGAAGAATAGTTTTATGCGAAATAAAAACATTCCTAGTGTAATAGTGAGTGTCAATGGGGATGCTGATGGATTAACGAATCAACAAGGCCGTGAAGCCATAATGAATAGTTATCTAAAAACTACAAATGCTGGAGAACCGTGGATTATTCCAGCGGAGATGATGAGAGTTGACCAAGTTAAACCATTGACTCTAAAAGACATCGCGATTAATGAATCTGTTGAAATTGATAAAAAGACAATTGCTGGCCTATTTGGAGTGCCGGCTTTTTATTTGGGCGTTGGAGAATTTGATAAAGAAGAATACAACACGTTCATTAACACGAGAATTCTATCGATTGCAGAAATAATCGCACAGACGTTAACAAGAGACTTGTTAATCAGTCCTAAAAGATATTTCAAATTCAATCCAAGGTCATTATATTCGTACAACATTACTGAACTAGTTTCAGCAGGAAGTCAGATGGTTCAGTTAGCGGCGATGAGAAGAAATGAACTTCGAGATTGGATTGGATTAGTTCCAGATCCTGAAATGGAAGACATTATTGTTTTGGAAAATTATCTACATCAAGATGATTTAGATAAACAAAAGAAATTGAAAGGTGGTGAGAATGATGAATAAAAGAGAGAGTTATCTCACTACTCAATTTAAAACTCGTAGTGATGAAAACGGAAAAAAATTCATTGAGGGATATTTCATTAAATACGGAGTTGAAACCGAACTTTGGGACGGATTTTTTGAAATGATTGAAAAGGAGGCTGTAGATAAAGCTTTAGAGCGTAATCCAGATGTTAGAGCTCTATTTAATCATGATACAAATATTTGTTTAGGGCGCACTGGAAACGGAATTCTAAAATTGAAATCCGATAATATTGGACTGTTTGGAGACTGCGAGATTAATAACGCAGATCCAGACGCAATTGGAGCTCATGCAAGAATTGAAAGACAGGATGTAAATGGTTGTAGCTTTGGATTTATTGAATTAGCTTTTGAAATTGTCGAAAGAAAAGATGGAACAGTACTCAAAATCATTAAAGATATGGAACTTCTGGAAGTCAGTCCTTGTACATTCCCTGCTTATCCACAAACTGAAATTTATGCCAGAAAGAAAAGTTATGACGAGTATAAGAAAGAGGAACTAAACATTAGAAAAAAAATACTAAAGGAGAAATTGAAAAAATGAAAAATAAAGGGTTATTAATTAAACAAAAAATCGCTATGCGTAATAAAAAGTTATCAACTATTAATGCTGAATTAGAAGCATTAATGAAACGTTCAGAAGAGGTTGAATCTGCTATCGAAGCTGTCGAAACAGAAGAAGATCTAAACGATGTGGAAACACAAATTGAAGAGATTCAATCTGAGTTAACTTCAAAGAAGCAAGAAAAAGAAAATTTAGAAAAAGAAATCTCTGAATTAGAAACAGAATTACAGGAATTAGAAGAAAAGGAACCAGAAAAGGAGAATAAAAGAAACATGGAAAAAATTAATAAAGTTGAAACACGAAAAGCATTAAATGATTATATCCGTACAAAAGGAGAAAAACGTGACGGATTAAAAATTGTGGATGGAGGAGCATTAATTCCTGTTGAAGTGTTGAAACCGCAACTTCAAAAAACACGTAATGTAGATTTATCGAAATTAGTTCGAGTGGTTAAAGTAAATTCAGCTTCTGGTAAATATGCAGTAATTAGCAAATCTAAAAATAAAATGAACACTGTAGAAGAGTTGGAAAAAAATCCAGAATTAGGAAAACCAAAAGTAACTCCAATTGATTGGTCTGTAAAAACATATCGTGGCCAATTATCAGTTTCACAAGAGATGATTGACGATGCTACTTATGACATTATGGGGTTAGTTGAAGAAGATGCTGCAAACCAAGATGTAAATACTAAAAACTATGCAATTGCAGAAATCTTTAAAACTGCAAAACCAGAAAGCGCGAGCGGATTCGACGGATTAAAAGATATTATCAACAAGAAAGTTTCATCAGTATATGATGTCATCTTAGTTGTGACAGATTCAATGTTTGCTGCATTAGACAAAGTGAAAGACAAACAAGGCCGTTATATGTTACAGCCTGATCCAACATCTCCAACAGGTTATAAATTCAAAAACAAAATTATTTTCCCTATTCCAGATGAATTGTTAGGTAGTGAAGGCGAAATGAAAGCATTTATTGGTGATGCTTTTGAATTCGTAACATTATTCGACAGAACACAAACAACGGTACGTTGGACTCCACATGAATTATATGGAGAAACACTAGGACTATTCTCACGCTTTGATACAAAAGCAACTGACAAAGATTCAGGTGTATTCGTAACATACACTGACGCTGTGTAGGAGTAGACTATGACGTACGAAGTAATTCGTGCATTTGCTGACATGACCGACTGTTCAGAAGAATTTCCGAACGGTCGGTTTTATAATTGCGGAGATGTATATCCTGCTCAAGGAAAAGTGAGTAAAGCACGACTAATAGAACTATCAACTACTGATAATACAACTGGAGTTATTTTCATCCAACAGACAGAAGGAGATGATAATAATGGAACAGACACAGATACTAGCTCTTCTGAAAGCTAAGCTAGGGATTAGCGGAGCATTTAGAGATGAGTATTTAAACCATTTAATTTTATCAGTACAGGATGAGATTAAAAAACAAAAGAAGATTAAACTTGATACAAATCGATATGATCACATGGATTTCTTAATCGACTACTCAGCATTTAGATACGACAATCGTGATAATAATATTCTAATGCCAAAACATTTACAGTATCGCCTAAACAATCTACTAATAGAAAATCTAAGGAGTGATATTGATGTGGAATAAAGAGATTGTCTTAATCAAAAAGCGAATTAATCAAACGGATGACATCGGGAATCCAATTAAAGAATTAAGTAAACGCAAAGTCTTAGCTACTGAAAAAAGCGTAACTAATAGCATGTTATTTTATGGAGCTCAATTTGGATATAAGCCAGTATTCGTAGTGCAAGTTAGATGGTTCGAGTACGAACATGAATCATTCTTAGAATGCGATGGAATCAAGTACGTTATCCGAAGAGCATTCAAGCCAGAAAATGGAGAATTAATGGAATTACAATGCGAAGAATTGGTTGGAGATAAGTATGAGCTATAATCTGGAATCTGAAATTGCAAAAGCTTTATCAAATTTCAATGAAGAAGTCGCCCAAGAAATTGGGGAAATAGTTGATGATTTAGCTGATAAGACGGTTGCTAAATTAAAAGGTGCATCTCCAAAGAGAACAGGCGATTACGGTGATGACTGGGATAGCAAATTAAATAAGCGTGGAGAACGAGTTATTTATCAACCTAAAGAATATCGCATCGCTCACTTGTTAGAATTCGGACATGCGCGTAGAAATGGTGGTCGAGACGTTGGAGCAAAACCACACATTAAAGAAATTGAAAGTGAAGTTATTAAAGAATTTGAATCAGAAATTAGAAGGAGGTTAGGAACCTAAATGATGACATTACAGGAATTATATAAACAGCTTAAGCAACTACAACTTCCTGTCCAATACTATATGTTTCAGGAAGGGCAAGCTCCTGACCTTCCTTATATCATCTATTATAATCCATCAGAACAACATGAGAATGCAGACAATGCTACGCTTCATATTAGTAAAGATGTGATTATAGAAGTCTATTCAGAATTTAAAGATTTATCATTAGAAGATAAATTAAAAGAACTATTTAACAAAAATAAGCTAACGTATACATTCCAAGAAACTTATTTAAAAGAAGAGAGAATGTATATGTTAGCATATCAAATATCATTATAAGGAGAGATTTATAAATGGGTGCAGAACAAACACAAACGCCGAATAAAGTTGAAAACAAAATTACATTTGGTTTAGAAAATGTCCATTGGAGTAAAGTAACAACACTAGCTACTGGAACAATTCAATATTCTAAACCTGAAAAACTAGCTGGAGCTGTGGATTTAGAATTGAATCCTATCAGCACAGATATTAAATTAAAAGCGGATAACATTGACTATTATGTATCTGAATCCAATGACGGATACACAGGAAAGATGACATTCTATAATACCACAGAAGCATTTGATGAATATGTTAATGGGCTGGAGAAAAAAGGAGAATTAACTGTTGAAAAAAGTACCGCTCAAAGCAATCCAATTGCTTTATTATTCCAAATGGAAGGGGATAAACACGCGACACGATTCTGTTTGCCACAAGTGTCTGTTAAACGTCCTAAATTTGGAACTAAAACAAAAGACGGAGCGAACGTTAATACAGTCGAACTAGAATTTACAGCAAGCCCACGTCCTACAGATAAAGTAGTGCGATATAAAACAAACGTAACAACTTCAAACGAAGTGTACAACAAGTTCTTTGATGAAATTAACCAATTAAACTAAGGAGATCATAATGAAAAAAACAATTGAAGTAGGAACAAAGAAAATCGTGCTAGAGAGCAATGCATTTACACCACTAGCATATAAGAAGCAATTTAATAAAGATTTCTTCCAAGAATTATTTGCAATCGCAAAAGCGTTTCAAGGGAAGAAATCTTTTTCTTTTGATAATTTGTCGGATGAATCTATTAAAGCATTCGATACAGAATTGTTTTACAGATTCTTTTGGATTTTTGCTTTTACAGCAAATCCGGAAGTTCCAAGTTTTTTAGAATTTTATAGTGAGTATTCTGATCTAACATTTGAAGATATTGTTGTCGGGATTGTTTCATTAATTGAAGCTTCATTTGTAACTAAAAAAAAGTAGATTCTAGCGATAACGCTAGTGAAGAGACGTTCACAGTTGAAACGTTCATTCTATGTTGTAAGGAAAGCGGGCTATCGATTGATGAATTGAAGTATTTAACTGTAGGAGGAGCACTAGACTTCCAAACTGACTATGTTAATCTTCACTCGCAATCTAAGAATGAAACTAAAACTCGAAAAGCAACACAAGAAGATATTGATAATTTTTAGGCTACTGAAAACAGTAGCCTTTTTTATTTGAAAGGGGTGAGAAGATGGCTGGGAATATCAAAGGTATTACTATTGAATTGCAAGGGAATATACAACCGCTTGAACAAGCGTTAAAAAAGGCGAACACAGTAGCTAAAAGCACTGCTAGCGAAATGCGCCAAGTAGACAAAGCTTTGAAATTTAATCCTGCCAGTATCGAATTAATCACTCAAAAACAAACATTACTTACAAAGCAGATTGAAAACACAAAGGAAAAATTAACCACTTTAAAAAACGCTCAGGCGGAAGTTGAAGAACAATTTAAAGCTGGGAAAATTGGTGAAGAAAACTATCGTGCGTTTAAACGAGAGCTAGAAACTACAGAGAGTACTTTAACACACTATAAGACTCAATTAACCAATTTAAGTAAAGAACAGGATAATTTAGGAAAAGCTACAGATCGTCTATCAAAATTCTTTTCAGCGACTGGAAAAGATATTGAAGCATATAGACATGTTCTTGGAGATAAACTTACCGATTCTATTAAGAATGGTAAGGCTTCAAGTAAAGATATGGAAAAAGCCTTAGAATTGATGGCTAAAGAAGCATCAAACGGAAAAGCTGATGTGAATTCATTAAGAGAGGCTTTAGATAAGCTTGATGATGGCGGAAGCATCCAAAATGTTAAGAAAGAACTTGAAGGAGTTGGGGAAGTCTCTCAAAATTCTGCAGAAAAAACTAATAAGTTATTATCTCAGAGTAATTTACAACAAGCTTCTCAAGTAGCTTCTCAAGCTGGGCAATCAATGCTTGAGTTTGGGAAGAACACTCAAGAGGCCTTCCGCAATGTTGACTCCGGATTCGACATCATTATCACTAAAACTGGAGCAACCACAGACGAAGCGATAGAGGGATTTAAAAAAATCTATGATCAGTTAGCTGTAGACCTGCCAGTAGACTCCTTCGAAAAAGTAGGGTCGGCTATAGGTGAAGTTAATACACAATTTGGACTTACTGACGATGCACTACAAGAAGCTTCTAGAAGCATTATTCAGTTTGCTGAAATTAACGATTCTGATATTACGGCAAGTACTATTAACGCTAAGAAAACAATAGAAGCATACGGGCTATCTGCCTCTGATTTATCAAGCACATTAGATACAGTCGCTTATGTTGCACAAGGGACAGGTGTATCTGTAGATGAACTATTCTCTAAAATGGTTTCAGGAGCTCCTCAAATCAAAGAATTAGGGTTGTCGTTTGATGAGGCAGCAACGTTAATTGGGACCCTAGAAAAAGCTGGGGTAGATTCAGGTGCGGCTCTATCTAGTATGAGTAAAGCAGCTGTTGCTTATGCGAAAGATGGCAAAACATTGTCTCAAGGATTAGAAGAGACAATCGATAAAATAAAAAATGCTTCTAGTTCTACAGAAGCATTAACGGAAGCCTCAAATGTTTTTGGAAGCAAAGGTGCTACTCGCATGGTAGATGCTATAAAACGTGGCGCTTTTTCACTTAAAAATCTATCCGGAACTGCAAAAGACGCTAGTGGAACAGTAGCTAAAACATTTGAAGCTACAATAGACCCAATTGATAAGCAACAACAAAAATTTAATGCAGTACAATTAGCATTAGCTGAGATTGGTGCTTCAATTGCTGAGGCAATTGCACCAATTATGGATGTAGCCATTCCTGCAGTTAAGCAATTAGCAGATTGGTTTAAGAATCTTCCTGGCCCGATTAAACAATTTATTGTTGTCTTAGGCGGAATATTAGCAGTAGTAGCCATACTGTCACCTGTTATTGTTGCATTAGGAATAGCTATAACAACATTAGGAGCTAGTATGCTTCCTATAGTCGCTATTATCGGAGCAGTAGCTGGTGGAATTGCAATAGCAACTGCGATAGTAACTAATTTTGGTTCTATTGTTGAATGGCTGGAAGAAATGTTCCCTGGATTAGGTTCTACTGTAGATTCTGTATGGAATGGAATACAGAATATTATCCAAACGGTTGTAAGTTCTGTTTCAACATTTATTCAAAACATATTTGGCTCATTAGTAGCGTGGTGGGAAGAGAATCAACAACGTATTCAACAAGTAGTCGAGACAGTTTGGAACGTTATATCAACGATTATCCAAACAGTATTAACATTCTTAGCTCCATTCATCCAAGGGGTATTTGATGGGATTTCAATTTACATCCAAACAGTTTGGACTGTAATTACTACATACATTCAGGGAGCGCTCGATGTGATTCTAGGAATTGTTCAAGCTGTCTTACAAGTTTTAACGGGCGATTGGTCAGGAGCATGGGACACATTATCAAATGTGGCATCAACTATTCTTGGGACTATCACATCAACAGTTAGTTCATTAATGGGCGGAATTGCTTCTATTATTTCTGGAGTATGGGATGGAATCCTGTCAACGACATCTAGTATTTGGGAAGGAATCAAGAGTGCTATATCCGGTGCAATTGACGGTGCACGCAATGCAGTAAGTAGCGCTATCGAAGCTATTAAAGGATTGTTCAACTTCCAAATTAGTTGGCCTCATATCCCATTGCCACATTTCAGTATTAGCGGTTCTCCAAATCCATTAGATTGGTTAAGTGGTGGATTGCCAAGTATTGGCATCGAATGGTATGCCAAAGGTGGGATTATGACAAAACCAACTATCTTTGGGCAAAATGGAAACAATTTAATGGTTGGAGGAGAAGCAGGGAACGAAGCTATCCTTCCATTAAACGATCGTACATTATCTGGAATTGGACGTGGAATAGCATCACATTTAGATGGATTTGGAGGAGTGAATATTAATATCTATCCTCATGAATTAATTGTGAGAAATGATGAAGATGTAATGGAATTAGCTACTAAATTAGCTGAAGAGATTATCAGAAAGATGAAAATGAAAGAAAGACATGCTGAGAGAGCGAGAGGAGTGATTCTGTGATTGGGTTTGAAATGAGTATTAATCATGTTAAAAATACGGACTTACCAATTCGAGTAGTAGTGGCAGAATATGAACGCCTCTTCTTCTCCGAAAGCAATAATTCAATTCAGCGACGTGAAAATGGAAGTTCATATTTTAAGAAAAGCTATGAACGAAAAGAACAAGTGAAAACATTTGAAATTCATATTCATACGACTAAACAGACAGATTTGGACCACTTTAATAGATGGATTATGCAAGAAAATGTTGATTTTGAACCAGATACATCACTAAAACGTGTCTATACAGCTTTCAAATTCAACGTTAGTTCGATTACAAAGCACGAAAATATATACATCGTTCAATTACAAGTAACATTCTCATTCGAAGGATTATCTAAAATTGAGAAGACTGCTACTAGAGGAACAAATAAAGGTCAAATCGTTTATACATTTGATAATCAAGGGGTGCTACCAACTGCACCTCTTTTTAGTTTTACTTCAGGCGAAAATTACAAAATGATTAGTTTCATCCATCCAAATGGCAAATATGTTCAATACGGCCACGAAACTGGAAATGTAGTCATTAAACCAAATGATGTTGTAGTGTTCGATTTCAGAAAGAAACAATTAACAATTAACGGAACGGAAAAATATGTAAACATGAGTAGTTCTTGGTTTGATTTAAACGTAGGTCAGACAGAGATTGGCATTTTAACTGAACCAAATAATAATATTAGCATAGATGCAAAATTTAAGGAGGCATGGCAATGATTACTGTAACAGATAGAAAGTACAATAAAATTTGCCAGCTTCACTTTGGTTCTATTGGAGAGTTAATCGCATACGATGACATGTTTGAACAAGATTGAGATACTGGAATTGGTATTTACGAATTTAAAGTAGATAAAACCCATGACTCAATTGCTAATGTCGTTGCAGGTTGTTATTTATTTGTTAAAGACGACGAAATCACTCGTTGCTTTGAAATTACACGAATTGAAGAAGATCATGATACAAAGATTATAATTGCAGAGGATGCAGGACTAGATTTACTAGGAGAAACATTACCTCCTTTTAAATCCGAACAATCCCAAAAACTAGAGTATTATGTCTCGAAATTTGTTTTCGATTCTGGATGGGAAATTGGCATTAATGAGGTTACTGAAACTACTAGAAAATTAGAATTCGAACAATTCGAAACAACAACAAAGAGATTAAGAACTTTAGCAAAAGAATTCGATGTAGAGCTAGTTTACTCTGTCGAAATGTTACATGATAAACCTCATAGAAAATTAATTAACTTCTACAAGAAATATAACGCTAATAAAATTATTCGATTAGAATACGGAACAAACGTAACAAAAATCAAAAAAACTACTAACATAGAAAATTTAGCAACAGCTATTCGAAGTGTTGGAGCTGAAGGTATAACATTAGTAGATTACCAATACAATGATGGCAGATATCGCTTAGGTTCTGATGGTGTTTTATATGACACAGTGGAGAATGAACGATGGAAACGAAATAATGCTACTTCTGGAGGATACATTGTTGGTAATTATGAAAGTCAAGCTAAAACAAAGGAACGGCTTTTAGAAGAGACTATTAAGCAATTAAAAAAACGAGCGTATCCAGAAGTTACTTACGAAGTAGATTTAGATTTATTAGGGTCAAACGTATTAATAGGTCAAATGGCAGAAATAGTTGATAGCGAGTTTAAATCAGCAATTGCTATATCTGCTAGAGTAATATCAATTAAAAGGTCATTTTCTAAAAAAAATATAGGAAGTATAAAAATATCAAACATTATTAGTAAAGAAGTACTAATGAATGAGAAATTACAAAGATTAAGCCAATTGGTACAGGAGAGAGTCTTCGATTCTACTGCTGTACCTTTTGTTTTAGATTTAAAATCAACTTCTGGTGTTGTATTTCAAAATGGAAACATCCAGACTAAATTAATCTCAACGGTTTCTAAACTTGGAACTGATATGACTAATCGTTTCAACTTCAGATGGATTAGAGAAAGTAAGTATGGAACTAATGATCACGAATGGAACAAGTTACACGAAAATGCCACAAAAGAAATAACAATCACATCAAACGATGTTGATAGAGAGGCTACATTTATATGTGAAGCCCTAGAAAATAGCAATGTTATTGCTAGAAATTCAATCGTGATTAAGGACTTTATAGTAAATAAATCAATTGGTTCAACACCACCAGCTAACCCAAGTGCTGGAGATTTATGGACAGATACTAGTATCCAAGGGAGAGAAGTGCCTAAAATATATTCTAATGGCGAATGGAAGCCAGTTCTTGATAAAGATGATGAAGAATTAAAGCGACTACAAAAGCAGTTTGAAGAGCGTAACAGAGAACACGCTAATCAATTTACAAAAGTTATGGAAATCATCAACAAGAATTCAGTTACTGAAGATACACTTAGAGATTTAACTGGTCGTTTTGGAAATATGGAAGAGTCCTATAAACGTATTTTAGAAACTGCTGCAGAGATTAAAGGTCTTGGACAAAGGACTAAAGCTGTTGAATTAAATATAGAGCAATCTCAAGTTATTCTTAATGCAATTGCAACTTATTTCAGCATCTCTGAAGATGGCATGTTGATTGGTAAGAATGGAGAGAAATTACAATTGCGCATCAATAATGAACGTATGGAATTTATTGATAGTGGACGCGTAGTTGCGTATGTGTCAGGGCAACAAATGAACATTGTAAGTGCTACATTCTGGAATAGCGTTACAATCGCTAACCACATTTTTGAAAAATTTAACAACGAATTTACAACTATATCTTATGTTGGAGGTGCTGTAAATGGCTAGAATTGAAAAATATACAAGTAGCGGTTATGCCAAACTAGCATTGGAAGCAAATGAGACAAGCTATAGCATCGAAAACAATGACTCTCCTGTTGAATGGAAATTATGGCTGGAACGAGGTAGCGGTTGGGTATATGACTTAAATGACGAATCTCTGGCAGAAGCTGAAATTAATGACAAGAGAGTTTTTAGTAAATATGTCAGTTTTGATTTAAGAAATACTAACAGAGTACTTCTTGGAAGTGGGACATTAACAATACCACATAATGAAGATGGTAGTAAGAGTATTACTATCTGGGCAAGAATTCTTAATGTTGCTGATCAAGGAGACATCGACTGGTTTAGCGGAACAGTTACATTAACAAACATACCCAGAGCGAGTTCCATCGATTCAGTAAATGTATCAGAGCTCGGCCAACAAATTACACTCACGATTAATAAAAAAGTTAACGACTTCAAGCATCAAGTTTGGTGGAAAGTTAACGATAGCGGATGGGTCGATTTAGGAAAAGGACATGATACAAATGTTCAATTTACAGTCCCAGTAGATTATGCCAGTCGTATTACAAACAGCGATACTGGCGCGCTTGATGTATGTGTTCGCACATATAAGGATAACAACCAAATAGGAGAAGATGTATATAAACAAGGATTAAACATTGGAGTGCCAGTATCAATCGTTCCAACATTAAATACAATAAACATTGTGGAAAGAAATGCAAAAATTGCTGAGTCTATTCCTTCAGGAAACTATATTAAAGATAAATCGATTATGCGAGTTACTGCAGAAGGAGCTTTAGGAGTGTACGGCTCAAAGATCGTATCTACAGAAATTACTGTAGATGATTTAATAGTGCGTTCTAACACTGGTGACTTTCCAGCAAATAAAGCAGGGACGATAACTGTTACTGCAAAAGTGACGGATTCAAGAGGACGTATAGCCACTAAATCAACGACTGTTAAAGTTTTGGATTATTACTCACCACGGATTATTGCTTTCTTAGCAAACAGAACTGGAAACGGAACTAACAAAACCATAATGGCTAATGTTATTGCTAACGTCAGTCCGTTAATGATTGACGGTGTGAATAAAAATCCATACACACTTAAAATTCAGTATTCTGAGAAAAAGGCTAATAGATGGTTAGATGCAATTACTTTTAAAAACGAGTCTACAGAAAAGATTAATAGACAAATCGATTGTGGTGCTTTCTATGACTTTGCCAAAGCATATAATATTCGAGTGATGATACAAGATAAATTTAGTGACATAGTTGATTCCGTGTTGCTAGTACGTTCATCAAGAGTATTGATGGCTTGGGGAGACAACCGATTAGCTATAGGAGGATTTCCAGAGCTAAAAGACCATTTTGAATCATTTCTTCCAGTAGCGTTTCATAGCAGCTTAAATGTTGAAGACGGAATTATGTCACGAGGTAAACCAATCCAGGAATTTGCCTTAACATCTAGAGAAGGCAAATCGTTAAAATACAATGGCGATCTCAACAATTTAAGAGTCGCTGGAAGCTATCATGCTTTCGCAGCGCAGCACAGTCCAACTGGAACTAATAATTATGGGTACGTAAATGTAATAACTCATAGTGCAGATAATGGATATTGTGTTCAGTTCTATGTGCCGTTTAACTCAGATCAATTCTTTATGCGTCGGTGCGATTCAAATCGTTGGAGTGATTGGATTAGAGTAGTAACCACAGGAGTTGATACAGGTTGGAAGACTGCAAATTTGCAAAATGGATGGCAACATCGTACAGAATATGGGGAAGTACGATATTCGAAAACAGTGGATGGCATTGTGTTTTTCAAAGGAGTAGCTAGAGGAGGCAAAACATCAAAAGAGACAGTAATACTAAATCTTCCAGAGGAATATAGGCCTAAAGATCAACTTTATGTTTTTGCAATGAATGACAGTTTTGGAACTGCAGCATTAAGTATCTCAAGCGATGGCCGTGTTGTCATAAAAAATAATGTCGACGCATCTTGGTTAGGTTTTGATAATGTTAGTTTTAAGATTTAAGTAAGGAGGAAAATATATATGGAATTAGAACAAATTAAAAATAGAATTACTTCATTAGAAGAGAAAGTGACTACTAAGCAGGCAGATATTAATCGCATGAATGAAGAGAAAGCACAGTATGAACAGAAAATTCAAAATCTTTCAGAAGACATTCAACGTTTAGAGCAAGACAACGCAAATAAGCGTGAAGAAATCAAAAAATACAAAACAGTAGTAGAAATTATGGAGTTGTAGTAGATGATAAATTTAGATGTAGAATTTGATGTATTGACAATGCATTTGCAAGGATTGATGCGCAGCCCATACATTCAAATCCTGTTTTGGTTAATTTGCTTTGATGTGGTGTCTGGCTACATCAAAGCATTTAAATTGAAACGATTTGATAGTAAAACGAGCACTAACGGATTATTACGTCATGCGTTGGTTTGCGCAGTAGTTATTGTGACTGCTATTTACGCTAGAGCTTTAGGGCATCGAGAAATAGGCATTACAACATGTCTATTTTTTATTTTCAGCTACGCAGTATCATTAGCTGAAAATTGGGAGGCCTTAGGATTGCCATTCCCTGAACCACTTAAACCGTATCTTAAAACGATGCGACAACAACAAGAAAATAAATTTAAGAAAATTACAAATAAGGAAGAGGTTGAATAATTATGGAACAATTACAAACAACAATCATTAATGGAATCGTGAGCGTATTAGTCGTATTAGTAGGGCTTGCATTTACTGGCTTAAAAGAATTTATCCAAACAAAAGCAAGCGAATTAAAAGCTAAAACGGATGCTAAGAACTATGAACTAGCTAAATCAATCACTCACACAGTCGTTAACGCAGTCGAACAAATCTTCAAGGATGTGCACGATGCAAGCCAAGACAAATTTGAACAAGCTAGCGAATTTTTATCTAGTGAACTAGCTAAGAACGGCATCGTATTAGACGAGGAAAGCAAACGAGTACTCATTGAGTCGGTTGTGAATGGGTATAATGATTTGAAAAATATGAATTAAAGTATGTTATAATAAAATAGGAGGATATGATATGAAGTATTCATTACAAATTGACTTAAAAATAAAAACGGATTTAGAAATTGTTAGTGATGTAGAAATAATTGAAGTTTCTGAATCGAATTTATCTAAACACATGAAAAAGCGAAACCATAAAGATATGATAAAATACATTCCAAACATTCCAGAAATTCTAAGTCATCCTAATTTTGTCGGTAAGAATAGAAATGGTCATGGAACCAGCTTTGAATGTATAAAAACCTTAGAAGACAATGTTTTAGTGGCAGTGAAGCTAGATCAAAAGAATAACAAATTTTATGTCGCTTCACTTTACGATGTCAAAGATTCGAAGTTAGAAAGAATGTTGCAAAATGGTCGAATTCGTAAGTTTGACAGTGAGTAAATAAGATGGTATATTATGGATGTAATGAATAATAGTTTGAGGTCAGAAAGGCACCTGACGCACCAGTAATGGTACCTGAGATGTTGGATACGCCGCCCAACCAAATTATTATAAGCATATCATATCTAACCACTCACAATTTTGTGGGTGGTTTTTTACTTATACCTTGCCATTTATTTGGCGGGGTATTTTTTTAAGGAGGAATTTAGATGTTTACTTTAAAACAAGCAATTGATTATGTAAGAAATTTAGCAGATAATAACATCGGTGTTAACTTCGACGGCTGGTACGGATGGCAATGTTGGGACTTAGTAGCCAAAGTGATGTATGAAGCAACTGGAAAAATAGTTAATGGGAATGCGATTGATTTACTTGATTCTGCTAAAGCACAAGGACTTGATATTATCTATGAAGGTGACGGCGTAATTGCTAAAGCCGGAGATATCTTTGTAATGTCTGTTCCAGGTTCGCCTTACGGGCATACGG
>ERZ773008.396-NODE-396-length-31373-cov-13.857430_pt1 | contig 31373 bp, 27 predicted proteins | sample MGYA00580664_ERZ773008 | MGnify/ENA primary metagenome ERZ773008 (study PRJEB29015, sample SAMEA2738016) | human oral metagenome | biome: human oral; feature: human-associated habitat; material: dental | place: China | collected 2048 ...
CCTGTACGCCTTGCGGCTCGCCGCCTTGTCTCATTTTTATTTTAATCCACTATATGCCACACAATCTTTACCCAACCTTTACCCAGCTTGACAAAACATTGCCGCAGCAAGACAATTTTCCGTGGATTCATCTCCATCTTCCACAAGGAACACCATGAACCACACCCTCTCATTACTACTCGCCTGCCTGCTCTGCACCAGCCTGTGCGCCTGGGTTTTGCAGCGGCTCACCCCCGCCCCCTTGAAACCCGACGCACGCAGCCGCCAGTTGGACGGCCTGCGCGGCGTTTTGGCGTGCCTGGTGGTGACCCACCATTTTTACTACAATTTCTCATGGCGCGAAGGCGGCATGTGGGGCGCAAAAAGCATTCCCATCATCAATCTGGGCGCCATTTCCGTTTCCCTGTTTTTCCTGATGAGCGCCTACCTGCACATGCTGAAAGTCTGCCGCTCGCCCGACATCTGCTGGCGTGAATTTTACATTTCCCGCATCAAACGCATTTATCCGCTGTACATTGCCGTTTTCCTGCTCGTGGTCTGGATAACGCTTTCCTTCAAACCGCTCAATACCGACAACTGGCGCGACTTCCTGCGCTTCACAATGGAATGGCTGCTGTTCCAAAACACCAGCTTCCAAGGTTTCCAATCCCACCTCGTCATCGCCGGCGTGCAATGGACGCTGGTCTATGAATGGGCGGTTTATGCCGTCCTGCCGATTATCCACATGATTTACCATCGGAAAATCAACTTCCAATGGGCGGCGTGGGCAGCCTTCGCAATCGGCTGCTGGATTATCGGCTTCCACTCCCAACTGCGCTACTACTGGCTCTTCCTGCTCGGCATACCCGCCGTTTGGTTGGCCAAACCCGTCAAAGCCCTGCTGCAAAAGCAGCCTGCACTCGCCCACCTCGTCATGATACCGCTCACCGTGTACCTGTTTGCCGCCACCAAAGCCTATTCATGGGAACAACGGCTCTGGCTCGCCCTCTGGTTCACGGTTCTGGCGCACGGCTACAGCTTCGGCGGCCTGCTGAACCTGCGCGGCCTCACCAAACTGGGCGACTTGAGCTACGCCGTCTACCTGATACACGGCATGGTCATTTTCATGTGGTTCGGCGTGTGGAAAATGTTCCCCTTCGGGCACGGCAACTTCGCCGCCTACCTGCTGCACCTGCCGCTGATATTCGCCGCCGCCGTGCTACTGTCGTGGCTGGGCAACCGCTTTATCGAAATGCCGTTTGCGCGCAAACACTGAACGCAAACCCCGTCCGCGCAAAAGCAGCCTGCACCCCTAATCGCCAAAGTGCAGGCTGCTTTTGTAAAAACCGGTTTATAAAACCCCGCAAATGCGCTATATTTAGCCCGTTTGCGCTTGTGTTTCCAACAGCGCCGCATTTACCCTCCCACAGCCGCAAGCCGACACGGCCTGCATATTCCAAACCATTCAATTTAAAGAAAAGATTATGTCTAAATTCTTAATCCTCCCCGTTACGCGCCATGTCAATGCCGCCGCCATCGCCCAATCTGTTGCCCAAGCCCTACCGCAGGCTGCCGTGTTCAACCCCGTGCAGGACGCATGCGCCGTGGAACAACTGCTGGCTGCCGGCAAAGGCGACGACTGGCTGGACGACTTAATCGGCAAAACCGCCGCCTTGAACGCGCAAAATCTGGTCATCCAAGGCATCACACCCGATGCCGACCACCTGCTGCTGTCCGGCAAAAACACCGATTTGGCCACTTCCTTTAACGCGCAGATCATCTTTGCCGTGACCGGCGACAATTCTGCCGAAGTTGCCAAACGCGTGGAGCTGGCCAAACAGGCGTTTGCCGGCAAAACGGTTACCTTCGCCGGCGTGATTTGCGACAATCCGAAAGTGGCCGAATTGACACAGCTGCCTTATTTGGGTTCTGCCGCGCAAGTATCGGGCTTGAATCCCGCCGCCGGCGAGACCGACCGCGTATCGCCCGCACAATTCCGTTTCAACATGATGGACAAAGCGCGTAAAGCCAACAAACGCATCGTGCTGCCCGAAGGTTCCGAACCGCGCACCGTGCGCGCCGCCGCCATCTGCCATGAAAAAGGCATTGCGCGCTGCGTACTGCTGGCCAACCCTGCCGCCGTGCACGCCGTGGCCGAATCGCTGAACATCGCATTGCCCGACAGCCTGGAAATCATCGACCCGGAAACCATTGCCGAGCAATACGTTGCGCCGATGTGCGAACTGCGCAAATCCAAAGGCATGACCGAAGATCAAGCCCGCGAACAACTGAAAGACACAGTGGTGCTGGGCACAATGATGATGGCGCAAAACGATGTGGACGGCTTGGTTTCCGGCGCGGTACACACCACGGCAAACACCATCCGCCCTGCCTTGCAGCTCATCAAAACCGCACCGAACGCCAGCATTGTTTCCAGCGTGTTCTTCATGCTGCTGGAAGGCCAAACCGTGGTGTATGGCGACTGCGCCGTGAACCCGAACCCGACTGCCGAACAACTGGCGGAAATCGCCATCCAGTCGGCCGACAGCGCCAAAGCCTTCGGCATCGAGCCGCGCGTGGCGATGATTTCTTATTCCACCATCAATTCGGGCAGCGGCCCCGATGTGGATTTGGTGATTGAGGCGACCAAACTGGTGAAAGAAAAACGCCCCGATTTGCCCGTGGACGGCCCGCTGCAATACGATGCCGCCGTGGTACCGAGCGTGGCGAAATCCAAAGCGCCGAACAGCCCCGTGGCCGGCAAAGCCACCGTGTTCGTGTTCCCGAACCTGACCACCGGCAACTGCACCTACAAAGCCGTTCAGCGCAATGCGAATGTATTGAGCGTGGGCCCGATGCTGCAAGGTTTGCGCAAACCGGTGAACGACCTGTCGCGCGGCGCGCTGGTGGAAGACATTGTCTATACCATCGCCCTGACGGCCATTCAGGCGCAACAGCAAGCGGCATAAGCTGAAGAGCGCACAACCAAAAGCAGCCTGCACTTTAAAATGGGAAGTGCAGGCTGCTTTTTCATGCAAAAACATGGGCGCAAACCGCCATCCCAAAGCCGATACGGCGGCAAAAGCAGCCTGCACCCTGCGGCGGCTTTACGTTATAATTTGCACTTTTCCGCTTTGCGTGCAGGCTGCTTTTCATGCGTTTAACCCAAATCAAACTGACCGGATTCAAATCGTTTACCGACCCCACCACCATTCACGTGCCAGGGCAGCTGGTGGCCGTTATCGGGCCGAACGGCTGCGGAAAATCGAACGTGATTGACGCGGTGCGCTGGGTGCTGGGCGAGGCTTCGGCCAAGCAGCTTCGCGGCGAATCCATGCAGGACGTGATTTTCAACGGAGCCGCCACACGCCGCCCTGCCCCGCGCGCCTCGGTGGAGCTGGTGTTCGACAACAGCGACCACAGCCTTCAGGGCGCATGGGGGCAATATGCGGAAGTTTCCATCAAACGCCAGCTCACGCGGCAGGGCGAATCCAGCTATTTCATCAATAACCAGCCCGTGCGCCGCCGCGACATTACCGATTTGTTTCTGGGCACGGGCGTGGGCGCGCGCGGTTATGCCGTCATCGAACAAGGCATGATTTCGCGCATTATCGAAGCGCGGCCGGAAGAGTTGCGCGCCTATATCGAAGAAGCCGCCGGCGTGTCCAAATACAAAGAACGCCGCCGCGAAACGGAATCGCGCCTAAAAGACACGCGCGAACACCTGCAACGCCTATCCGATTGGCAGAGCGAGCTGTCGCGCCAAGTGGAGAAATTAGAAAAACAGGCCGTTACCGCCGAAAAATACCGCGAATTGCAAGCCGAACTGGCGCACAGCCAGCAACTGGCGGACTATCTGCAATGGCAGGATGCGCTGGCGGAAGCGGATTTGCGGACACAGCAGCACGAAGAAGCGCAAATGCAGGCAGAAGCGGTGCAGCAGCAAATCCACACGCTGAACGAACATTTGCAAACCCTGCGCCAGTCCGAGCACGAACAGCAGCAGCAACAGCACGCGCTGAATCAGGAATATGCGCTGCTGCGCGAACAAATGGCGCGCGTGGAAGAACAGTTGCGCGCACGGCAGGCACAGCAGCAGCGTATGCAGCGCGACCGTTTGCAGGCGCAGGCGCAGGTGCAGAAAATCATGCAGGAGCAGCAGCAGCTGGACGATGAAATCGCCGTGCTGGACGAAGAAGTTCAGGTGCAGCAGGCGGAGCTGGCGGAATGGGCCGTGACGGTGGCGGAACGCGAAATGCAGTTGCCCGAAGAAGAGCAACGCTGGCAGCAAATGCAGGCTGCACATCAAAACCAGCAGGAAGAATACAACCGCATCCAGCGCGAACACGCACTGAAACAGCAGCAATACCAGCAAAAACAAGACGCATTGCGGCAACACGAAACACGCCTGGCGCAACTGCGCGAACAACTGGAACAACTGCCGCTGCCCGACCAAGACGCATGGCAAATGGCGGAGCAGGAAGCGGAAATATTGCAGCAGCAATACGATGAAAGCGAAGCGGCTTTGGGCGGCTTGGAAGAACAAGTGAACAGCAGGCAGCAGCAAGTGCAGGCTGCCGAACAGCAATACCGCGCCGCCAACCAGCATTACCTGACCTTGCAGGCGCAACACGACACGCTGGCGGATTTGCTGCGGCAGCACAATGCGCAGGACGTATGGGCGGACACCCCGTTTGCCGACACACCGGTGCTGTGGCAGAACGTGCAGGCGCCCGAAGAATGGCAGCATGCTTTGAGCGTGGTGCTGGCACAACGCCTGCATGCGCGCGCGTTGCCGAACGATGCCTCCGCCGACCCCGCCGCATTGCCGGTGCAGGCTGCTTCTTGGATTGACACGCCCATTGCTGTCAGCCAGAAAATGCAGCCTGCACAAGCCCTCATCCACCAAATCCGCAGCAGCGAAACCTTCCAAGCCGCGCTGCATTATTGGTTGGACGGCGTATTGTGCGCGCCCGATTTGTCCTATGCGCTGGCACACCGCAGCCAGTTGCAGGGGCGGGAAATTTGGCTCACACCCGAAGGGCATTGCGTGGACAAAGTCGGCGCGGTATTGTTTGACGCGCACCAGTCGCAGCAATGGATTCAGCAGCAAAGCCGTTTGGACGCGCTGGCCGGGCAGCTTGACTTGGCGCGGCCGCAGGCGGAACAATGCGACCAGGAAGTGCAGGCTGCCCGCGAAGCACAGCAAAGTTTAACGCAGCAATACCACGCCGCGCAGGCACAGCACCGCCAATACGCGCAACGCCTGCAAGCGCTGCACCACCGGTTGCACGAATACCTGTCCCAGTCCAACCAGCGGCAGTTGCGCGTGGAGCAAATCGAACGCGAATGCGCGCGCATCGAACAAGACATCCGCCAATGGACGGCGCAATGCAGCGGCTTGGCGGACGACATTGCCGCATTGGAAGAAAGCAGCGCCGCTCTGCAACAGCAAACGGCGCAAGGCGCAGACGCGCAACAGGCGCAGCAGCAGGCGGTGAAGCAGGCGCAGCTTGCCCTTTTGGAAGCCAACCGGCAATATGGCATGGTGGAACTGGCGCACCACAAGCAGCAGCAGCGTTTGATGCATTTGCAGCAGCAGCGCGCCGAATGCGCCGAGCAGCTGGCCGAATGGCAGGAACGGCAGACAGAGCTGGCATTGCTGGACGAAAACGACGTGGGCTTGGACGAATTGCAGCGCGAACAATGGGAAACTTGGAACGACAATGCAGGCAGCCTGCAAGAGCAGCTTGCCGTCGGCCAGCGGCACTTGGCGGAGATTCAGGCGCAGGGACAGGAAGGTTACGCGCAGCAGCAGGCTTTGTCCGTGCGGCTACCCGAATTGCAGGCGGCGGCGCAGCAGTTGTTGCTGCAACAGCAGGAGGCTTTGCTGAACGCCCGGCGTTTCCACGACAGCTTGCAGGCTGCTTCGGCAGACGAGGCGGCTTTGGCGCAGGAAGCACGGCAGCGCAATGATTTGAATGCTTTGCAGCAGGCCATCCGCCAAACGCAGCAGGCGGTGAGCAGCTTGGGCGCGGTGAACCTGGCGGCATTGCAGGAATTGGAACAGGCCAAAGAGCGCGACGATTATTACCGCCGGCAAAGCGAAGACGTGCAGGCTGCCATCGATTTGCTGGAAGAAGCCATTGCCCAAATCGACCATGAAACCAAAACCCGTTTCCAAGCCACGTTCGATGCGGTGAACGACAAAGTGAAAACCTTTTTCCCAACCCTGTTCGGCGGCGGCGAGGCCGGCCTGCACCTGACCGACAACGATTTATTGAGCGCGGGCGTGTCCATCATGGCGCAGCCTCCCGGCAAGCGCAACAGCAGCATCCACCTGCTTTCCGGCGGCGAAAAAGCCCTGACGGCCATGAGCCTGGTGTTCGCCCTGTTCAGCCTGAACCCCGCGCCCTTCTGCCTGCTGGACGAAGTGGACGCGCCGCTGGACGATGCCAACACTTCGCGTTTTTGCAAACTGGTCAAGCAGATGTCGGCGCAAACCCAGTTTTTATACATTTCCCACAACCGCCTGACCATGGAAATGGCGGAGCAGCTTATCGGCGTGACCATGCAGGAAAAAGGCGTGTCGCGCATTGTCGCCGTCGATATCCAGCAGGCATTGCAGATGGCAGAGCAAGTGCAGGCTGCCTGACCCTTTAACCCACTCTCAGAAAGAAGGCCGATATGGTTTACCAAATCAAACGTCCCGACGGCAAAACCGACCCCCAGCCGCAAACCGAAGAGCAATGGGCGCAAAACACCCTGCGCGAAGTGCTTTTTGCCGCCTACCGCGAACAAAAACGCGCCCGATTGTGGCGCAACATCTGGCGCGTCATCGGCCTGCTGGTGTTTATCGCCTTCATTGCGGGATTGCGCGACAGCGGCACGCAAGAATCCGAACAAGCGGCATTTTCCGCCGCGGCCGCCCGAGGGCCGCACACCGCCGTGATTGATTTGAACGGCACGATTGGCGGCGACAACCGCATTAGCCAAGTGGACATGCTGCGCCAAGGCATGGAGGCGGCCTACCGCAATAAAAACGTGCGCGCCATCATCATCCACGCCAACAGCCCCGGCGGCTCGCCCGTTGTGTCGAACACCGCGTTTTCCGAAATCCGCCGCATCAAGGCGGAACACGCGAATATCCCTGTGTATGTCGTCGCCAAAGACATGTGCGCATCGGGCTGCTACTACATTGCCGCCGCCGCCGACAAAATCTTTGCCGACCCGTCCAGCCTGGTGGGCAGCATCGGCGTCATCGGCAGCAGCTTTGACGCAACCGGCCTGATTGAAAAACTGGGCATCCGCCGCCGCGTGCGCATTGCGGGCGACAACAAGGGCATGGGCGACCCGTTCGTTCCCGAAACGCCGGAACAGCAGGCCATTTGGCAGAACATGCTCAACCAGATTCACGGCGAATTCATCAAAGCCGTGCGCGAAGGCCGTGGCAAACGGCTGATGGAAAAAGAATTTCCCGATATGTTCAGCGGCCGCATCTTCACCGGCATCGATGCGAAAAAAGCCGGCCTCATCGACGATTTCGGCAATGTGTATTCCGTGGCGCGCGACGTGGTGAAAGCGCCGAACCTGGTGAACTACACGCCGGAGAAAAACGATTTGGCCAGCCTGCTTAACCGCCATTTGAACAACCAAATGGAAGAAACGGTGGATCACTGGCTGCAACGGATTTGGTAAACGGCACAAAAAGCAGCCTGCACTTTGGGAAACGGAGTGCAGGCTGCTTTTTTATGGTATTGGGTTGGGAGTCCGCCGTTTTTTGATGGGATACCGCCCTTGTATTGCGCCGCGCGGTTTGCCTGCTTCGGAACGCACAGCACGACAGGAATGCGCGGCGGCATGAAAAAGCAGCCTGCACTTTAAAAAACACAGTGCAGGCTGCTTTTCACGTTGGATAAACCAAAGCGCATAGAATCGTTACATTTATCGGCACAAGGCCATCCGCCCGATTACGCTGTTTTTTCATCCACTTTATAGCCCTTCAGCGCGAAGAACACGATGTAGGCATAGCAAATGGCGGAAACGAAGTACGCCGGCAGCAGGCCGATGGTGTCGGCAAACGCACCCTGCGCCACAGGAATCAGCGCACCGCCCACGATAGCCGAACAGATAATGCCCGATGCCTGGCCGGTGTATTTGCCCAAACCGTTCGTGCCCAAAGAGAAAATGGTGGGGAACATGATGGAATTGAACAAACCAATGGCCAGCAGCGACCACATGGCCACTTGCCCACCGGACACAATCGCCAGCACAATCAAGGCCACCACGGCAGAAGCGTTAAACGCCAGCAGTTGGTTGGCTTTCACTTTGTCCATGATGAAAGTGCCTGCAAAACGGCCCACCATCATGCCGCCCCAGTATAAGGCCAGATAATTGGCGCCTTTTTCATGGTTGAGGCCGGCCACTTTTTCCAACACGTTCACCATCATCGAACCGATGGCCACTTCGCCGCCCACATAGCAGAAAATGCCCACGGCACCCAGCACCATGTGTTTGTATTGCCACACGCTGGTTTTGCCGTCGTGGTTGTGTTCGGTTTCCGCTTGGGCGATTTTGCGCGCGTCGGGCAGCTTAATCATGGCAACGGTAACGGCCAGCAGAATCATGAAGCCCGCCAGTCCCAAATACGGCATCTGCACCGATGAAATACGTTCGGCCAGCGATGCGTTGGCATCCACGAAAATAAGTGCGGCACCCAAAGGCGGCGCAATGGTGGTGGCCAACGAGTTGAACGCCTGAATCAGCGTGAGCGTGGCAGATTCTTTGCCCGGCTTGGCCAGCAGGGTTACATACGGGTTGCCCGCCACTTGCAGCAGCACGATGCCGGTGGCCAGAATGAACAGCGCACCCAAGAAAATGGGATAAGACGCGCTGCTCGCCGCCGGATAAAACAGGATGCAGCCGAAGGCGGCAATCAGGAAACCACCAATCACGCCGCCTTTATAGCCGATTTTTTCCACCAGTTTGCCGGCGGGAATCGACATCAGCGCATACGCGGTGAAGAAGCAGAACTGCACCAGCATGGCCTGCGTATAGCTCAGGTTGAAAATGCCTTTCAGGTGGGGAATCAAAATATCGTTCATGCAAGTGATGAAGCCCATCATGAAAAACAGCGAGGTTAATACGCCCAATGCCAGATTGTTATTGGGTGCGGTGCTTGGGTTTTGAGCGGACATACGAGACCTTTCAAAAGAGTGTGGAACATGGATGTTGCGTGAAAAAATGACCATTGTGCGATGATGTTCAGCGGCAACGGATAAAAAGAGGCGGATTGTACTGTATTCCTTCGGGTTTGCCTATGCGTGGCGCAACCGTGGCTCAATAGGCAATAAAACGGGTGCAGGCTGCTTTTTCGGAGGCGGCAAAAGCAGCCTGCACATCATGCCGCAGCTTCTTGCAACGCCTGCCGCAAAGCATCTGCCACAAAGCGCTGCTCTTCATCGCTCAAACTAAAATACATCGGCAGACTCACGGCTTGCGCGTAATAGCGTTCGGCATTCGGAAAATCGCCCGCGGCAAAACCGAAGCGTTTGCGGTAATACGGCTGCGTGTGCACAGGGATATAGTGCACGTTCACGCCGATGCCGTTGGCGCGCAAGGCATTGAAAATACGGTTGCGGTGTTGCACCGGCACCAACACCGGATACAGGTGCAGCGCGGAACAGTTATCGGGATGGCGGAACGGCAGGCCGACGGGCAAATCCGCCAATAATTCATCGTATTGCGCCGCCAGCACATGACGGCGCGCCACAAATTCGTCCAGCCGCTGCAACTGGCTCAAACCCAAAGCAGCCTGTATTTCGGTCATGCGGTAATTGAAGCCCAAATCGATTTGCTGGTAATACCACGCGCCGTCGCTTCCGCCTTCCATCTCGTCCGCATTGCGCGTGATGCCGTGCGACCGCAGCAGCGCGATTTTGTGCGCCAAATCCGCGCGGTTGGTCAGGCACATGCCGCCCTCGCCGGTGGTGATGATTTTCACGGGGTGAAAGCTGAACACGGTGATGTCGCTGTATTGCCCGCCACCCACCGCACCGCCGCGATAACGTGCGCCCACCGCGTGCGACGCATCTTCAATCACGGCCACGCCGTATTCGTCCGCCAGCCGCTTAATCGCCGCCATGTCGCACGGTTCGCCGCACAAATGCACCGCCACCAGCACTTTGGGCAGCCGTCCTGCGGCTTTGGCGCGCGCCAGTTTTTCCGCCAATGCGTCCGGCGACAAATTCCACGTTTGCGGGTCGATATCGACAAAATCGACGTCCGCGCCGCAATACAGCGCACAGTTGGCCGAAGCGACAAACGTGGTCGGCGATGTCCACAGCAGGTCGCCCGGCCCCAAGCCCAACGCCAGACACGCCAAATGCAGCGCGGCGGTGGCATTGCACACGGCAACGGCATGTTGCGCGCCGCAATAATCCGCCAGCGCCTGCTCGAACGCGGGAACGCGGCTGCCTTGCGTTAAAAAATCGGATTGCAGCACCGAGACGACGGCTTGGATATCGGCTTCGGAAATGGTTTGTTTACCGTAGGGGATGGTCATGGCTGGCTTTCAGAATGGATGGGGCGGCAACGGGTGCAGGCTGCTTTCGGACGGCGGCCGAACCCGAATCGGCAAATAAACGCATTTTAACGCAAATCAGGCGGCGTGTCGGTCGGCAAATGGCGGCCATATTTTAAAGTGCAGGCTGCTTTTTCCTCCTCCAAAAGCAGCCTGCACTTTTCTACACACAACGTTTACGCACCTTCCGGCACTGGATACGTCCCTTTCACCAAAATATCGTGGGTCACTTCCTCAATATTACGGCAGCCGGTGAACGCCATGCTCAAATCCATTTCCTTATACAAAATTTCCAGCGCGCGGCGCACGCCGTCTTCGCCATACGCGCCCAATCCGTACAGGAACGCACGCCCAATCATCACGCCGCGCGCGCCTAAAGCCCACGCCCGCAGGATATCCTGACCCGTGGTAATGCCGCCGTCCAGCCACACTTCGGTTTGCGAACCGGCAGCCTGCACCACGTCGGGTAGCGCACGAATGCTGGAAGGCGCGCCGTCCAACTGCCGCCCGCCGTGATTGGACACGACAATCGCGTCTGCACCGTGCTGTACCGCTTTTTCCGCGTCTTCCGCCGTCATAATGCCTTTGATAATCAGCTTGCCGCCCCACAAATCCTTAATCCGCGCCACATCGTCCCAGCTCAGGCGCGGGTCGAACTGCTCCGCCGTCCATGAAAACAGGGACGAATTGTCCTGCACGTTCTTCGCGTGCCCCATGATATTGCGGAACGTGCGCCGCTCCGTGTGCAGCATGTGCCAGCACCATTCAGGTTTGCACAATAAGTTCAGCAGATTCAACAAGGTGGGTTTCGGCGGTGCGGACAGGCCGTTTTTAATGTCTTTGTGCCGCTGCCCCAAAATCTGCAAATCCGCCGTCAGCACCAACGCCGAACATTTGGCCTCTTTGGCGCGGGTAATCAGGTTCTGCATAAATTCGCGGTCGCGCATCACATAAAGCTGAAACCAGAACGGGGCGGTCGTATTTTCCGCCACATCTTCAATCGAACAAATCGACATGGTGGACAAGGTGAACGGCACGCCGAATTTTTCCGCTGCCTTCGCCGCCAAAATCTCGCCGTCGGCACGCTGCATGCCCGTCAGCCCCGTCGGTGCCAACGCCACCGGCATGGTCACGTCCTGACCCACCATTTTCGTGGCCAGACTGCGACCTTCCATATCCACCAGCACCTTTTGACGGAATTTGATTTCGTTAAAATCGCGGCTGTTGGCACGGTATGTGCTTTCTGTCCAAGAGCCGGAATCGGCATAATCGTAGAACATTTTAGGCACTTTGAATTTTGCGACGCGGCGCAAATCTTCAATACACGTCATTTTGTCCAATCCGAAATTCATGGTCTTTCCTTTCTATGGTTCAATCGATACGGATGCCTGCACGGAAGGCAAAAGTGCAGGCTGCTTTGACAGCATCATTTTTGAGAATGATTCTATTTTGCGCCTATTTACGCCAATGTGCAACAAAAGCAGCCTGCACATCGTTAAAGTAATGAATTTTATGTTAAACTATAACGAAGTGAAACGATTTTATCCGGATGCCCAGCGCCGCCCTATCTAAATCCCAAAATAACCGTTGAATCAAGGCTATATCACATGCGATCAAACAAACATAATGCCGCCCTCCCGCCCGACTATATCCCCTATCAGCTACGCACACGCATCACACAAATCGACCCGAAATTAGACGTGTTTTGGCAGCAGCACCTGCATGAGATTTTCACCAGAATCACGCCGCAAGAACGCAAAAACATTGCCGAACAGCTGCTGACGCCGAACAATATCTTCTGGAACAGCGACAAAAAAGTCTTCGAATACCGCGACAGCCTCAACCTGTCATTTTCACAAATTTGCGCCAACATTCCGGCAAAATTCAAAAAATTCAAATCCATGGCCAAAAAAGTGCAGGCCAGCCTAGAAGATTTAGACATTGAACGCGACGCATTGAAAATTGCGGATTATCTGGAACAAACACTGCACACCATCGCCGAATTCGACACCGAAGACGATTTGGAACTGCAAATCCAGAAACAACGCTTCCGCCGCGCGTTTATTTATGTGGCCGGCGACATTATCCGCCACAAACGCGAGCTGATTCTGCCCGAAAACGTGCGCAAATTATCCAGCGATGTGGTAAAAGTCTTCATCAACGAAGTATTTTTGAAACACCAGGTGTTGGGCTATTGGTTCAAAACCATGCGCCAACGCCAGCTCAGGGAATACCGTCAGCCGCTGGTCGGCGAATATTTGGCCAGCGTGCAAAAGTCGCTGCAACTGGAAGTGGTGCCCGCCTCCGGCTACATTTTCATCATCGCCCCCATGGTCGAGTATTCCGCCGATTTGTTCACCATCCGCCGCTTCCTGCAGGAAGATTTGCTGTTTGACCGCACGCTGCTGCTCAACGGCATCGCCCTACCCACGGCCAATTTGAACAACCCCACGCCTGCTTTTGAAGACGCATTCAAACGCCAAATCAAATGCATTGTCACCTTAGAAGGCATGGTGCGTCCCACGGTGATGGATTTCGTGGAAAAATTGAACGATTACCACGAAGACCATTTGCTGCCGCTGTTGTTCGGGCCGTTCGTTTTGAAAGAAAGCCTGGAAAACGAAATTGCCAACCGTCTGAAAAAATACGAACAGCGTTTATGCTACGGTATTTTAGAGCCGCTGGCACAAACCATGCGCCGCCTGCCCAACAGCCCGGAAGAGTTTGATTACTTGTATATTTCCATGCGCCAACTGATGGGTAGCATCGTATCGACGTTCCAAGATTTCCAAACCCAGCCGGCCATCGCCAATAGCTCCGACTCCGCCAAACGGCAGGCTGCCATTTTGTTTGCACGGCTGGTGGCCTATACGGCTCTACTGGAGAAACGGCGCAGTGAAATTTTTGCCAAACTGAGTGATTACGAATGGAAAGAAAATCATAAGAAAACCTATACTTGGATTAACTACGCCCGTTCTGTCGCAAAAGAATACATTAAAGATTATGTACAGCGTCACGATGCAGTAGTCAAGCAGGAAGCCCTGGTCACAAAACCGGAAAATTTCTTCGACAAAATATTTAAAAACAAGAAAAAACAAATAAATGATTTAAACGAGAAGAAAAAAGCCCTGCGTAAAGTCCAATATGCCGCACACATGAAGCTGCTGTACCTGCCGGATGAAATTAAAGCGCAAACCGTAAATATGGAATTCGACACGCAGATGATTGGCGATGGCACCATGCGTACTTATGCGTTCCCAAACGGCGATAACGGCATTTCCACACTGCCCAGCATGTTTTCGCTACCCGAAAACCGCCTGCAGTTCGATTTGCGCGCTTTTGCCCGCCAATTCGGCATCTCGCCCGATGGAAAATCGTCCGGCAAGGATGACGATGAGGACGATGGCGAATAAACCCATCGGGCTTTGCCGTTGAAGTGCAGGCTGCTTTTGCGCACATGAAAAAGCAGCCTGCACTTTGTTGTCCACCCCAATCCCGCAAGATTTCCCATGCCCCGTTTCCACACCGACAAAACACTGGAACACGCCGAACGCATCATGCTGGTATCCACCCATTTCGCCGACAGCCACACCGGCAGCAGCGAAACCCGCGAGCGTGCCTTTCAAGCAGCCTGCACCGAAGCGGCCGAACTGGTGCGCGCCACCGGCGGCGAATTAGTCTGCCAACACACCGTCAAGCGTGAAAAAGCCCATCCCGCGCTCCTGGTCGGCACGGGCAAAGCCGAAGAATTAGCGCAACTGGTTCGGCAGAACAATATCGAACTGGTGGTGTTCAATCACGAATTGTCCCCCACGCAGGAACGTAATCTGGAACGCGCCCTGCAATGCCGCGTGCTCGACCGCGTCGGCCTGATTTTGGCGATTTTCGCCCAGCGCGCCCAATCGCAGGAAGGCAGGCTGCAAGTCGAACTGGCGCAACTGACCCATCTGGCCGGACGGCTGGTGCGCGGATACGGGCACCTGCAAAGCCAAAAAGGCGGCATCGGCTTGAAAGGCCCCGGCGAAACCCAGCTCGAAACCGACCGCCGCCTGATTCAAACCAAAATCACCGCCCTGCGCCGACAACTGACGCAAGTGAAAAAACAACGCGAAACACGCCGCAAAGCACGCCAGTCCGGCCGCATGAAAACCTTTGCCATCGTGGGCTACACCAATGCCGGCAAATCCACATTGTTCAACCGCCTTACCAAAGCCGACGTATTGGCCAAAGACCAGCTGTTCGCCACGCTAGACACCACCGCGCGCAAACTGTATCTCGCGCCCGAACACAGCATCATCCTGACCGATACCGTCGGCTTCGTGCAGAACCTGCCGCACAAACTGGTGGCCGCCTTCGCCGCCACGCTGGAAGAAACCGCGTTGGCAGACGTATTGCTCCACGTGGTCGATGCGGCCGACCCCGAACACGAACGCAAAATCGAAGACGTGAACGATGTGCTGGCTGAAATCCATGCCGACCACCTGCCGCAAATCCTGCTATACAACAAAATCGACCTGCTGCCCGAAGCCGAGCAAAATGCAGGCTGCCTGCGCAACCAAAATGGTCGAATCACCGCCGTGCGCCTTTCCGCCACCCAAGCGCAGGGGCTGGACGATTTGCGCCAAGCATTGCTGGAAACATTGACCGCATAACGCGGACACATAAAAAGCAGCCTGCACCTTATTTTTCAAAGTGCAGGCTGCTTTTTTGGCAGCCGATGATTGACTGGAATAGATAACGGCTTATACCAACGGCATTACCAGAAGCAGCTTTTATAGCGGACGGATGCCAGTATCCGAGTTCTTCCCTGAAGACACCCCCACATCAACACCAAATTTAACCGCTACGGTGCATTTTTCCTCATAATTTACCTCCATAAAACATTATTTCGGAACAGATGATCTGAAAAAAATCAGCTTAACATCCACTTGTTTTGTTAAATTTAATTTAGCCTCATAATTTAATACCACCTCCCCTCTTTTTAAATTAACATAGAATGTACTATAGTAATTTTTCTTATTAATACTGCTGACAACATACGGCGTCAAGAAATCACCTCCTTGAGTAATAACGGAATTATTTTTCTCATTGATTAAAGAGTAACTAATAAAAACTTCTTTTGGAAATTTAAACATAAGATAATTATGATTAGCATCCAAATCATCATCCTCTAGCCCATCTAGCTCTACACCAAACCTATAAAATCCATCTTTAGGTATTAATATTTTTTCAGAGCGGCGAACACTAAAATCCTTACTACTATTTATTACCAACGAATAGGCCGGTGTGGAAAACTCATCAGAATCACCCTTATCTGTGATTTTCTTGTACAGAAAAATACATATCGCAGAAGAAATTAGTATAGACAATATTATCAAAGATACGATAATTTTCATTTTTTTCATTATAATTTCACCCCACTGAACATAAATGTACGATTATACAGATACTACACTACATATACCTATGATATAAATAAAAATAAACTGTAGTTAATTACATCTCCACTTTGCACTCATACATAATTAACAACGTACTTCATCTTTCAAATCCCGTCAAGAACCGCTTATTATCTTTAAATTCACTTAAGAATGTGAATCATCTTTAAGCTATCAAAATACAGAAATTGCATTGTTCCCATGCCCCATATTAGGCAACAGCATCACCAGGCATCGTTGTATCGGTCTGAAAGATCACACGGAACCCAGCTCAAAGCACATCATTTTAACTGCATAACGCGGATACACAAAAAGCAGCCTGCACCTTATTTTTTAAATTGCAGGCTGCTTTTGCGTTGGGTGCACAGGCTCAATGCGTTTCGGACAACACGGCCGCAATCACTTCCCGCGCCCCGTCGTCCGACAGTTTTTTTGCCACCGCCCGTCCCAGCGCGTCCGCATAAGGCGCGGGTGCTTGCGCGTTTGCCGTCATCACCACGGAACCGTCGGGATGCGCCACCAGGCCGTGCAGCGTCAGCAGGCCGTGTTCGTCTGCCGTGCAATACGCGCCCAGCGGCACTTGGCAGCTGCCGCCCAACGCCCGTGCCAGCGCTCGCTCGGCGGTAACGCAGGCGGCGGTTTGCGCATGGTTGAGCGGCAGAAGGATGTCCACCAAATCGGTGCGGTGCGCGGCAATTTCGATGCCCAACGCACCCTGCCCAGCCGCCGGCAGGCTGTCGGACGGCGACAGCAGGCTGCGGATGCGGCCGTGCAACTGCAAACGCTCCAAACCGGCGGCCGCCAGAATAATCGCGTCATAATCGCCGTTGTCCAGTTTGGCCAAACGGGTTTGCACGTTGCCGCGCAATGGTTTCACCTGCAAATGCGGGAAACGCGCGCGCAACTGGGCTTCGCGGCGCAGGCTGGATGTGCCGACCACCGCGCCTTCGGGCAATTCTTCCAGCCGTTCGCAGCGGTTGGACACCAGCGCGTCAAACGGGTTGGCGCGCTCGCCCACCGCCACCAAAACAAAGCCTTCGGGCAAATCCATCGGCACGTCTTTGAGCGAATGCACCGCCAAATCGGCACGGTTTTCCTGCAACGCGGTTTCCAGCTCTTTGATAAACAGGCCTTTGCCGCCGATTTTGGACAGGGTTTTGTCCAAAATCTGGTCGCCCTGCGTGGTCATGCCCAGAATATCGACGGTGCAGCTTGGATACAGCGCCTGCAATTTCGCCTGAATGTGTTCGGCCTGCCACATGGCCAATGCGCTTTCGCGGCTGGCAATAGTGAGTTTTTGCGGAATGTTCATGGTGTTTCCTGTGGGATTTCAAATGATGCCGCAAAAAGCAGCCTGCACGCCGGTGGGGAAAGTGCAGGCTGCTTTTTTGGCGTTAAATTAAATGGATGGCGGTTATTCCGGCTGAATCTGCATGTCGATGCGATACAGGATTTTCTGCGTGCCGGCATTGAGCAAATCGGCCAGCGTATAATTGTCCAAATGCGTGAGGAAAAGTTTCAGGCCGGAGTTTAAAATATTGGCCAGGCGGCAATGCGGCGAAATGATGCATTCGTTATTTTCGCCGAAACATTCGGCAATCACCATCGGCTCGGTCAGCCGCACCACGTCGCCCACGCGTATCTGTTCGGGCTCTTTGCCCAAGCGCAATCCGCCGCCTTTACCGCGCACGCTGTGCAAAAAGCCGCCTTTCACCAATGCGGTCACCACTTTCATCAAATGGCTTTTGGAAATGTCGTAGGTTTTTGCAATTTCGGCAATATTGACCAAGCCTTCGTTGTTGATGGCGGTATAAATTAACACGCGCAGGGCATAATCGGTTTGTTGTGTCAGGTGCATGATAATGGTCTGTGATGTAAAATCATTCAATATAGCGAATCCGCTATACAATATGCAGGCTGCTTTTGGAATCCGGACGCGCCTGTGCGCCCTTTTGGCCGCTATTATACTTTAAAGAACCGAATCACAATCCAGAAAGAAGAGTAAAAAAAATGAAACGCCATCCTTTGCTGATTGAACTTTCCCAAGAACACCACCACACGCTGGCTTTGTGCGTGCGGATTCTGCGCGCGCCGGAAACCGACCACCGCCACGACATCACCGAGCATTTCATTGATTTGGAAAAACATTTCGCCAAAGAAGAAACCATGTTCGCGCCATTGTGGGACAAGCTGGACCGCGCTGATTTGCGCAGCCGCTTCGAGCAGGAACACGCACGCCTGCGCGAACTCTTCCGCCACGCCCAATGGAACGATGCGGCATGGAACACCGAATTCGCCACCCTGTTGCGCGACCATGCCCGCTTTGAAGAACGCGAACTCTTCCCCGCGCTGGAAGAACACGCCCTGCCGCCCGCCTGACGGCAAAAAGCAGCCTGCACCTTTGACCAATCCGACCGAAAGCCGCCCATGACCCGCCGCCGCTGTTTTTTATTGCTGACCATCCTGTTTTCCCTGCTGTTCATCGCACTGGTGGCAGCAGGCAGCTACCTGCTATCGATTCACAGCAAATCGTTCGGCGTGGCCGCCTTTTTGTTCGCCTTTGCCGCCGCCTTCGGGCAAATCACCTCGTTGGCCTTCTACATCCGCCAAGTGGCACGCGATAAAATGCTGCCTCCCACCAACCCGTCGCCCTAAACCGCCATGACCGAAGCCTTCTTCCATACCGACTGCCCCAGCTGCGGCGCACCCGTCGAACTCCACTCGGCCACCGCCGTAACCGTGGTGTGTTCATATTGCAACAGCATGCTGGTCTATCAAGACAGCAGCCTGCGCGATACGGGGCGCGACAGTGCCGTCCTGCACGATTTTTCACCCATACAAATCGGTACGACCGGCGTTTGGCAAAAAATTCCGTTTGCCGTCATCGGGCGGCTCAAAGCGCAATACGATGCCGGCGAATGGAACGAATGGTGGATACGCTTCCAAGACGGTAGCGACGGCTGGCTGTCCGAAGCCGGCGATTTATACGTCCTCGTCCGCGCCGTGCAGCTTTCCGAAGCCCTGCCCGAATTCGACAGCATCCGCGCCGCCGAAACCCTGCTCACCATACGCGGCAAAAATTTCATTGCCGCCGACGTGCGCGAAATCGTGCTGGAACGTGCCCAAGTGCAGGGCGAGCTGCCCTTCGCCGTGCCGGAACGTTTGGAGAACCGCGTGGCAGACTTCCGCAGCGGCGAACATTTCCTCACGCTGGACTATGCCGACACGCCGCCCGCCGCATTCTTGGGCAGCACCGTATCACTGGATAATTTATCGCTCCAATTCACGCGCGATGCCGAACAAATCCGACAAAGTGCAGGCTGCCTGCGCGGCTCGCGGCAAGCGGAAAAATGTCCGCACTGCGGTTCAAGTATCCAATGGATTGGCGGATTGACCAACCACGTAATCTGCCCCAGCTGCCGCAGTGAAATCGAAATGAGCGAAGGCAAGGCGCAGCTGCGTGCCGCCGGCATCATGCGCGATGCCCAACAAGAAGCCCTGCCGCTGCCCTTGGGCACGAAAGGCACGCTGTACGGCAAATCCTATACCGTGATCGGCGCGGTGTACCGCGATGAAATTTCCGGCGACGACGCACGCCTGCTCATGGGCGGTTTTTCGCCGCGCAACGGCATCGTGCCGCAAGGCTGGTGGCGCGAATACCTGCTGTATTCGACACAACACGGCTTTGCATGGCTGGTGGAAACCGAAGACGGCTGGAAACTGTCGCAAACGCAGGCTGCTTTTCCTCCCATGAACCAGCACGGCGAGCCGCAGCAAGGAAGGTTCTTATACGATTACGGCGGCCGCGTCGGCTTTGCGGCAGGCGCGTTTTACTGGCAAATCCACGCGGGCGATACGCAGATTTACCGCGACTACGAAACCGGCAAAGGCATTTTGTCCGCCGAAATTTCCAACCACGAGCTGACATGGAGTTTAAGCACGCCCGTTCCGCGCAATGTGCTGGCCACCGCGTTCAATTTGAAAGTGAACAACCTGCTTTCCCGCGACCAAACGCCCGTGGATGAGGATGACGGAACCGTCTCCACCACCCTGCGGCTCACCGCCATCGGGTTGTTTCTCTTCTGGAATTTGGGCGCATGGACGAATATGGAGGCAGGCTCGCTCGTACCGTCGCTGTTTATTTCTCTGATTATTGTGAGTTTGCTGTGGCGCATGTAGCCTGCACGAAAGGATTTGTTGATGAATCGGAACACTTATATTATCTGTGCCATCATACTGGGCCTAATCGGCACGGGCATCAATTATTCAATGGTCAATGACGGCAGCGGCAGCCGCGGCTACGGCAGTTCATCCGGCGGCTATGGGGGATACGGCGGCTTTTCGGGCGGACATAAATAATGGCCGAACCGCTGTATCTGCCCGGGCAACACGGCTTGCTGGATTTGTACGGCTGCCAGCCGGAACTCCTGTCCGACCCAAGCAGCCTGCAACGCGCCCTCGAACACGCCGCGCATTTGGCCAACGCCACCATTTTGTTCAGCCACTTCCACCATTTCGGCGAAGGCGGCGGCGTGACCGGCGTGCTGCTGTTGGCAGAATCGCACATCAGCATCCACACCTGGGCGGAGCACCGCTTTGCCGCCGTCGATATTTTCCTATGCGGGCAAAAAAATCCGCAAACCGCCGCACAATTCCTACAACAGGCATTACACGCCGAACACGCCGTCTGGCATTGCCGTGCACGCGGCACACACATCACCGCATCATGACCCGAAACCGTTTCTGGCTGCTCTTATTCTGCTTAATGCTCAATGCCTGCCGCAGCCTGCCCAACTTGGATGACCGCGAAACCAGCCTTTACATCCCCACCCAAAGCGCACCGCGGCTCGAACAAGCGCTCAACCTGCCTGCCGCCGCTTCCGAAGCATCCGCACCCCAACCGCCCGAAACAGAACCGGGCGACGACCAGAACACTGTCTATCCGAACACCGCCTATCCGGCCGACGTGCAGCTGCTCAATGGTGCACGCGCCGCCTATCACGCCCGTGCGGTTTTGCTCGACAACGCCGCCGTTTCGATTGACGCGCAATATTATATTTGGCGTGACGACACCTCCGGCATGGCATTGCTGCAAAAACTCTGGCAGGCAGCAGAACGCGGCGTGCGCGTGCGCCTGCTGCTGGACGATAACAACACCCACGGCATGGACGCCATCCTGTCCGCGCTCAACAGCCACCCCAACATCCAAATCCGCCTGTTCAACCCATTTCTGTACCGCAAATGGCGGTTTATCGGCTATCTGACCGATTTTTCGCGGCTGAACCGCCGGATGCACAACAAAGCCCTGATTGCCGACAACCGCGTCAGCATTATCGGCGGACGCAATATCGGCGACGAATATTTCGACATCCACCGCGAACACACCTTTGCCGACACCGACGTGATGGTGAGCGGCGCCATCGTGCCGCAGATTTCGCAGGACTTCGACCGTTATTGGCAAAGCCATTCCGCCTATCCGTTGGAACGCATCGTCCGCCGTGCAGATATCGCTGCCGGGCTGGAACGGCTCAAAAGCAGCCTGCACCCCTCCGCCGCCGACAGTGCCGATGACGATGCGTCCGCATTGCGCCTGATTCCGCATATCCGCGCCGCCACCGAACTGATTAGCGACGACCCCGCCAAAGCATTGAACCGCAGGACACGGGTCGATATTGCCGAAAGCATGCAGGCTGCTTTGGGCGAACCCAAACGCGAAATTTATCTGGTCAGCCCGTATTTCGTACCCACGCGCACCGGCATCCAAGTGTTCCGCCAACTGGGCGGGCAAGGCGTGCGCACCACCGTGTTCACCAATTCGCTGAACGCCACCGACGTAGCCGCCGTGCATTCGGGCTATACCCGCTACCGCCGCGCCCTGCTGCATGCCGGCGTGCAATTATATGAATTCAAAGGCGACACCGCCGTCAAAGGCCTGCGCGACCGAGGCCTGACCGGCAGCTCCATCACCAGCCTGCACGCCAAAACCTTCATTATCGACCAAGAACGCGTCTTCATCGGCTCGTTCAACCTCGACCCGCGCTCCGCCCGACTCAACACCGAAATGGGACTGGTCATCCACTCCCCCGCACTGGCGCAACTGATGCAGGGCGAATTGCAGCGCACCGCCGAATCCGGCGCCTACCACGTCCGGCTCGACCCGCAAGGCCGCATGCAATGGTACGACCCGCAAACACAGACCGCCAGCCCGAAAGAACCCGACGCACCGCTGTGGAAACGCCTGTTGAGCAAAATTTTCTCCTGGCTGCCGATTGAACGGCTGCTGTGAATGCAAAAAGCAGCCTGCACTTTCGGATAGCGCACCCGCAAGGTGTTCATGGCGTTGCGCCGCCATACCCACGCTTGGGGTAGCTGCCCGCCCCGCAGGCTGCCGATAAAATTCAAGGGGCTGTACTAGATAACTAGAATAAATTCTGCTTTACTAATTGTTTTAAAATAGAAATTTGAACTTTTATTTCACCGTGATTAAAACGCCATTTACATTCCTTCAAATACAGCTCAAAATGCTCTTTGGGAATGCCGTTAAACTTGCGTAAATGACGTTTTGATTGGCTCCAAAAGTTCTCAATTCCGTTAATATGATTTTATTGTTCTGCAAAATAAGTGCTGTGATTGATACAAAAATGACTAAATTCACTCACATCCAACATATCATAACTGCGGTAACAATCGGTACAAACAAAAGGCTGCCATAGATTAGCCCTAAATATAAGATGATTGAAAGATGAAAAAAATATTTTTATTTATTACTTTGTTTTTATTACTGCCATTATTGACTTTTTTAATTTATACGGAGGTTCCTTATAGTGGGTGTTTAAATTATAAGCCAGTTAAAGATTCGAAATTTCTACGAGTCATTGATGAATTGTCTGAGGAAAATACAAGAGAATATTTATTAAAGCGTAATCTTGTTGGCGGATATACATGGAAAGATTTTGAATATAGTCCTTACGATTTTACGGCTGATGATCGATTAGATTTTATTTATAAAGATCAAGATGAATATATATGTGATGCAGCGCACGTACTGTTATCCAAAGATTATGATCAATCCCAAAAGGCATATACAATATTATTGATGCAACATACTTCGATTAGAGAGTATTTATACTTAGCAAAAATTGCGAATCAATCATATGGTCAAAAGATACTGACAGATAAAGAAGCATTAATTAATTTGTTTTATTCGCCAGACTTACATGGGACAGGAACAAACGCTAAATACCGATGGCTACCGGCATGGAGAAGGGAATTCGGAAAATATGCTGAAAAAATGCTAACCAGAGAACAATTAGAAATTATAAATAAAAGATTATTTTTTAGTGAATGGTAGAAACCTCGGGTTAGCATTTAATAAGGGGCTGACGTAGATTAGCAGTTATGCTAGGCTATGAAAATGAAGATAACCAATTGTAAATTAAGCAAGAGAATTCAAAAGAAACTGCTTGAATTTTTTGAACCCCAAGTTACCGCCCGTTCCGCTGCTGATATTTTGCGTATTCAGCCTAACTCCGTTATTCTGTTCTACCGCAAAATCCGTATGGTCATCAGCCATCATTTGGCCTTGGCTGCCGATGAGATTTTTGAGGGCTCTGTCGAGTTGGACGAAAGCTATTTCGGCGGACACCGCAAGGGCAGACGTGGTCGCGGTGCAGCAGGAAAAGTGGTTATTTTCTACACCACAATCCGATTTTTATCCACTTTATACAAAGGAATATCCATGAGCATCGCAAATTACCCCATCATCCCCAATGACCAAACAGGCAAAACCGATTTGTTTTTGGCAACTGCCGAGGATATTGCGCAATGCGAAGCGGCGTTGAACACCCAGTTTGAAGCCGATTACCGCGAATACGTTACCCGCTACGGGGAGGGCGATTTGGGCGTGTATCTGCGCGTTTATCTGCCTGAACAAATTATGAAGGAGCGGCCTGAATGGCTGGAACGCATCACGCGATATTGGTTTTGGGACGAGGGCGCGGACGTGCTCACCAAAGAGCAGGTGTTGCAATCTATCGCGGTGGCGGATACTTTGGATGGCGACGAGATTATTTGGTTTGAAGGTCGCTATTATGTGTTGCCGCGCGAGGAGGAAAAAATCTACGATTTGGGCGCAACGCTGGGCGAGGCAATTACTTGGCTGTTTGAATCGGGCGTGCTGGGGAATTTTGAAGACGAGGATGAAGACGAGAACGAGGATGGTGGCGAAATCAAATTTAAGCCGTATGACCCCAGCCAATATTCCGATAACGAAGACTAACATTCAGGCGGCCTGAAACAGCTAAACAGCGTTTTCAGGCTGCTTAATTTGTAGAAAATAACCGCGTTGTTTTCTACACATAACGGCATTGAGAATTTTTGGAATCAGGCAAAACGCGTCTTGCGCAAATACAACGGAATCGATCGCAAATCTTTCCCGCTGTTCTTGAAAGAATGCGAATTTCGGTTCAACTTCGGCACACCGTCGAAACAGCTTAAAATCCTGCGGGATTGGTGTGGAATTTAGGGCTAATCTACGTCAGCCCCTTATTCTAACCTGAAATTAGATTTCCCTAGTTATCTAGTACAGCCCCAAATTCAAAGTGAACGTGCAGGCTGCCTTTCCAAGCCCGCAGCCCGCTCGCCGCCACTTCTGAAAGAGAGCTTTCTGCGGGCAGCGCAAACCCCATTGCCGAACAGCGGCAGTTTTATCCCGCAGCGGATTGGAACGTGCAGGCTGCTTTTGCCATGTGCGGCCACCCCAAGCGCGGGTATGGCGGCGCAACGCCATGAACACAGCCCGAACACAGCCCCTTCGCCAAAAGCAGCCTGCACCCCAAAAACCGAACCCCACCCCTCATGATGCCCACCCTGCTCCTCGTCCGCCCCGAAAACCGCCAAGCCGAAGACCGCCGCATTGCCGAGCGCGCCGGCTGGAACGTGCTGCCCTTCGCCCCCGTCCAGCTCGCCGCCGACCCCACCCTGCCCGAACAACTCGCCGCCTGCCTGCCCGATGCCGCCGCCGTGTTCTGGGTCAGCCCCACCGCCGTGGAAATGGCCGCCCCGCATCTCCGCACGCACACCCGTATCGTCCATATCGCCGTCGGCCAAGCCACCGCGCGCGCATTGGAACGTGCAGGCTGCCTTCCCGTTCACGCACCCGAACGGCAGAACGACAGCGAAGCCGTATTAACCCTGCCCGTGTGGCAGCAGCTGCCGCCACATGCAGGCATCGTCATCATCCGCGGGCAAAGCGGCCGCGAATATCTGGCCGAGCAACTGCGCCTGCGCGGATTCCGCGTACACGCCGCCGCCGCCTACCAAAGCATTGCCCTGCCGCTGGATTGGCCGGCCTTCATGCGGCAAAATGTGCAGGCTGCCTGGGTTACCTCCTCCGAAATGGCGCACGCACTCTTTACACAAGCACCGTCAGCGTGTACGCAAAAGCTCAAATCCTTGCTATACTTAACCCATCATGAACGCATTGCCCGAACATTGCAGCAATACGGCGCTGCCAAAGTGTCGGTTTACCCGAATCTGACCGCCGCCTTACACGGCAATGCCCCAAACGTTTACACGGAGACCCTCCCATGACCGAAGCGCAACAACCCCAAAAACCTGAAGAAAACGCTGAAAACACACCGACAACGCCTAACGAAAACGAATCCGCCGCTGCCCCAGCGGAAGAGGTGCAGGCTGCTTCTTCTGCCGCACCCGTGCCAACCTCCGCGCCCATTGTGATTGAGCAAAAAACATCGGGCGGCAAAGGCTTGGCGGTGGGCGCGCTGGTGCTGTCCTTGCTTGGGCTGGGCGCCAGCGGCTTCCTGTTCGTGCAGGGGCAAAATCTGCTGAACACGCAAAAACTGCAACTGGAACAAGAATTGGACAAAGCCGGACTGGGCAACAGCCAAAATGCCGTCCTGCTGCAAAACACCTTGTTGCGCCAAGAAAAAATCGAACAGGAACTGGCCAAAATATCCACCATGCAACAGCAAAGCCAGCAGTCGTTGGAAAGCGTGCAACGCGCATACGGCGAATTGCTCAAAGGCCGCGTGAACTGGCTGGTGGATGAAGTGGAAGTAACGCTGAACCTGGCATCGCAACAACTTCTGCTGTCGGGCAACATCCCCGTCGCCATCAGCGTGCTGGAAAGTTTGGAGCAACGGTTGAGCCGCTTCGAGCAACCCGAACTGCTGCCGATTCAGCAAGCCGTCAGCCAAGATTTGGCGGCATTGAAAAACCGCCCATACCTGAACATCCCCGCCACCACGCTGCACTTGGAACGCCTGCAAAATGCAATCCCGAGCCTGCCTTTGCAGGTGGACGGCACACTGAAAGAAGGCAATACTGCGCCCAAACCCGTTTCCCAAGCCGGCAACTGGTGGACGCGCACGGTGGACAGCACCGTGAGCCTGCTCAAAAGCATGGTGGAAGTGCGTAAATTAGACAACAACGACGCCATGCTCATCGCCCCCGAACAGGCCTATTTCGTGCGCGAAAACCTGCGCCTGTACCTGCTGGACGCACGTTTGGCATTGTTGCAGCACAACGGTGAAATCTACCAAAACGATTTGAACGCGGTCGAAGCCACCGTGAAGCAGTATTACGATGTGCAGTCTGCCGCCACCCAAGCATGGCTGAAAGAATTGAACGAACTGAAAAACCTGGAAATCCGCATGATTGGCGATGACGTGCTCAAAGCCAGTATTTCTGCGGTGCGCACATATCAAAACAATGCCCGCACCGCCATGCCTGTGGACTTGCCTGCCGTAGAACCGCGCGCCGCTTCAACGCCTGCCGCAACACCGGTGCAGGCTGCTTCTTCCGCTGCCGCATCCGCACCGGCGGCAGCCAGCCAACCGGCACCGAAAGCCGCCAGTGAAGCCGCCTCCGCACCCGCCACCAAGGCTGCGCCTGCCAAACCGGCGTCCGCCAAAGCGGCCAGCCAGCCTGAATCTGCCCGCAAAGGGGGTGCAGTATGAAACAACTGCTGTGGATTATCATTTTATTCGCGCTGGCCATCGGTGTAGCCGTTGCCACACGCACCTACACGGGCAACGTGTATCTGGTCATCGAACACACCATGATTCGCGTGAACCTGCACCTGTTCGTGCTGGGTTTGGTGGCTTCCGTAGTGGCGCTGTATATATTGGTGCGCCTGATTGCCGGCATTTTGAGCACGCCCGACAAGCTGAGCCGCTTCGGCGTGGGCAGGCGCAACCGCAAAGCCACACAATCGCTCAACGCGGCCGGCTTGGCCTATTTTGAAGGCAAATTCCAAGAAGCCCAAGCGCAGGCCGATAAAGTGTTGGCCAACAAAGAAGCGGGCGACAAACGCATTTTGGCATTGATGCTGGCGGCACACGCGGCCGACCAAAGCGGTAATGCCGAAGCACGCGACCAATACCTGCACGACATTGAAAAACTGCCCGAAAAAACACAGCTGTCGCGCCATCTGCTGCTGGCAGAAAGCGCCATCAACCAGCAAAATGACGAAGAAGCAGAAAACCACCTGAAAGCGGCGGCGCAAATCAATCCGCGCCTGACCCGATTGGTGCGCCTGCAACTGCGCCATGCGCTGGACAAAGGCAACGCACTGGAAATTCTGGACAAAGTGGACAAACTGCGCCGCGCGGGGGCAATGAACGACAACGAGGCCGAGCAGCTCTCCGAACGCGCCTATGCCCAATTATTGTCGCTGGCGCAAGATGCGGTCGGTTTGAAAGCCTGCCTGAAACGCATTCCCGATTCGCTGAAAGCAGGCGCGCTCAGTGCCGCCATCGCACACAAATACGCAGAATTGGGCCTGTACGACAAAGCAGTCGCCTGGGTCAATCAATATTACCCACAAAACCATCGCGCTGATTTGCTGTCTGTTTTTGTGCAAAGCGCGCAATATTTGGACGAATACGGCCAGCAAAAAGCCATCGACACCGCCGATGCCTGGCTGCGCCAAAACCCGAACGACCCGAAACTGTTGGCCGCGCTGGGCGATTTGGCCTACCACCGCCAATTATGGGGCAAAGCGCAAGGTTATCTGGAAGCCAGTCTGCGTTTGGAACCCACCGTGCATGCGCGTTTGACGCTGGCCAAAGTCTTCGAGCAAAGCCAGCGCCACAACGACGCGCAAGAACAACGCCGTTTGGCATTGTCCGCCATGGACGAAACAGCCGAACACTAAACGGCCCATCGGGTGCAGGCTGCTTTTTCGTTGCCGCGATAAAAGCAGCCTGCACTTTTTTCATTATCCGCAAATACTCAAAAATTCAGAAAGAAAACCATGTCCGAACCCATCCGACTCTCCAAACAAATGGCGCAACTGGGCCTGTGCTCGCGCCGCGAAGCCGACCACTATATCGAACAAGGCTGGGTGAAGGTCAATGGCGAAGTGGCGGTGCTGGGGCAGAAAATGTTGCCCGGTGACCGCATCGATTTGGACAAAAACGCCCACCAGCAACAGGCAGGGCGCGTGACCGTGCTGCTCAACAAACCCGTGGGATACGTCAGCGGGCAGCCGGAAAAGGGCTATAAGGCCGCCGTGGAACTGATTACGCCGGAAAACCATTGGGAAGGCGACCAAAGCCGCATTGCCTTCCAGCCGCAGCATTTGCGCGGATTGGCGCCGGCCGGCCGGCTGGACATCGACTCTGTGGGGCTGCTGGTATTGACGCAAGACGGCCGCGTGGCCAAGCAGTTGGTCGGCGAACAGGATTCGCGCGAAAAAGAATATCTGGTGCGCGTGCGCGGCAAAATCATCGAAAACGGCTTGAATTTGCTCAACCACGGCCTGCATTTGGACGGCCAGGCGCTGCGTCCCGCCAAAGTGAGCTGGCAAAACGAAGACCAACTGCGCTTTATCCTGACGCAGGGCAAAAAACGCCAAATCCGCCGCATGTGCGAACTGGTGGGGCTGAGGGTGGTCGGTTTGAAGCGCGTCCGCATCGGTCGGATTAAGCTGGGCGCGCTGCCGCCGGGCAAATGGCGGTATCTGTCGCCCGACGAGCGGTTTTAAGGGTATGACGCGGATACAAACCGCGCAGAAACCAGTGAAAAAGCAGCCTGCACTTCCATCATCCGAGTGCAGGCTGCTTTCGTTTGCCCGCTGCTTATAACTTCGGGCAATTTCCCATAAAATGAATCGTTCTTTCACAAAAGGCCGCGCATTTGATACAGTCCGTCAATTTTAACCATCGCCCACAAGGACAGCTCATGAACTCAGTCAAACCCGAGCATTTGCGCGACTTTTATCCCCATGAAATTTTGCAGGATTCTTTACAGAAATCGCAGGCCAAATCCGGCTCAAGCCTGAAAACGCTGGCCATTTTGAGCTTTTTGGGCGGCGGTTACGTCGGCTTCGGCTATCTGGCGTTTTTGAAAGTGGTCACCGGCATTCCGCCCGAATGGTCGGGGCTGGGCAACCTGCTGGGCGCTTCGGTATTCCCCATCTGCCTGATTTGCATCCTGATTGGCGGTGGCGAACTGGCCACAGGCAACATGATGCTGATGGGGCTGGGCTGGTTCGGCAAAAAAATCAACATCTCCCACCTGATGCGCAACTGGCTGATTGTGAGCCTCGGCAATTTGGCCGGCGCTTTGTTTATGGCGTATTTCCTCGGCCATTACGTGGGCCTGACCGAAGGCGTGGCGGCCGCCAAAACCATCGCCATTGCCGAAGCCAAAGTCGGCATGAGTTTCGGCCGTTCGTTCATCTCCGCCATCGCCTGCAACTGGATGGTGTGCATGGGCATTTGGTTTTATTTCGGCGCGAAGCAGACTTCCGGTCGGATTCTCGCCATGTGGTTTCCCGTGATGACGTTCGTGCTGATTGGCCTGCAACACTTTGTGGCCAATATGTTCATCATTCCCGCCGGTATTTTTGCGGGCGCAAATGTGACGTGGGGGCAGTTTTTCGCCAACATGATTCCCGTGTTTTTGGGCAACGTGGCGGGCGGTACGGCGTTTGTGGCCGCGTCCTATCTGCATGCCTACAAACATTTGCTGAAAGACGATTACTCTATCTAACCAACACGAAAAAGCAGCCTGCACCCCATGTTCAAAGGTGCAGGCTGCTTTTTTCACCGTATTTTCACCGTATTTTCAACGAATCTGCCAATCAATCGGTGTCAAGCCGTGCGCCTGCAAATACACATTGGCCTGCGAGAAATGGCGGCAACCGAAAAAACCACGATAAGCCGACAAAGGCGAAGGATGCGGCGCGCGCAGCACCAAATGGCGCGATTCGTCCAGCCAGGCCGCTTTTTTCTGCGCGTGGCTGCCCCAAAGCAGGAACACCAGATGGCTGCCGTATTCGTTCAGCGCCCGAATCACCGTGTCCGTGAACGTTTCCCAGCCCAAACCCGCGTGGGAATGTGCCTGATGCGCGCGCACCGTCAGAACCGTGTTCAGCAGCAAAACACCCTGCTCCGCCCAATCCGTCAGGCAGCCGTGCGACGGCATTTGAAAACCGTCAATGTCGTTCGACAACTCTTTGTATATATTCGCCAAAGACGGCGGAATATCGCAGCCTTTCTGCACCGAAAACGCCAAACCGTGCGCCTGATGTTCGTTGTGATACGGGTCTTGCCCCAAAATCACCACCTTCACCTTGTCCCACGGCGTGTAGCGGAACGCATTAAACACCTCTTTTTCCGGCGGATACACCGTCTGCCCTGCCGCGCGTTCCGCCCGCACCTGCTGCAACACGGCCTGGAAATACGGCTTTTGCTTTTCCTGCCCCAATACGTCTGTCCATGTTTTCATCCTGTCCTCCTGCTGTTTGGCCATTGAAAAGCAGCCTGCACTTCCGTTTTCAAAGTGCAGGCTGCTTTTTGTGTCGGTCGGCAGGACACCTTTAAAGTGCGCCCTGCCGGTTCGGTCGGACGGTTAGAAACCGCCCATGCCGCCCATTCCACCCATGCCGCCCATATCAGGCATTGCAGCAGGTTTGTCTTCCGGAATATCGGCAATCATGCACTCGGTGGTCAGCATCAAGCCTGCGATAGACGCAGCGTGTTGCAATGCGGAACGCGTTACTTTGGCGGGGTCGAGCACGCCCATTTGAATCATGTCGCCGTAAGTGTCGCTACCGGCGTTGTAACCGAAATTGTCTTTGCCTTCCAAGACTTTGTTCACCACCACGCTTGGCTCGCCGCCGGCATTGGCCACGATTTGGCGCAGTGGCGCTTCAATCGCGCGCAGCACGATTTTCACACCGGCTTCTTGGTCGGCATTGGCGGTTTCCACCGATTTCAACGCCGCACGCGCACGCAGCAGAGCCACGCCGCCGCCGGCCACCACGCCTTCTTCAACGGCAGCACGGGTGGCGTGCAGCGCGTCGTCCACGCGGTCTTTTTTCTCTTTCATTTCCACTTCGGTGG